>JGI12635J15846_10005115_pt1 | contig 11340 bp, 8 predicted proteins | sample BlaSpr_A8_OM2_M2_FD_15846 | JGI IMG/M metagenome (IMG submission 15846) | reverse complement strand
GATTCGCCCCTTTGCCCCCAAACCCAAGATCGAACTTCTGACCAAAAATCGTTTCTCCCGCCTTTGGAAAGCGGTCGGAAAAAGTGGTCAAGTCAATATTTGCGCTGCCAATGACGGCGATCCGCGGACGCTTGACCATAATTCAGAAATCTATCACCGAAGAGCCACAGAGAAACCTTCTTGTTTGTTTTATTCTCTGTGACCCTGTGTCTCTGTGGTGAAAAGCAGTTTTCACTCGCCGTAGGGAACCCAGATGTTCTTCACCTGGGTCGCGTGCTGCAGAAACCATCGCCCTTCGCCTTGCTTCACGTCGAACCAGTCGATCGCGCGGCCTTCGTTGGTAAAGACCTGCTTCAAATTTCCGACTGAGTACGACTTCGCCGCCGCGGCGCTGGCTTCATCCCCGAAACACCAAACCGCATCGACATCATCATGCTCAGCAAGAGTCTTGAGCAATTGCGACGAGTATCCCGTGACGATATTCACCACGCCCCCGGGCAGATCGCTAGTGTCGAAGAGTTGGTAAAGGTCTCCGGTGATGAACGGATAAGTTTCCGAAGGAACAACGATCGCCGTATTGCCCATCGCGATCACCGGCAAGACCAAAGAAAGAAATCCGAGCAACGGCGCTTCCAGCGGGCAGATGATGCCGACAGTTCCAATCGGCTCATTCATCGCAATCGCGATACTGCGAAACGGTGGACTGTGCACCGCGCCATCAAATTTATCGGCCCAGGCGGCGTAAGAGAAAATACGTTCGATGCCAGAGGACACTTCCGCCACGGCTTGCGATTCTCCCACAGCAGAGGCCAGCCGGTGACCAATCTCGGTGCGGCGTTGCGACAGGTTTTCAGCCATGTAATAAAGAACCTGGGCGCGATTGTGCGCTGTAGTTTTCGTCCAGCCTGCGGCTTTGCGAGCCGCTTCGACTGCATTGCGAATATCCTTGCGATTGCCCAGTCCTACTTCGCCGAGAAGTTGGCCATTCTTGCCCCGGACTTCCATGCTGTAGCCCGAATCCGGCCTCGTCTGTTTGCCCCCGATGTAGAGCTTAACAGTGCGGTCGATGTCGACAGCGGAAAACGCAGGCTCCGTCAGGATCTCAGAAGCTTCCACGGGTTTCGCGGCCGGGAGAGCGGGTGCATTCTTAAACCAAGTCGGCTCCAGATATTCCAGCAAGCCTTCCTTGCCGCCTTCCCGGCCGTATCCGCTTTCGCGATAGCCGCCAAAGCCCACAGAAGCGTCAAACAGGTTCGTGCAATTCACCCATACCACGCCGGCTTTGAGCTGTGCCGAAATGTGCAGCGCGATATTGATGCTTTCGCTCCACACGCAAGCCGCCAGACCATAAACAGTATTGTTGGCAAGCTCGACCGCTTCACTCGGAGTGCGGAAAGTCATCGCCGCCAGCACGGGACCGAAAATCTCCTGCTGCGCAACGATCGACGTAGGATGAACATTGCTGAGCAAAGTCGGCGGAAAGTAAAGGCCCCGGGACGGCATTTCCATCTGCGGTTGCCAGCAGGTTGCACCGTCGGATACGCCCTGATCCACCAGTCGCTGAATGCGATCCAGTTGTACCCGGGCAACAATTGCGCCAATGTCAATCGCTTTGTCGAGCGGTGGCCCCAAGCGCAGTGTGCTCATCCGGTCACGTATTTTCGCGATTAGCGAATCGGCAATGCCCTCCTGCATGAGCAGGCGGGAGCCAGCGCAGCAAACCTGTCCCTGATTGAGCCAGATTCCATCGACTAGGCCTTCGACGGCGCTGTCCAGATCGGCATCTTCGAAAACGATAAAAGGGGATTTGCCGCCCAGTTCAAGCGAAAGCCGCTTATGACTTTGCGCCGTCGCGCTGCGAATCGCGCGGCCCACTTCCGTCGACCCGGTGAATGCGATTTTGTCGACGTCAGGATGTTTGACCAGCGCCTCGCCGGTAGAACCATCTCCGGTTACAATGTTGACCACGCCCGCAGGCAGTCCGATTTCCTGGCAGATTTCAGCAAATGCAAGCGCGGTCAACGGCGTGAATTCGGCTGGCTTCAATACAACAGTATTTCCCGTGGCCAGCGCGGGCGCGATCTTCCAGGCCAGCATAAGCAGAGGAAAGTTCCAGGGAATAATTTGTCCCACGACCCCGCAAGCCGTGTAGCCCGGAAATTCCTGCTGCAGAAGTTGCGCCCAACCCGCGTGATAATAAAAATGGCGCGCAACCAGCGGAATGTCGAGATCGCGGCTTTCGCGAATGGGCTTTCCGTTATCTAAAGTTTCGAGCACAGCCAGGCGGCGAGAGTGTTTTTGCACCTGTCTAGCCAGGGCATACAAATATCTCGCCCGAGCGTGCGAAGTAAGCGACTGCCACTTGCCAAGTGCTGCACGCGCAGCTTTGACGGCAGCGTCGATATCAGCGGCCGAGCCTTGCGCAACGCTCGCAAGCTTTTCGCCTGTCGACGGATCAGCGGTATCGAAATATTTTCCAGCAGAGGGCATGACCCAGGTTCCGTTAATGAAGTGGTCGAAACGGCGCTGGTGCTGGTCAAGCCAGTTCAGCGCCTCTTTCGCGTCCTCGGGCGCCGGACCATATTCCATAGCAACAAATTTGTCGGCGATGCTCATCTTGTTTTATGCGCTCTGCTAGAGACGTAGCCAGCTACGTCTTTACAGCTAAGCCATGGGATGGCGATAATCCGCCGAGTAGCGTCCCGTCACGTGATGCTCCAGTTGACGCTCAATATCATTTAACAGACCGCTGGCCCCAAGCCGAAAGAGGCCCGCCTTCATCCAGGGAACACCGAGTTCCTCTTTCATCAACGCCAGCCAATCCGTAGATTGCTTCGCGGTGCGAATCCCGCCTGCGGCCTTGAAGCCAACAGCCATGCCGGTTTCCTGCGCATACTCTCGGATAGCGCGAGTCATCACGAAGCCAACCGGCAGCGTGGCATTGGTCGGCTCTTTGCCGGTCGAAGTCTTAATGAAGTCCGCACCCGCCATCATCGCCACGAAGCTGGCGCGGGCCACGTTGCGCAATGTAAGCAGATCCCCGGTTGCCAGAATAACTTTCATATGCGCGGGACCGCATGCCTGTTTGAAGGCGGCGATCTCATCGTAAAGTTCTTGCCACCTGCCTCCGAAGACATGCGCGCGAGTGATGACGACGTCAATCTCTTGTGCTCCGGCTTCAAGCGAGCGGCGAATTTCGGCAATGCGTTCGGACAATGGCGACAATCCCGCGGGAAATCCGGTCGCAACCGCTGCCACTCGCACGCTGCTGCCTTCGAGCGCTCTTCGCGCTGTTTCGACGAACCTGTGATACACACAAATCGCGGCCACTTGAATACCGAGATCTTCAATCCCCAGGCGGTCGACCAGTTCGTGCTGAATCGGTTGCCGGCCTTTTGCGCACAACCGGCGGACACGCTCGTCTGTGTCGTCCCCCGAAAGAGTCGTGAGATCCATGCAGGTAATTGCGCGCAATAGCCAAGCGGCCTGCCATTCTTTTTTCACCGTGCGCCGCGCGACGTGAGTTTGCGCCCGGCGTTCCACCGCGCTGGTGTTTACTCGGGCCTGCTTTACCCAATCCAGATTGAGCGGAATGCCCCGATTGGATAAGAGGGGATGTCCATTCAGTGATGCCAAGGGAACATGGGAATCTCGCAGGGCGCTACCGCCCATGTTGTCGGCGATCGCGGAAGGTTTATTGTTCTCCACCGACATTTAGATGTGTTCCGCCAAAACCACGATTCTTAGCTTCCCCGACTGAAAACTATAGGCCCAGACTGCCACCGATAGTGCGAGGCAATTGTACGGCAGAATGTAGAAAAACGGAGCGCGGGTAATTTGCGCTGGTCTCACGAATCCGAGGCTCTCCCACACTCACTTTGGCCTTGACACTCAGAAATCCCGAAGCTAGGCTTCGCTGATCTTCCAACAAATAAATGTTCACACCGCATAACCTGGGCATCGCACTCATCATGATGATCGCCAGCGCCATCTGCTGGGGATCGTGGGCCAATACTTACAAGGGCGTCAAGAATTACCGCTTCGAGCTTTTCTATTGGGATTATGCTATCGGCATTTTCCTGATCTCGCTGATTCTCGCTTTCACAATGGGAAGTACGTCAAATGACGCCAACAGTTTCCTCAACAATGTTCACTCCGCCGACGTTGCAAATATCGTTTCCGTGATGATCGGCGGAGCGATTTTCAATCTCGCCAATCTCCTGCTGGTTGCCGCGATTGACATGGCTGGCCTGGCCATCGCGTTTCCGGTGGCTATTGGAATCGCTCTCGTAGTCGGCGTTGTTTTGAGCTATCTCCTGCAACCAATAGGGAACGGCGCGTTGCTCGCCGCAGGAGTCGCCTGTGCAGTGATTGCCGTGATCATGGATGGTAAAGCCTACGGGAGTCTGGCCAGCGCGGGCCGCTCCACGTCGCAGAAAAGCATCCTCGTGTGCATCGTCTCCGGAGTGTTGATGGGGCTCTGGGCGCCGTTCGTAGCTCATGCGATGACGCATGGCAACACCCTCGGGCCGTACAGCGTGGCCGTGTTTTTGACTCTCGGCGCGCTGCTCTCCTGTTGCGTTTGGAATGTTTATTTCATGCGCAAGCCGCTGGTCGGAGAGCCGGTGAGTTTCAGTGGATTCTTTCGCGGCCCCGCTTCCGGGCACCTGCTAGGATTGCTCGGCGGTGTGATCTGGGGCACAGGGATGGTTTTCAATCTTGTGGCCGCGAACTTTACCGGGGTAGCGATTTCCTACGCTATTGGCCAGTCCGCGCCGATGGTGGCGGCATTGTGGGGAGTGCTGGCGTGGAAGGAATTCGCCGGCGCCGGCAGCCGCGCCAAACTTTACCTCGGCCTTATGTTCGTCTTCTATTGCTTAGCGATTTTGCTGGTGGCGAAAGCGAACGGATAAAACTCACCCCGCTCTTAACTCGCGACACTCTTGATCTTGAGAATAGGACTGACATCCCTGTGAGTGCGCGACGACTGTAGTTCTCCGCATCGACGGCAAGAACATTTGAAAGTCGCACTGTCCGCGACGGACGCGTGGCCGCACATTTCGCACACAAACCGTCCGTCCACATGGGGAACCATGGGCCTGAACTGCACGCCGAGAACGCAGTAGGGACAGCGAACCACCGTTTGGGTCATGGTAATTCTTGGGTCAGACGGCGAGAGCAAAGACCAGCGTTCCGTGAAGAACCTTGTCACCGCTGCCCCCACCGTCTGTTAGCAATGAAGTTATCTCTGAATGGGGTCCGTTCGTAATAGCACTCCCGTGCGTCGCCCTGGCACGAGAGTGCCAGATGATGTTGTTCTGTTATGTGCGGTTCGTGGTGCGGTCTGCGAAGGACTACTTCTTTTCCGCCACTTCCAACCTGGTCTCGGCGCGCTTCAGGTCGCCACCGGTCCGCTTGAAATCCTCTTCAGTGTTGCAGGTGGCGAGGTGGGATTCCGCACGTTGTCTCGCTTCTTGCGCTCGTCTTGCATCAATTTCTTCCGCACGCTCGGCGGTCTCGGCCAGAATGGTCACTTTATCAGGCAGCACTTCTGCGAATCCCCAGGCTACCGAAAGATGGTGCGTGTAGTTTTCTTTGCGGTAAGTGATCTCTCCGACCGCAAGCTCGGTGATCAGCGGAGCGTGTCCCGGAAGGATGCCAAGATACCCGTCCTTGCCGGGAATCTGCATTTCCTCCGCCACATCCCGGATAACCATCTTCTCCGGAGTGACAATCTCGAGTTGGAAAGTGTCAGCCATACTGTCGTTGGTCATTCGTCGTCGGTCGTTGGCAACACTTCGCAGCGCCGGCTTTGGCCGACGACCGACGACCAACGACTGCTCCTACGCTACTGCCTTCAACTTTTCTGCCGCTTCCAGCACTTCGTCGATCTGGCCTTTCATGTAGAAAGCTTGCTCCGGAATGTCGTCGTACTTGCCTTCGTTGATTTCTTTGAAACCTTTCACCGTATCGGCGACTTTCACGTAGCGGCCAGGCGCTCCGGTAAACTGTTCGGCCACATGGAACGGCTGCGAAAGAAATCTTTGAATCTTACGTGCCCGCGCCACGGTTACTTTCTGATCTTCGCTCAACTCGTCGATGCCCAGAATTGCAATGATGTCCTGCAGATCTTTGTAGCTCTGCAGCGTCTTCTTCACCGCCTGCGCCACATCGTAATGTTCTTGGCCGACGATGCGAGGATCGAGAATGCGCGAAGTGGAAGCCAGCGGATCGACCGCGGGATAAATTCCAATTTCCGTCAAGGCGCGTGAAAGCACGGTGGTCGCGTCCAGGTGGGCAAAGGTCGTTGCGGGCGCTGGATCCGTCAAGTCATCAGCAGGAACGTAAATCGCCTGCACGGATGTAACTGATCCCTTTTTCGTGGAAGTAATCCGCTCCTGCAGTTCGCCCATCTCGGTCGCGAGATTAGGTTGGTAGCCCACTGCGCTAGGCATGCGGCCCAGGAGCGCTGATACTTCGGAGCCGGCCTGAGTGAAGCGGAATATATTGTCGATGAAGAGTAGCGTGTCTGCGCCTTCCACGTCGCGGAAATATTCAGCGACCGTCAGCCCGGTGAGAGCCACGCGCAAACGGGCTCCGGGCGGCTCGGTCATCTGGCCATAGATCAGCGCAGCTTTGGAGTGCTCCGGATCTCCCGGCTTAATGACGCCGGATTCGGTCATTTCCAGCCACAGATCGTTGCCCTCACGCGTACGCTCGCCGACGCCAGCAAACACCGAGAATCCACCATGCTGCTTGGCGACGTTGTTGATGAGCTCCATGATGACGACCGTCTTGCCCACGCCTGCGCCGCCGAACAACCCGATCTTGCCGCCTTTCAAAAATGGCTGAATGAGATCGATGACTTTCACGCCGGTCTCGAACATCTCAGCCGTTGTAGCTTGTTCGTCGAACAACGGCGCAGGGCGATGAATCGGCATAGTCTGCGTGTGCGCGATGGGACCGAGTTGGTCGACTGGCTCGCCGATCACATTCATCACGCGGCCGAGCGTACCGCGGCCCACGGGCACGGAAATCGGTCCGCCCTGGTCGATGGCTTTCATCCCGCGCACCATCCCCTCGGTAGCTTCCATGGCAACGCAACGAACGCGGCCTTCGCCGAGATGCTGCTGCACTTCCACGATCACATTGATCGGGAAGGGAACAGTGAAGCCATCGCTCACAATCCGAAGCGCTTCATAAATCGGAGGCATGTTAGCTTCGCTAAACTGCACGTCCACGGCCGGGCCGGCGACTTGAATCACGTGTCCAACATTTTCTGGCATAGTTTAGTTTTTCCTCTGTAGAAACGTAGCTCGCTACGTTTCGGCGGCGCCAGCGAGACATAGCAAGCTACGTCTCTACAATTAGCCTGCTGCTGCCGCTCCGCTTACAATCTCAATAATTTCTTTCGTAATCTTCGCCTGACGGGCGCGGTTCATTGCCAGTGTCAACGAATCGATCATGTCGGTTGCGTTGCTCGTGGCCGCGTCCATCGCAGTCATACGAGCCGCGTGCTCCGCCGCCACCGATTCCAGCAGTGCGCGAAACACTTGGATGACCACATACTTCGGCAAAAGCGACCGAAACAATTCCTCCGGAGGCTGTTCGTAAATATAGTCGACCGGAGCTGTAGCAAACTTTGCTGCAGCCGCGTCCGCTTCCCTGGTATCCGCAGGACGAAGGCTAACGCCCGTGCCTTTGGCCGCTTCAAAAGCTTGCTCTTTTTCTTTCTGAGTCATTTCTTCGGTCTGGGCAATGCCGACTTCTCCGATTTGCTCAATGGGCAACACTCGCTCAACAATGAGCCGCTGCGAAATGACTGATTTGAATTCATTGAAAAGCACATAGATCGAATCAACTTCGCCTTTGGAATACCGGTCCACTGCGCGTCCTGCCATCTCCGAGACCATCGCATATTCCACTTTGCCAAGGACTCCCACATACTCACCCACGAGAGTGATTCGCGGCGGTTCCTGCGAGTCGACTGTTCTGGGCTTCGCGACCGCATATCGCCTTCGCAAGAAGTCGCGGCCTTTTCGCCCGATGGCTTCGATTTCGATGTTCTTGCCAGCCTTCGATTCCAGGAAACGTGCCGCCGCCTTCAGGATGTTCGTATTGAAAGCGCCAGCCAGACCTTTGTCTCCCGTGACCACCATCAGCAGCACATTTTTTTCCGGACGCTGCGCCAGCAGGGGATGCTTCGGCTCGCCCGTCTCTGGATCATAGATTTCGGCTCGCGATACCAGCGACTTCAATACATTGGTCAACATTTGCGCATACGGACGCGCGGCCAGGGCGCGCTCCTGCGCACGACGCAGCTTCGCCGCCGAGACCATCTTCATAGCCTTGGTGATCTGCCGCGTGTTCGTCACGCTGCGGATACGGCGCCGGATATCGAGAATGTTGGCCATTTGTTCGGTCGTTGGTCGTGCGTCGTCGGTCGTTCTGGCTGCTAGCTCTTAGCTAGAAGCCAGAAGGGAGCTTATTTTGAAACTGCCTGTCTCTCTGCCACGAACGTTTCTTTGCACTCTTTAATTGTTTTGGTCATATCAGCCTTCAAATTGTCGTCGAGAACTTTCTTCTCCATGATTGCGCGCAGAACGCCGGGATTGGTCGCGTCGACATACTTATACAGTTCGGCTTCAAAGTCGCGCACCTGGTCTACCGGGAGGTCGTCGAGAAATCCGTTCGTGCCGGCGTAGATGATCAGAATCTGTTTGGAGAATGGCAACGGCGAGAATTGCTTTTGCTTAAGCACTTCCACCAAACGCTGCCCGCGATTAAGTTGATTCTGCGTCGCTTTATCAAGATCGCTGCCAAACTGGGCAAAGGCCGCGAGCTCGCGATATTGCGCGAGGTCAAGCTTCATGCTTCCCGCGACTTGCCGCATGGCCTTGATCTGAGCGCTGCCTCCCACGCGGCTCACCGAGATGCCCACGTTCACCGCCGGCCGCACGCCGCTGTTGAACAGGTCGGTTTCCAGAAAGATCTGGCCATCGGTAATCGAAATGACGTTGGTCGGGATGTATGCAGATACGTCCCCCGCCTGGGTTTCGATGATCGGCAGAGCAGTGAGCGAGCCTCCACCTTTTTTGTCACTCACTTTGGCTGCGCGCTCGAGCAACCGCGAGTGAAGATAGAAAACGTCTCCGGGATAAGCCTCACGGCCTGGCGGACGGCGCAGCAGCAGCGAGATTTCACGATACGATGCGGCGTGCTTCGAGAGGTCGTCATAAATAACCAACGCATGTTTTCCGTTGTCGCGGAAATATTCGCCCATCGCGCAAGCCGCATAAGGCGAGATGTATTGCATAGGTGCGGGCTCAGAAGCTGACGCCGCAACAACGATGGTGTAATCCATCGCGCCGTAATCGGTCAGGATCTTCACCACCTGAGCAATTGAAGATCGCTTCTGCCCGATAGCGTTGTAAATACAAATAAGATTGTTGCCTTTATTGTTAATGATGGTGTCGAGGGCTACGGCAGTCTTGCCGGTTTGGCGGTCGCCGATGATCAACTCGCGCTGCCCGCGGCCAATCGGAATCATGCTGTCGATTGCCTTTAATCCAGTGGCCATGGGCTCGCGCACCGGCTGCCGGTCAATAACTCCCGGCGCCAGCCGTTCCAACGGAATGAACTGGTTGGTGGAAATGGGTCCCTTGTCGTCGATTGGCTGCCCCAGCGAATTCACCACGCGTCCGATCAAGGCTTCGCCGACTGGCACGCTCATGATTTTGCCGGTACGCTTGACCTCGTCGCCTTCCTTAAGTTCGGTGTATTCGCCAAGAATAACGACGCCGACCTGGTCCTCTTCCAGGTTCATGGCGATGCCGGCGATGTTGTGCGGGAAGGAAAGCAATTCTCCCGCCATGACCTTGTCGAGGCCGTAGACGCGGGCAATGCCGTCGCCCAGGGTGATGATGGTCCCAATTTCGTCGACCGCAATCTTAGATTCGTAATTCTCGATTTGTTGCCGGATCAACTCTGTGATCTCGTTTGCTTTGATTTGTGCCATAAGTCAGCTTCTAGCTCCTAGCTTTTCTCTGTGTCCTCTGCGGCTCTTCTCAGCGGTCTCCGCGATCAAAGCTTCTAGCGGTCATTGGTCGAATTTCCCGAGGGCTCCAAGCTAAGGCTAGGAGCTAATGGCTTCTTTGATTCTCTCTAATTGTCCCGCCACAGAGCCGTCATAGATCGTGCTGCCAATCTTTACCACGGCGCCTCCGAGGATGGAAGCATCGCGCGAATAGCGTGCCCGAACTTTCTTCCCGGTCAACTTTTCCATTTGGGCTTCCAGCGTTCGCCGATCGGTTTGGTCAAGGTCATGGGCGCTCGTGATTTCCGCTTCGGTGAATCCCAAGCGCTGATTCAGCTCTCGCTCAAATTGTTTCACGATCGGTCCCAGGAAGTTTATGCGGCCATGATCGATCAGTACAGCCACAAAATTTCGCACCGTTTGCGATATTCCATCGCGCGCGACAATCGAATCCAGCACCGCGCGCTTCTGCTCCGCCGTAATCGATGGCGCTTCCCAAACTGCCCGAAGATCCTTGCTCTCAGCCACCAATTCCGCGATGGCTTGCGCTTCGCCCAAAGTCTTTTCAGGATCAACCTTGACTTCAAAAACCGCGTCGGCGAAGGCGCGCGCGTAAGTGTTGGTCACCGAAGCCATGGGTTATTGTGCATCCTTCCGCTCGTCGCCGCCGTTGGCCGAGAGTTGTTGAGCAAAGTTACGCAACAGCACATGATCGATAGTGGGGTCTACACGGATCTGCTTTCTTGCCAGTGATACCGCAAGGTCAGCTGCGAACGCTTTGAGTTCTCGACGCGCCGACTTGGCCGCTGCCGTAATTTCCTGCTCTGCCGACTCCACGATCTTGCGCGCATCTTCGGCTGCGGCAGTCTTAATCCTCTGTTCCTCGGCTGCAGCTTCTTGCGCCGCCGCGGCACGCATTCCACCAATCTCGACATCGAGTTTGGAAAGCCGTGCCTCAATTTCAGCCAGGCGCCGATTTGCATCTTCGCTAGCTTTACGCGCCTCCTCCATCGCCTTCTGGATCGAGGCCGTCCGAGTGCGGAAAAGTGCCGGCAAGTTCTTTTTCGAAAGCCAGAAAATGGCGGCAGCAATGACCACAAAATTTAGCGCCACACAGATCCGGTATGCGTCCTCCAGATCGAGCCCCGTCAGCTCGGCGATAAGTCGAACCGCTGACGAGTGCTTAAACTGCGCTGAGTCGTCCTCGCCTGCGGCCTCACGCGTTTCTTTCACCAGTTGCTGGCTCAGCGGCTCTTCACCCGGGGATGCGCTCGACTGCTGATAGGACACGGCGGGTGAAGCCA
>JGI12635J15846_10005114_pt1 | contig 11341 bp, 7 predicted proteins | sample BlaSpr_A8_OM2_M2_FD_15846 | JGI IMG/M metagenome (IMG submission 15846) | reverse complement strand
GCGTGCATTTCAATTATTCGTTTCCGGGCAAATTCTGGGATGCGCTCGAGGAGATCGACGAGTCGAAGCTGCCGCGCCAGGACTACGTTTCCGAGCGGTATTTCGGCGTGCTTCGAAATTATCGCCGGTTCGGCTGGCTGATCCTGTACTTGTTCGGCACCTCGCCGGCCGTGTCGAAGAGCTTCTTCGCCGGCCGCGAGCCCAACCTGCCGTCGCTGGACGCCGATACCGTCTACGAGCCCTATGGGACGTCGCTGCGCATGAGCGATGTGGGTTATCGAAACAAGAATCAGGCCACGGTGAGCGTCTCGGTCAACAGCTTGCGCGACTATGTTCGCGATCTGTCGAAAGCCATCAGCACGCCGTATCCGCCTTACGAGAAGCTCGGGGTCAAGGTCGAGGGCAAATACCTGCAGCTCAACGCCAACATCCTGCAGATCGAGAACGAGTATTACAGCTTCATCCGTCCAAAGCGCGTCGCGAGTTCCGGCGAGCGGCCGACCAAGGCGTTGCGCCGCGCGGGCGTCGAGTACGTGGAGGTGCGGGCCCTCGATGTGAGTGCCTTCGATCCGGTCGGCGTCAATCAGAACAAGCTGCGCTTCGTGGAGGCGTTTCTGGCCCTCTGCGTGTTATCCGGCTCGGATCCCATCGATCGAAGCGAGCAAGACGCGTTGGACGCCAATCATTTGCGGGTCGCCCGCCGCGGAAGAGAGCCCGGCCTCACGCTGAACCGGGATGGCCGTCAAGTGCCGATGACGCAATGGGCGTCCGAGCTGCTGGATTCCATGCAGGGCATCGCCGAGCTGCTGGATCACGGCGAGTCCTCACGGCCGTACCAGACGGCGCTCGAGCAGCAGCGCGCCAAGCTCGACGATGTGAACCGGACGCCCTCCGCGCGCCTGCTGACGGAGATGCGCCAGACCGGCGAGTCGTTTTTTCAGCTCGCCCAGCGCATGTCCAAGATGCACAAGGACTATTTTCTGGATCTTTACCCACCCAACGAGCGTCGCCTGGCGGAGTTCGCCGCTGCAGCGCAAGAGTCGCACGAGGAACAGGTGCGAATCGAGGCCGCGGACAAATACGACTTCGATACCTACCTGGCGCACTACCTGGCCGACTGAGGCAGCGCTTCGCGAACTCCCCTCGGCTCGATCCGTTTTGACATAAAATCGAGACCTGGCGCTCGATATTTTCTACTCAACGTGTGGTCCAATTCATGGAGACGGCGCCGGGGGGTGGATAGGGTGGGAGGCAATGATCAAAGGCCAGGGAATTCCAGAAGTTGATCTGCCCGATTTGCCGCATGCGCGGCAGCTGAAGGCGGGTTTTCCCTGGCTCAGCTTCGTCCCGGAACTCGAGTCGACCTATCGGGAGACGGTCCTCGAGGAACATCTCCCGCATATCCGCGTCAATCTCTGCCTCGGGGTGATCGCCATCGTCGCGCTGTCGGCGATGCGGGCCGCCACCCACGGGATGGCGCTCAATCCCGTTCCGGTGGTGTTGCGTCTGCTGGTGATGATCCCGATGCTGTTGCTCTGCTTCGCCACGACCTTCGCTTTTCGCAGACACCGCATCTATACGCCGCTATCGCTGTTCACCGCCTTTGCGGCGGGGCTCTGCGTGGTGACCATCCAAGTAATCGCCGAATCGGGGGGCGCCTCGATGACGGTGCCGCGCCTGGAGATCTACGCGATCTTCGTCTATTTCATGATGGGGCTGATGTTCTACCACTCGCTGGCGTTGAACCTGCTGGTGGCTCTCGTGTATCTCGCCGCGGGCACGGTAATGCAGCTGCCGGGACAGGAGTTCGCCTTCGGCATGCTGTCACTCGCGGCGACGAACGTGTTCTGCGCCTCCGTGGCCTACATGCACGAAAAGATCAGCCGGCTGCGCTTCCTGGAAGCCGCCCTGCTGCGCGAAATGGTCGCCCGCGACGGGTTGACCGGCATCCAGAATCGCCGCATGTTCGATCAGCACATTCAGCGCGCCTGGAACCAGGCCGTGCGCGACACCCAGCGAATTGCAGTGCTTCTGGTCGATATCGATTGCTTCAAGGACTATAACGACCGCTATGGCCATCAGGCGGGCGACGAGTGCCTGCGCGCGGTCGCCGTGTCGCTGAGTCAGTGCGCGCGCCGGCCGATGGATTTCGTCGCCCGCTACGGCGGCGAGGAATTCGCGGTCATTCTGTACGAGGCGAGCCGCGAGTACGTCGCCGAGGTGCTGACCCGTATCCAGCGCTCGATCGCCGAGCTCAACATCCCCCATGAGGCCTCGCGGGTCGCGAGCCGGCTCACGGTGAGCATCGGGGCGGCGTTCGTGCTGCCCGGCGCGAACCGCACGCACGATGGTTTGGTGCAGCTCGCGGACGAGGCGTTGTACAGCGCCAAGGAACAGGGGCGCAACCGCGTGGTGGTGCTCGAAGCCGAGTACCATACGCTGCGCACCGGACGTTTCGAGCGGCGCGGCGGGCAGCGGTCGGCTTGATCGACCCGCGCCAGGGCGACCCGCGTTAGGGGCGATTGGCGCGGTAGATATCGATTCTCTCGCGCTCTCCCGACATCCGGCTGGCGCGGAACATACCCTCGGAGTTGAACTCCATGTCGACCTGGCCTTGGCGGTCGATCGCGATGACTCCACCCTCGCCGCCGAGCGCCGGGAGCTCCTCCATCACCACCTCGTGCACGGCTTGGCGAAGCGTTCGCCCACCGAAGCGCACGCGCGCACAAATATCGTGCGCGACTGCGGCGCGGATGAACATCTCGCCGTGTCCGGTGGCCGATACGGCGCAGCTGCGGTCGTCGGCGTAGGTGCCGGCGCCGATCAGCGGCGAATCGCCGATCCGCCCGAAACGCTTGCCGGTCATGCCGCCCGTGGAAGTTGCCGCGGCGAGCCTGCCGTGCGAGTCCAGCGCGACCGCCCCGACGGTGCCCACGTGCGAGATGGTCAAGGGCGAGACAGCTCCGTCTCCGCCGCGAATGCGCTCGAGTTGGCGCCAACGGGCAGCGGTATAGAAATAATCGCTGCCGACGAATTCGAAGCCGCGGGATGCCGCGAACTCCTCGGCGCCGGCACCGCTCAAGAACACGTACTCGGAGTGCTCCATCACCGCTCGCGCGAGCTCGATGGGATTTCTGATGCGGGTCACGCCGCATACCGCACCTGCCTCGAGGGTCGCGCCGTTCATGATCGATGCATCGAGCTCATTGCGGCCGTCGAGGGTGAAAACCGCGCCATGCCCGGCGTTGAACAGGGCGTCGTCCTCGAGCGCCACGACCGCGCGGGTCACCGCGTCCAGGCTCGATCCGCCGCCTTCGAGCACGGCAAAGCCGGCCGCGAGTGCCGCGGCGAGCCCGGCGCGATATTCCGCTTCGCGCTCCGAGCTCATCTCCGCTCGCGGCAAAGTCCCTGCGCCGCCGTGAATCGCCAATCCGAACATCGGGTGAATTTCTTTCCTGGCCGCTGGATTGGAGCAAGGCTATCATCATTCAGAAATGAATCCATTCCCCAAGATCGACACCATCAAAAGTCTCCTCATCGCGAATCGCGGCGAAATCGCCATTCGGGTCATGCGCGCTGCCGCCGAGCTCGGCCTGCGGACCGTTGCCATCCACTCGCGCGAGGATCGCTTCTCGCTGCACCGGACCAAGTCCGACGAGAGCTATCTGGTCGGCGACGGTAAAGGGCCGATCGAGGCGTATCTCGACATTCCCGACATCGTCCGCATCGCCACCGAGGCGCGGGTAGATGCGGTGCATCCCGGCTACGGATTCTTGTCCGAAAGCCCGGAATTCGCCGAGGCCTGCGCTGCGGCGGGGCTCATTTTCATCGGCCCGTCGCCCGACACCATGCGCCAGCTCGGCAACAAGGTCGCCGCTCGGAACCTCGCGGTGAGTGCCGGCGTTCCCGTGATGCCGGCGACGCCGCCGTTGCCGGAGGACGAGGCCGCAGTGCTCGCGATGGCGCATGCGGTCGGCTTTCCGGTCATGCTCAAGGCGAGCTGGGGCGGCGGCGGCCGCGGCATGCGCATCGTCGAAGACGACCGCGAGCTCGTCGAGACCGTTGCCGCCGCGCGGCGCGAGGCCAAGGCGGCGTTCGGCAAGGACGAGGTGTACCTGGAGAAGCTGGTGCGGCGCGCGCGCCACGTGGAGGTGCAGATTCTGGGCGACACGCACGGAAACCTCGTGCATCTCTGGGAGCGGGATTGCACCGTGCAGCGGCGCAATCAGAAAGTGGTCGAGCGCGCCCCCGCGGTGTTCTTGAGCGACGAAGAGCGCGCCGAGCTTTGCGAGGCGGCGCTCAAAATAGGGCGCGCGGTCAAGTACCGGGCGGCCGGCACGGTCGAGTTCCTGCAGGACGCCGACACCGGCAAGTTCTACTTCATCGAGGTCAATCCCCGCATCCAGGTCGAGCACACCGTCACGGAGTGCGTGACCGGCATCGATCTCGTGAAGGCGCAGATCCGCATCGCCGGGGGAGCGCGGATCGGCACGCCGGAGAGCGGCGTGCCCGTGCAGGAGCAGATCCGGGTCAACGCGCATGCCATGCAATGCCGCGTCACCACCGAGGACCCGGAGAATAACTTCGTTCCCGACTACGGACGGGTGACCGCTTATCGCAGCCCCGCAGGCTACGGCATCCGGCTCGATGCCGGGACCGCCTATTCGGGCGCCATCATCACGCGTTTCTACGACTCGCTCCTGGTGAAGGTCACGGCGTGGTCGCCGACTGCGGAGGAGACCATCGCGCGCATGCATCGGGCGCTCTGGGAGTTTCGCATCCGCGGCGTGGTGACGAATCTGCGCTTCCTCGATCAGCTCATCATGCACCCGCAGTTCATGCGCGGGGACTACACCACGAAGTTCATCGACCAGACCCCGGAGCTCTTTCGAATTCCCCGAAAGCGCGATCGTGCGACGCGGCTCCTCTCCTTCATCGGCGATGTGATCGTGAACGGCAACCCCGAGGTCAGCAAACGCGACGCCAAGCCGAAGGCGCAAATTTTTCCGCGTCTACCGCGCGTCCCCTTGCCGCCGTCCCCACCGGCGGGCTGCAAGCAAAAGCTCGACGAGCTCGGCCCCGCGCGGTTCGCCGAATGGATGCTGACGGAAAAGCGCGTGCTCCTCACCGACACCAGCATGCGCGATGCGCATCAGTCGCTTCTGGCGACGCGCTTCCGGACCCACGACATGGCGGCCATCGCGCCGTACTACGCCGCGCTTCTGCCTCAGCTGTTCTCGGTCGAATGCTGGGGCGGCGCGACTTTCGATGTGGCGCTCAGATTCTTGAAGGAGGATCCGTGGGCGCGGCTCGCTGCGTTTCGCGAGGCCATGCCGAACCTGTTGCTTCAGGCGCTCTTGAGGTCCGCGAACGCCGTCGGCTACGCCAACTATCCCGACAACGTGGTGCGGTATTTCATCGCGCAGGCGGCCGCGGGCGGGATCGATGTGTTCCGGGTGTTCGACTGCCTGAACTGGGTCGAGAACATGAAGGTGACCATCGAAGCGGTACTGGCGACGGACCGGCTGTGCGAGGCCGCCATCTGCTACACCGGCAATCTCACCAATCCCCGCGAGACCAAATACGACCTCCGGTACTACCTCAAGATCGCGCGCGAGTTGAAGGCCATGGGCACCCATGTGCTTTGCATCAAGGACATGGGCGGCCTCTGTCAGCCGCGTGCCGCAGCGACGCTCGTCAAGGCGCTCAAGGAGGAGTTGGGACTGCCGATTCATTTCCATACGCATGACACCAGCGGCATCGCGGCGGCGAGCGTGCTTGCCGCCATCGAGGCGGGCGCGGATGCCGTCGACGGTGCCGTCGACGCGCTGTCGGGCCTGACCTCGCAGCCGAATCTCGGATCGATCGTCGAGGCGCTGCGCTATGGTCCGCGCGACTCGGGGCTCGATCCGGACAATATGCGCGCGGTCTCCGCCTACTGGGAGCAAGTCCGGCGCGGTTATGTCGCCTTCGAGAGCGATATCCGCTCGGGTGCCTCGGAGGTGTACGTGCACGGCATGCCGGGCGGGCAGTACACCAATCTGCGCGAACAGGCGCGCTCTCTGGGCATCGAGGAGCATCGCTGGTCCGAGGTGGCCCAGGCCTACGCCGAAGTGAACGCGATGTTCGGGGACATCGTGAAGGTGACGCCAACGTCCAAAGTCGTGGGCGACATGGCCATCATGATGGTCACCAGCGGACTGACCGCCGAGGCGGTGCGGGATCCGCAGGTGGACGTGGCATTTCCCGAATCGGTGGTGCAATTGTTCCGCGGCGAGCTCGGCCAACCGACGGGCGGCTTTCCGGCGGAGCTTCAGAAGAAGGTGCTGGGGGGAAAGCAGCCGCTCACCGTACGTGCCGGCGAACTCTTGGCGCCGTCGGATCTCGAGCGCGAGCGGGCTCTCGCGGAGGCAGAGATCGGGCGCGCCGTCAGCGACTTCGACCTGGCTTCCTACCTCATGTACCCCAAGGTGTTCACCGACTACGCGGCCAATCGGGCGAGCTACGGCGACGTGAGCACCCTGCCCACCTCCGTGTTCTTCTACGGCATGCAGACGGGCCAGGAGATCAACATCGATCTGGAGCGCGGCAAGACGCTGATCCTGAAGTACGTGGCGACGAGCGATGTGCACGAGGACGGCACGCGCACGGTATTCTTCGAGCTCAACGGCCAGCCGCGGCCGATCCGTGTCGCGGACCGGAGCCAGGTGGCGAAGCGTCCGCCTCGACGCAAGGTGGAGGCGGGCAATCCCAAGCACGTCGGGGCGCCGATGCCCGGGACCATCGGCACCGTGTCGGCGCGGGTTGGCCAAAGCCTGGTGCGCGGCGACACACTGTTGACTCTCGAGGCCATGAAAATGGAAACCACCGTGCGCGCGGAGCAGGACGGCGCGATCAAGGAAGTCCTGGCGAAGCCCGGCCAACCCGTCGACGCCAAGGATCTCCTGGTGGTATTCGAATGACTCGCCGTCAGCCCTGCTGCTCGGGCACGGTGACCTCCAATCCATCGAGGTCGGCGGTGAGCGGTATCTGACAGCTGAGCCGGCTGTTCTCGCGCGGCTGCCACGCATTCTCGAGCATGCCTTCCTCCATCTCGTCGCGCGGCTTGAGCTTCGCCAGCCAGGCGGGCGATACATATACGTGGCAGGTGGCACAGGCGCAGGCGCCGCCGCATTGCGCCACGATGCCGTCCACGCCGTTCTGGCGCCCGGCCTCCATGAGGCTCAGGCCCACGGGCGCCGCGATTTCGCGCCGTTCTCCCGAGGGCTCGATGAAGACGACCTTCGGCATCAGACGGCGTCTTTCAGCGCGACTTGCGGATCGGCAAGCTTGTCGGCGTCGGGTCTCGCGCGATCGGCGATCATCTTGCGGGCCGCCATGTAGTCCTTGGAGTGATTGACGGCTTCCACGGCGATGAGCTCGCCGCCTTTCAAGTAGCACACGCTGAATCCGCGCGTCGCCGGGTCTCCGCGCAGCACCTGCTGATCGAAGCCCTGGGACAATCCGACGATCAACAGCTTGTTGTCGAATTGATCGGACCAGAACCACGGAACCCGATCGTGTACCGTCGGCCGGTCCAGCATGTTGAGGGCGGCCGCCTTGCCCTGCTCGAACGCATTGTCGACCGACTCGAGCCGCACGCGCATCCCGAAGCGGAGCGACGGATGGCTGGTGCAGTCGCCGGCGGCGAAGATCGCCGGATCGCCGGTACGGCAACGCTCGTCGACGACGATGCCGTTCTCGCACTCGAGTCCGGCGGCCGCGGCAAGCTCGGTATTGGGAACTGCTCCGACGCCGACGATCAGCATATCGGCCTCGTAGGTGCTGCCGTCGGCGCATACGACGCGCTCCACCGAGCGGGTCCCCTCGAGCCGAACGACACGGGTATTGCAAACGATCTTGACCCCCTGGGTCCGATGCTCGTGCGCGAAATACTCCGACACGCTCGAGGCCACCACCCGGTTCATCACCCGGTCCGCCATCTCCAGCGCCGTCACCGCGCAGCCGAGTTTGCGGGCGGTTGCGGCGGTCTCGAGGCCGATATAACCGCCGCCGATGACGACGACCCGCGAGCCGGGCTTCAGGCCCTCGCGAATCGCGGCGACGTCGGCGATGCCCCTCAAGTAGTGAACGCCCGCGAGCGTCGCGCCCGGGCAGGTCAATTCGCGCGAGCGGGCGCCGACCGAGAGCATCAGGCGGTCGTAGGCGATCTCCTCGCCGTCCGCGAGAACCACGCGTCGGGCGTCCCGGTCGATCCGGGCCGCTTCCTTGCCCAGTTTGAGCTCCACTCGGTGGCCGTCGTAGAACGGTTGATGCCGGAACGGCAGCCGGTCCGCGGCCAGCTCGCCGGCCAGGAATTGTTTCGATAACGGAGGCCGTTGGTAGGGCAGATGCGGCTCGTCGCCGACCAGCACGAGGCGGCCGTCAAACCCCTCGCGGCGCAGGGTGTCGACCGCCTGGGCAGCCGCTTGGCCGCCGCCGATGATGAGGATTGTTGAAGTCATGGTTGCCTTTAATAACCGGCCGAGACCGGTGCCGTAAGCCGCGTTGCGTCGAACGCGGGCCGCGCCGGGGTTGCCCCCAAACTGGGCGTGCCGCCCGCCTCGAATAGTAATAGGATTGGGCGAAAGGCCCAATGCTCGCGGAGTCCTCGAATGAAATTGATCACTGCCATTATCAAACCGTTCAAGCTGGACGACGTTCGTGCGGCGCTGTCGGAAATTGGGGTGTCGGGCATGACCGTCACGGAGGTCAAGGGGTTCGGGCGGCAGCGCGGCCATACCGAGCTTTACCGGGGGGCCGAGTACGTCGTGGATTTCGTTCCGAAGACGCGGATCGAGGTGGCCGTGAAGAACGAGCTCGTGGACCAGGTGATGGAGGCCATCGTCGGCGCGTCCAAGACCGGCAAGGTCGGCGACGGAAAGATTTTCGTGACCGACATTCTTCGCGTTCTGCGCATCAGGACCGGCGAGACCGACAACGCCGCCCTCTGACTGGCGACGGCCCCATGACCGGCAATCCCACCGGACGCTCGACCCTGCGCGCCGGGCCCGAATGGCGCTCCGACTGACATTGCGGCTGCGGTAACCGCACCAGGGCGACGGAATGCGCTCGCGGCGCGCAAGCTTGCGAATCGGACTGCCGCTGATGGCGCCGTTTCGCAAGTGCTCGCGCCGTTCCGCATCTCGCTTGAAGCCATGGCATTGTCTGGCATGGAGCCTGCTCTTGGTCAGCTACGGCTACCCGGGGCCTGCCGGCGCGGCGAAGCTGACCGATAAACAGCGCACGCAAATCGAGGAGCCGCGGCCCGCCGGCTTACCGACCGATGCTGAGCTCGAGGCGGCGGGCGCCGTCATCGGCAAGATCGACATCGACATCCGCAATATCTTCGACGAGAACGATCCACGCGAGAACAGGGGACTTTACAGGCTTGCGGACCGGGTGCACATCCGCACCAAGCCTGCCACGATCCGTGCTCAGCTGCTCTTCAAGAGCGGAGACCGCTACAGCGCTCAGAAGCTCGCGGAAACCGAGCGCAATTTGCGACTGCTGGTATTCATTTACGACGCGCATGTGTTTCCGGTGCGCTTCGCCGAGGGCAAGGTCGACGTCAAGGTGATCACCAGGGACGTCTGGACGCTCGATCCCAACATCTCTTTCGGGCGCTCGGGGGGCGCCAATTCGACCAACGCCAACCTCCAGGAGGAGAATTTTCTGGGCTGGGGCAAGCAGCTGGAGGTCGGGCGTACCAGCGACGTAGATCGCACCAGCAAGCTTGCGGAGTATTCGGACCCCAATGTGCTCGGGTCGCGCTGGACGGGCGCTCTCGCCTATGTCGATTCGAGCGACGGCAACCAGCGCGTCGCGCAGCTCTCGCAACCCTTCTATTCGCTCGATACGCGCTGGAGCGCCACTTTGGCGGGGCAGGGCTACGATCGCACGGTCTCCCGCTATTTTCTCGGCAATATCGCGGACCAATTCAATGACAACGAGGAGACCTATCTGATCGGAGGCGGTGTGTCCACCGGGCTCGTAGACGGTTGGATCAAGCGCCTGCTGTTCGGGATGTACTACGATCGCAACGAGTTCTTGCCTACCCCGGCGACGACCCTGCCGGCCAAGCCGTTGCCGGCGCCGCGAACGCTGTCCTATCCGTTCGTGGGCTTCGACATCCTGCAGGACAAGTACGGCAAAGCAGGCGATGAGAACCAGATCGGCAAGACCGAGGATTTGTACTTCGGAACCGAGATAACCGGTGAGCTTGGTTTTTCCGACGCGGTCTTCGGCGCCAATCACGATGCGCTCATGGTGAAGAGTGCGGTGACCCACGGCGTTGAGCTGCCCTACGAGCAGCAAGTGTTTCTGAGCGCGGACTTCTCCTCGCGATTCGAGAGCGACCATGCGCGCAATTTGATCAGCAATGCCACCGCCAAGTACTACTGGCGTTGGCGCCCGGACTGGCTCCTGTACGGGTCGGTCTCGGGGACCGTCACGCATGCGCTCGATCCCGACGTTCAACTCCTGCTGGGCGGCGACAATGGACTGCGCGGCTACCCGCTGCGTTACGAGGCGGGTACTTCCCGCGGCTTGCTGACGATCGAGCAGCGGGTGTTCACCGATTGGTATCCGTTCAGGCTCGTGCGGGTCGGGGCCGCAGTCTTTACGGACGTGGGCAGGACGTGGGGAACGGGAGTCGTGGGCAACAGCGATTTAGGCATGCTCGCCGACGCGGGAATCGGCTTACGGCTCGGCAATGCCCGCAGCGGCCTCGGTAACGTCCTGCACATCGACTTCGCGTTTCCGCTCAAAGACGTTCCCGGTAACGCCAACTTCCAGGTGTTGGTGCAGACCATGCAAAGCTTCTAGCGCACGCGCACCCGCCGTCCGGGATGCGCAGTTCAGGTATCAGCGGATTTGCGCCGGCTCCACAGCCAGAGAAATCCGATGCATACGGCAAAATTGAGCACCCACCACCCAAGCTGGCGGGAGCTGCCCTTGTCGTCCGAGTGGCCCGGCACCGGAACGGCTGCGAGCGTACCCGTGAGCTCCTCGCGCTTGTCGCCCAATGTCACCAGAAACTCGATCGATGCCGGTCCCGGCAGCTTCAGATCAGGCGTTTGAACGGAATAGCTGCCGTCGGCTTCCGCGACCGCGGTATGCGTGGCACCGCGCAGCATGACGGCGACCACGGCATTGCCGACGGGCGCATTGTCGACGATGCGGCTCAAGCGAATGGCCAACCGGTCTTCCTGGACCGTACCGACTGCGAGTAAATCGGACGACCGGGCTTCGACGCGCGCGCCCGGCGCTGTCTTGGCGGCCGCGGCCGGCGCGGCCGGCG
>JGI12635J15846_10005113_pt1 | contig 11342 bp, 9 predicted proteins | sample BlaSpr_A8_OM2_M2_FD_15846 | JGI IMG/M metagenome (IMG submission 15846) | reverse complement strand
CGCTCCACTTGCGAGGGATCGAGGCGATCGGCGGCCGGCGCCCGCAAGTCGACCCCGATGAGTTTATCGCGCTCGCGCAGGTGCGTGATCGTATAGCCGGTCAGGGACATCTGCAGGAAGCTCTCGATGTCTTGTGAGGAGATATTGAGCTCCCGCGCCCTGGCCTGATCGACCTCGAAATGCACCGAGCGCTCCGCGGGCTCATCCCAATCGAACTGCACATTGGTCGTGTCGGGATCCGCGTGCATGACGGCGAACACCTGCTCCGCCAGTGCGCGCACCGTTTGAGTCTCCGGACCCGTCACGCGAAACTGCACCGGAAACCCCACCGGCGGGCCATTGTCGAGCCGCGTGATACGCGTTCGAAGCGCCGGGTACCGCGTGTGCAGCACCTCGCCCAACGCCGCCGCCAGCTGGTCCCGTTCCTTCACGTTCTTCGCGGTGATCAGGAACTGCGCGAAGTTCGGCGCGGGGAGTTGCTGATCGAGCGTCAAGAAGAAGCGCGGCGCCCCAGCTCCCACGAAATCGATGAAGTGGTCGATTTGCGGCCGGTCTCGAAGATCGGCCTCGAGCCGCCGCGCCTCCCGCAGCGTCGCCGCGAACGATGCCCCCTCGGGCAAGCGCAGGTCCACGAGCAGCTCCGGGCGGTCCGAGCTCGGGAAGAATTGCTTCGGCACGAGGCCAAATCCGGCCAGCGCCGCAAGGAAGGCGATGACGGTCACGAGCAGCACGCGCTTGCGATGATCGATGCACCACCCGATCCAGCTGCGCAACCGGCGGTAAAACTTGCCGTCATAGATGTCGTGGTGCTCCTCGCCGCCGCCCGGGCGCGGGTCCGCCGCGTCCGGATTGCCGAACGCGCGCCGCGTCGGATGCTCCGACAGAATGTGGTAGCCCAGCAATGGAATGACGATCACCGCCGCGAGCCACGACAAGAGGAGCGCGATCGCCGACACTTCGAAGATCGAGCGCGTGTACTCGCCCGTCCCCGATTTCGCCAACGCGATCGGCAAAAAACCGCAGATGGTCACCAGAGTTCCCGTCAGCATCGGAAACGCCGTGCTCGTATAGGCGAAGGCCGCCGCCGTCACGCGGTTGAACCCCTGCTCGAGCTTCACCGCCATGGACTCGACCGCGATGATCGCATCGTCCACCAACAACCCGAGTGCGAGGATCAAGGTACCCAACGACACCTTGTGAAGCCCGATGTGAAACAGATACATGCAAAGCGCCGTGCAGGCGAGCACCAGCGGAATCGAGATCACCACCACCATCCCGGTGCGAAAGCCAAGGCTGATGAGGCTCACCAGCAGCACGATCGCGATCGCCTCCGCGACCGCCTCCACGAAGTCATCGACCGAGTGCTTCACGGCCTGCGGCATGCTCGTAACTTCCACCAGCTTGAGTCCTGCGGGCAATGAGCGGCGCAGCTCCGCGGCTTTCGCATCGAGCGCCCTGCCGAGCACGATGACATCGGCCGAGGGCGCCATGGTGATGCCGATGCCGAGCACGTTCTCTCCCCCGAAGCGCATGTACTCCGTCGGGGGGTCGGTGTAGTCGCGCTGGATGACCGCAATATCGCCGAGGCGGAAAGTCCGTCCGTTCACGCGGATCAACGTGTCACGCAGCGCCTCGACATCCCCAAGCTGTCCGCTCGGCCGCGCATACACTCGATCGTCGGCGGTCGTGAATACGCCCGACCCCGCCACCGCATTTTGCGCATTGACGGCATCCGCGATCTGCTGCGGCGTCAGCCCGAGCTTCGCAAGCTGCGCGTTGCTGATCTCGACGTAAATGCGCTGTTCCTGATCGGCAATGAAGTCGACCTTGTTCACGCCGCGCACGCGCAACAGCTCGGTGCGCAACCGCTCGGCGTAGTCGTGCAGCTCTGCCGGCGAGAACCCGTCGCCCGAAAACGCGTAGATATTGGTGTACACGTCGCCGAATTCGTCGTTGAAGTAGGGCCCTTGAACGTCCGATGGCAACGTATAGGCGATATCCCCCACCTTCTTACGCACCTGATACCAGGTATCCGGTACCTGCGCGGGCGGCGCCGCATCCTTGATGGTGAAGAACAGCAGCGACTCGCCCGGCCGCGAGTAGCTGCGCAGAAAATCCACATCGGGCGTTTCCTGGAGCTTGCGGGCGATGCGATCCGTCACCTCCTCCTGGACTTGGCGTGCAGTCGCACCCGGCCAGACCGTCCGGATCACCATCACCTTGAAGGTAAACGGCGGGTCTTCGGATTGCGCAAGCCATCCATAGGAGATCACGCCGAAAATCATCAACAGCGCGAGAATGAAGATGACCAACGCCTGATGCTCGAGCGCCCAGCTCGACAGATTGAATCGGTGCATATCCCGAGCCGCAAAGGCGCCCAGAGGCAGCGGGTTGCCGGCTGCGTTCTCGGCGGCGCCGGCCGGAGGCTCTTTGCTCACGGCGCCGACTCCGGCGCTTCGGCGAATAGCGGCGTGACGGCAGTCACCCGTTCCCCCGCGTACACCGTATGCACTCCCGCCGCGACAATGCGATCGCCCTCGTGCAGGCCGTCGTCGACGGTCACGGCACGCTCCGCGTAACTCCGCACGCTCACGGGCCGAAGCTCCAAGGCCGAGTCCGCGCCCCGAATCACCCACACCGCCGGACTTCTGCCTTGGTGGAATAAAGCAGTCGCCGGTATCACGAACACCGCATCAGCCCGCGCCGGGTTCCCCGGTGAGGTCGACGCGGCGATAGCAAGGATGGCATCGCCCGTCATACCGAGCCGCACGTCGCGCCCCGGCTCGATCAACGTCAATTTCACGCGGTAGGTGCGGCTCTGCGGATCCGCCGCCGGCGAGACTTCGCGCACCCGAGCGCTGAAATGCCGATGAGGCAGTGCTGTAAACGTCACCGTCGCCGCCTGACCGATCGTAATCTTCGACAGCTCGCTCGCCGCGGCATCGAGGAGGACGTCGATGTCCGCCGACCACGCCAGTCCGTAAATCGCTTGACCCGCGGGGACGACTTGACCCGTATCGGCATTCTCGCTGGTGATCACGCCGTCGTGATCGGCGACCAACGAATGGTATTGAAGCGTGTGTTGCGCCAACGCCAGCTGGTCGGCGGATTGATCGTGGGCAGAAAGCGCAGTGCTATAGGCGTCCTCGCTCTGTTCGAGTTGATTCTGCGCGATCAGCTGCTGGGCGGATTGCGCCCGGTCGCGATCGAGTTGCTGCTTCGCGAACTCGAGGCGATGCAAAGCGGCCTCGAGCGCCGCGCGCGCACTCGCCGCCTGCTTCTCCGCATCGGCCGGATCGAGACGCGCCATCACCTCGCCCTGATGGACGACATCGCCCAGGCGCACGCGGCGCTCGATCAATTTGCCCGCAATGCGAAACGACATGAGGTTCGAATAGCGCGCCGCCGCCTCCACGGGATAACGAACGAGTTCGCCCTCGCCCGCCGGCAGCGCGCGCACGGTGAGCGACACCACCGGCTCGGCAACCACTGCGGCCACCGGCGTGCGGTGACAGGCGCCGAGCGCCAACGCGGCGACGCAAGCACCTGCCACCGGCCACGCAGAAAATCGCCGCTTCGAGAGCCCTTCGATCAGCATCGCGCCGCTCCTTGCTTCGTCCGCGCGGCGTGCGCAGCGCTAGGCACCTGTTTATTCATTAGACACGTGTCAAAAAATTGCCAAAAAAACTATCCCGGCCGGCTCGCCTGCAACGTCGAGATCAGCATCTGGAACGAGTGATTGCTGAAATCGGAAACCGCCACGCCCCGATGCGCGAGATCGGCACCTTTCGCCATGACGAGCTGCGTGATGCCGTGGGTGAACGCCCATAAGCTAAACGCCACCAGGAGCGGATCACCGACGTCGGCGCGAATGCTGCCATCGCGGATCCCGGTTTCGATCGCCTCGACCACCCGGCCTATCACCTGGTCGCCTGCAATCCGGCACGCACCTTCATTGGCACCCGCTTCAGCGCCGACCGTATGCGACTGAAACCTAGAACAAAAATCGAAGTAATGCGGAAATTCCAGCGCATATCCCATGTAGGCGCGGCCAATCGCTGCGACGTGCTCCAGGCCCGAACCCGGGCCGCCGACGGCTGCCTCGAAGCGATCCCGGAGCAGCTCCATGGCCCGCTCCCCGATCGCGAACAGCAGGTCTTCCTTATCACGAAAGTATACGTAGACCAGCCCGCGCGACAGTCGCGCGCTGCGGGCCACTTGGTCGACGGTGACCGCATCCCACCCCTTTTTCGCATACAGCGCCTCGGCGGCGTCGAGGATCTCAATCCGCCGCCGCTCCTTCTCTTCACCCCGGCGCTGAGAAATATACGACATGGCATGAACGATAGTCATTCATTGACACTGTGTCAACCCAGCCGCCTGTATCAAGCCCCATCAGGCTCGATTTTTGGGCGTACCGCCGGCTTTCGGGTCTTCGGCACCCTGACGTTGGCCTATAGGTATCATCTATCGCATCCAGAGACGTAATCAATTGGACGCCGGCCATTCGCCTCGGTCTAATCCACGCGCAAAAGGGGGCGGCAATGACCTTGAGCGAACTGCGGTATCTGGTGGCGCTCGCGAACCGGGCGCACTTCGGGCGCGCCGCGGAAGACTGTCACGTGTCGCAGCCCACGTTGAGCAACCAGATCAGGAAGCTCGAGGAATATCTCGGCGTCACTCTGATCGCACGCAACGGCAAATCTTTTTCGCTGACGACCGTGGGACAGGAAGTCGTCGATAAGGCACGCGCCATCGTGCTTCAAGTCGATGCGCTATTGGCTTCCACCCGGTCGCCCCGTAAGCCGTTGACGGGTCCGCTCAATTTGGGCGTGATTCCGACGCTCGCACCCTATTTCCTGCCGCGCTTCATCCCACTCGCCAAGAGCCATTATCCCCATCTCAAGCTGGTAGTGCATGAAGATCTGACCCAGCATTTGCTGGAGCGCTTGCGCCGCTATCAGATCGACGCCGCGTTGCTGGCACTGCCGCTGGACACCGCCGAGTTCGAGGAGTCTCCCCTGTTCGACGAACCGTTCTGGTTCGCGTGCCCCGCTCAGCACCCCTTGGCACGATTGCCCGCCGTCACCGAAGCCGATTTGCACGAGGAGACGATTTTGCTGCTGGCCGACGGACACTGCCTGCGCGGCCAGGCGTTGATTGCCTGCGGTCAGACCCGGCCGACGGAAGACGCGCTCGATGATTTCCGTGCCGCCAGCCTGGAAACGATTTGCCAGCTCGTTGCGGCCGGCTTCGGCTGCACCTTGCTGCCGGCCCTGGCGGCGCGCGCGCCCCAAGGCCCCAATCCGCCCTATGTCATCCGCGCGCTTCGCTCGGCAAATGCCAGCCGTCGGATCGGCCTGATCTGGCGCAAGGATTACTCGAGAGCGCGCGAACTGATGCTGCTCGCCGGGCTGGTCGCGAACAATCCGCCCTCCGGGACGTTCGCCGTCTCACTGCCATCGAGCGGCATGATGCGCGCTTGATCGCACAGCGCCGCCTGACCGCTCACTCGACGCTTACCGCTTACCGCTTACCGCTTACCGTAATCCAACGGCGTCCCCTTGCGCTGGGCGAGGATATACGCTTCGAGCGCCCGCATCTTCGGATCGTCCGGCGCCAATACCTTGCCGCGCACCGGGTGTTCGATACACCAGTTGATCATGTCGCGCAGCATCGCCACCCGGCCCAGCTGCGGCTGGAATTTCGGATAGGTCTCCGGATGTGTGTTCGCCGCCCGCGGATGGCACATGTCGCACGACACTGCGATTTCGCTGCCCAGCTCGTCGCCGCTGTGGAACACCTTGGATCCATACAGTGCCGTCTTGTAGGTTTCGTTTTTCCAAACTTGCACGGTTTGTTCCGTGACGACGCCGTAGGTGGAGGACTGGCCGGTGCCGACCAGGTGGGAGTTGTTCGCGGGCTCGACCACCTGATGCGCTTCGACTTCGCCCTGCTCCCAGCTGCTGCTGGGATTCGCCTCTTTCCACTGCGCCATCAACGCGTCGGAAATCTTCTGGCCTTCGGCCCGGGTTTTCGGCGCATCATTCGCCACCTGCACCGTGGTCTTGTTGTCGCATAGCTTCACTTCCTTGGTGCCCGCCGGCGTCGCCGGCGACTGCGGCGGGCTCGAACCTTGAGAATTGTCCGCGCGTGCGGCCCAGGCACCCGTGAGCAGAATCAGTCCTAATGCAACGCGTTTCTTCATGAGATTGGCTCCGATCGAATAGATCAATAGCTGGCCAGTGCCGGCGCCGCAGGTATGTCTTGTTTGCCGCCGCTGCTGAGATAGCTGGCCTTCACCTGCATGGGATTGCGGTTCCACAAGTTGTACAGCTTGTCCACGAGCCCGTCCGGATGNACATGGACCGTACCGTCGCCGAGGCCGTCGTTGGCATCGAAGGGATTCGGGCGGTTCATCTGCACTGTGAGCGCCGGCAGGCCTTGCGGCGCGTAGGGCCAGGGCCACGCGGTGGACAGCATGCCATGGTACTGGATGTTGCCGATCCGATTGGTCAACACCTGATGAGTATGTCCGTGCAGCACGGTGACGCGATCGAACCGTTGCAGGATCGCCTGCACATCCTCCGCATCGTCGGTCCAGAAATTCCAGGGCCGGTAGAGCTTGTAGAGCGGCGAGTGCGAAAACACGATGATCGGCGTAGAAGTCGGAACGCCTTCCAAGTCCTTCTTCAGCCAGGCGCGCTGCTCCGCACCCACCTCGAAGGCGCTCTGCACGGCGTTGTCGAGCCCGGCCACGGTGTGCATGCGCTCCGCCGGGCTCATGCCGCGCGCGGTCCAGAAGTCCTTTTCCCGCACGCTCATGAGCACGACGAAATGCACGCCCTTGTGCTCGAAACTATAGGTCTCCCGGCCGAACAATTCGTTCCAGCGCTGTCCCATGTCGAAGTACCAGTCGTGCTCGCCCACCATCATGTGCACGGGCGCCTTGAGGCTCTTCAGTATCTGTGCGCCCAGGTCGAGCTCCTCCTTGCGCCCGAGCTGCGCAAGATCGCCCCCGTAGAACACGAAGTCCGGCTGCGGATCGAGCTTGTTGACATCGTCGACGGCCCGCAGCAGCTGGCGGACGAAGCGCTCATTGGTCTTCTTCACATATAGATGAGAATCCGAGATATAGGCGAACGTAAAGCCCGGGCCTGCGGCGCCCTCGCCTGCATATGCGACGTTGATGGGCAGAAAACTGTGAAAATGGTTGGATGCTCCCGCTGCAAGCGCGGCCGCTGCCGCGCCGGTGGAGACCTTGAGGAAGCTGCGACGGTCGAGATGGCGAAGCCCGCCAAACAGCGCATCGCGCTCCTCGAGATGTCGCGTCTCGACACTCTTGATGTGGGGAATTTTGGCTTTCGTGTCCATGGGAGCTCCGCTATTGCTGCAGGCCGGTTTGGCCCATTACTCGCTGTTCGAACGGCAGCATTTGGCGATGCGCCAGCGCGTTATCGCGAAACGGTCTCTTCTGAGCGGCGATCGCCTCCTGTTCGCGCATGGCCGCCGCGTTCTGTGCGGCAAAACGAACATCGGTGAGGGTGAACAAGAAGGCCACCAGATCGTCGATCTCGCTCTCGCTCAGATTCAACGGCTCGATGCCGCCGTCCAGGTAGGAATTTGTCTCGCCGCCCTTGTTGTAATGGTCCACCACGTCCCACAAAGTCCGCAGTGAGCCGTCATGCATGTACGGCGCGGTGATGCCGATGTTGCGCACCTGCTCGGTCTTGAAGGCACCGATGTCTTGACGCTGGCGGGTCACCAAGAAGCGGCCGAGTTCCGACAAATCGGTTTCGATCGCCAGTTTGTCGAGCGCCTTCGGGTCGCTGTCCGCCTCGATGACACGCAATCCCTTCTGCGCCAGCACTTCGAAGTTCTGCTTGCGCGCCGATACGCCGATGTTGTGAAACAGATTATCGGTGCCCAGCGGATTCGACGAATTGATCATGTGACAGCTGACGCAGCGTGCCTTGCCGTTGAAGAGCTCCAAGCCGCGTACGGCGGCCGGGGAAATGGCCTTGTTGTCGCCATTCAGGAAATGGTCGTACGGAGCATCGAGAAAGATCAACGTGCGTTCAAAACTTGCAATCGCGCGGCCGAGGTCCTCGTAGGTGGGCGCGCGACCGTACGCCTTCCGGAAGAGCGCCTGATAAGAGGGGTCCGTCTCGATGGCCGCCATGGCACTGGCCGCGTCGGGGTGACCCATCTCGACCGGGTTGAGAATCGGCAACTTTGCCTGCTCCTCGAGCGAGGCCGCGCGGCCGTCCCAGAACATGCTCTGCATCAGTGCCGCATTCATCGAGGTCGGCGCGCTTCGTTGACCCAGATGATCCCCGATGCCTTCCGAGACGTTCCGGTGGTCCGTGAATCCCCGGCTGACATCGTGACAGGTCGCGCAGGCGACGGTCCGATCCTTCGAAAGATGTGTGTCGAAGTACAATTTTCGGCCGAGCGCGATGCGCTCCGCGGTGAGTTCATTGTCCGCGGGTATGTAGATCGTTGCCCACGCGACGGCGTCGACGCCTTGCGGCGGCGCCGCGGCGTTGAGCTTGAGCGAATCGAGCAGCTGCTGTTGCGCATCGGGCGGCATCGCGCCATGCAGTGCGTTGGCCGGCTCCGCGGCGAGGCTGTAGGTGCTCGCGCCCATGAGCGCGATGCAGGCTAACGTCTTAAAGTGCGCCGAGGCCGGCCGCCCCAAGTAATTCGTCATACTCCCCTCCAGCGTTTGGCTGCGCTGAAGAGTGCACGATCGGCACCGCTTCGCCCAATCGAATGTCTGAATGAAGCCGATAGCGCTGAGCTATAAGGCAATCCTCATCGCATCTTGCCCGAGGAGCGACGCCCGGTTGGCGCAGCATTCGCTGGCATGTTGGTGGCAACGGTGCGATCCTACCGCGGATTTTTAGGGTTGAGCCGACCATCGGCGCGGAGTTCTTGACAGCGATGACCGAGGAAGGATCCGATCGTGACGCAGCCTTGTATCCGCTGGTGGGTGTCGTCGCATTGTCGATCATCCTTTTGAGTGCATCGTCGCCCTGCGAGGCAACTGACGCGTGGGGTGGTTCGATCGATTTCACCAGTGACTACTTCCTACGCGGTATATCTCTGAGCGACGATCATCCCGCCCTGCAGCTCGATCTCCACTATGTGGACCCCTCGGGATTCGTGGCAGGATTTTTTGCGTCCAGCACGCAAATCGATCCCGCCTCCCGGCGCGATGCGGAACTCAGCGCCTTCCTTGGCTACGTCTGGTCCTACGGCAACGACTGGCAGGGCAAGATTCTCGCCGCCAACTATAGCTACCCGTGGAATCAGGCCGGCTCGGTCTACAACTATGACGAAGTCGATCTTGAAATCGCTTATCAGCAATGGATTCGCGTCACTCTTGCCGTCTATCCCGACGTGCGACGCTACAACTACGACGACAACAACGTCGTCCATGTCCTGGCCGAATCGGGAGAGTTGAGCCTGCAGCGGCCGGTGGTCGGGAAGCTATCCGCCACCGCCGGCATCGGGTATTACGAGTTGGATGGCGGAAGTGGGGCGGGTTACGCCTACTGGAGCGTCGGAGCCGCCTATGATTGGGCCCCCGTGTCCCTCGGGCTGTCCTATGTGGGGGCCTCGAGTGCGGCTAACTCATTGTTTTATAACGCCGCAGTGGGTGGACGCTGGTCGGGAACATTAATTTGGCGTTTTTGACGCCCGCCCCGCGCCTGGTAACCTTTTTGTGCCCGCCGGGCACATACGGAGCATGATTCACTCAAGTTCAGGAACGGGGCGCGTCCGATGATGTCCTCGGCCAAATCCACCAAGGAGAGCGATTTCGAGCGTTTGCTCGCCATCGCAGCGGGCAATCGCACGGCGTTCGAGGAGCTGTATCTCGCTTATCACCGCCGCCTTGCGCGATTTCTGTTCAGATTCACTCCGCGCTATGAGAATGTCGAGGAAATCATCAACGACACCTTCATGACCGTGTGGCAGAGTGCCAAGGATTTTCGCAACGCATCGCGCGTCTCGACCTGGATTTTCGGCATCGCGTATCACACGGCTCTGAAATCGATACGCCGCCAGCGACACCACGCTGCCGCCTTGAACCTCGACGAATATCCCGAGCAAACCTTCGATCCCGGAGCGGAGACCGAAGTACAGGATTGGTTGGCCCATGGCTTGGACCAGCTACCTCCCGATCAACGCTTGACCTTGGAGCTCGCCTACCAAATGGGGCATTCGCTCGAGGAAATCGCGGCGATTACCGATACACCGGTCGGGACCGTCAAAGCTCGCATGTTTCACGCCCGGCGGAAACTCCGCCAACACCTGCCGGCGCTGGACGGCTCCGCGCACGAATACTCAGCGAGAAGCGAATGAATTACGAAGATATCCGTACAGCGGGTCACCCAGAGATCTCCGAGCTGATTCCTTGGTACGTCAACGGCACGATCGGCGCGACCGATCGCCAGAAACTCGATACGCACTTCCTGCTCTGTGCCGTCTGCCGCGATGAGCTGCTGCAAGAGCGCCGGGTTCACCAGGCAATCTCTGCGGATTCGGGTATCGAATACATGCCGGCCGCCTCATTCAAGCGCTTGCAGGCGAGGCTCGATGGTGGCGACGTGCATGCCTCCACGCCGAGGGCTGCCTCCACGCCGAGGGCGCCGTTGTTCCCGCGTCGGGGACAAGTGCGGAGCGCGGGTCGACGGATGCCTTGGCAGCGCCTGGCGGCGGCATCGATCGCCGTACTGGCCGTGTCGATCAGCCTGGTGTCGGCCGACAAATGGTATCGACTCCGGGACCGGGAGCTGCCGTCCGATTATCACACGGTGACCACAGCCGTACCGCGCGCACCGAATGAAGTCATTCGTGCGGTATTTTCGCCGACCATCACGCTGGTGGAGCTTCAGGCGATCCTGGACGAGGCACAGCTGCGAATCATTTCAGGGCCGACGGAGGCCGGCGTTTATTCCTTGGCGGCCATTTCCAACCGTCCGGTGAATTCCTCGCTCGCGCTGTTGCGCCGGCATGGGGCGGTTCGTTTCGCAGAGAGCACGCAGCTGGGCGAGCCGCGCGCGCCCGGCGCATCTCAATGAATCGATGGGCGGCCGTCGGTCTGACGCTCTCCTTGATGAGCGCGTGCAGCAGTGCGCCGCCGCCGATCGCATCCCACGCCCTTGGCGCCGCCCCGGCCGAGTCGGGTGATCGCTTCATCATAGCGGCGGTCGACAACGATCCCAGCGCGTTTCTCGCCAGTGCCGGCAGCACGCCGCGCGGTTATGACAACATCGCGCCGTACGGCCCCACCTCGCGGGCTCGGGCGCTCATGCGCTCCCTGGAAAAGGACT
>JGI12635J15846_10005112_pt1 | contig 11343 bp, 9 predicted proteins | sample BlaSpr_A8_OM2_M2_FD_15846 | JGI IMG/M metagenome (IMG submission 15846) | reverse complement strand
ATGCTCATGGACCGGGCACGCGGATGTGAACGCGGCCAAAAACATCCTGGCCGCAGGGCTTGCGGTCACCGCCTGCCGAGAATCTGCAGCACCCGCGGGTGCTACAGAGACGTCGAAGCAGGAACCAGCAGGAAACCGCGAGGAATTACTGCTCCAACCCGTCCAATAGGTTGGAATCCCCCGGCTTCAGCCGTGGGGAGGACGTCAATGGCCTTATGGTGACTTGGATGAAAGATCAGGCCACTTTGCTGCTGCTGCGCCACGCCAAGTCGTCGTACCCGGACGGGTTCCCAGAACTCATAGCCGATCACGACCGGCCATTGGCGCGCCGCGGCGTCCGGGAGGCCGCGCTGGCCGGTGAATGGCTGCGCGCCAACGCGCCCACCATCGATGGCGTGTTGTGCTCCACAGCAACGCGTGCCCGGCAGACTCTGTCGCGCAGCGGCATCGAAGCACCGGTGCGTTACGCCGAGCGGCTCTACGGCGCCACGCCCGGCGTCATGATTGAGGAGATCAACAAGGTTTCCGACGAGGTCACGACGCTATTGGTCGTCGGGCATGAACCCACGATGTCTTCAGTGGCGCTGATTCTGGCCGGCAGCGACGGCACCGACACGGCGGCCGTGGAGCGTCTTTCGGCGAAGTACCCGACATCGGCCATCGCCGTGCTGGCTGTGCCCTGCGCCTGGAAGAGTCTCGGACCAGGCGTAGCGGCGCTGACCGCCTTCCACGTACCGCGAGCGAACTGACCGGGTGCGGCCCAGGAGGTCTGGGCAGGCCTACGAGTTCGTGGCCAGCGTCAGTTCCATCAGCTTGATGGCCTGTCCGCAGGCGTCGATTCCGGGCGCCTGAGGGTTGATCCACCAGCCGACCACTCCCGCCGCGTCGCTGGCGACGCCGCATGCGCCGTTGGCGTCGTCCGGGTGCATCACAATCGAGTCCACGCCCTGGATTGCCCGGCTCTCGACTTTGTATTTGAGGAAGTCGGCGACCTTGCGCTCTTCGCCCAGGCTGCCCTGCTCGAACCAGAACCGGGTGATGTCGATCAGACCGGCCGGGTTGGCCGCCTGCCACCGGCAGATCGCGCCGACGAACGTGCTTTGAATGTCAAGCGGATCGGCGCCCACGGTCTTGGCCAGGATGTCGGTGGTCAGGACTTCACATTCCTTGAGCAGGTTCGGGTACTGCTGCTGGGAATTGTTGTTGCGCGGGATACCGCCCGAGCCTGCCTTGACGGCGGTACCTCCGACGGATCTCGAACACCCGGTCAGCACGGTCAGCGTGGCGATCAAGACGACTACGCCCGCCTGGACATGTCTTGTCATCATTTCGAGTTCGCAATCGACTGCCGAGCCAGTTCTTTGGCTATGTCGCAGGGCGGCGGAAATGGCTTTTGGCTGAAGCTGACCGACCATTCGATGAAGTCGTCCTGAAACTGGATTCCGACTTCGCACAACGAATCACCCAAGTTGGGCTCGTTACCGACGGCGATGAAACCGCTGTGGCCGTTGATATTGATGTCGTCGACACTCGCGCGCGACAACTCCTCGGTCTTGCGTTCCCGCCCGATCGGGCTGCCGCGATACCAGGAAAAGGAGAAGTGCGGGCCGAGAATACCGCCGCCGGCCAGCCACTGGCAGCCCACCGAATTCCGGGCGGTGTTGACCAGTCCACTCATCTTGGTCAGGTCCGTCACCGTCTGATCGCTAACGCCTCCGCAAACCGGGAACATCGGCCCGTGCTGGCCCTCCCCGTTACCGGGCGCCGCCGAAGTCGTCGCGCCCGGTTTGTTGCCGCCGGAGTCGGAGCACCCGGCAACAGCGGGGAGCAGGATCAACGCGGCCATCACAAAAGCCGGAGCCGACAGGGCCGATGCCGTCACGTTACGCCGCACCGCTACGCCGCCTGTGCTGAGCCTGCTGCTGGTCCACACGATGCACTGTAGCTGCAGCCCAGCGGGTCAACCACTGACACACCGCCTGAGCAGGCATTTCAATTCCACTGGCGGGACTGGCGCATAGGCTCAGCCGGCCGGCGGTGGTGGAGGTTTTGCAGGTGCCGTATGCGACAGTTACCACATGCTCCTGGCACTGCTGCGCCAGTACGTCCGGCCCTACCGCCGGCTGGTCGCGGTGCTCATGGTGCTCCAGCTGATCGGCACCCTGGCGTCGCTGTACCTGCCGACGGTCAACGCCGCCATCATCGACGACGGCGTCTCCAAGGGCGACACCGCGACCATCGTCCGGCTCGGCCTTGTGATGCTGGGGGTGACCGGATTGCAGGTGCTGTGCTCGGTCGGGTCCGTCTACTTCGGCTCGCGGACCGGGACGGGCTTCGGGCGCGACCTGCGCTCAGCAATGTTCGAGCAAATCACCACGTTCTCCGAGCGCGAGACCGCCCGATTCGGAGCGACGACGTTGTTGATCCGGACCACCAACGACGTGCGGCAGATCCAGTTCCTGGTTCAGATGGCCGGCACCGCATTGGTCGTCGCGCCGATCACGTGCGTCGGCGGCATCATCATGGCCGTCCACCAAGAAGCCGCGCTTACCTGGCTGCTGCTGGTCAGCATTCCCGTCATGGGCGTGACCAATTACTGGATCATCTCGCATATGCTGCCGCTCTTTCGCAGCATGCAGAGCCTGATCGACGGCATCAACCGGGTGATGCGCGACCAGCTGTCCGGCGTCCGGGTGGTCCGGGCGTTCACCCGCGAGAGCTTTGAGCGTGACAGGTTCGCCAAGGCCAATATCGCGCTGTCGAATACCGCCGTCAGCGCCGGTAACTGGCAAGCGCTGATGCTGCCGGCGACCACTTTGACCGTGAACCTGTCCAGCGTCGCGGTGATCTGGTTTGGTGGGCTGCTGATCGACCGAGGCCAGATGCAAGTCGGCTCGCTGAGCGCCTTCCTGTCGTACTTCGCCCAGATCCTGATGGCGGTTTTGATGGCGACAATGACGCTGGTCGTGATGCCACGTGCGTCGGTGTGTGCCGAACGCATCGCTGAGGTGCTTTCCACTTCCGCCTCGATCGGCAGCCCGCAAAACCCCAAGTTCCCGCGAGATGGGGTCACCGGCGCGGTGCGCTTGGACGGTGTGACATTCAGCTACCCCGGTGCCGACTGCCCGGTGCTACAAGACATCTCGTTGGCTGCGCTGCCCGGCACCACCACCGCGATCGTCGGCAGCACCGGCTCAGGCAAGTCGACACTTGTGTCGCTGATCTGNCGGCTCCTCGACGTCACCGACGGCGCCGTGCTCGTCGACGATGTCGACGTCCGCGACTACCACACCGAGCGACTCTGGTCGGCGATCGGGCTGGTGCCACAGCGCGGCTACCTCTTTTCCGGGACGGTGGCGGACAACCTGCGCTACGGCGCGGCCCCTGACCAGGTCGTCACCGACGACGAAATGTGGGAAGCCTTGCGAGTGGCCGCCGCCGACGGGTTCGTGCGAGCACACGACGACGGGCTGAAGATGCGCGTCGCCCAGGGTGGAATCAACTTCTCCGGCGGGCAACGCCAGCGACTGGCGATCGCCCGGGCGGTCATCCGCCGNCCGGCCATCTATCTGTTCGATGACGCGTTCTCCGCACTTGACGTGCACACCGACTCCCGCGTNCGCGCGTCGCTGCGCAAGACCGCGGCCAGCGCGACNATTATCATTGTNACGCAGCGCATTTCGTTGGCCGCCCAGGCCGACCAGTTGATTGTCATNGACAATGGGAAGATCGTCGGCACGGGCACCCACGAATCACTGCTGGCCGACTGCGCCACCTATGCGGAATTCGCGGCCTCACAGTCCTTGACCGGCACCGGCGTCGGGGGTGGACCGTGACCGCGCCAACCGGCGCGCGGCCTCGCGCCGCAGGCCCACCCCCCACCGCGCGGCCGCGCGACTTCTGGGGTTCGGCGGCACGTCTGGTGAAACGGCTTGCGCCACAACGCCGGCTGAGCATCGCGATTATCACATTGGGCATCACCGGCACCGCGATCGGGGTCATCGTTCCGCGGATCCTCGGCCACGCCACCGATCTGTTGTTCAACGGCGTGATCGGTCGACAGTTACCCTCGGGAGTCACCAAGGCACAAGCCGTCGCTGCAGCCCGCGCCCGCGGTGACAACACCTTCGCCGACCTGCTTTCCGGGATGAATGTGGTGCCTGGCCACGGAGTGGACTTCGACGCGGTGGCAAGAACATTGGCGCTGGCGATGGCGCTGTATCTGATTGTCGCGCTGTTGATCTGGGTGCAGGCGCGACTGCTCAACATCACCGTGCAGAGAACCATAACGGCATTGCGTTCCGACGTCGAGGACAAGGTGCACCGGCTGCCACTGTCCTACCTCGACCGGCAACAGCGCGGTGAGCTGCTGAGCCGGGTTACCAACGACATCGACAACCTCCAGTCGTCGTTGTCGATGACGCTCAGCCAACTTGTGACGTCGATTCTGAGCGTGGTGGCGGCGCTGGCGATGATGGTGTCGATCTCGCCGCTGCTGACGCTGATCACACTGCTGACAGTGCCGGTGTCGCTGCTGGTGACACGCGCGATCACCCGACGTTCGCAGCGGCTATTCATGGCCCAGTGGACCAGCACCGGACGCCTCAACGCCCATATCGAGGAGACCTACAGCGGATTCACGCTGGTCAAAACATTCGGCCACCAGGCCGCAGCGCGAGAACAGTTCCGCAAGTTCAATGACGACGTCTATCAGGCCAGCTTCGGCGCCCAGTTCCTGTCCGGTCTGGTGGGACCGGCGACGATCTTCCTCGGCAATCTCAGCTACGTTGCCGTCGCCGTGGTGGGCGGGCTGCAGGTGGCTACCGGGCAGATCACGCTCGGCAACATCCAGGCGTTCATCCAATACGTCCGTCAGTTCAACAACCCGCTCGGCCAGGTGGCCGGCATGTACAACACCCTGCAATCCGGTGTGGCCAGCGCCGAGCGGGTGTTCGACCTGCTCGACGAACCCGAGGAGCCGGCGGCCTCCGAGCTTGAACTGCCGCCGCCCAATGGCCAGCGTCCGCAGCTGCGCGGACGCGTCGAGTTTGCGCACGTGAGCTTTGCCTACCGCCCGGGCACCCCGGTGATCGAAGACCTGTCGATGGTGGCCCAAGCGGGTAGCACGGTAGCGATCGTCGGGCCTACCGGAGCGGGCAAGACCACCTTGGTGAACCTGCTCATGCGGTTCTACGACGTCGATGCCGGCCGAATCCTTGTCGACGGGGTCGATATCACGACGGTGAGTAGACAAACGCTGCGGTCGCGAATCGGCATGGTGCTGCAGGACACCTGGCTCTTCGAGGGGACGATCGCGGAGAACATCGCCTATGGACGGCCAGACGCCAGCGCGGAAGAAGTGGTAGAAGCCGCCAGGGCGGCCTATGTCGACCGTTTCGTGCACACGCTTCCGGCCGGTTACCGGACGCGGGTCACCGGCGACGGCGGCAACGTCAGCGCAGGCGAGAAGCAACTCATCACCATCGCCCGCGCATTTCTTGCCCGCCCGCAGATACTGATCCTGGATGAGGCAACCAGCTCGGTCGATACCCGCACCGAGGCCCTCATCCAGCACGCGATGCGCGAGCTTCGCCGAGATCGGACGAGTTTCATTATCGCGCATCGCCTTTCGACAATCCGCGAAGCCGACCGCATTGTGGTGGTGGAGTCCGGCCGGATCGTTGAACAAGGCAACCACGCCGAGCTGCTGGCCCTCCGCGGTGCCTATTACCGGATGACTCAGGCCTAAGTCCCCGGCTCGAGGGACCATCCGCCAAGACCGGCGAGTCAGTCGGGGCGTTACTTGAAAGGCGCCTCAGACGAAGCCACCCACCGGTTAGCGTCGCGGGGCTTCAATGCGGCCAACCGAATATCGCCGCGATAGAAGTCGAGTACACGCGGGTCCATCACCCGACGCCACAACGGCGGGAACATCGCCAACAGCAGCATGGCGCTGTACCCGCTCGGGAGTTGAGGTGCCTCATCGACATTGCGTAACGCCTGATAGCTGCGCAGCGGGTTGGCGTGATGGTCAGAATGCCGCTGCAAATGGAAAAGGAGGACGCTGGCGATCACCGTGCTGCTATTCCAGCTATGCGCGGGCCGTACCCGTTCGTAGCGGCCGTTGGACAGCTTCTGCCGCCGCAGACCGTAGTGCTCGATGTAGTTGACCGTTTCCAGAAGGCAAAAGCCGATAATCGCCTGCCCGATCAGCCACGGCAGAACAACGGGGCCAAACCAGACCGTAAGCACGGTGAATAATGCGACGCTGAGCAGCCAGGCATTGAGCACGTCATTGCTGAGCGTCCAGCAGGATCTCCCGATCCCGGCCAACCGCGCGGCTTCGAGACGCCAGGCAGAGCGCACACTGCCAATTACCGACCGTGGAATGAAGGCGTAAAGGCTCTCGCGCAAACGCGCGCTGGCAGGGTCCTCGGCGGTGGCTGCCCGGACGTGGTGTCCGCGGTTGTGCTCGACAAAGAAATGTCCGTAGCAAGTCTGCGCGAGCGCGACCTTGCTCAGGCGTCTCTCGGCCCGTGCTCGCGTGTGTCCCAATTCATGCGCGGCGTTGATGGCGAGGCCACCGCTGAGCCCGACCGTCGCCATCAGTCCGAGCTCGTCGAGAAAACTCAGCGTGTGCCTGCCATCGTCGCTCCACAGGCAGCAGGCGAACAGCAGCGATAGGTACTGATTGGGCAGGTAGAGGTACGTGGCCCAGCGGTAAAACGGGTCGTTCTCCAGCCATGCGAGGACGCTTTCGGGAGGATTATCCGCGTCGCGTTTTCCGATCAGGTGGTCAAGAACCGGAATGACCCCGAACGCCAGGATGGGGCCGGCCCACCAGAACGCGCTGAGGCCAGTAACCCGCACCCCCAGCCATGATGCGAAGACAAGCGCTGGGACGAGGGCTGCGAGCAGCCACAGATACCTCTTGGGTTCCTTCCAACTCACAGCCGATGTCTCCGGTCGAAAGGCCGCTGCGCGGCCGCGAAACAAGAAAGGTGCGACAATACAAGAAATCCAGGACGTCGGAATACGCATCGATAACCTGTTATGCCTGTCAGGTTAGCCTAGATGCCCCACCCAGTAGTACGGTCACCCAAAAGTTAGATGAGTCACAGTTCGCCGAGTGCGGGCATCGGCGGTGACGGCCGCTTCGGTCTTGGGTTGGGCCAGACGACCTAGTGGAGGCGCTGAATGACCTTGTCACGGCGACGTTTTCTGGGTGCCGCCGCAGGGATTGCTGCGGGTGCGCTGGGCGCTGGGGCCGTCGAACTCAGCAGATTTGCCGCCTCAACGCCGCTGCGGCCCCATTACCGGGCCATCGTGGTTGGTAGCGGCTACGGCGGCGGGGTTTCGGCGCTGCGGCTTGGCCAAGCCGGCATTGACACCCTGATTCTGGAAAGAGGCAGATGGTGGAACACCGCTGACGCGGACGGCAAACGCTTCTCGCGAATGCTACCCGCGGACAACCGCGCGGGCTGGTTCACGCCGGTCCCACCGAGCCTGGTGTCGTCGTATCGCGGCGTTTCGGTAGACGACGTGGCCAAGCACGCGCCCTCACCCCAGCCGGTTCAGGCCGGGATCTGCGAAAAGATTGTGCACGGCGCGCACACCGTGTTCCGCGGGGCGGCCGTCGGCGGAGGGTCGATGATCAACGCGGCAATTGCCGCAATTCCGACCTCGGCTCAGGTTCAAGCGGCCTTCCCGGATATCGACCCCGCTGTTTTCCTGGGAACCTACATCGAGCGCGCCAGAGCAATGCTTCGGATCAGCTATCGCGACATGGATTGGTTCGAGCAGACGCCATGGTTCCAATACGCCAGAGTGGGGCGCCAGTACGCGGCGGCAGCGGGCTACGGCGTTGACTACAACGGCAGCGCGTATTCGTTCGACTACATGAAAAAAGAAGAGGCAGGCCAGGTTCCGCGGTCAGCGTTCGACTTCGAACAGCAGTACGGGAACAACTACGGCAGGGTCGGCAGTGTTGATCAGACCTATATCGCTGCTGCGCTGGCAACCGGCAAGGTCACCTTGAAGCCGCTGACCGAGGTGACTGGTATTCGGCGTGAGCGCTCGAGTGAGTACGTGGTATCCACCCGCGAGATCGACCGATTCGGCAAAGAGGTGGGCAGGGCCGAACTCGGCTGTGACGAGCTGCATCTCAACGCCGGAGTGCTCGGTACCACCGAACTGTTGTTGCGTGCCCGTGAGACCGGGGCGCTGCCCAACTTGAGCGATGAGGTCGGCCGTGGATACGGAAACAACGGGGACATCATGGTTGCCCACGCACTCCAGCCCAGCGATCCCGCAGGTACCCAGCAAGCCCTGGCGGGACTGATCAACCTCGACGGGCGAGACGATCCGGATAACCCGGTATACGCCAGCATGTTCTCGATCCCGCTTCCCGTCGAGACGTTCGCGTTGGGCTACTACGTGATGGTCAGGACCGGTGACCGTGCTGACATTGCCTATAACCGGGCTTCGAACTCGATCGCCATCAGCTGGCCGGAGGGCAATACCGATCACTTGCGCGAGAAAGCCCAGCTGGTTTTCGACAAGGTGACAACGGTTAACCGGGTGGAGTATCGCGACGACCTCTTCCAAGGAAAGATATTCGCGCCCAACACAGTTCACCCGATGGGCGGGGTTGTTCGGGGCAAAGCCACGGACGCCTACGGCAGGGTCAAAGGGTACGACAAATTGTATGTCAACGATGCGTCACTGCTTCCGGGCTACCTCGGCTGCAACCCCTTCATGTCCATCACCGCGCTCGCCGAACGCAATATCGAGGGAATCCTGCAAGGACGCAAGTGAATAAGTAACGACGCGCCATGAGCGTGGCGAACAATGTGCGCGCACCGTCTACGGCTGAAGATCGGGCCCCTCGGCGCGCAGATCATCGACCGTCGACATTGCGGTGCGTAACTTGTCCAGCCATTCCTCGGTGTGCTCTCCGACCAGCTTGACCGACCATGCGAGTGCGTCGGCTCGCGACCGGGCAACACCCGCGTCGACCAGCGTGTCGAGCACCTGGCGTTCCGGTTGCTTCAAGCGTGTCATCACGGGTACGGCGATGTGCGTGAACAGAATTCGCTCTGTGCCGGCTTGGGAGCCAACCTCTACGCCCCAGGAAACCTTGCGTCCATAGCGATCCTGAGCTTCATCGGCGATTTTCATCCGCTCTGACCGGGTTTCTTCGCGGAATCGCGAGACCCGGCCTTCCGCGCGGGCCTCGCTTTCTTCTTTTCCGGAGCTCTCGGGGTCAGGCAGCTTGCCGATGACCGTGATCTCTTCGCGGTCGATGATGACCGTGGGGTCTCCGTCGAACCAGTCTCCAAGGCGTCCGGCGAACCATTCGGCTGCGCCACTGGCATCGGGTTGGTGAGCTTGCTGCCAGCCGCCGGGGCGACCGTACCGGCGCCCATGTTGATGAGATTCCATGATTACATGATTACACCGTTGCACATGATATGGAAACACGTTCACCAGCAGCGAACGTCCACCCGGTGCCGGGCCAGTTCGCCGTTGAGGTAGTTCGCCCCCGGCGAACACCGGGGCTACCTGGACGAGCCCGTGTCAGTCGCCGTCGTCGGAGCCACTGGAACCACTCGAGCCGCTGCCGCGCCGGACCCGATAGAGTCTGACTTCATTCTTGATGCCCTTGAGGCGACGCTGCCCGGCGAAAGACCCTTGGAATTGGCCGGATTCGCCGATATCGGCTGTATCCTCGAGGGCCTCCCACACCGAATCGGCGACGAGCACGGCACCCGGGCGCGCAACAGCGGTGACCCTGCTTGCCACGTTGACCGGATGACCGAACCAGTCACCGGCGCGGCTCACGGCCATCCCGGAGGCTACTCCCGCTCGCAATCGGGGGAAGTCGTTGTCGGTATCAACGACCTCAACAAGCTTCAGGACGCCATCCAGCAGTGGCGCCGGATTAGGGCAGACAAACATCACCGCGTCCCCGATTGTCTTGATGAACCGCACCGGCGGGACGGTCACGTCACGAGCGAGGTCGGCCAGCCGGCTCGCAAGTTGCCCCAGTTCTTCGGCCGATACCGCCTCACCTATGCGGGTGAAGCCGACCAAGTCGGCGAAAGCGACGGTGACCTGGCGCGCTCCCGGCAACGGTTTACCGGCGGCCCGCTCGGCGGCGTTGACGGCTTCGGTCTCCAACATGTGCCGCAACTGCATGAACAGCATGTCCTGGATCATCGGGCCGAGCATCGGCGCGATCTGGCTCACCAGCGCCTTGGACGCCTTCGCGATTTCCACCTCGGTAGCTCCCGGGCGCATGATCGTCGCCAGCGCGGTGTAACGCATGACTTCGGCAGCACGTGACAGACCTTCGGCGAGCACCCGGACGACGAGCACCATTTGATCGGGATCCAGGCCCAGCTCAACGAACCGCTGGGCGTGTGCGGCGGCTTCACCGTCAGCGCGCATGTGAACGACCGCATCGGGGTCGTCCACACTGACCAGACCGATGGCGCGCTGTACGCGCTGCAGCAGCATCAGGTCAACGCCGTAGCGCTCACTGATCTCCCGCGCCGAAATGTAGGTGCCGTCGTCGCCGACGATGTGGCGGGTGGCCAGCAGCAGTGGCGGGTGGGTGGCCCGGATCTCGTCGGCGGTGATGCCCTGCTCAAGCAGCCACTGCACGAGCTCGACCCGCTCGGTGCGCGCGGTGCCCTCGAGCCCGTCGAACAGATCATCGATGTTCTGGTCGACTGGATCGCGCGCAGGGTCATCCACGTCGTCAACGTACAACGCCGGCGGGGCATGATGTGAAGTGATGAGCGCACCGCTTCTGCACGGATTCCCGCCGGTTATCGACGACAACGCCAGGACGCTGATCCTGGGCTCGTTTCCCAGCGCCCAATCACTGGCGGCACGCCAGTACTACGCAAATCCGCGAAATGCGTTCTGGCCGATCACCAGTGAGCTTTTCGGATTCGACGCAAACTCGCCATATGAGTCCCGGCTGGCCGCGTTGCAATCCCACGGTGTCGCGCTCTGGGACGTGCTGCACAAGTGCCGCCGAATCGGCAGCGCGGACTCCGCGATTGACCCGAAAAGCATGGTGATCAACAACTTTACCGAGTTGTTTGCCAACTACCCGACCACCACACAGGTGTACTTCAACGGCGCCAAGGCGACCGAGCTGTATCGCCGCCTGGCCGGCACGCGAGACCTAGCCGAGCAGTTCCATTTCCAGCGGCTGCCATCGACTAGTCCGGCTCATGTCATGCGGCCGGGCGCCAAGCTGGCCGCCTGGCGGGCAATTTCCGGTGTCGATCGCGAGCGCGGCGCAGCGGGCGAAGCGGGTCGGCGCCA
>JGI12635J15846_10005111_pt1 | contig 11345 bp, 10 predicted proteins | sample BlaSpr_A8_OM2_M2_FD_15846 | JGI IMG/M metagenome (IMG submission 15846) | reverse complement strand
TCATACGGCTCGTTGAACGTGGAGTTGATCGTGCCGGCCAGGCCGAGCCGGTCGGTGACCGCGGCGAGCGCGGCGAGCACGGTGAAGGTGTCCGGGCGCCCCACCACGTCGAGGTCGTAGATCACGCCGTTCTGCTCGCGGAGCCGCAGCCCCTCGGCGAGGAACAGGAAGTCGAACTTGGCCCGCTCCGCGGTCCGCGCCAGGTGGGCGAACGAGCTGAACTCGATGTGGCTGCCCGACCGCGGGTCGCTCCACACCGTGGTGTTGTTCACGCCGGGAAAGTGCGCGGCCAGGTGGATCTGCTTCAGCGGCTTGGTCATCGCCGGGTCCCTCCCCAGGTCACGAACGGCCCCCTTCCTCGTCCCAGCGGTCACGCGGTGGCGTAGCGATTGACCGGCAGGCCCAGCCCGAGCAGCCCGCGCAAGGTGGGTGACTCATACGAGTTCCGGAACGCGGCGCGCCGCTGCAGTTCGGGCACCAGGCCGCGGGTGATCGTGTGCAGGTCCTGCGGGATGGCACCCGGGCGCAGCCGGAACCCGGACAGCCCGCCGGCCTGCCACGCCTGCAGCAGATCGGCCAGGCCTGCAGCCGTCCCGGTGAAGATCGTGGCGTCGCTGGCATACGGGTATCCGGCGAGGTCGTCGAGGCGGGCCTTGCGCTCGGCCCCGGTCTCGCCGCCGGGCTCGTCGAGGAACACCACGAGGTCCCCGAACACGTGCACGGTATCCCCGGCGCGGCCCGCAGCTTGCTGGGCGTCGCGGATCTCGGCCACGATCGCGGCCGCGTGCCCGGCGTCGCGCGGCGTGACAAAGCCGATGTCCGCCGACCGGGCTATCAGCCGGTACGGCACGCTGGCATGGCCGAGCGCGCTGACCACCGGCTGGCCCTGCGGTGGCCGCGGGGTGATCGAAGGACCCTTGACGCTGAAGTGCACGCCGGTGAAGTCGATGTAGTGCAGCTTGCCGCGGTCGATGAACCGGCCGGTCGCCACGTCGCGGATCTCGGCGTCGTCCTCCCAGCTGTCCCACAGCCGCCTGACCACCTCCACGTAGTCGGCGGCCTCATCGAACAGCTCCGCCACGAGGTCCTGGACCTGCGGGCTGGACCGGTCGGTGAGGTCGAGCGCCGGGAACGTGCGGCGCCCGAAGTGCGCCGCCTCGTGCGGACGCGCCGTGACCTGCACCCGCAGGCCAGCCCGCCCGGTGCTGACGTAGTCCAGCGTGGCGATGGCCTTAGAGATGTGGAACGGCTCGGTGTGCGTCACCACCGCCGTCGGAATCAGCCCGATGTGGCTGGTCAGCGGCGCGACCCTGGCCGCGATCAGCACCGCGTCGAGGCGCCCGCGCACCTGGTCGGTGCGCCAGTCCTGCTCGAAATGGCGGGCGGACTGCAGGCCGAGCCCGTCCTCGATGGTCACGAAGTCGAGCAGGCCGCGTTCGGCCTCCTGGATCAGGTCCGCCCAGTAACCTGCCTGGAACAGCTCGTCCGGGCGTGCCCGCGGCTCGCGCCACGCGGCCGGATGCCAGCCAGCGCCTTCGAGCGCGACGGCCAGGTGCACTGCCGGGGATGCTGCGGACATGATCTCCAAACGCTCGTAACGCTTTGAGCAGCATTTTAGGCAATCTCGATAGATATTGTCGAGTTGACTTTTGGAGCACCGCGGGGGTGACGAGGGCGCCGGCGCCCCGCTGCCATCTTGGCGGCCGGCCCGGATACCATCGCCGCGTGGCGGAGACCGGACGGCTGGCCGAGCACTTTGCGGCGGGCGACGCAATCTTCGTCTCGTCTCCGCTGTACCGGTCGCTGTGCCGGACGGTCGCCGGGGACCAGCCCGTCCTTGATCTCCTCGTGCAGCGGCGGCCCGGGCAGCAGCCGTCGTTCCTGCTGTTCGGTGCGATCCACTACCTGCTGCTCAGCGGGGCAGCACACCCGCTCGGCGGCTACTACCCGTCGCTGCACGGCGCGGCCGCCGCCGATCCGTCGGGTGCCGGGCCCGCGCTGCTGGACTTCTGCCGGGCGTACCGCGACGAGCTGGCGGAACTGATCCGCACCCGACTCGTGCAGACCAACGTCGTGAAGCGTTCGGCCGGGCTGCGGATCGCGCTGTGGGCAGTCGGGCAGCGCTGCGCGCGGCCGGTGCACCTGGTCGAGGTCGGCGCGAGCGCCGGCATTCACCTGCACGTCGACCGGTACCGCTACGTCGTCGGCGGCCGCACGTTCGGCCGTGAAGGAGCAGCCGTCACGATCGAGACGCAGTGGCGGGGCCCGGGCCAGCCACCGGACCTCGACGACGTGCCGGAGATCGCCAGCCGGACCGGCGTCGACCTGTATCCGGTCCCGGCCGCCGATCCTGCCGAGCGGCTCTGGCTCCGGGCGCTGGTCTGGCCGGAAAACCAGCACGCGGCTGACCTGCTGATGGCGGCGCTGCAGAGCGTCGCCGCGGATCCGCCTGCGATCGTGGCCGGCGACGCGATCAGCGTGTGCCCGGAACTGGGCCGGAGCCTTCCGAGGGGCGAGCCGCGCCTGGTGTTTCACGCGGCGACGCGGATGCACGTGCCGAAGGACAGGCGCGCGGCGTTCGATGCAGCGATCGACTCGATGGCCGATGGCGGGCCGTTGTTTCACGCCTGGATGGAGCCGCAGTTCGCGCGGCACCACGGCCTGGCCGGCGATGCGGGCGAAATGCTGGCCATGCACGGCCCGGGCGACCTCTCCGCCGTGCCGGTAGCCCGCGTCGACGGCCACCTGGAATGGGCGGCGGCCTGCTGACGCGCCCTTCCAATAAGGTGGTGGGGCCCACGCTGTTCCTGTACCAGCAGCGTGGGTCCCACCACACCAATGGGCGGGCGGTGTCCGCTAGCGGGCGAGTGCGCCCATCGGATCCCAGGCGGGCAGCACGATCGGCGTCGTGTCCAGCGCAGCACGCAGTTCTTCCGGCAGCGCGTCACGCCGCGCCGCGATCTCGAACACGTACTCGTCGAACCACGAGTCGTTCATCGTGTAGAAGCCGTCCTTGCCCTTGTCCGAGCCCCAGCTGTTCTCAACGCGCCACTTGCGGGTCGCGCCGTCGAGGACATCGACGCCGGTGAACAGCATGGCGTGGGTCATCAGCGTCTCGTGGTAGATGAGACGGTCGGCCTTGTCGAGGGTGAAGGCCGTGTCGTACACCGACGGCAGGTCGTACAGGTTGACGTCCCACACGCCGTACTCGTTGCTCATCATCTTGCCGACGTCACAGCCGAACCACACCGGCTCGCCCTGCTGCAGCGTCCGCGCCGCGATGTCCTTCATCACCTGCATGCCGACGTTGAGGTAGGTGACCGGCGGCGCCCCGAGCACGTTGCCGAGGTACTGAACCGTGAAGGTCTGGCCGACCGGGCTCGTCGGCCGCGGGTCGTGGACCAGGCACACGTAGTCGTTGATCGGCAGGGTGACGTACTTGGCCGCGAACTCCTGCGGCGTGAGCACGCCGTCGCGGTGAAACTCCTTGTCCTTGTCCGTCCACTGCCAGTCGATCTGCTCCGGCGGGGTGCCGAGGTGGATGCAGAGCACCCGGTAGACGACATCCAGGATGTCGGACTTCACGGCCCGGGCCGCGTCAGGGCCCTGCGCGGACGCCTCGCGCAGCGACTTGGCTCCCTGCCGCAGCAGGTTGCGCAGCACCGAGTTCATCCGGCCGGTCGAGGACGAGCTCTGCGTCTCCGGCATGAAGGCCTTGGGCACCAGGCCGTGCTTGTTGACGAGGGCGACGAACATGTTCCACTGACCGCCGTCGCCGGCCACCTCGCTCAGCAGGAACGCAACGGTGCGGTCGTCGATGTCGCGGTCGGCGGTCTCGATGATGGCTTCGAGGAAGTAGTTGGCCCGCTCGATCTTGTCCCAGAACATGGCGTAGTTCTGCGAGAACTCGAAGTCCTTGAGGCCCATCTTCTTCATGGCGCCGACGCGCAGCAGGTTGAGCCCGGCGAACAGCCAGCACCGCCCGCTGCGCTCCTGGTTGGTGACCTTCCAGTCGTCGAGCAGCGTCGACAGCGAGTGGTCCGTGCTGTTGAGGACCTCCCGGTTGATCGCCACGTCGTCGACGGAGACCCTGGTCACTGCGTTCTGCGCCAGCCGGTACGCCGGGTTGGCGGCGAAGTCTTTGCGGAGCAGCTCCAGGTCCTGTGCGCTCAGCGTCCCGTCATTGCTCCGCATGGTCCCTCCTAAGCATCGTTGCTTCCCCTTTCAAGTTATCAGCGCACCTAGGCCGCGCCATATGGGCGCACTCCCGGAAAAACCGGCTGGCCGGGCGCAGCCGCCCGGTTCGCCGCTGCGCTTCTGCGCAGTTCGGAGGGGAGGGTCGTTGCCGCTGCGCCGCGTTGGCCGTTGCCGGTGCGCCGCGTTGGCCATTGCCGGTTCTGCCGCGTTGCCGAGTTATGCCGCAAAAACCTGCGCAGCCTGGTGAGATGTGTGTATCCGAAACCGCCGATTGCCTGATGGTGCGCTTGTGAGCCGAGACACTCAACCGGCCTTGCCGTACTCCGGTATGTCGGGCCAGATCGCCCATTACCGGCTGAGCGGCTACATCGGCCGGGGCGCCATGGCCGTCGTTTACCTTGCCCAGGACCAGCGAACGGGCGGCAACGTGGCGCTCAAGGTCGTGGCGCCCGAGCTGGCCGGCGACGCCGCCTTCCGTTCCCGGTTCCTGCATGAATCGCGCATGGCTGCCTCGATCAGCCATCCGCACATCATCCCGATCTACGACGCCGACGAGGCCGCCGGGAACCTCTACGTCGCGATGGGCTACGTGCAGGGCGGCGACGCCAGGTCGCTGCTCAACCGGCACGGCCCGCTGCCCGTGGACTGGGCGTGGACGATCATCGCGGGCGTCGCGTCGGCGCTGGACGCCGCGCACGCGCACGGCCTGATCCATGGGGACGTCCGGCCGGCCAACATGCTCCTCGACACCAGCGACCAGGCCAACGGAGCCGCGCAGCCGATGGCCGGCGGCGAGCAGCCGGCGACCGGCGGCCCCGGGCACGTGTACCTGTCGGATTTCGGGATGAGCCGGAGCTCGCCGTCCAGCGAGATCATTGCGGCAGGCCAGGTCGAGCCGCTGGACTACGCGGCACCGGAGCAGATAGAGAAGCATGACCTCGACGGCCGCGCGGACCTGTACTCGCTGGCCTGCGCCGGCTTCGAGCTGCTGTGCGGCACGCCGCCGTTCGGGCAGGACCAGGGCCTGACCCTGATGTACGCGCAGCTGTACGCGCCGGCGCCGTCGGCCGCCGACCGGCGCCCCGACCTGCCCTCGGCGGTCGACGCCGTGCTGGCCACCGCGCTGGCGAAGAACCCGGCGGACCGCTTCCCGACCTGCGGCCAGTTCGCCGAGGCGCTGCGCGCCGCGCTCGGGAGCAGCGACTACGCCAGTCCCGGCCCGTCGGCCCCGGCGCCCGGCCCTCCCCCGGCTGGCCTTGCCCCAGTTGGCACTGCCTCATTTGGCAATGTCCCGGCTGGCCCGCCGCCAGCTGACACCGCCGTGCCGGTAGCGGGCGGCTGGTTCGGGCCGGCCCCGGATGAGCTGGCTGGATACGGCCAGCAGGGACCCGCTGCCCCGGACGCCGGGCAGGCTCCCCTTCCGCCCGACGACACGCTGGCCGGGGCACCCACGATGGCGGGACCGCCCACGATGGCGGAGGAACTCCCCTTCTACGGACAGCCGACGGTCGCCGGACAGCCCACGATGGCGGGGGGATCTCCGCAGTACGGACCGCCCGCTACGGCGCGAGGACCCCAGGACTACGGGCCACCCACCATGGCAGAAGGCCCCCCACAGTACGGACCCCCCGCTACGGCGCAAGGACCCCAGGACTACGGGCCACCNACCATGGGCGGGCCACCCACCATGGCGGAAGGCCCGCCGCAGTACGGACCCGGCTGGCAGCAGCATCCCCTGGGGCCGCCTCCGGGCGCACCGCCCCGGCAGGGCTCCGACTTCATCAGCAGGCTGCGCGGCGCTTATCCGCAGCAGGGGCGGCTGCCCACCGGCAAGAAGCTGGTCTTCGTCGTAGCCGCGGTCGCCGTTGTCATCGTGGGAATCATCGCCGGTGTCACTCTTTCTGGCGGATCCTCACCGAGCACGCCGACGGCTTCGTCGTCGCAAGCCGCCTCCCCGACCCCCTCGACGTCAGCGGCCACCCTGGCCTCCCGGCAGGCGGGCGCCGTCGCCAGCCTGCTGACTTCCAGCGCGGCAACCCGGCGGTCGCTGGAAGGCGCGGTCGCCGACGTCCGCAACTGCTCGAGCCTGGCCAGCGCGACCAGCCAGATCCAGGCCGTCGCCAGCCAGCGCAACGCCGAGTACCGCCGCGCGAAGGCGCTGGCCATGGGCGGGTTGGCCAACGGCACCGCGGTGAAGTCGGACCTTCTCGCGGCGCTGCGCGCTTCGCTCGACGCCGACCGCGACTACCTCACCTGGGCCCGCCGGCAGCTGCGTTCGGGGTGCAGGCCGGCCAGCCGGTCCCCCGCCTACAACAACGCGGTCAGCGCGGACGGGCAGGCGGGCTCGGCCAAGGCGACGTTCGTCCAGGCGTGGAACCCGGTTGCGGCCAAGTACGGCGACCCGCAGGAATCCCCCGGCGACATCTAGGGGCCGGACTCACCCGAGCCGTACAGCGCGCCTGCTACGCGGGAACCAGGAACGCACGCAGGGCCGCGATCATCATCGCCGGGTCTTCGGCCCCGCCCAGTTCGCGCGCGGAGTGCATGGCGAGCGCCGGGTTGCCCACGTCGACGGTGGGCATCGCCAGGCCGGCGGCCACGTAGGGCCCGATCGTCGACCCGGTGCGCACGCCACTGCGCATGACGAAGTACTGCACCGGCACCCCGGCCTGCTCCGCAGCGAGCAGGAACGCGGCGTGCGTCTTCGCGTCGGTTGCGTACAGCACGTTCGCGTTCATCTTCAGGATCGGGCCGCCGTTGAGCGCGACCTGGTGCTCCGGCTCGTGCTTGTCCGGGTAGTTCGGGTGGGTGGCGTGCCCCATGTCCGCGGACACGTGCAGCGACCCCGCGACCGCGCGCAGGAACTCATCGCGCGTCCCGCCCCTGGCGAGCACCGAGCGCTCCAGCTGCCTGCCGAGCCAGGCGCCGCGCGCGCCGGTCGCCGACACGCTGCCGATCTCCTCGTTGTCGAACAGGACCAGCGCGCTGACGTGCTGGCTGGCCGGCTCGCCGGCGACCGCGGCCAGCGCCGACACGCAGGCGTGCGAGCACTCCAGGTCGTCCAGCCGCGCGGAGCTCACGAACTCCTCGTCGGCCCCGGCCAGCCTGCCCCCGGTCAGGTCGTACGTCATCAGGTCATGGCTCAGCACGTCCTGGGCCGGGGTGCCAAGCTCGGCCCCGATGAGTGCCTTGAACGCTCCGCTTTCCGCCGGGCCGAGCGACCAGATGGGCACCATGTGCTGCTGCGGATCCAGCTTCAGGCCCGACCCGGCCTTCAGGTCCTGGTCCAGGTGGATGGCCAGCTGCGGCACCCGGAGCAGCGGCCGGTCGATGCGGAGCAGCCGGGTCTGCGGGCCGCCGGGGGTGCGCACGACCACCCGGCCGGCCAGCCCGAGGTCGCGGTCGAGCCAGGAATTGAGCAGCGGGCCGCCGTAGATCTCGACGCCGATCTGGCGGATGCCGGCCGCGCCGGTGTCCGGGCGGGGCTTGACCCGCAGCGTCGGGCTGTCGGTGTGCGCGCCGAGCAGCCGGAACGGCGTGTGCGGCGCCGCCCCCTCGGGGACCACCCAGGCGAACAGCGACCCGCCATCTAGCGTCGCGTAACGGCCCGTTTCCGACGGCCACTCCTGGTCCAGTCCCACCTCGGTGAAGCCGGCCGCGGTCAGCCGCAGCAGCGCCTCAGCGGCGGCGTGGTACGGCGACGGCGAGGCGTCAATGAAGTCGATCAGGTCCAGGGCGGTGTCACGGGCGCTGCTCACCGGTCCATCATGTCGCACAGGCCCGGAACCACATCCCTGCGGGTGAACGGCGCCCCGCCGGGTTAGCTGGCCGAGAGAAGCCGCGGTAGCCCGGTCACGTCGCTGCGCCCCGGGCGGATCGCGACGGCTGGCAACTCGCTGACGGCCTGGTCCAGGGTTGTGAAGTTCGGGATCACGTGATCCACGCCGGTGATACTGAACAGCCGCAGCAACGTCGCCGCCCGGACGACCAGCCGGAGCTCACCGCCCTCGGCGGCGGCCCGCCGGTGTGCGAGCACGAGAACCTGCAGACCCGAGGTGTCGCAGAACGACGTCTCGGTCAGGTCGACCACGATCGTGGCGTGCCCCTGCGCGGCGGCTGCCAGCAGCGCCGCGCGCAGCTGGCCAGCGTTGGCGATGTCGATTTCTGCAGGGCCCCTGACCACCGGCAGACCCGAAATCGTCGCTACCGGGAATCCCGCTGGCGCTGACATCTTTGGCACCTCTCAGCCGTCGGTCGTCGCCAGGGCGGGCCGGATCCGCTTCTGATCAGGGGGGACGGAGCGAACCCGGCCTTAGCCCTGGCTGAAACCGCCGCTACCCGCCTCAGAGACGAGTAAACGGTGCCTACATCTCGCCCATCGCCGCATCGATGTACCGATGGTCCGCAAAGAACGAGCCCATTGGACATCGCCGCGCCGCGGTCGGCCGGTCAGGCGGGCTCGAGGACGAACACCGGGATCTTGCGCGTGGTCCGCTGCTGGTACTCCGCGTACGGCGGGTAGGCAGCGACCGCCCGGTCCCACCACTCGGCTCGCTCGTCGCCGGTGATTTCCCTGGCGGTCATGTCCCACCGGTTCGGGCCGTCCTGGAGCTCGACCCGCGGGTTGTCCCTCAGGTTGTAGTACCACTGCGGATGCTCCGGGGCGCCGCCACGGGACGCCACGGCGGCGTAGCTGCCGTCGTGCTCCACCCGCATCACCGGCGTCTTGCGCACCTTGCCGCTGCTCGCCCCGCGGTTGGTGATGATCACGACGGGAAGGCCGGTGTCGCGCAGCGTCGTCCCCTGCGTGCCACCGGAACTCTCATAGGCCTCGACCTGGTCGCGTACCCAGGCCTGCGTGCTCGGCTCGTAGTCACCATCGACAGGCATGGACCTAAGTCAAGCGCATGCGGGGGGCTCCGCCCCCCGCACTCCCCCCAAAACCTGCACCGCTGCACGCCGAACCACCTCGAAAAGGCACACACCGGACACGGCACAGACCGCCCTGTCCGGTGTGGATGTACCAAACGACGGGCTCTGGGCCGTCGAACGGTACATCCACGGCGCGGTGGAACCGGCGGATGGGCACGTGCAGCCGAGGACCCAATGCATAGTGTCGCTAGGCTCTGGCTGTGCCCTCGGTCGAGATCGGCGTTGACGACCCGAACGCCGAGGACGTCCGCGAGCTGCTGCGACGGCATATGGAGTTTGCCAGGGACAACACGCCGCCGGAGGACGTCCACGCGCTCGAGGTGAACCAGCTCGTCGACCCCGGTGTCACGTTCTACAGCTACCGGCGCGACGGTGAACTGCTCGCCGTCGGGGCGCTGAAACAGCTCGACGGGCGGCACGCAGAACTCAAGTCCATGCACACCGCCGCGGAGGCGCGCCGCAGCGGCGTCGGCCGGGCGATGGTCGAGCACCTCATCGGCGTCGCCCGCGATCACGGATTTCGACGGGTGAGCCTCGAGACCGGATCCACGCAGGCGTTCGCTGCGGCGCGCTCGCTGTACGCGCAGGCCGGGTTCACTCCGTGCGGGCCGTTCGGGGACTATCCGCCGGGCCGCGGCAACACGTTCATGACCCTGGCGCTCTAGGCGTCCGCACCGGCTAGCCCGGCGCTCGGGAGCTCAGTGCCTGGATTGCCGCGGCCACCTGTGCTTCGAGGGTGGCGCCGGCGGTGCGGCGGTTGTCGATGGTCACGTGCGGGGCGGCCGGCTCGGCGCCGAGCCGCATGCTGGCCGTGAACGCGGCGAAGTCCGCGAGCTTTTCCGTGTCCCGGCCGGATCCCCGGGCCTCCAGGCGGTGGCGGAGGGTTGCCGCGTCCGAGCGGACCCAGACCAGTCGCACGGCCCCGCCGCCGAGGTCGGCGACCCAGGACCGCCACCGGCCGGCGTCGTGGATCTGCTGGGTGAACGGGGCGGACAGCAGTACCGGGCAGCCGTACCCGCGGATCTCGCGTGCGGTCGCGGTCATCCCGCCGTACTCGTGTGCCTTGATGTGCTCGTCGTACCACGGGCCTTCGCGCTCCCCCGCCGGGCGCCCAGCGGCGAGCAAGGTCGCGGCCACGAACGAGCCGTACATGGTGTCCTTGTCGAGCAGCGCTGGGGTCGGGGCCAGCGCGGCGAGCAGCAGGCCGGCCACCGTGCTCTTGCCCGATCCCGGCGGGCCTGCCACCACCCAGGCGGGTGCGGGCGGCAGCGCCGTCACGCGTTCGCTGCCATCGCGGTGCGCAGCAGCGGGCCGAGCCGGTCGAGATCCTCGATCGAGCTCAGGTGCAGCTCGATCCAGTCGCGGCGGCCGGGATCACGGCGGACCGCCGGGTCGTCACCGAAGTCCGCGCTGACCCGCGACCACCCGTCCCGCGTGATCCGCAGGTCGATCACTCCGGGCGCCTCCAGGTGAGCGATCTCGCGGTGCCCGGCGACCAGCGCCGGCTTGTTGCCGTACCGGGAATCCCGCTCCTGCGCCGCTCCGGCCGTGAGCATCAGCAGGACGAACGCGTCCCATAGCAAATCACCCTGGCCTTCATGCATGCTCGCGATGCTAACCAGCGGAGCCGACAGGCCGAGGTCCACCTCGCCCGCGGCCCAGTAACAGCCGGCGGATGGTGGCCAGCCAGGCCTCCACGGCCGCGGTGCCGAACCCGGATTCCGGGTTGACCTCGAACTTCTCCGGGACGATCTCGGTGACATTCCAGCCATCGCGGAACGCGGCGCGCAGCTCGTCCTGGCGGACCCGCCGCGGGCCCAAGGTGCCGGGCTGGTGCTCGCTGAAGCAGATCAGGTAGAGGCTTCCGCCGGGCTCGAGCACCGAGGCCAGGCTGGCCACGTACCTGGCGCGGTCCTCGTCGTCGAAGATGTGGAAGACCCCGCTGTCGATGACCGTGTCGAAGGCCAGGCCGAACTGCCAGAGATTCAGCGCGTCGGCGACCTCGAACCTTGCGGCGATGCCGCGCTCGGCCGCCTTGTCCCGGGCCCGCTGGATCGCGCGCGGCGAGATGTCGATCCCCAGCGCGTTCGCGCCCTTGGACGCGGCCAGCAGGGTTTGCTCCCCCGTTCCGCAGCCTGCGTCGAGCAGCCGCCCGCTCAGCAAGCCCGTGTCGGCCAGCCGGACGAACGCCGGCTGCGGCCGGCCGATGTCCCACG
>JGI12635J15846_10005109_pt1 | contig 11349 bp, 8 predicted proteins | sample BlaSpr_A8_OM2_M2_FD_15846 | JGI IMG/M metagenome (IMG submission 15846) | reverse complement strand
CCCTTGGACGAGTGTTCCCTTCAAGACCGCCGCCGGCCGATAGGCCGATAAGACAAAAGCAGGGTATGCACCGGCCATCAAGCCCAACCCGATGGTAGTAGCCAGGAGAGCGCCCAATAGCACGGGATCGCCAAGATAGTTGAACGCGATCTTCTGCTTTAAGACAGAGTTCATCCAAGGCAATAAAACTTCAGTGAGCGCTACGGCCAGGACCATGGCCAAGGCGACATAGATGACGGCCTCTCCCAAGAACTGGATAATTAATTGGCTTCGAAGCGCGCCCGCTGCCTTGCGAACGCCCGTCTCAATGGCGCGCTGGGCTGCTCGAGCAGTCATCAGCGTGACGAAATTGAAAGACGCCGAGGAGATAATCAAGATCGCAATGGCCGCCAGGGCCGCGAGCAGCGTCCTATCGCCTCTGGGGGATAGGGGTGATTCACCGGAAGGGGACAGGTGTAGGTCGCCAATGGCCGTCAGATGCAGCCCCACGGTGAATCCAGGTGGATAAACAGGCGAATCGTGAGTTGCAAAGGCGGAGAGTGCGTGTTGCATCTGCCGCACGGCTGTTCCAGACCGCAGGCGGATGAACGTATAAGCGTTGATACGAAATGGTCCTTGATCCGGTGTGAGATCGTAAAGCGCGAACTGGGAGTAGGCGGCCAGGCTCGAGCCGAACACCTCGCCCTTCAGATAGCTGTTCGACGGCAAATCTTCTATTACCGCGGTCACTCGCATCGGATGAGATGTGTTGAAGGCGGGTGACACCTTGGCAGCATCCGATCCCACGGCAGGGTTGACTTCCAACAATTCGCCCAACGGCTTATCGCGACCGAAATACTTGCGGGCAGCCGTCCGGGTAAGGACAACGCTGTCGGGCGTCGCCAGTGCCGTTTGAAGATCGCCGCCTAATGATTTCAGCGGCACGATCCGGAAGAACGACGGGTCTACCCAGAGGAAGCCCGTCTCTTTCGCCTCTACCTGACCCTGCCGGATTTGCGGCGGATTATCCGGGGTCATGACGCGAGCAACGGCCGAGAATTGCGGAAACTGCACGCTCAGCTTTGCCGCCAGGTCGGGAAAGGAAAAATCCCATCGCTCTGGGGGCAAACGATGATCAATATAATCCTTGGATTCAGTCAGCAGATAGACGTCGCGATAACCCGGGATGAACCGATCATAGCTGTGTTCGTCCCGGACGAAGAGGGCGATCAGCAGAGCTGCCGAAACACCCATCGCGAGCCCAACGATGTTGATAGCCGCAAACAATCGGTTACGCACCAGATTGCGCAGCGCAGCGGCCAGGTAGTTGCGAAACATTGTCAGGCGGCCAGTAATGTTTCGCTGACTACGCGGCCGTCCAGGAGTTTTACGGTTCGCTGGGCGCGGGCGGCGTGGACCAGCGAGTGAGTGACCATGATGATGGTCGTGCCCGACTGGCTGGCTCCGGTCAGAAGGTCCATGACCGCCTCCCCGTTGGCCGTGTCGAGGTTGCCGGTCGGCTCGTCGGCCAGAATCAATTTAGGTGTGGCGACCAGGGCTCGGGCGATGGCGACACGCTGCTGCTGCCCACCGGAGAGCTGCTGGGGCAAGTGGCGCGAGCGGTGGGCAATTCCGACACGCTCGAGCGCCTCCGCGACCCGTCGTTTGCGTTCGCCGCCGGACACCCCCCGGTAGATCAGGGCCACCTCCACATTCTCGGCCACACTGAGATCATCGATGAGGTTGAAGCTCTGGAATATAAATCCAACCGCCCCTCTGCGCAGGACGGTGAGGTGCCGCTCGGAGGCGCGAGCGACATCCTCGCCGAAGAACGAGTAGGCGCCGCTCGTTGGACTGTCGAGGAGCCCCAGAATATTCAGCAGGGTCGATTTGCCGCAGCCCGAGGGACCCATGATGGCCAGGAACTCCCCGGCGGCGACTTCAAATGACACTCCATCGAGCGCGCGAGTCTCTACCTCGGTGGTGCGGTAGATCTTGCTGATATTGTCCAATTTCAACATCTCGACTCCTATTGCTTCAGCTCAATGCGATCAATGCGTTCAAGTCCCGTGTAATCGGAAATGATTGCCCGTTCACCAACGGCGAGGCCACTTGAGATCTCGACCTGCTCGGCATTCCGCCTGCCTATCTTGATGGTTCGGCGCAGGGCCGATTTCCCGTCCTTCGCCAACACGAAAATCCAGTCACCGCCGGTGCGCTCCAGGAAAGCACCCGCCGGAAGAATGGTCGCCGTGCGATCGGCGCCCAACGCCAATTTGCCTTGCAGGGTCTGGCCGGGGAGTAGACCCGCGGGTGTCGCGTCCTGAAAGGCCAAATCGATGGTGAAGGTACCGTTCGTCACTTTTGGATATACGCGGACGACCTTAAGTACCCAGGTCTTGTCACCAACTCCAACGTCCGCGATCTGTCCATCGAGCACGTGCCGCAGGTAATACTCGTCCACCTCCGCAGCCAATTTGAAACCGGTCTCCGGGGTGACCTCGCCAAAGCGCTCCCCTCGATTGCGGTTCTCGCCTACCTTGAGATCCAGGGCTGTGAGTCGGCCCGTCACCGGCGCGCGAACGGTCAGATTGTCGAGCTTGCCGTGAGTGATCTTGAGGTCCTCCTGGAGCTTTCCCAATTGACTACGAATATGCGGCAGCTGTTGCTGACGGAGTGCTTCCTGCTTGCGATTGCTCTCGTCTTGCATAGGGCGCACCTTCAAGTCGTAATCCAGTTCGTCCTGGACCTGGTCCTTGGTCTCCACCGGTTCCGCATCGTCGGCGACGAGAATATTTCGCCTCGCGACCGAGCGCTGTAGTCGAGTGACGTCATAGTCGATCTGCGCGAGCGCCTTCTGGTTCGAGACGCGGTTCTGTTCGAGCTGAGTTTGGTAGGCCTGGAGCTGCGTGATCGATTCGACCAGTCGCCCTTCTCGATCGAGCACGTCGAGCTCGAGCTCCGTATTACTCAATTCGACCAAGGGTTGCCCTTCTCGCACCATGTCGCCCGCTTGAGCCAGGATGCGATCGACGCGCCCGCCCTCGAGCGCATCGAGGTAGACCGTATTCATCGGGACCACTTTTCCTCTCAGCGGGATGAAGTCGTGGAACGTACCTTGAGTAACGCGCGCCACCGTGACGCTCGTGGCAGCAACGCGGATGCTGCGTTCCGGGCCTCCGAGGAACATGGCGACAATTGTGATGATTAGCGCAGCGGCGCCGACGGCAATCCCCGTTTGCAACCACAACCTTCTGCGCCACCAAGGCTGCCGCAGAGGCCTGTCCATGCTCATTGGCTATGCTCCAGGCAGCCGCCCCCGAGCACCTTATATAACGTCACCCGATTGCTCTCCTCCGCCAGCCGCGTAGTGATGAGCCGCTGCCGTGCCGCATAGTCGCTGCGTTGGGAATCAAGCACCTCGAGATAACTGTCGCGACCCACTTGGTAGCGGCGCTGAGAAAGTACATAGGCGCGGCTGGTCGCTTCGACCAAGCTCTCCTGGGCAGCACGCTGATGGTCCAGCGTCGTGGTCAGCGCCAGAGCATCAGCCACTTCACGAAATCCGGACTGAATGGCCTTCTCATACTGCGCAAGCGCGATCTTTTGGTCGACCGTCGCCACATCCAAGCCCCCCGCGAGGGCGCCGCCATGGAAGATGGGTAACGATATCAGTGGTTCAAAAGCCCAGGTGCCCGTGCCGGCCGTGAAGAGATTGGAAAGCTGGTAGCTCGCGGAGCCGAGATTCGCCGTCAAAGTAATTTGCGGGAAAAACGCCGCCCGTGCGGCACCTATATTGGCGTTGGCCGCTCGCAGCGTACGCTCGGCTTCGAGCACATCGGGGCGACGCAGCAGCACGGTAGAGGGTACGCCGGCGGGCAGCGGATCGAGCGCTATGGCCTTGGAATCGAATTGTTCGGGCAGCAACGCCGGGGCGATCGAGCTGCCTACCAGCAGAGTCAACGTGTCGATATCTCGTGCGACATTGCCCTCGAAGCGTGCGGCGTCGATGCGCGCCTGCTCGACCGTAGTCTTCGACTGGGCCAGATCTAGGCCGGACACCGTGCCGGTCTGGTGTCGCTGTTGCTGACGCGCAAAGGAGTCTTCCTGGCTCTGCAATGTTTGCAGCGCCAGGCGCTCGAGCTCGCGATCCGACGCGAGCGTCAAATAGGTGTTGGCGACTTCGGCGATCAGACTCAACTGCGCGCTGCGGCGTGCCTGCTCCTGCGCCAGATATTTCTCCAGGGAAGCATGCGTCAAGCTACGCACGCGGCCAAATAAATCCACCTCGTACGAGGTGATCGAGACTCCGACATCGAAGTAGCCGAGAATCGGGGTCCGGATGCCATAGGTTAAAGATGGCGGTAGCTTTTCGCGAGTGAAGCTGCCCGGAACGTCGATCGAAGGTAGCAGGGCGGCTCGCTGGATTCGATACAGGGCGCGTGCCTGTTCGATGTTCAGCACCGCCACGCGCAGATCACGGTTGTCCGCGAGCGCCAAGCCGAGCAGCTGCTGAAGTCGCGTATCAAGGAAGAAGTCGCGCCAACCGATCTCGCTGGCGGCGATGTTGACGCCGGACTCCGCCGCGGGAAGCGGCCATTGGTCAGGCACCGGCAACGCCGGCGGGCGATAGCGTGGTTCGAGCGTACAGGCGCAGGCCGCGCAGAGCCAGGTCACCGCGCATAGCGCCTGTACCGCTTTGCCGCAAACGCGATTTATCTCGTTGTCCACAGTTTTGGAGTTTACGGTGCGATGATCCAGACAAAAACAGTCAACGGATCATGGAGTTAGATAGAATCTCAGGGTTCTTTAGGAAAGAGGCTGTCCGGAAACGGACACTTCAAGAGATCAAAAGCGCCATGCGCAGAAGGTATTGCCCTGTGACCTCGATCGCCCCCCGCTCAGGCTTTTGCGCATGAGTGGAGGCGCAACAATTCTCATTGTGGAGGACGATCCGGATGTTCTGCGGGCGGCACGCATCGCTCTGGCGCCAGATGCTGAACGCGTGGAGACCGTCTCGACGGTCGACGGGTTAGATGAAGTCCTCGCGTCCGGACGATTCGATGTAGTTCTGCTCGATATGAACTTCGTGTCCGGGGAACGGAGCGGCGACGCCGGTTTGAATGCCCTGGCTCTGATTCAGGCCTTCGATCCGTGCCTCGCGGTGGTGCTGATGACCGCATATGGAGGGGTCACACTCGCTGTGGAGGCCTTGAAGCGAGGCGCCGCCGATTTTATCCTCAAGCCTTGGCGCAATGACAAGCTTAGTGCGGCGGTGACAGCCGCTGCCACTATCACTCGCTCACGTCGAGAGAAGGAAGCGCCGCATTTGGATGCGGTGGAGAGGAGCACCATCGAGCGCGCACTCGCACGCCATGACGGTAACATTTCTCTCGCGGCCACGGAACTTGGCCTCAGCCGTCCGGCGCTCTATCGCCGCATGGCCAAACATGGTCTTTAGATTGAGCGGAACAAGTCAATTCGTGCTCGGGGTCTCGATCCGCTCCATCGTGCTCGGCGGTCTGACTATGCTATTTGTGCAGCTCGTCGCACACACACAGCTCTATGCAACCTCGTTCGTCGTGGCTGGCGTGGCCGCGGTTGTGATCGCGGATTTGGCTCGCTGCATCAGTCGGGCTGATGCATCGCTCAGTAACGCTGCGGTTACGGTACGGGCCGCGCGGGCTGAACAGCAGCAACAACTGGGTACTCTGCAGACACTCCTGGACACTGTGGCGGCGGCGCTGATCATCGTGCACCCAAACGGCCGTATCAGTCTCGCTAATCGAGGGGCGCACAAGCTCGCTGGTGAACCGGTAGACGCCCTCGCACAAATGACATCTGTTGGGCCGACGGCAGCCGAGACCATCCTGGCGCTCGCCCCCGGCACACGACGGATCGTGCAGCTCGCAGACCGGCGATCCGCCCTGATTTCCGTGGCCCATTACACAGTTCCCGGCCGTGAGCCCGAGCGGCTGATTTCTGTGCAACGTCTCGCCGGCGAGCTCGACGCGGTTGAACTCAAGGCCTGGCAGGACATGGTTCAGGTGCTCGCGCACGAAATGATGAATTCGCTCACGCCAATTGCGTCCCTCTCCGAAAGCCTGGATACACTGTTGCGGGGTGCTCCGGGCCGCGGCGATGCCTCTGGCGACGCGTCGCGCGAGATTATCGATGCTGTAGATGCGATCAAGCGGCGCAGCCTTGGCCTGATGCAGTTCGTCGATCGTTATCGACGATTCGTCGACCTTCCGCGCCCTGCATTGCGACCCGTTCAACTGTCCGAGGTCGTCCGCCACGTCGAGAGGCTGATGACCGCGACGATGACGGATAAGAACATTGCATACTCGAGTCGGATCGATCCGATTGATCTGATGGTTTACGCGGACCCGGAACTGCTCGAGCACGCCTTGCTCAATCTAGTCCATAACGCGATCGACGCGGTCGCGCAAACGCCAGACCCACGTGTCGAGATAAATAGCGGGCAGCTCGACGATCGGCAGATCGGCGTTACCATCACAGATAACGGCTGCGGTGTGACGCCAGAGTCCCTTGATCAGATATTCGTACCTTTTTTTAGCACTAAACCGGGTGGCTCAGGCATTGGTCTCAGTCTTGCCCGGCAAATCGCCCTCGCGCATGGTGGCGGGATTGATGTGGAGCATCGACAGTGCGGAGGAACCGCATTTACCCTCATTCTCCCAGTGAGGCAGCCCACGTGAATTGGGTCACGCAGCTTCACGGATGGTGCGCGCTCGAGGTGGGGCGGCTCTCGGTCCACGGGCGATTTTAAACTCTACCACGGACATATTGCAGAGGCGTGAACGCGCTTGCGGGCCGAACCCATCCGCCGGGATGAATAAAAATCCTTTCGCTATCCTGTCGCGCGCACGGCATGATAGGGCTGGTCCGGCCCGGCCATGGGCAACCGTTCCTGCGTACCCAGTGACGATAGGAACCGCGGAAATCACACGCGCGAGTCAGAATTATCAAACAACAGGGGATGTCATGTTCAAGCGGGCCTTGTTTAGTCTCTGCATCTTCTTTGCCGCGGCACAGATGTCTGCGTATTCGGCTGCCGTCAACGTCACTAGCTGGCGCTTCGACGCGACCCGCACCGGGCAAAACCTGAGTGAAACGTTGCTCACTCCGTCCAACGTGAACTCGACGAGCTTCGGCAAGCTGTTCTCGTACGGCGTCGACGGATACGTCTACGCACAACCGCTGTACATCACGGCTCTCACCATCGGGGGCGGCACTCACAATGTGCTGTTCGTTGCCACTCAGCACGACAGCGTGTTCGCCTTCGATGCGGACAAAAATGAACAGCTTTGGAAGGCAAGCCTGATCGATGCCGCCCATGGAGCGGCAGCTGGGGCGACCACGGTTCCAAGCGCGGACTTGGGCACGAACGATATCGTCCCGGAGGTTGGCATCACCGGCACCCCCGTAATCGACACGACCAGCGGAACGCTTTACGTCGTCGCGAAGAGCAAGGAGAACGGGGCCTACGTACACCGGCTTCACGCGCTCGATATCTTGACGGGAAATGAGAAATTCGGAGGCCCGGTAGTGATTCATGGCTCGGTGCCCGGAAAAGGCATCGGTAACGTAAGCGGCACCATCGCTTTTGACCCGCAATGGGAGCTCAACCGCACCGGATTGCTGCTGTTCAACGCCCATGTATACGCGGCGTTCGGGGCGCATGGAGACAACGGGCCGTACCACGGTTGGATCTTTTCCTTCAACGCCTCGAACCTGCAGCAAACGGCAATATTCAACTCGAGCCCTCAAGGCAAGGGCAATGGAATATGGCACTCCGGCGCGGCGCCGGCGGCAGATACCGTGAATGGTGTACCGCGGATGTTCTTCGCGGTTGGCAACTTCTTCGACACAGGCGCAGGCAGTCCGAATCCGACGCCGCCTTATACCAGCACCCAAAACTACAGTAATGCGATCGTGCGGATGGATTTGAGCAGCGGCGAAATGCAGGTCGCCGACGAATGGACGCCATTTGACGAGGTGCAATTGAGCGACGCCGACACCGACCAAACCTCGGGCGGCGTCTTGCTCCTGCCCGATCAAGCGGGCCCCGTCGTGCACGAGCTCATTCAAGTGGGCAAAAACGGGCGCATCGAGGTGCTGAACCGTGATGATCTGGGCGGCTTCAATACGAGCTACAACGCCATCGTGCAGGAGATCGGCGGGAAGATCTCCGGATTGTGGAGCACGCCGGCCTATTGGAACGGCAATGTGTATTTCTGGGGAAGCGGCGATGTCCTCAAGCAGTTCAAGTTGACCAACGGCCGGCTCAGCACCACGCCCGTCGCGACGGCCTCCGTGACCTCGAGCTTCCCCGGAGTGAGCCCGGTGATCAGCTCCAACGGCACCAGCAATGGCGTGCTCTGGGCGGTCCGTTCGGACGCCTATAGCTCGAACGGGCCTGCGCTTCTCGAGGCTTTCGATCCGACGAACGTAACGACCAAGCTCTACACCAGCGCGACCGATGCGGCTCGCGATAAGGCGGGCAACGCGGTCAAGTTCGTCGTGCCCGTGGTTACCAACGGCAAGGTATATGTCGGGGCGCAAAGCGAGGTCGACGTTTATGGGCTGCTCGCGGCAAGTCCCCCGACCGCCCCGACCCCAAGCCTCGCGCCGGCGCCCGGCACCTACGCGACCACTCAGACGGTGAGTATCTCGGATGGCCTGAGCGGTGCGGCGATCCATTACACGACTGATGGGTCGACACCCTCGACCAATTCGCCGCGCTATACCGGATCGTTCGCCGTGAGCGCGAGCACCACTGTCCAGGCGATCGCCGTAGCTTCCGGGTACGACCCGAGCGGCGTCGTGAGCGGGACCTATACCATCGGCGCGGCGCCAACTATTGATTTCAGCCACGGATTCGCCTCCGTCAAGGGACTCACGCTCAACGGCAGCGCCGTGAACTCAGACGACAGCCGTCTGCAGTTGACCACGGGCGGAGAATTGCAGGCGGGCAGTGCGTTTTGGAACACCGCCGTGAACATCCAGAGCTTTAGCAGCAACTTCACGTTTCAATTGTCCGGATCGGCGCCGCTCGCGGATGGCATCACCTTCACCATCCAGAGCGACAGCCCGACGGCGCTGGGCCCCCCGGGCGGCGGACTCGGCTACGGACCCTCCTATCCGAATATCAAGACCGGCGGCATCCCGCACAGCATTGCGGTCAAATTCGACGTGTACAACAACGCCGGGGAAGGAACCGATTCCACGGGTCTTTACAGCAACGGCGCATCGCCGACGACTCCGGCGGTGGATCTGACGAAGAGCGGCATCATCCTGAGCAGCGGGGACACCATCACCGCGAACCTCACATACGACGGCACCTATCTGCAGCTGACGCTCAGCGATCCTGTGAGCGGCGCGTCTTATGTCGGCCGTTTCGCGATCAATATTCCCACTACCATCGGCACCACAACCGCATTCGTCGGCTTTACAGGAGGAACAGGGTCGCTCATCGCAAGCCAGAAAATACTCACCTGGACATTCACTTCGCAGCCGAAGTCATCGGCCATTCAGTACCAAGCGGAGACCTTGAACCCTGAAAGTTCGGGCCCCACCTTTCGCACCTTTGATTGGAGCGGATTTCCCGACGGAATCGGCACCATACTCGATTCCACCAAGGTGGGCGACAGCGTGACTTTCACGGCGAACATCCCCAACGCCGGCACGTTCGACTTAAGCGTGACGTCGAAGAATTTGAACACGCGCGGAATCTGGCAGTTGAGCGTCGATGGGGTCGCCGTCGGGACACCGCAAGATGAATATGACGCGACCGCCACGTACGCGACCTTCGATATGGGACCGATCACTTTCAGCAGCGCCGGCGCTCACAAACTCAAATTCGCAGTGACCGGACGTGATCACTTGGCATCCGGCTATAGTATTTCCTTCGATACACTGACCTTCAATGCCCGCTGAACCCGCACGGTTAACGCTGGAGGCAGCCCGATGAGGGTTGGTTTGCTCGGGCTCGCGCTCGGCTGCCTGCTGGCCGCGCAAGCGGGCGCTCAGGGAATCAGGATCCATATGCACGGCGACGGAGGCTATGCTGCCGACGGAGTTTTGTTCAGGCCCTCCGGCCAACCGCCGTTTCCAGCGATCGTGCTGATTCCGGATGAACGCGGAATCACCCCGCAAATGATCGAAGAGGCCACGGGGCTCGCCGCCGCGGGCTATGTTGCGGTTGCGGTGGACTTGAATCGCGGCTTGGCGGCGGAGGTAGCGAAGCGCTCCGATGAGCAAGCTAAGCACGATATCGATTCGGCGTTGGCCTTTCTGAGCGCTCAAACGAGCGTACGGCAGGATCGCATCGGCGCAGAGGGATGGGGATCGGGAAGCGGGTACGCGCTGCTTCTAGCGGCAGACAAGAAGGTGCGCGCCGTCGCGATCGAAGGGGTAGGGCTGCCGCGAGACACTGCGGTTCTTGGCAAAGTGCATGCAGCGGTGCTGGCAAGCTTCGGCGCCCAGGAATCTGGCGTCTCGGAGAAATCGGTCAAAGCGCTCGATGAGCGGTTGCGCGCTCAGGGAAACACAGTGGATTTAAAAATCTATCCGGAGGCCGGCCGCGGATTTTTAGAGCGCGACAACGTCACGCAGTTTCGGCCAAGGGATGCCGAGGACGTCACTCGGCGAACCCAGCAGTTCTTTGCATCGCAGCTCAAACCGTCGCCGTGATCGAAAGTCACAGGATTTGCTGCGCCCGGGTCATCGCAGCACCGCGCCGTCATTCCGTGATGATGCGGTCCGCCCATTCGACGAGAGAGACAAAGATTGTTGGATTACCGAATTTTGCGCCCCACTGGGCGAGATCGGCGTCAGTCACTCCACGGGCACGGGAGCACGCGCCACACGCAAAAATCTGAATCTTCTTCGCCACAACTTTTTGCAGCGTCTCCTCCAGCGGAGGCCAGCCGACCGGGACCACGGCCTTGGCCAACGACAACCGCATCAAAGAGACAGCTTCTCCGAGGAGGAAGATCTGCACGGTATGGCCGGCCTCGGCGAGTGCATGACCGTGCAGAAAGGGAAAGGCCGCCTTGGTAGGGTCATCAGACCCCCACGCGCTCTTCATCATGATCTTGAGAGGCAACTTCGTCTCGGCTGCTACGGACGAACCCGCCACCATCATCAGAGGAAATGCTGCCAATTGCGTTAGCGCGTTACGACGACTCATGTGAGCTCCCCGATTAGTTGTCGACCTTTGGATGGGCGATACGGCCGCCGCATGGCAACGGTCGTGTTCTTTCGATCTTCAGCATATGCCCGAAACGACCGCCCGCCAAAATTGTGCAGATGATTGCCTGGGAGTGAGCGGTTGCCATCGGC
>JGI12635J15846_10005105_pt1 | contig 11352 bp, 10 predicted proteins | sample BlaSpr_A8_OM2_M2_FD_15846 | JGI IMG/M metagenome (IMG submission 15846) | reverse complement strand
GCCTGTTCGCACAATACTTTCTGGCCCCGCTGGAGGCTTGGTGGGTGCGGCGGCTAGCGCTGCTCGCAGCGGATTCGAAAAGATTCTTACCTTCGACATGGGTGGAACCTCAACCGACGTAGCGGCAGTTCAAGGCGAAGCCCGAGCTGGCGGACAGGCCGAGGTTGCCGGCTTTCCAGTTGCAGTTCCGATGCTTGAGATCCACACTGTAGGTGCTGGAGGCGGCTCCCTTGCTCGCTTCGACGCCGGCGGCGCGCTACGCGTTGGGCCAGAATCCGCAGGCTCCGATCCTGGACCCATATGTTATGGCCGGGGAACTAAGCCTACCGTCACGGACGCGGATTTACTGATAGGGCGTCTGCGCGCCAATCATTTTTTGGGCGGCGACTTCACCCTCGACTTCGAGAGAGCGCACCGCTTAACTGTGGAATGGTTGAAGAAACAAAACTCACGCTTGCGCCCTGAGCAATTTTCAGCCGGCGTAGTCCGAGTGGTGAATGCCAACATGGAGCGAGCCTTGCGCGTGGTGTCAATCGAACGGGGATACGATCCCCGCGATTTTGCCCTGGTCGCCTTCGGCGGGGCTGGAGGCTTGCACGCCTGCGAACTTGCGGAGGCTTTGGCCATTCCAACTGTCATTATTCCTGCGCGGCCCGGAGCGCTTTCAGCCTTTGGCATCCTGGTAAGCGATGTTGTCCGGGATTACTCTCGAACTCTGCTTTGCAGATTTGACGTGCGCGTTGCGAAGCAAAAACTTGAAAGCGAATTTCGCAAGCTGGAAACGGCGGCGCGAAAGGAGTTCCGTGGTGAGGGATGGAGAGAAGTTGCCGAGTATGAAAGGAGCCTGGATCTGCGCTATCGCGGACAAGGATACGAACTTAGCATTCCCCTCACTAAGAACGTAGTCGCCCAGTTCCATGAAGAACATCAGCGCCGCTACGGCTATCACCATCCCGGGCGGGAGATCGAGCTAGTTACGTTGCGTCTTCGAGCCAGGCTGCGCACGCCGCCGCTATTTACACGGCCGAAAAGCAAGGTGGAACGAACCCTCAAAGAGGCCGTGGCTGAACCGGCTCCGCTTGAACTCGCGCAAGTTTATTTCAATGACAAACCCGTACGTACACCGGTTTTCAAACGCGCGGACTTTGTTCCTGGGCAAATTCTGAGGGGACCGGCAATAGTAACCGAATATAGCGCCACTACTGTGATTCCGCGAGGGAAGCAATTTTGGATTGATACTGCGGAAAACCTTGTGATTAAAATTAGTTAGCTAAGGAAGAGCGGATGAGCGATTCGGTCGTAAACATTCAGATTAGTCCGGCAGTTGAACCCGTCTCACTCTTCCTCAGGTTCTTTCTTTTCCTCGATGGCCATATCCTTCAATTCGCTGGACTCGAAAACCTCTCCGCACTCCTGGCATTCAACATACTCGGATTCTTCATCCCGAGAGACAATCTGAACTTGCGGGTGCTTGCATTGCTCAGGGACAACTTTCTTCTGAGGAGAACGGGACGGCTGGCTAAGCGTCATAAACTTAAAGATCTATCCCGAAAAGGAATGTGCATTGTCTGAATTGGCGATATTTTGCGGCGGTGTGTCAAAGATGTCAAGTGCTGAGAGAAAAAAATCCAGGTGTCACCTAGTGGCTGACCCTGATGCCTGACCTCCATGCCGACCCATCCATCACGCGGAAACTTGTGGATTGATTAAGACGGTGACCTAGTTTTTTGCCGCCGGGGCTGACAAATCTCCCGGAAAGCTTTTCAGGGAGACCTCGCGCCGCTGCGAAGAAACCTTCTTCGTCTTATCGCTTGTACTTTCTATGAGGGTCCCTTTGATCACGTAATAAGCTTCGTCGGCCCGGATCTTGCCTGCGCCACGCTCGACGGTGCCGTGGAATTCAAATGCCACGCCGTGGACTGTATCGGTCGTAAATGTGAGTTGATTGTCATCAAGTTTGCCGGACTTAAAAAAGTGATCTAGAAAAACGCCGCGATCACTTTCAGAATCGCCATAGCGTGAAACAAAGCCCGTCACCTGCCCCTTTCCTTCCACCGTGATCTGAACAAATTCTCCATCCTGCAAAAAGGTATACATGCCAGAGTAATCCGCAACCTTATTGTCCGTGGTTGGGTGCAAGTTCGACTGCGCGACGGCATAGATGCCGTTGAGAGCAACAAGAGTGATCAGGAGGAGAGCGACAATTTGCGGCGCGCGAATGCGGATTATGATCATGCTACCTCGGTCCTTAATTAGTATAGATGTCCGGATCTGTATTGCTGGTCTCTACGAGGCGCCGGTCGAAAACAGACCTCCACCATGTCAGCTATAATCTTTTACACATACTTCTGACAAGGTAGTCGCCATCTGAGGCAAGTGATGGTCGCCTCGGATCCCGCCTTTGGATAGCGCCGTCGTGGGAATTGGCTGGATCGGTAGTTGATCAATTTGGTCAAACCATTAGGTTTGAACGAGTCAGGTGAACAATCAGGTTGAACAATACGGTTGAATAATAAGGATCAGAGATGGAATCTACCGGGAGGGAACTGCTGAAATTATTAGTGGAACGCGATCCCGTCACCGAGGAATTTCGGAGCGGCGTTCGAGCAATTTTGCGCCCGGAGGTCGCAGGGAGCAGAGAAGCGGATCTTTGGCATGACGTTTTCGTTCAGCAGCCGCTCCCATGGAGCCGCTTCATGCAATCGGCCCTGTTGCACGCGACAGCTCTGGCACTGATATGGACAGTTTCGGTCTCATGGATGCGGCAACAGAAAATCCTGGACCATGCCGCTTTTGACCGCTCGTCGCTGATTACGTACACTCCGCAAGAATATCTGCCACCGCTCGATACCGGCGCATCGGAAGCGCCGAAGACATTAAAGGGAGATCCGGTCTTTGCGAAACAGCCGATCCTCTCGGTTCCGCAAGAGGCCAACAGCCGAGCGCAAACTATCGTCGTGCCGCCAGATCTCAAGCTCAACAAAGACGTTCCGTTGCCCAATATTATCGCCGCCGGAACGATCGTCCCGGCAGTACCACTCGAAGCGACGCACGCCAATCTGTCACGCGTGGTCGTTCCTGAGACACAAGTCATTGCCCCTTCGCCGGACGTGCAGTTTGCACAAAGCCGGGTGGTTCCAGCCGCGATCAGATCGGACATAATTGCGCCCCCGCCCGAGATCACGCAACGTCACACTCGTGGCTTGGCCGCACCGGAGACAGCGGTGGTAGAACCACCTCCTGACCTGATGCAATCGACAAGGGGAAAAGCTGGGCGAATGAACATTGGCCCCAGCACCGTAGTGGCGCCGGCTCCGCAGATCACGTTAGCGGAGCAACATGCTATGGCATCGCGCGGCACCGGTCGTTTGTCCGGCGGCAGCATACAGCCGGTCGGCCCCGCCCCAAGTGTTTCTGCGTCAGGCAACGCGAACTCCAGCGGGCGCTTGATCGCTCTCGGCATTCGTCCCGCCGCGCCTTCCGGGCCTTTGGCAGTTCCTGCAGGCAATCGTCGCGGAACATTTGCCGCGACGCCCCAGGGAAAACTTGGCGCTTCCGGAACACCCGATGTGAATGGAGCAAAGTTGGACGCGAAAGGACCTGGCAGCGCGCGAAACAGTAGTTCTCTGCCATCAGGCCTGCACGTTGGACGTGGGGATTCCACCGCGGACGACGGACGGGAGGTCGCCAGCCTGTCGACGCCGCGAACTGGAGCAGAAGCACATTCGGGCGCGCGTACCGCCACGGCTGTATCGGACGACAAAATCACCGATGTGGATCGGCAGGTGTTTGGCGGGAAACGGCCTTACGCCATGACGCTCAACATGCCGAATTTAAATTCTTCAACTGGTAGTTGGGAAATTCGTTTTGCTGAGGTTGAAGCAGGCAAGAAAGTTGGAGATCTACTGGCGCCGGTTGCGATGGAAAAATCAGATCCCGGATATCCGCTGGAATTGATTCGATCCAACGTCCACGGAATGGTCACTCTTTTTGCCGTGATTGGCACTGACGGTAAAGTTGCCGAAATTCGTGTTCTCAACAGTCCCGATGATCGGCTGGATTCCTACGCTACAAAAGCCTTGGCGAAATGCAAATTTGCGCCCGCTGAAAGAGCAGGCAAACCCGTGGCATTGGAAGCGGTCGTAAGAATTCCATTTCGCGTGCGGCGAAGCTTTTAATTTATTGTCGAGCCGACGTTGATTTCTCTCCCGGCAGTGCAGCATACACGGCGGGGTTCGCGCAAACTTCGTAGTAGTAGCGATCGGTCCAATGCAGGATTGTCAGGTCGCGGACATCGACCTGCGCGATACGACTCTTGCGGATCACAATTTTGCGGAACGCTCCGTTCGCAATGGGTACAGTCCCGATAAAAAACTCGCGCTGCTCATCGACCCAGCGTCCGTTAAACCCTGACTCTGTGGTACTCACGGCCCAGGGCGCGAGTGAAATTTCTTGTTGCAGTTTCAAGAAAGCCGGTTCGCTCAGGCAGATACCTCCGACGTTGTAGTTGAGGCGCATCTCTTCCGTCGCTGGCTCTCCGCTCGGCCCAGCATTATTACTTCCGCCGATCAACACCGAATACACCTGGAATACGCCAGCGTCGGGCGCGACTTTTTTGCGAACCTGTTTACTGCAAGAAGAGAGTCGGTCGCTCTCATTGATGGCATCAGAAATCATGATGCGATGCTCGCCATCCATCAAGTACAGCGGAGGCGAATCCTGATACGAGATCCCCAGGCCCACTTCCAGAGCGGGCAAACCCGAACGTTGCAGCAGTTCGTTGTATTCGCGCAGAAGATTCACAATCTCCCATGCCAGCACGCAGGTGCGGCCCACGCTCAGCATGGTTTCACCTTCGCGCTCCAGCAGCGCCACAATGATAGCGTCGCCTTCGAGGAAGACTTTTGTGGCGCCGTATTTCGCCAATAACTTATTCACTGGATCGTAAAAATTCAGGCTGAAATAGGAAGCCGCATTCATATCCTTTTCCATCAACGACCGTGTGAGACGGGACGAGTCGCGAACGTCAGCCTTCAATATCACGTGGTGGACAACTCGATCTTCCGCTGGCTTTTGATCTTCCGGCGGCAGGAACTCATAAAGCATTCCGTTGAGCGTGGAAAGTTCGCGAGTTTTAGAATCGCTAACCAAATTTATGCTGTCGAAGCCCGCGCTTACGGCCTCCAGTCCACGCAAATCGCGGTGATAGCAGCAAAGATCGTGAAGAAGGCGAGCGGCAAAGCGGCTGCGCTCGGAGCCGCGGCAAGATGCCACGCGGCCAATGGCGGCAAAGAGCCGCTCAGAGTGCAAACGGCTTTCGCCAATGATCTTCTCCACTCGCTCCGCTTCCTCGCGGTACATGAGAGCATTCTTGATCTGCTGTGGATTCACGCGTGGCGCATATTCAGCCAAAAGCGGCACCGCTTCATAGGAAGCCACAACCTGTGCCAGAACTCCCTCGCGCTGCAGCGTTCGAGACCACACGTCAAGTTGGTCTTTTCGGTTGCGATCTTCGGGCGTCGAATCTTCGCCATTTCCCGTCCCGACCAGCATGTGGGCATTCGCGGGAACATTGAGGGCCTGTTCCAGTTGATCATCGTCCATTCCCTCGCCGTAGCCCAGTTCGCGAAAAAAATTCAGGGCGAACTGCCGGAGACTAGGAAATCTGTCGGAATCTTTATCGAAGTTGCCGAACATGTAATAGTGCTCGGCGCAAAGATAATCGTCGCGGCCATCCTCCGTAAAAATTAAGGGATTCAGAAAGAGACGATAGCAATCGGCAGGCAACTCGCCCAGCAGCGATCGTCGCGTGCGAGCTAGCGTTTCTTTCTCAATTTCGCGCAACAGGCGGAAGATCTCCTGACCAGCGCGGCGGATAATGATCTTCTTGCGGACCTGGAAGGAGGAAACCATTTCGTGGGTCTGCATTGTTTTCGCGTGCCGCAAGCCGTCTAGCGACTTCGTTTTCGCGCGGCACTGCTCGAGAATGCGGGCGAACTGCGCTTGCAGTTCGAGACGAATGAATTTCAATACTGCCAGCCGGCCCAATAAATCGATTGACGGATTACCTTCCGCCTTGGCGCGATTCAGGATGGCAAGATGAATCGATACCATCAGAGGCTTGAGGTCCGCGGGCCCGGCCTTGCGGGCTTTGCTGACGCTCTGGGATGCGATATTGAATTTGGACGGCGACGAAAATGCCTTGTCGATTTCGAAAAGCGATTCCACGTCTCCGAAGTGGCAGATGTAACGCCCGAGATGAAAACTTAAATCGGCTGTAACGCGCGGGCTAAGAAAAACGTCATAACGGAGATTGTCGACGCCGAGTTGTAAATTGCTGAACGAAAGAGCAGGCCCGTAATACTGAAGATCGGGTCGAGCTGTGGGTTCGGAACTGCGCAGCCGAAAAATCGGGAGCTTGGGCATCGTCCTTACACGAGTATTGGTAAATTATTGAAATTGCAGTACCAAACAGCAGGCTAGCATGTAGGCGATGCAGATCGAAAGTTACGCTAGTGCTTAACTTTCAAGGGTTGAAAGCCGCCATCTTGGCTCGGTGAGCGCATTGGGCTGAGTCGCGTTATTGGCTGGCGCGACGAGCTCGTTCAAATTCATCTCCCTTTTTCCAATCAATAAGATGCGGCTGGCTAGCTGCTTCCCATCCCAGCGCGAAGCCGAAGCGCGCCATGGCTGCATCGGAAGTGTAGTCCATGCCGGGATGATATTCATCGCTCGGTTGGTGGTAATGATGGGCCGTGTAATCGGCATCCTGTTCCCGTCCCCACGCCTCATCGTGGCCCTTGAACTTCATCCCCTCGTTGATAGAGAACGCAGGAATGCCGACTCGTGCCAGGCTGAAGTGATCGGAGCGGTAATAATGTCCGGCCTCGGGGCGGGCGTCGGGACGAATCGCAAAACGGAAATCCTGGGCAGTCGCTTGCACCGCGGGATAAAAAGTTGTTCGCTCGGCTCCCGAAACCTCAACCTCCTCGGGAGAACCAAGTGGTGGCACATCGTCGTAATTGAGATCGAGCGAAATCTTTCCTGCAGCAATCGGGGGATGCTTGCCCAGATATTCGGAGCCCAGCAAACCTTGTTCTTCCGCCGTAACCGAGACGAAGTAAAGCGAGCGGCGCGGCCTTTGAGCGGCAGCAGCGTAAACGCGGCCGATTTCCATGAGGATGCCGCACCCAGTGGCGTTATCCATGGCGCCGTTATAAATGTTGTCGCCCGGCATGTCGGGACGGATGCCGAGATGGTCGTAGTGCGCCGTGTACATTACCCCTTCGTTCTTTAATACGCGGTCAGCGCCGGGCAGAACCGAAATTACATTATTCGATTCGAATGGCCGAATCTTGCTCGTCATCCGCGCGGAGAGACGAACATGCAGCGGCACGGGTTTGAAGTCGCGCGAGTTTGCATCGGACATCATCTTGTCTAGATCCATGCCCGAATTCGAAACAAGCTTTCGCGCCACATCCAGCTGAATCCACGCCGCGCTTTTCAGCCGAGGAGTAGCGTCAAGTTTGAGAAATGATTTTTCGCCAGAGTTCGAATTGCGCACCACGTCCCATGAGTAGCTGGCCATCTCGGTTTTATGAATGAGGATGGCGCCCACCGCGCCCTTGCGTGCCGCTTCCTCGTACTTGTACATCCATCGCCCGTAGTAGGTGAGAGCCTTGCCGGTAAAGAATTTTGGATCATCAGAAGGCGGCTCGTTGACCAGCATCAGAAGCACTTTGCCTTTGACGTCCACGCCCTTGTAATCGTCCCAGTTATATTCGGGTGCCTCGATCCCGTAGCCGACGTAGATAATCTCCGCATCAACCGTGGATTCTGGTTGCTGCGTCTGATCGTAAGCAACGTAATCGGTAAGCGGCTTCAGGTCCATCGAGGAGCCGTGCGATGGGACCAGCGTGAAGCATGTATCGGCGCCAGGCGTGATGCCAACCATGGGGACCTTCTGCAGATAAGAGCCGTTATCGCCGGCCGGCTTGAGTCCGTAGAGCGCGAACTGCGCGGCAATGTATTCAGCGGCAATGTCACCGCCGCGCTGGCCGGTGCCGCGGCCTTCGAGCAGATCGTGCGAGAGAAAGCGAACATGCGTCTCAATGTTCTCGGGACGAATACTTTGCATCGCCGAAATGGCGACCGGCGGAAGATGTGAGCCAAAATGTTTCTCGGCTTGGGCCTTAGGCGGCTTCTGTGCCGCCAACATCTCTTGTGCCGGAATTAATAGAACTGGCAACACGGCTGCCGCAAGCAGCAAAATTCTGCGAATGATCACACGAGGGCCTCGGACCTAATAGTTATAAAGCGACCCTCAAATTGTAAATGGAAACTGATCGGCTCAAGGTACCCATCGAGCATCGTACTGCAGTAACTATAGATGACGAAAGATCGGCTAGTCCGAGTAACTTAAAGCAAAATCAGCCTAATTATCGTCTTAATTATTGTCCCGCGACCGCGGGATCAGTTTTTAGACCCTCAACCAGCGCGGAAGTCACGAACCTCTTCTCCCGGCTTAAATAGCGCTACCGGCGTCGCTTGCTGGCCCGTGCCGAGTTTGCGGTTGATGTCTTGAACATCCTGCTTCACCCATCCCACGCTGCTGATTTCTATCTGACCGTCTTGTCCAATCAAAAATAACGACGGGACATTCGTCAGGCCGTATGCGTTCGAAACCGCGTAGCCATTGGGATCTTCGATAAGCGTAGGAAACGTAGCTCCGTATTCTTTCAAAAAGGCAGCCGTCTCTCGCTGATCATTCTGCGAAATGCCGACGACGCTCACTCTTGCATCTCCATGCGCTTTATAAATCCGTTCGAGAAAAGGAAACGTGTATTGGCAGACCGGGCATGAAACTTTAAAGAACGCGGCAAGAACCGGTCCCTTCTTAAGTGCCATTTGCAAGGAGAACTTGCCTCCGCCAAGAATGGGCAGGGAAATGTCAGGAGCTTTACTTCCGGCAGGCAATGCCGCCATATCTTTCGGACCTCCGAATATTCGATCGAGCCACTTCATAGCAGAAATGCCTCACACCTTTAGATGATGCCACTAGCCTTCAGGATTTTCCGGGTTAATCCGGTGACCGGAATATGCTGAATACGATCCGCTGCGATCCATTTGCCTTTCGTCCCGCGCAGCGCATTTGGAAACCGCTTGCCTGCCTGCCGGTTATTGCGGAGCACATGAACAGAATAATCGGTTACGGTAATGCAATGCCGAAACGTGCGCCAGACAGCTGAATCGGGCAAGTCTGATGGAGGATCGGACGATTGCGGCAATTCCCACATCCCCGCCATGACCGCGTTATTCTTTGAACGTTGCACCAATCGAACTTCGCATCGGCCACTTTCGTTCTTGCTTGTCTGCGAGTAGATGTTCCCATTAGCGTTGCCATTGCGCTGTTCGAGCGAACACCATGTCTGCTTCTTTTGTTGTTGTATGCGCGGCACGGAGCGCGGCACTTCACCTCGCGTCGCGCACCACTTTCGAACCGGGCATGAGGAGCATTGAGGCGTACGAGGCACGCACACAGTCGCTCCCAGTTCCATCATCGCCTGATTAAAATCTCCAGGCCGCGATTTCGCCAAAAACTGTTGCGCAAAGTTCCAAGCTTGGGCAGCGTTGAAAATCTTGCCCGTAACTCTTCTCAGCACTCGCTCAACATTGCCATCCACCACCGCTATAGGCTCGGAGAAGGCAATGCTGGCAATCGCAGCGGATGTGTAACGCCCAATCCCGGGGAGCGCCAGCATTGCTGCAGATGTTTGCGGGAAAACCCCGCTGTGCTCCTGCACAATCATTATCGCGCACTGATGCAGCATGCGAGCACGCCGATAATACCCGAGTCCAGACCAGGCAGCGAGCACTTGATCTTCGGAAGCCGCGGCCAGCGTCTGCACATCAGGGAAACGTTCGAGGAAAACGCGATAATGTTCGAGCACCGCCGCAACGCGCGTCTGCTGAAGCATGACTTCGCTCAGCCATATTCGATATGGATCGGAAGTGTGCCGCCACGGAAGATCGCGACGATGCAACTCATACCATCGCAGCAAAGCACGGCGAAAGGCAGGTAGATTCGTGCTGAATGCCGGAGAAGAGGCGAGGCCTGGTTCCGAAGATTTGTCGATGGCCGCGCGCATTATTGGGAGCTGACGCTATGGGCGATAACAACCCATCCCGCTTTTTGCTGTTGCCAGACTGTCATCATGTGCTGCGGCATCGAAGGCAGCGGTTGGGATCCGACGGAGCTGTTCGAGATGGCGCCATTCAATGTGATGTTGTATGTCACCACCAGGGTCGATCCATTCATTTCGGTCTTAAGATCGCCAATCGCATAATCTTTCAACTGCCAGCTGCGATATTGATCAAGCGTGGCGGAGCGGTCCAGCGCTCCGCTGGCGCCTACTCCGGAATAGTTGGAAGCGAGAGCCCGCTCCACCTCAACCCAATTTGCCGACTGCACATTTTTCCAGAAGATGCGCTCCAACCCTTCCCCACCCGTAGCCTCCGCCATCGAGCGTGCTGGCCTCTCGCCGTATACGGTACAGCCCGCACTGAAGATCAGCACAATCGCCAATGTCAGGATATTCGTAAACACCGAACTGAGTCGGAAAGCGGTTCGGAATTGCATGGCGTGATTGTATCGCTCCGCTCCCAGAAATAATCCTTAGTAGTACTTCGTGTCCTTAGTGGTGAACGCTCTTTCTAGACGCGGCAATCGATCTAACCCTCAGAAAATCCTAGCGCGAAGCACCACGCGCCCTGTTTGACCCCAAGGAACGTACCCACGATAATAAATCTTGGAAGCCGTATCGGACGCGTGAACTTTAACCAGGATCGGCAGATTTCTTATGACAGAATTCAATCGTAAAGTAGAAGAAGCATCGGCTCGTTTTAGTCGCTCGGTGGCGAATGTCGCTGAGACAATGGAAAAAGAGACGGCGGAATTAGTTACTTATTTGAACGACGAGGTTGTGCCCGCCGTACGGTCACATTCCTCGAAGGCCGTGCGGACAGCGGCAGGAAAGCTTGCAAAGTTTGCGGATTTTCTAGAAAGCCACCGCAAAAGCTCTTGAATCAGTCAGCCTTAAGTTCTCCGTTGTCGCCTGTCCAGCGCCTGCCGATCCAGCGCTTCGTGTGTTTTTTACTTTTTCTTTTGGCAGCGAGCGCTTTGCTCACCGGTTGTGGACATAAGGTGAGATCCGGGCAAGCGCCGCCTCCGCCAGCCTTGACGCAGGAGAATTCAGCCGAGACGCTTCCATCCGCCGAATCCTTGGAGCCAGAAAAAATTGAAGTACCCGTCGGCGCCAAGCCGATCTTCGAAGAAACGGGAATAGCGAGTTG
>JGI12635J15846_10005103_pt1 | contig 11356 bp, 8 predicted proteins | sample BlaSpr_A8_OM2_M2_FD_15846 | JGI IMG/M metagenome (IMG submission 15846) | reverse complement strand
CACGCTCAAGCATAGGAGTTCGGCGGCTCTGACACACGCCACCTCTCCCTTCAAGGAAGCAGAAATTACCGCCACTCGTTGTAACTCTTTCTGGCTCACGGCGAATGTCTCCCTGTTCATGGGGTGACATTTTCACCGGGCTGTTAAGGGGTGACAGAATTATTGGGCCAAGACATTGGTGCAATTCATCGCTACACAGAAACGCGGAAATCGCGTATTATCTTGGACCTGCCCTTAGGGACAGGTAGCACCGTTAAGACGCGTCCGGGACGATACCCATGAGTACTGCAACCACGACTGAAACCGCGCTAGCCGAAAGCTTAGGCGCCAAATTACGGAAGACGGCAATTGGCGCTGGATTCGCCGTTGTTCTGCTGGTTCCCAAGGTCCTAAGCCTTCGACGAGACGAACGCTCGTGGGTCATTTTTCGCATGGTGCTGGGGATATTTGGCGCCGCCCTGGTGGTCTTACCCATTGGGTTTTTTGGCAGCTATTTTCTGGCGCTTGCCGGGCTAGCTGCGTTTATTGTGGCCATTCTGCTGCCTCCGCCCAAAGCCACCTCGGGAACCGACGACAAAGCCCGGGAACTAGGGGCTTTAGTGGTGGTCGACGGCGGGACTTTTCGGTCAGGAACTTTCGCGGTGCCGGTGCAGCTTTTTGTGGGCTCACAAAAACTGTGGGCGTTGGAAGGCGACTTTCACCCGCTGTTGGTGATTCCCGTGCCTGAATTAATCTCCGCGCAGGCGGAAGAGCTGGATGGGAGATGGATCTTGCGGCTCCGCTGGACGGACCGCAGCGCGATCTTTTCGTATTCCGGCGTTTTCGGCGAGCAAATGGCGCGTGTTGCTGAGAGCACCGTGCAAAGCGTGATGCATCCTTCGGTGCCCGTTTTGCCGCGGCGACGGGCCGCCAGCGCCTGATTACTTTCTCGCGGAAAATATCCACAGACCGGACGAATTATGTCAAAATATCGTTATGGCCAGAGGATGGGAAAGCAAGGGCGTAGAATCACAGGTTGAGCTGCTGGAAGCCAAGCAAGAGAAATCGACGTCGGCGGCCAAAACGGCCGAGCAGTTGAAACGGGACCAGGAACGTAAGGACTTACAACTCTCACGAATCAGAATCGTTAACGACCTCGAATCCGCCACCCACCCGCAACACCGCAAGTCCCTCGAAGCCGCCCTCGCCCACCTGGATAAGAAAATCAGCGAAATCGTTTAACCCGCCGGACTTTACAACTCATTGGACCGATTTGTGATATGGGATGCTGGTGAGGCCTGAGGTCCGCTAACCCCCAAATGAGGGGCGTTCTCGGAGGCATGTCAGGACGTTGCGGCGATGGTTGGCGACGCATTGTTGGAGTTAGTGATTTGTGGTGGCGATGTCTGAGTGTTCGGGTCGCTGGCCTTCCTGGTGGAATTTCTCTTTGCCTTTTTTCTTTGCTGGTTTTCTTTAGCTTCGTCTTCGCTGAGGCGTCGAGATTCGAGAAGTACAAAATATAGCCCTAAATTCTTAACTGCATCGTCGAAAGGCGCGATGGATTTGTGGGCGCGGGCGAGCATGACGCCGCCTTCCATGGTGGTGAGCACAAATGTGGATATGGTTTTCAGATCGAGGCCTTCGGGAATACGGTGGCGGGCCTGCTGCAGACATTGTTCGATCGTGGCTGTCCAGTTGTCGAAGGCATGAGCGATCCGTTCGTGAAGGTGGCTGTGGCTATCGTGAATTTCGAGAGCGAGCTTGCCGATGAAACAGCCGCAGGAGAATTCGCTATTCAGGAGGTTGCGGCGGTAGACATCGAGAATGGCGAAGATGCGCTCGATGGGGTCGGTAATCTTTTCGAAGATGGGATTGACGATCGTGGGAACGAAGAGGCGAGTGTTGTTGTTGAGAACGGTGAGGAGAACGTTTTCTTTAGTACGGAAGAGGTGGTAGAAGCTGCCGGGATTGGCTTGGGCGCGTTCGAGGATCTGGTTGACGGTGGTCATGCCATAACCGTTGAGCCAAAAGAGACAACGGGCGGCTTCGACGATGCGACTGCGAGTGGATTTACCGGTTGGGGACACGATGACCTCCTAGTTGGTTTGAGTTAAGTTTTTTTGTTTGTTGGATTTGGTGAAACTGGTACCAGGACTTTTACTTAGTTGAATATTCAACTGCATGGCTTGAAAACTTAGTTGAACGTTCAACTAAGAACGCGAGCTTTTTGAGTTTTAGTGGTGTGGGGACATGGGGCTAGTCAATTTTTTCCTCAATTTCAAAACCTAACGTCAACGGAAAGACCCACCCTAAAAGTCGAGGGTGGGGCACCCTCCGTGTTGTTTTAGTTTTAGTACTGTGCGGACATCGTGCTAGTCAATTTTTTCGTCAACTTCAAAATCAGAACCTACGGCAAACCCAAGACCCAGGTTCATAACTCAACTGCGAACCTTGGGCACCCTGATTGCTGTATTGAGCGAAGAGGCTGCAGATCAGAGAGTGGCGGCAGTATTACCTGTTAGATATTATATCAGTTTATAAATTATAACAGACAAAACTTTTTACGAGGCGCGAACGCCTGTGAGCGGGAGGCTAGTTTGGGGCGCTTAGGGCGCGGATCAGTTTGTAGGCGAAGTTGACGCCGTCGTAAAAATCCTGGGTGCCGATGCGTTCGTCTTTTCCGTGGGCGCGGTTGTCGCCGAGTTCAAAGAACATGCAAGCAATGCCGAAGGTGGGGATTCCGGCGGTGCGGGTGAATTTGCCATCGCTGGCTCCCGCAGACATGGTGGCTACCAAGGGCACGCCGGGGTAGGTTTCATGGAGGGTTTTTTCCATGGCCTTGACCACTTCGGGAAGGAGCGCGGAAGGCGGTACGGTAACGGCGGGGACAGGTTTGCCGTCGGCGCCGAGTTGCGGAATCAGGGTGACGCTCACTTTTGGATCGGCGGCCACACGCTCAAGGGTCTTGCGCACCTCTTCGGGATCTTCACCTGGGAAAATCCTGCAATTCACATTGGCTCGCGCGGTCTGAGGCAAGGCATTGGGAGCGTGCCCGCCATTCAGCATGGTGGCCACGCAAGTGGTGCGCAGCAGGGTGTTGTAATAGGGCTCTCGCGATAGACGGGCGGCCGCGGCTTGATCGGGGAGATCTTTAGCGACGGTTTTTAAGTCCGCGGCGGAATCGCCGGAAGAGATATCGGCAGTGCGCGAAAAATAGTTTCGGGTGATTTCGTTGACCTTCACGGGGAAATCGTAATCGCGGAGACGCGTCAAGGCGCCCGTCAGATGGTAAATGGCGTTATCGCGGACCGGTTCGGAGCTGTGACCACCGGGATTTACGGATTCGAACTGGTAATCGGCATACACTTTCTCGCTGCCCTGCATGGCGGCCATTAAACGTTTGCCGTTTTGCTTTTCGAATTCACCGCCATCGAGGTTGATGCAATATTCGGCGTCCACCCAGTCGCGATGTTCCTTGAGGAGCCATTCCACACCATTGAAGTTGCCGCCTTCCTCGTCGGCGGTGAGGGCGAGAATTAAATCGCGATCCGGCACGTAGCCTTCTTTCTTAAGGCGAGCAAAAGTGGTGAGGAGCAGGGCGTCTCCGGCTTTCATGTCATTGGTGCCGCGCCCATAGAAGAATCCGTCTTTTTCGACGAACTGGAACGGGTCAGTGGTCCAGTCTTCGCGGCGGGCTTCCACGACGTCGAGGTGGCCAATAAATAAAATGGGCTTACGCCGGCCGGTACCGTGAAAGCGCACGACAAGATTTTTCTTTTTCTCGTTGGGGCCGGCGACGATGACGTCTTTCTCAGTGAATCCGGCGTCGCGTAAGCGGGTGGCCATGGCTTCCGCAGCGGTGGTGACGTTACCGACGGAATCGGTGGTATTAATCTCAATCAGTTGCTTGAAGATGTCGTGCGCGAATTGGTTAACCGCCGGCGGCGTGGCGGCACCATCCTGCGATTCAGCCCAGACGCACATATCGATTGAGCCGAAAGCAATTATCGCCAGGCACACGAGAACTGAGATCTTGCGGATACTTTTCGAAAAATTTGTCATGGGAATTTATTTTCTATTCTTTTGCGGTGGTGCGCCAGCTAAGTTTGCGGTTGGTATTATAGTTCCAGAAAGTGACGACAAAAATCGCGGACAGATTGGCGATGTAGCGGTTCATATGGAAAACTTTGAAACCGATATTCAAGATAATGATATTCAAAATAATTCCCACCGAACATAGCAGATTGAATTTGAGGAACCGTCGGGCGCGCTGACGAAGGGTGTTCTGGCGGCTGGAGAATTTGCCGAAGGTCCATAAATCGTTCCAGATAAAGTTATTTGTGAGCGCCAGTTCGGCGGCAATTATTTTACTTCCGGTCAGATTCCAGTTGAGCGTGCGCGGATCGCTTAAAAGAAACAGCATGGTGGTGTCAATCAACGTGCCGCTGGCGCCCACGATGCAAAAGCGCACGAAGGTCGAAGTTTTCAGCAGGTGAATGCGAATGCGGATCAGGTGCTTCAAGTACTGGGCGAAAACCGCGGCCGAATGCTTGCTGGGGCGATGGGGAGTTTCGCGGAATACATAAGGGACTTCCGAGATTTTCACCACTGCGCCGCGTGCCAGCACTTCGACAAGAATTTTGTATCCCAGGGGATGCAGCTCGCGGCCCTCCAATGCAGAACGCCGCACCATGAAATAGCCGCTCAGGGGGTCGCTTACTTTTCCGGTGACCTCCGGGAGCACGACGAGGCCCAGCAATTGAGCACAGCGGGACACGATGCGCCGAGGAAGAGTCCAGTCGCTAACCCCACCGCCTTCGATGTTTCTGCTGGCGATGGCGAGATCGGCGCCACGCCTCATGGCGCGCCACAATTCGGCGAGGATCTCCGTAGGATGTTGCAGATCGGCGTCCATTACGGCAAAAACGTCGCCGCGGGCGATCTGCCATCCGCGCAAAACCGCGGTGGACACGTCGCGGCGCTCCTGGCGGCGAATGGCGCGGACCTGGGGAAATTCGTGAGACAGTCGAAGCGCTTTTTCCCAGGTGCGATCGGGACTGTTGTCATCCACGATGATAATTTCGTATCTGAGTGCAGGAATGCCGTCCAGGACGGCAACAAGTTGCTCGACGATGGGGTCGATATGCGCGCTCTCGTTATAGGTAGGAAGAACCAGCGATAGGTCCAAAACTTCTGGAGGCCCCTGCGGAGCGATGGTGATAGGGCCAGTCGCCGCTGCTTCCAAGGTAGCCATCTACAGTTTTTGTTCTCCCGGCTTGGCGTTGAAATAATTTGGAGCTGTTCAATTGTACCGAGGGTGGTGAGGAACCGCGAAGACATAAAGAGATGATGCGAAAGAGTGACGAGGCGAGTTATGATGCCGGGCTTTGTGTTTTGGGGGGACGGCGCGGTGGCGCGGAGTGGTCGATAGATAGAAGAGCGAATCGGATTTCACACGTCAAATCAGCAATGGAGGAATACCAAAAATGATTGCCAAGCAATCGGGGGGGTGTGGCTTTGCGATTTGGCTGGGGATTGCAGCGCTGGTGACTGGGGTGTGCGCGCCGGGAGCTGGCGCCGAGGCTTGGCGGAAGGGTGTGCAGGCGGGCACTGAACAGCTAGCCGCTGGGGACGCGAAGCAGGATCAGGGTGAAGGGCAAGACAAAGATAAGGAGGATGAGAAAAAAGATGACAAGAAGGATGACAAGAAAGACGAGAAGAAGGGTTTGCCGCTGAAGCCGGACCACAAAATTACGTTTAGCACCGATGAGGGGACGTGGTTATCGCTGGATGTTTCACCGGATGGAAAAACCATTGTGTTCGAGTTGATGGGAGACCTTTACACGTTGCCGATCGAGGGCGGGCAGGCCAAGCTAATTTCCGGCGGCATGGCTTTCGACAGCCAGCCGAAGTTTTCTCCCGATGGGCAGTGGATAGCATTTATTTCCGACCGCGAAGGCAGTGAAAATATCTGGATCATTCATCCGGACGGAAGTGGAGTGAAGCAGGTTTCTAAAAACACGGCCGACGATTTCGGCTCGCCGGCATGGACGCCCGACGGGAAATACATAGTGGCGTCGAAGATGCCATTCGGTGTGGGGTCGAACGAGTTATGGATGTTTCACGTGGACGGCGGGACGGGGGTGCAAATCACCAAGTCCAAGCCGACGCCAACGACGCCGCGCAAAGAGCGGCATAACGCGATGGGGGTGGCAGCTTCACCGGACGGGAAATATTTGTATTACGCGGTGCGGCAAGGGCCGTTCACTTATAACGCGCAGCTGCCACTGTGGAAGATCGTGCGGAGGGACCGCAAGACCGGCGATGAAGACGAGATTATCTCGCAACCGCAAAGCGCATTCCGGCCAACATTGTCGCGGGACGGAAAGCAGTTGGTGTACGTGACGCGTTACGAAACGGAAACGGGCTTGCGGCTGCGCAATCTGGAAACGGGTGAAGATCATTGGGTGAAATATCCGGTGACGCGCGACGAGCAGGAATCGCGATTTACGCGCGACGTATTTCCCGGGTTTGTGTTTCTGCCAGGAGGAAAAGAAATTGTTTACAACCAGGATGGAAAAATACGGCGGCTCGATCTAGCGAGCGGCAGCGAAAAAATAATTCCATTCACAGCGCAGGTTTCGCAGGACATCGGGCCGAAGCTGGATTTTCCGCAGCGAGTGGAGCAAGGACCGGTGAAAGTGCGTTTGATAATGGATCCGGTAGAGTCGCCGGACAGCAAGAGGCTGGCGTTTTCGGCGATGACGCACGTGTACACGATGGATTTGCCGCACGGGCAACCGCAACATTTGACCAGCGGCAATGGGCATGAGTTTCAACCGGCTTGGTCACCGGATGGAAAATCTATCGCGTATGTGACGTGGTCGAGCGAGGGCGGGCAGGTGTGGAAGGTGCCGTCAAGTGGCGGCACGCCGGTGCAATTGTCAAAATCGCTGGCGGTGTATAGCAATCCGGCGTGGTCGCCCGATGGATCGAAAATTGTGGCGCTGCGCGGGAATGCTTATGACCGCGAGAATAGCGAATTTGACGGCGGGCAAACCGGGAACGCGGATCTGGTGTGGATTCCCTCGGAAGGCGGGGACGCTAATTTAATTTTGCCGGCGCGGGGAGCGGGAGGACCGCATTTTACACACGAGAAGGATCGCATTTACGTGTACACGCCGCAGGGACTGGTGTCATTGCGTTACGACGGAACGGATCGGCGTACGCACCTGCAGGTGAAGGGGCAGGGGCTGTATTTTGTTGAAGAGCCAATCCCAGCTGATGATGTGCAGCCCAGTCCAGATGGGCAATGGGTGCTGGCGCACGTGATGAATCAGCTTTACCTGATTGCCATGCCGGTGGTGGGCGGAGAAGCGCCGACGATAAATGTGAGTACAGCGGCGGTGCCGGCAAAGCGCTTAACAGATATTGGCGCGGATTATTTTGCGTGGGCGGATGACGGCAAGACCATTACGTGGGCGGTGGGATCAAGTTTGTTTCGTGAGCCATTGAGCGCGATTTCGTTCGAACCGCCTAAAGATGAAAAGAAAGATGAAGATAAAAAAGCGGCTGACAAGAAAGACGGGGATAAGAAAGAAGACGGCGCCAAGGACGCGAAGGATGGCGATAAGAAAGACAGCAATACGCAGCAAGCTGACGCTGCAAAAAAAGACGATAAAAAGGATGACAAGAAAAAAGAGGAGAAGAAAGAGCCCAAGAAATTAAAGGAGGAGGAGAAGGACGTCGAGGAAATCGCGGTAACGCTGGAAGTGCCCAGGAAAACGCCGAAGGGCAGCATTGTGCTGCGGGGCGCCACGGTGGTGACCATGAAGGGCGATGAAGTTCTAAAGAATGCCGACATTGTGGTCGAAAACAATCGCATCAAGAGTGTGGGAGCGCGCGGAAGTGCTCCGGCCGGGGCGAAGGTTTTTGATGTGCGCGGCAAGACGATCTCGCCTGGGTTTATCGATACGCACGCGCACTGGACAGAGATTCGGCGTGGGATTCTGGACACGCAGAACTGGGCCTTTCTTGCCAACCTGGCGTACGGAGTGACTGCCGGGCTGGACGTGCAGACCGGCTCGAACGATATGTTTGCGTATCAGGACTTGACGGACACCGGAGATATTATCGGGTTGCGTGCTTTTTCCACCGGGCCGGGAGTTTTTTCGGACAATAATTTTCAGTCGATGGAAGAAGTGAAGGGCGTGCTGACGAAATATAGAAAATATTACGGCACACACAACATCAAAAGCTACATCGTGGGCAATCGCCGGCAGCGACAGTACATGGTGCAGGCTGCGAAAGAGCTCGAGATGATGCCGACTACCGAGGGCGCGATAGATCTGAAGCTGGACCTGACGCACGTGATCGATGGCTTTCATGGTAACGAGCACACTCTGCCGGTCACGCCACTTTATAAGGATGTGATTCAGATGTTCGCGCAGTCAGGGATTTCGGAGACGCCTACGCTGATCGTGAATTATGGCGGGCCGTTTGGCGAGGATTACTGGTACGAGAGCACGGAAGTGCACGATAACGCGAAGTTGAACCATTTTACGCCGCATAAAATTATTGATGAGAAAACCAAGCGGCGGCCGGGGTGGTTCCGCAAAGACGAATATGCGTTTCCAAAGTTATCGGCGCAGGTGGCGAAACTTGAGCGTGCGGGCGGGTTGATCGGCGTAGGAAGTCACGGCCAGCTGCAAGGATTGGGCTACCACTGGGAGATGTGGATGCTGGCCAGTGGCGGGATGACGCCGATGGAAGTTTTGCGCTGTGCGACTTCTAATGGAGCAAAAATTGTGGGGCGGCCGCAGGATCTGGGTTCGATTGAGGCGGGGAAATTGGCGGACCTGGTGATTTTCGACAAGAATCCGCTGGACGACATTCACAATACGAATACGATTCGATGGGTGATGAAGAATGGCGAATTATTTGAGGGCGACACGCTCGATCAGGTTTGGCCGGAGCAGAAAAAGCTGGAGCCGCTGTGGTTCTGGAATAACTACGATGTGCCGAAGGCGGGCGAGCCGTTGAGTTACGGGCCGACGGTGCTGCCGTAATTTTTATTGTAAGAGGCGGCTGGAGCTAGTCGAACAGTGGCGGCTGCTGAGTCGGCGGTGCGGGACTTGGTTGTGGAGTCGATGGAACTGGCTCGGGCAATTGTGGGAAGCCTTTTTTGGGCCACAGATCCCGGAATTGCCTGATGGTGGCGGGGCCATGACCAGCGTAATGATTATTTGCGTAGCCATAAACGAGGATGCCACGGCGTTTAATCTGGTAGCAGAAATTCACCCAGCTGGTTAACTCCGCGGTGCGGTCCACGATAATTTTGTCCCACGTCAGTGTTTGCAGCTCGATGCCTTTGCGGTCGCCGAGCCAGCGGATGTAGGTCCAATCCGCGGTGATGGGATCAAATTTTTGCGTGAGCTCTTCGGGGCGCGGCATGTAAGGCAGATCGGGGAGCGCCAGCGCGATTTGGTGTTGCCTGAGCAAGGCGGCGAATTCGGCGTCAAGCCAGTCTGGATTGCGAATCTCGATGGCGTATTTGGGGCCCGGGGGCAATTTGTTCAGGAACGGGATGAGGCGGTCGGTGAATGCGTGGCGGTCGGCGAAGACTCCGGGGCTGAACTGCGGGAACTGGAACAAGATTGGTCCCAGCTTGGGGCCAAGGATATCCATGGTGGTGAGAAATTCTTCCAGCTCGGCGTCGCAGTTCGCGAGGATTTTGTCGTGGGTGATGGAACGCGGGGTCTTGGTACCGTCAAGCAATCACGGACGCGCGTCTTGCGCTTCCACTCACTTCGTGTTAATACATAGAAGCGCGAGGTATAAGAAATGGCCCCTCTCAAATCCGCCCTTCCCCAAGGCACACTCGACCTCTTGATCTTGAAAGTGATTGCGCTTGGCCCGGTGCACGGGTACGCCATCGCCCAACGGCTCGAACAGGTCTCGCGCGGCGGCGTTCAGGTACCAGAAGGGTCGCTCTACCCCGCATTGCACCGTCTCGAAAACCGTGGCCTTCTTGCTGCCGATTGGAAAGAAACGGAGACGGGGCGCGAAGCGAAGTTCTATCGCCTTACGCGAAAAGGTTTGAAGCAGCTTAAAACCGAAACGGCCGACTGGCAGCGACTAATCGATGCCGTTGGACTGATCCTTGGGATGGCCGATGGCGGTGCGCAATGAACTGGTGGAAGCGATTATTGCGGCGAACGCAGATGGAAGCCCAGCTCGAAAAGGAATTGAGCTTTCATCTTGAGCAGCACACCTCACAGTTAGTTGCGCGCGGCATAGCTCCTGACGAAGCACGACGACAAGCGCGGCTTGCCCTTGGCGGTCCGGAACAGGTCAAGGAAAACTGCCGCGACACCCGCGGCACACGCTGGCTGGAAGATTTGCTGCAGGACACTCGCTACGCGCTTCGCACATTCCGGCAAAAGCCCGGCTTCACATTGATTGCGCTCCTGATACTTTCTCTCGGCATCGGCGCAACTACCGTCATGTTCGCGGTAATCAACAGTGTTCTGCTAAGGCCGCTCTCGTACCCGGAACCCGACAGACTGGTCACTTTGCGCATCGTTACCGAACAGATTGGCGAGCTCTGGGGCTTTTCCAATCTCGATTTCGGCGACGCGAAGCGCGAGAGCCAAACCCTTGCCTTGGCCGCGTGGACTTACGGCGGCGGCACGATCAGTGCGCCCGGAGAACCTGAGTACGTAAACGGGCGACAGATCTCCGCGGAGTTATTCCCCACGCTAGGTATTTCTCCCGTACAAGGACGCGCATTCCGCCCGGATGAAGACCGGCCAGGCGCAGCGGCTGTCGCGATTATCAGCTATGGATTGTGGCAGCGCGACTTTGGCGGCGAACCCAGCGCTATCGGCAGATCACTCGTTTATGACGGCAAACCATATACCGTGGTCGGCATTGCGCCCGGGGGCTTCCAGTTGGATGGAGAGGCGGACGTATTCACTCCGCTGGAGCAGAGGCAAACCATGGACCCGCGAATGCAGAATCGTGCCGCACGTTTTCTGCGCGTTATGGCGCGCTTGCGGCCCGGGTTTGCATTGGCCAAAGCCCGGGCTGAGCTCGCGCTGATTGCCCGGCATCTGGCGGAAGAATATCCGAAGTCGAATGCCGGCCTCAGCATGATCCCCAACCCGCTGCAAAAGGAGTTGGTCGGAGACGTCGGCTCAACGCTCTGGCTGCTCCTCTGCGCGGTCGGACTTGTACTACTCATCGCCTGCGTGAATATAGCGAGTCTCCTGCTGGCCCGTGCGGTTTCACGCGAGCGGGAGCTTGCCATGCGTGTTGCACTGGGAGCTGAGCGCAGCCGCCTGGCCCGCCAATGTCTCACTGAAAGCGCAATCTT
>JGI12635J15846_10005101_pt1 | contig 11357 bp, 8 predicted proteins | sample BlaSpr_A8_OM2_M2_FD_15846 | JGI IMG/M metagenome (IMG submission 15846) | reverse complement strand
CGCCCCATTTCAAACCACGTGGGAAACTTTTTAGGGAAGACTCATGCGAGAGCTCTGGCAATTCACAAGATTGATTCGCAGCAAGAACGCCGGGCCCTTTGAGTTGACGTTTGACATCATGTTTAAGGATCGTGCAGGTTATGACCTGGTTCTAAAGAGTGGCGTATTGTCACCGGAATCGATAGCCAAAATATATGGCGTGGAATTGGAAGAAATTCGACTTTTTAATATTGAGCAAATTTTGACCGTTAAGTTTTCTCTTCCACGTAAAGTATTTTCGGGTGATGTAGCCGACACCGATGTCTATGGCGGCCAGTTCCATGGCCCCCTGGTTCGGCTGCTCATCGAGGAAGCCTGATGAGATTTCTGATGCTAAATATAAATTAATACGAGTTTTAAGTTCGAGGGACGCGCGGTGAAGTATGCTCTCCGAAAGAAATAGCCTTGGCCGTTACGTCACCCGGCTTCGGTCCGTTTATCAAATTGATAAAACGTAACACTCTTTAGTAGATGTAAAACTTCCGGAGGCCACCATTCATACAGGGCGGCATTTTCTTCAGATACCTGGTCCCAGCAACATACCGGATCGTGTCCTGCGCTCCATCGATCGCCCGGTGATGGATCATCGCGGAGCCGAATTTGCCTCCATCGTGAAAGAATCCTTGGAGGGCATGCGGAAAATTGCCCAAACACGCGGCCCGGTAGTGATGTATCCAGCTTCGGGATCCGGAGCTTGGGAAGCGGCCATCGTAAATACCCTCTCGCCTGGCGACCGTGTCCTGATGTTTGAGACCGGACATTTTTCGCGGCTGTGGCGGCAGGTTGCCGAGCGATTTGGAATTCGCGTCGATTATCTACCTGGCACGTGGCGCACAGGCGCGGTTATCGCGGATATCGAAGCAAAATTGTCTGACGACAAAGACCACCAATATAAAGCTGTGATGGTGGTACACAACGAAACCTCCACCGGAACAACCAGCAAGATATTTGAAATTCGCCAAATGATGAACCGCGTGGGACATCCGGCCCTATTGATGGTGGATGCAGTTTCTTCTCTGGGTTCGATTGAGTATCGCCATGACGAGTGGGAAGTCGACGTCATGATTGCATCGTCACAAAAAGGCTTGATGCTGCCTCCCGGTCTCGCGTTCAACGCAATTTCTGAAAAAGCGATGGCCGCGAACAAGGCGGCGAAACTACCGCGGTCGTATTGGGATTGGCAAGAGGTCCTGGAGTTGAGTCGAAACGGCTTTTTCCCGTACACCCCATCCATCAACCTGATTTTTGGCTTGCGAGAAGCACTTCAAATGTTGTTAGAAGAAGGCTTGCCGAATGTTTTTTCTCGGCACCAGCGTCACGGAAACGCAACTCGCGCCGCCGTGCGGGCCTGGGGTCTTGAGCTTGTTTGCGAAGATCCCACTGAATATTCCAACACCGTCACAGCCGTTTTCACGCCTGAGGGATACAGCGCTGATGCATTAAGAGCAACCATCCTCGACAACTTCGATATGTCTCTGGGCGCCGGGCTATCGAAGCTGGCGGACAAAGTTTTCCGTATCGGTCATCTTGGACACTTCAACGATTTGATGCTGGCTGGAACTCTGGCCGGAGTGGAGATGGGTTTTCGCTTGAGCGGTATACCGCACGCAGAAGGCGGAGTAATGGCGGCACTCGACTCGTTGGCGCCCAAGTCCAAGCCAGTCGCCGTGCGGGCATAGTAATGGCGCTGCCGCGATCCTCTCGCCTGGTGCGCAAGTGAGCCGGGCTAGCTCGCGCCCAAAAATTTTCTCGGCAACGACAAATGTTTTGATTCTGCTATGCATCATGTATGCGTTGACGTACATCGACCGCAATAATGTCAGCACTGCCTCATTTGTTTTCAAACAAGATTTGCATCTCACGAATACCCAGGTGGGCCTGGTCTTTTCCGCGTTTGCCTATCCGTATCTAATTTTTCAAATTATTGGAGGTTGGGTCAGCGACCGGTTCGGTGCGCGGATGGCGCTGACGGTTTCCGCCATCATCTGGGGAGCAGCGACACTCTTAACCGGCAAAGCCAACGGGTTAACTGGTTTGGTGTGCGCTCGGCTGCTCCTGGGCTTTGGAGAGGGCGCAACGTTTCCCACGGCTACGCGGGTTATGAGCGATTGGCTGCCAGTAGAAAAACGCGGATTTGGTCAGGGCGTTACACATGCCAGCGCGAGGCTTGGCAATGCTCTCACTCCGCCCATTGTGGCGTGGTTAATCGCATCTGTCACGTGGAGAGGATCGTTTATTATCCTCGGCATTGTCAGTTTGGCGTGGGCTGTGGCGTTTGGACTATATTTTCGCGACGATCCAGCGTCCCATCCCGCCATCACTAGCCGCGAATTGGAAAGACTTCCTGATTATTCCGCAAAACAGAGGAGCCTGAAAAAGTCTGTGCCGTGGATGAGTCTGATGTGGCGAATGTTACCAGTTACGGCGGTGTATTTTTGCTACGCGTGGACATTGTGGCTATATCTCGCGTGGATTCCGTCCTATTTTCTTCATAGTTACGGCCTGAAGCTGCAGAACTCGGCACTTTTCTCCGCCGGCGTGTTTTTTGCGGGCGTCGTTGGCAACACACTGGGCGGAATCGTTAGCGACCGCATACTGACCCGCACCGGAAGTCGAAATAAAGCTCGCAGAAACCTGGTGGTGTTTGGTTTCCTTTGTTCGCTGGCTTGCATGCTTCCTCTGCTGTTCTCGCAGAACTTAACTTGGGCGGCGATTTGCCTGAGTCTGGCGTTTTTCTTTTCAGAGTTCACAATCGGGCCGCTGTGGGCCATTCCTATGGATATCGCGCCCCGGTTCGCGGGCTCCGCTAGTGGGCTCATGAATACTGGAACGGCATTCGCCGCGATTATTTCTCCTCTGGTTTTTGGATTCGTGATCGACAAGACAGGCAACTGGGATCTTCCCTTCATCGGGAGTATTGGACTGCTGCTTTTGGGAGCTATTCTAGCTTTCTGGATGAAACCCGAGGAATCCCTATCCGGAGCGGAGTTGCTGGACTACGCTCCTAAGAGCGCGGTGGTCTAATGTTGGCTATTAGAGGAAATCTGATCGTGGAAGTTATTTTCAGTGGATCCCGCTAGCCAAATCGTGCAACCGCTCTCTCCATTACCGCTAAGCTCACACGCGAAGCCGGTCAACGTATTTGCTCAAGCTAATGAATTGGAAAGGGAATTGAAGCGCACGTTAAAGGGAGAGGTGCGCTTCGATCGCGGCAGTCGCGCGCTATATGCCACCGATGGCTCAAATTACCGTCAAATTCCCATCGGGCTGGTAGTTCCGCGTGACGAAGCAGACGTAATCGCCACAGTCACGGCTTGTCGAAAGTACGGCGCACCGGTATTGGCCAGGGGCGCGGGAACCAGTCTGGCAGGCCAATGCTGCAACGTCGCGGTGATCCTGGATTTTACGAAGTACATGAATAAGATTCTCGAAATAAATATTGAACAGGGATTTGCACGCGTTCAGCCGGGTGTCGTTCTGGATACCCTGCGCAACCTGGCCGAGAAGCATCAGCTGACATTCGCGCCTGATCCTTCAACTCATAATCGCTGCACCATCGGCGGAATGATCGGCAACAATTCCTGCGGCACACACTCGCTGCTGGGCGGGAAAACCGTCGATAACGTAGAGCAACTCAGAATTCTGCTCTACGACGGGACGCAAATAACAATAGGTGCGACCGGCGACGAAGAGCTTGAGACAAAGATGCATGGCGGTGGTCGCGAGTCTGAAATCTATTCGAAGCTTCGGCTGATCCGCGATCGCTACAGCTCCTTGATACGCGCGCGCTTTCCGCAAATTCCTCGGCGCGTGTCCGGATACAACCTCGATGAACTACTGCCGGAACGTGGGTTCCACGTCGCTCGAGCTCTGGTTGGAACCGAGGGCACCTGTGCGATTGTTCTGGAAGCTAAGCTGAAATTAATTCACAGTCCGCAACACAGAACTCTCGTCGGTATCGGTTACGAAGACGCATTCGTGGCCGCGGATCATGTGCCCGAAATTCTGGAGTTTCAGCCTATCGGGCTCGAAGGTTTTGAAGGAAGCATAGTAGATGGGCTCAAAAGTAAGGGGGCGCCACATATCGATCTCCTTCCTGAAGGCCGCGGAATTTTGCTGGTCGAATTTGGTTCCGATGATCCTGCCCAAACTGAAGCCGTTGCAAACAGCTTGGTCAAGCAGTTGAAATCTTCAGATCCGATCCCAGCTGTGCGGATCTACACAAAAACTGAAGCGCGACATGTTTGGCACTTGCGCGAAGCGGGTCCGCGCGCTGCCGCGTTTGCTCCCGGGGCGGTGGCCGAGTGGGAAGGATGGGACGACGCCGCCGTCGCGCCCGAAAAGCTGGGCAGCTATTTGCGTGACATTAGAAAATTGATGAACGAGTTCAACTATCGCGGCTCGTTTTATGGGCACTTCGGGCATGGTTGCATTCACATGCGCGTCAGCTTCGATCTTCAAAGTGAGAACGGTATCCGAAAGTATGGTGAGTTCATTGATCGTGCCGCAGATCTGGTAATCGGCTACGGAGGTTCACTTTCCGGGGAACATGGCGACGGACAGTCGCGCGGCGCACTGCTTCCAAAAATGTTTGGTACCGAGCTGGTACAGGCCTTCACAGAATTCAAGGCCATCTGGGATCCTGACAATAAGTTGAACCCGCACAAAGTGGTCAATGCGTATTTGCCGACGGAAAATTTGCGACTGGGCGCGGACTACAAGCCATTGGAACCGAAAACTCATTTTGCCTATGCGGCCGATGACGGCTCTTTGGCGAAGGCCACGCTGCGATGCATCGGACTGGGCGCCTGTCGCAAGCAAGATGGCGGCACGATGTGCCCAAGTTACATGGTGACCCTGGAGGAAGAGCACAGCACCCGCGGCCGCGCGCATCTGCTTTTTGAGATGTTGCAAGGAGAAGTTGTGCGAGAAGTTTGGCAAGACGAGCATGTTAAGCAGGCTCTGGATCTGTGCCTGTCATGCAAGGCGTGCAAATCGGAATGTCCCGCGAATGTGGACCTGGCCACCTATCGCGCGGAATTTCTGTCGCATTACTACGAAGGCAAAACGCGACCTCTTCATGCCCACGCATTTGGCAGAATTGATCGATGGGCGCGAATGGCGTCACCCATTTCGGGGCTGGTTAATTTTGTGAACAGGAGCAGTATGGTGCGGCCAATCGTGAATCAATTGCTTGGATTGGCCCCCAAGCGCGAACTTCCTCAGTTTGCCGCTACTAGTTTTCAGCGCTGGATGCGAAATCATCAGCCCATTACGGAGAAGACTCAGAAAACATCTCCGGCGACAGCAAAACATCCCGAAGTAGTTTTATGGGCCGATACCTTCAACAATTATTTTCATCCGGAAACGAGCCGCGCGGCACTGGCGGTGTTGGAGGATGCCGGATTTCACGTGACGACACCACGACAACATTTGTGCTGCGGGCGCCCGCTGTATGATTTTGGAATGCTCGAGGAAGCCAAAAAGTATCTTATGCGTATTCTGCAAGCGCTCGGCCCGCAGATCGACGCGGAGTTACCAGTTGTGGTGCTGGAGCCGAGCTGTGCGTCCGTTTTTCGAGATGAACTGGTTAATTTATTTCCGGATGACGAACGCGCTAAAAAGCTGCGCGCTCAGACTTTCTTGCTGAGTGAATTCCTGGAGCATCGCGCCCCTGGTTATAAACCCAATCAGCTTGCGCGCCGCATTTTGGTTCAAGGTCACTGTCACCATAAAGCGTTGATGAAAATGACCGATGAACTTTCAATACTGCAAAAAATGGGAGCCGAGGTGCGGTCGCCGGACGCAGGATGCTGCGGGATGGCTGGCGCGTTTGGATTCGAGAAAGATAAGTACGAGGTCTCGCAGGCTATCGGGGAGCGCGTATTGCTGCCGGCAATACGTCAAGAGTCAGCAGAAACGCTGATCGTAGCCGATGGCTTCAGCTGCCGCGAACAAATCAAGCAAGCAACAGGAAGAAACGCGATGCATTTAGCTGAAGTATTGCAACTAGCGATGAACGAGAGAGCCGCACCGTAATCGCTGTACGTGGCGCGCTGATTGAGGCTTGAGTCTTCTAGATCTTCAGGATGCGAGTGGGTCGGCAGACGTGATCGGTTGGTCGGCATCGATAAAAAACCAAGCCAGCCCACTAACCACGGTAATGGCCGCTGCTAAATTTAGAGCGGCGGTCCAACCGAATTTCGCAGCGACGTAGCCGGTTAAAACCGGTGAAACCCAGCCCCCCAGGCTCCCAAAGGTAGACATGGTGCCTGAGATGGAGCCCGAAAACTTTGCGGAAATGTCATTACATGTGGTCCATAAAATCGCAGAAGCCGCGAAATTAAAACCCGCGGCAATCGCCAACTGCAAAAGCGCTAAGGTATTATTCGCGGTTCGGCTACCCGACCATAACAGCACGGCGGAACCCGCGATCGCCAACCACGCGGAACTGCGCCTGCCCATACGCTTGCCGAACTTTTCGACCGCCCGGTCCGAAAACCAACCCCACAATGGAACCATAAACACATTGGCTACAAACGGAGCGGAGGCCCAAAAACTCGCTTTGGTTATGGTGATGCCACGCACTTTCATCAGGTAGACAAAAAACCACGTAAAGAAAATATATACCGGGTACACCAGGCAGAAATGGCTGATCATCAGTGCCCTGATTGAACGCGCCGCGAGGATTTTTCGCCATGGTACTTTTGTAGATAGTGATGCGCCGTTTTTCTTAAATTTGGCGGGCCCGTGAATGAGAGCAAGTTCAGCGGCATTCACATGTGGATGATCTTCCGGGCGGCTTGTTACGTACGTGTAGCAAACAATCGCCAAAGCCGTACCCATCGCGCCCGACACAAAAAAAGATGCTCGCCAACCCCAGTGTCTTATCAGCCAGGAAATAAAAAATGGGGCGATGACTCCCCCTGCTCCCACTCCTGCCAGAAAAATACTGGTGCCGAATGCGAGTTCCTTTTCACCGAGCCAGTAGGCCATCAATTTATTGCCTACCGGCAACGCCGCAGCTTCACCCAGACCCATTGTGAAGCGCACGATGGCAAATGCCCACACCGGCCCCAGCAAGTTCAAAATTGGCAAACTTGGAGCTATGGGCGTAAGTGCCGTAAAGACGGAAAACCAAAGAATCGCCCCGGCTAAGACCCGGCCAGGACCGTAGCGGTCTGCAAGCCATCCTCCCGGCACGTGAAACACAGCGTATCCCAAACTGAATGCGCCAAGAATCCAGCCCATGCTCTGGGTGCTGAACTTATATTCGTCAAGAATGAACTTTGCGACGATGCCAAGATTTAACCGGTCGATGTATGTGACGCCAGCGACGATTGCCAGCACAAGGACAATCCGCCAACGCACGCGAGTGGGAATTAGATCGGTCACGAATAACTCATGCAGTCAGAAAAAACTGTCGCCATTCTGCCCAATTCTTTGCGGCCTCGCTATTTTTTATTTTCAACGGTGCTCTCCTCGATGCGGTAGAACTCTTCGAGTCCTATGGTGTCTTCTATTTCTTTACGCACTTTCCTGAATACTTCCTGGTCCATTCCAGTGTGGCCGGTCTCTTTGAGCCGAACGAAAAGTTCTTTCACAGACTTGAACATGACGGTGATCGCGCTGATTGCGTCATTCACCATCTTGTAGCCCATGTCTTCCAATTCGCGAATTCCGAAAATGGGTCTGCCGAGGCGGTTACCTTCGCTGTTGACGTAAATCAATGGGGTACGCACTTCACGTGGCGCCTGACGAGCCTCACTTTCTGTGTTGGGGAAAATCATGATCATATCGGCGCCCGCTTCGGCGTAAAGATTTGCCCGGCGGATGCCTTCGGCGAATCCATCAGTGCGCATCGCGTCGGTACGAGCGGCGATCACAAAACCTGAATCGCGGCGGCTCTTCGCAGCGTAGCGAATTTTTTCGCACATCTCCTCGGCCGGAATTACGTGCTCCTGGCCTTTGTGGTAGTGCACACGCTTGGGAAACACCTGGTCTTCAATGTGCACCGCGGCGGCCCCGGCTTGCTCCAAAACTTGGACCGTGCGCATGACGTGAACTGCATCTCCGTAGCCCGCTCCGCCATCAACCATGATCGGGATATTCACGGCAGCGGTCATGCGTCGCGTAGCCATCGCAACTTCCTCCAGGCTGAGCAGCGGCTCGGGAACGCACGAACTCGCACCGAGAGCGTAACCGCCAATGTCCAGGGCACGAAACCCGACTCGCTCGGCAATCTTTGCGCTGAGCGGGTCATAGGCGATCGGTGCGTGAATGATTCCCGGGGATTTCAGCATTTCTTGAAACACATCTGTCATGCTCTTCAAGGTCCTCGCTCCTTTACTGCTTTTAAGAACTCAACGCCGGTTTAGGCGGTAAATACTCTTTGGTAGGACTCTCCACACTGTTGCTAGCGTCTACAAAAATCCAGACGACTCCAGCGGTAAAACTCATCAGCGCAGCGAAATCTAACGCTCTGGTCCAGCCAAATGTCGTCGCGATGTAGCCAGTGAGAACCGGCGCGATGCCTCCTGCGCTGTTGGCGCAGGTGTTCATCAATGCGGAAAGGGAACCGGAATGGTTTGGAGCAAGATCGATGCAAGACGCCCACCAGCTCGGCGCGGCAAAATTACTGAAGCCCGCGGCGCCCGCAAGGAGCAAAATCGCTGCCACATTGTTTCCCGTGCGACTCCCAAACCACAGCAGCAGCGCGGACGTGGTCATGCCGATCCACGCGGTACTCTGTCGACCGCGCCTGACACCGAAACGCTGGACGGCTCGGTCCGATAACCATCCGCCAATCGGAGACAAAATTGTCATAGCGATGAAAGGAGTAGTGGCCCAAAGTCCACCCTTGGCAATAGTGAGTCCGCGAACGCGAGTGAGGTAAATGAAAAACCAAGTGAAGTAGATGAACGGAGTATAGCCGTGAAAGAAATAACTAATCAGCAGCCCCCACACCGAGCGATTGGAGAGAATACTTCGCCATGGTGTCTTACGGGACACGTGTGGCCCATTCTTTAACTGGCGGTCCGCGGTCAGAATTTCAAGCTCCTCGGAATTTACTCTTGGGTGTTCTTCGGGGCGGTTAGTGGAAAAGAGAAACCACGTCACGGCCACGACAACCGCGAGGATGCCGGAAACCAGAAACGACGAGCGCCAGCCCCATCGCTGCATGGTGGCGGCAAATAGTGCCGGCGCCATCACGCCACCCGCGCCCACTCCGCCCAGCAGCAGGCTGCTGCCGATTCCGCGTTCGCTCTTGGTCGTCCAGAACGCGACCATCTTGTTGGCGTTTGGGTAGCTTGCAGCCTCGCCCAGGCCGGTCAGAAATCTGACGACACCGAAGGTCCATGCCAGATTCAACGAGAGCCGCAATGCCAAGAAGGGAACTGCGTTCATCGCAATTGTGAGCGTGGCCCACCATAGGATCGCGAGCGTAAGTGTTTTTCGCGGACCAAACCGATCCGCAGCCCAGCCGGAAGGAATTTGAAACAAGGCATATCCAAAAGCGAAAGCTCCAAAAATCCAGCCCATGGCTTGTGTGGAAAGATGAAATTCCTCCTGTATCGATTTTCCGGCAATTCCCAGATTCAAGCGCCCAAAAGCAGTCACCACCATAATCAGAGAAAGAATGGCAAGGATTTGCCAGCGAACCGAGGTAGGACGTTGACTGCTCAATTGAATCCCCAACCTTTTGCTGACTTGGGCGTACGCGCGTGACTGCCGGAATTTAAGTGGCTTGAATTTTCAACGATTCGCGCATGCTACGTCGCGAGAATTTTGGAGTCAACGCCCAATTCCCTTTGACGCGAGAAAAAGAACGTCAAAATGAAGAATTGTCGCGTATTGGCTGCAAAATAGTGCGTAAAGTGGGCTCGACTTAAACGAAAATTAATCTTCTTTTAAGTCCTAAAAAAAGCGCGAATGATTTACTATTCTGGTGCCCTTTGAACATGTAATTTCAATCCATTACGCAATTCCAAATATTTCAATCCCGGCGCGTCATCTGCACTTAGACAAGCACGCCGGTGAAAATCGCGTCATAAAAGTTCAGGAGAAGAAATGACTAAGGTTCCGACTGGTCCTGCTGGCCGAACAGCCAGGCTGGTGCCAGAATTAAAACGGTACTTCCTTGCAGTTGCCCAGCATGAAACGACTCCGTCGGAAGTGCTGGTTTACGAAGTTCAATAAGTTTCTTTTCGTCGAGGAAATGAGGCTCGACTCTGCCAGTCGGGCCTCATGTTTTTCTTAGCCGCATAGTATCAGTCAGAGCCAAATTTGGCGCACGGAGAACCCCATTGAATTCCTGGAAATCACGTCTGTCACTGCTACTGTTGTTTTTCGCCGTTGCTTTTACTACTAACGCCCAGGTGAATACTGTGGTGATTCGCGCCGGCCATTTATTCGATAGCAAGTCCGGCAAGATGTTGGAGAACCAAATCATTCTGGTCGAAGGAGAGAAAATAAAGTCTGTCGGTTCCGCGAACAGCATAACCATTCCGCAGGGAGCCCAGGAAATTGATTTAAGCAAAGCCACAGTTTTGCCGGGATTGATCGACGGTCACACGCATGTTTTTGGTTTTGGACTCGATGGCATCAAACCTGGCGGGCCACCATTTGCGAATGCTATCAACGACACTCGCGAACTTCGCACTCTCCTGGCATTGGCCAACGCCCAAAAAGATATGCGCGCCGGTTTCACCACGCTGCGCGACCTGATGAGCCATGGCGGTGGTTACGCCGATGTGGACATCAAGAAAGTCATAAACCGCGGCGTCTTTCCCGGGCCGAGAATGCAGGTTTCGACCATGGGGCTAGTCGCAACGGGGGAAGGAATAACAGGTTCTCCAGAAGTGAACTTGCCCCGTAACTATCAAGCGGTCGACGGCCCGTGGGCCGCACGTCAGGCCGTGCGTGAACAAATTCACTATGGAGCCGATTGGATCAAGTTTCACTCTACAGCTGGTTATGAATTTGAGCCAGACGGCAAGTTATTTAGTGATCCCACTTTTACGAAGGAAGAAGTCGAAGCCATCGTCGATGAAGCGCACCGTCACGGTAAGAAAGCGGCTTGCCACGCGTTCGGTGGTGAGGGCTTAAGGAACTGCATCGAGGCCGGTGTCGACACCATTGAACACGCAATTGAGTTAGATGATGCCCAGGCAGACGCGATCAAAAAGAAGGGCATCTACCTCGAACTCACCGCGTATCACTACTCTCTTTCGGACTATACGGAAAAGGACGCGAAGTCTACTGGCGGGAAATACAGTTTGGAGGCCATGCGGGAAAAGAGTGGACGCTTAGCCATC
>JGI12635J15846_10005098_pt1 | contig 11358 bp, 5 predicted proteins | sample BlaSpr_A8_OM2_M2_FD_15846 | JGI IMG/M metagenome (IMG submission 15846) | reverse complement strand
TCATGACCTTTTCGCGATCCACGTCTGCGAACAGTTGGGGCACACTCGAAAGAGAAGTAGTGCTGAGCCCTGCAAGTTCCGGGCGTCTCCGCGCTTCAGTTAAGAACGTCTGGAGATTCGACGAAAAGAATTCGAGGTCCTTGCCGGCGCGATCTTCGAGCACGAACGTAAAGCCGCCGGATGTTCCAATGCCAGGAATGGCTGGTGGAGAAAAGGAGAACGCTATTCCTTCCGGCAGCGATGAGAGATCCGTGTTGATTCGTTGCTTAATGGCTTGGAGTTGCTCGGAACGTGATTTTCGGTCGCCCCAGGGTTTCAGGGTCACGAAGAAGAAGGCGTTGTAGCTGGTACGCACAAAGCTGAGCAGGCTGAATCCAACGACGCTGGTCGTATGCTCAACGCCTGGAGTGTTTGCCAGTATGTTTTCGATTTTTGCGGCAACATCGTCTGTGCGTTGAAGCGACGCGGCAGTTGGAAGCTGTGCGTTTACGTAGAGGTAACCCTGATCCTCATCGGGGAGAAAACTTGAGGGGACTTTGCTGCCGAACCAGGCGGCAGCGCCGGCACAACCTGCAAGCAGAATTAGTGCGATTGCACTCTTGCGAATGAGGAAACCACATGTTCGGACATACCATTCCGTCGCATTCGCGAACACACGATTGAACCAGTTGGAAAATGCCGCGAGCGGCCCGCTGGAAGAGGTCTTTGGACGCAGCAACAACGCGGCCAGCGCCGGGCTCAACGATAGCGCATTGAATGCCGACAGAATTACGGAGAAGGCGATGGTCACGGCAAATTGCTGGTAGAGTCGTCCGGTAATTCCGGGTATGAACGCGGTTGGAACAAAGACCGCAGAAAGCACTAGAGCGATGCCAACAACGGGACCGGAGATTTCCTCCATCGCTTTGAGCGCAGCGGCTTTGGGCGTCAGACCCTCGTCGATATGCCGCTCCACTGCCTCAACAACGACGATCGCGTCGTCCACCACCAATCCAATAGCCAGTACTAGCCCAAACAGTGAAAGGGTGTTGATCGAGAATCCGAACAAAGGGAATAACATGAATGTGCCGACCAGGGAGACGGGCACAGCAAGCAGTGGAATCAGCGTCGCACGCCAGCCTTGCAGAAACAGGAAAACGACGATAAGGACCAGGACAATGGCGATGACGAGCGTGAGGACGATTTCCTTTATCCCCGCGCTGACGGCTTCCGTCGTGTCAAGCGAGATGGCGTAATCCATGTCTTCCGGCAGCCGGGTCTTGATCTCCGCCATCAGTTTCCTGACCTCATTTGCTGCTTGGACTGCGTTCGAGCCGGGTAGTTGATATGCGGCAACGATGGCAGCGCCTTTGCCGTCCAGGCGGCTCACCATGTTGTAGGTCTGGGCACCGAGTTCCACGCGCGCAACGTCTTTTACGCGAACAACCGCCCCGCTGGGCGATTCGCGTACGACGATATTTTCGAACTCTTCGGGCGAAGTCATTCGACCTTGTGCCCGCACCGTATAGGTGAACGCTTGTCCTTTTGGAACCGGCTCACTCCCCACCTGGCCCGCAGGATTGACGGTGTTTTGTGACTGGACGGCCGAGACAATCTCGGGGACGGTGATAGCCAATTTCGCAAGCCGATCGGGCTTCACCCACAGGCGCATCGCGTATTGGCCCGCGCCAAATACCTGGACACTTCCGATGCCGTAAGAACGATTGATTTGGTCAGCGAGATTGATATACGCGTAGTTGGCGAGAAAACGCGCATCGTAGGTACCGTGGGGAGAATAGAGCGTGACCAGCATCAGCGGAGCGGTCACGCTTTTTTGCACGGTAACGCCATAGTTGGTGACATCGGAGGGCAATTGCGATGCGGCCTGTGTTTGTCGCATTTGCGTCAGCATTAGGTCAGTATTCGGATCGGTCTTTACGTCGTAGTCCACGATGAGGTGCATCAGGCCGTCGGCGGTCGAGTTCAGCGAATACATGTAGTTCATGTTGTCCACGCCGCTCATCTGCTGCTCGACTGGCGTCGCGACGGACTGCTCGATCGTCTGGGCGTCCGCCCCCACGTACGTTGCGAGAACCTGAACCTCGGGTGGAACGATGTTGGGGAACTGGGCGACTGGAAGCGTGGCGATGGTCACGGCTCCGACGATCACCATAATGATCGAGATAACGATCGCAACGATCGGGCGATTTATGAAAAACTTGGACATCGTCATTCGCCCTTTGCCTGTAGTTGTTTGATTTTCACTGTGGCGCCGCTTTGAACTCTCTGAAGTCCCTCGATAATCACCAGTTCGCCCGGTTTGACTCCGCTTTCGACGATCCACATCGGGCCGACGCGGTTACCGACTTTCACGTCCCTAATGCTCACCTTGTTGTCCAGGCCGACGACTGCGACTTGGTAGCTTCCTTGCAGTTCACTCACGGCTTTCTGCGGTACGAGCAGCGCGCCGTGCCTCATGTCGGCCGCAGCCCGCAGCCTTCCAAACTGGCCAGGGCGAAGGTAGCTTTGTGGATTGGGAAAAGAACAGACGACTTGGATACTGCCTGTGCTCACATCCACCTGCCGATTCGTGAGCAGACCAAATCCTTTGAGGGGATAAACCGACCCATCGGCCAGAATCAGATCAAACGGCGGTCCGTTGGAGGGTCTTTCCTTTTGCGCCTCCGCGTTGATTCGCTCGGCATAGTGGAGATACTCCTGCTCAGTGATCGAGAAATATGCCTTGATCGGATTTATCCGCGAAACCGTTGTGAGAACCGTGGTGGGATTGACGAGATTTCCCATCTGCACCTGAGCGATCCCCACGACGCCATCGATGAGCGATCGCACGTTTGTGAAATCAAGATTCAGATGTGCCTGTTCAACTTGCGCTTCAGCTGCTTTGACCGTCGCCGCTGCGGCCCTGTTCGCCTGGATGTCGTTGTCCAATTGACTTTGCGCAATGGCGTGCGCTTTCGCGAGCGGAGCGTCCCGATCGACATCCATCTGAGTTTTGGCGAGTTGCGCCTGAGTCTGCGCCAGTTGAGCGTTTGCTTGATCAAGGAGTGCTTGGAAGGGGCGTGGATCGATCTGGAACAGCATCTGCCCCTTGCGGACAAATGAACCTTCTTTGTAGGTTTGCTGAATGATGTATCCCGTTACTTGGGGTTGAATCTGAGCGTTTACGTAGCCGTCGAGCGTCGCCACCCAATCGCTGACGATGGGGACGTCCTTTTGCAGCACCGTGGCGACTTCCACTTCGGGACTCGGAATTGCGACCGCGGCGTTCGTTCTTCCGCAAGCTATTCCCAATGACAAGGTCGCTAGCAGGAGAACCAGAATGACGAAAGAGTGAAGCGGGAGACGGCCGCGTAGACGGCCGAGGGAGACGCGCCCTTCCAGCAACTTCGTTAAGTCGCCAACGATTTTGTTCGCCACAGTCAGTCAGTCCTTCCTCAATCTGCCTTGCACCGTAGTTTCGCAATTCTTCTGCCATATCATTTGAGCGGAAAAATCACTGTGGGCCTGCAGAAGCGACCAACATATGGGTGCGAGGCGAGACCAACCCTCAACAGTGGCAAGATCCTGACACGTGAGGCTTCTACGCCAGCCGCACTCGCAGTAAGAGCTATCCGTGGGTGGACGGACACTGAGTATTTGTGCATCCGCAAACACATCTGCACTTGATCAACGGTCGATCAGAGATCCGGGTCAACGGAAGGTGGTGATATTGATGTGGTAGTGGGGTAGTTTTCGGGGACTAACTCAACTCGCAACGATGCCCACGGAGCCGATTGCTCTGCGGATGACCCTAACAGATTCGATTGCTGGACACATTGCTGGTGAGGGGCTTGTCGCGAATACTTTCTTCAGTCGGCCGGAAGATTGCGTGCTTTTTCATACGTGCAACCAGCGTAGTACGCTTCAGGCCCAATTTTACGGCTGCACCATAAGGCCCGCCGACCACCCATCCCGATGTCTCTAAAGCTCCCATGATCATGGCGCGTTCGGAGTCACAGAGCGTTGTGCTCGCGGGAAAGCCGATAACAGATGCAACACGAGTTGGACGTAGAAGATTCGGAAGCACACCTTCATCGGACAGCACTACCGCGCGTTCGATCATGTTCTGGAGTTCTCGAATGTTGCCTGGCCACGAATACGATTTGAAAGCACTAACAAATTCATCAGGGATGTTTTCTATGTGCTTCCCAACTCGGCGAGAAAAAAACTCAACATAATGCTCCACCAGAGGAGCAATATCGTCAACTCGCTCACGCAGTGGGGGCAGCGTAATAGGAAATACATTCAAGCGATAGTACAGATCACTTCGAAATTGATCACGCTTCACCATTAACTCAAGATCGCGGTGAGTAGCAGCGACGAGCCGTACATCAACAGAATGAGTACGGCCACTCCCCAATCTCTCAAATTCTTGCTCTTGCAGAACACGTAGGAGTTTGGATTGGAGACCGAGGGGTATGTCTCCGACCTCATCAAGGAATAGTGTCCCTTTATCGGCCAATTCAAAGCGGCCAGTTTTTTGCGCAATGGCACCCGTGAATGCTCCCCGCTCATGGCCAAAAAGCTCACTTTCGAGCAAGTCAAAAGGAATGGCAGCGCAATTCAGTTTGACTAGAGGGTGGCCGCTACGGGCACTGGCTTTGTGGATCGCATTGGCGATGAGTTCCTTACCAGTCCCGGTTTCTCCGCGGACCAGCACCGTAGTATCCGCCGCTGCAACGCGCTCCACCTGTTCCAAAACAAACTTGAAAGCCGAACTGCTGCCAATGATCTGCTCGAATCGACGGGACCGACGGTCTTGATCTATCGCACTCATCCGTTCGCCCCCAAAAATCTCCCCGAGTTAACCTTGATGGCGGCGCGAACCATCTCTAGCAGGACTGCATTGTCGAAAGGCTTAGTCAAGAACTCGACTGCTCCGTCGCGCATTGCTTGAATCCGCATCTTGGCATCGCCGTGGGCCGTGATGAAAATGATCGGGATGGGACACCGCTCAGCTTTGAGTCTCGCTTGCAGTTCGAGACCGGACATACCCGGCATACGAACGTCTGCGATCAGACACGCAATCTCCGGAAGTTGTCCGGAGTTCAACAAATCTTCGGCCGATTCAAACGAGACCGCTCCCAGCCCGGAAGCTCTGAGCAGGCGGCGTAGCGCATCCCTAAGCAACTCATCGTCATCGACAACAGCGACGACGTTCGTTTTCTTTGCACCGCTCATATCACACGAATCTATCTGTGCCTCAAAAAAGCGCAATTACCATTTCATATAGGCGGGTTATATATGTGAATACGTACGCTTGAGACAGGAGCAGAATGCCTCGACGCTGGCCGCTGAGGGCCAAGAGCTATCTGCTTGTAGAAAGTTTCAGTCTTTCCGCCATGCTGCCCAGTTCAGCGGGAGAACCAGCCTGCATCTTATGCATCACGCGTCCGCGATGGACGGCAACGGTAATTTCGCTCGTCCCAAGTGCAGAGGCGATCTGCTTAGTCTGCATACCAGAAACTACGAGGTCCATCACTTTACGCTCGCGCGCAGTCAGGCCTTTGTACCTTTCCTGCAGTTCGGCCATCACATTCCGCTGCCGGCGGGATCGTTGGTCGCGCTCCAAGGCCTGCTGAATCGCATCGAGAAACTCCTGCGGCCGGAATGGTTTCGTTAGAAATTCGAAGGCACCCGACTTCATGGCCTTTACGGTCATGGGTATGTCCCCATGCGCGGTGATGAAAATGATGGGAATATTGATACGCGCTTCAATCAGCTTCTGTTGAACCTCAAGTCCGCCTATACCAGGAAGGCGAACGTCCAACACCAGGCAACTCGGAACGTCTGGAATATCTTTCTGCAGAAAGTCCTGCGCTCGGGCAAACAACTCAGCTCGCAAGTCGACTGTCTTCAGAATTCGCCGCATTGCTAGGCGCATATCTTCGTCGTCATCCACGATGAAAACAATTGGGGAAGATGAAGCAATCATTTTCCGACTCCGCCTTCCGGCAATGTGAATCGGAACGTGGCGCCACGTCCGGTGTCGGAAGTAGCCCACAGGCGGCCACCATGTGATTCCACGATAGAACGGCTGATTCCCAGACCCATGCCGGTGCCCTGGGCCTTGGTGGTAAAGAAAGTATCGAAAATCTGCTCAACCTTGTCAGCTGGGATGCCGACTCCTGTATCCCTTACGGAAATTAGCAAGTGTCCTTCATCATCCGGTTGCGAGGTTATCGTTAGATCTCCGTTAGCGTCTTGCATGGCCTCAATAGCGTTCAACATCAGGTTCATCAGTACTTGTTCCAATTGCACGCGGTCGCCGGAGACTTTTGCAAGGCCTTCTGCCAGCTCTAGACGGACAGTTACAGAATTGCGCCTGATTTCGTTCCGCAACAGCAGAGCGATTTCACGAATCAGTTCGTTCACATCAACAGGTTCACGATGCGGTAAGCTTTTTTTGAAGAGTGAACGGACGTGGTCGATGATTTCTGCTGCACGTCTCGCACACCCAATGGTCCCAGAAGCAGCCTCGCGGGCTTCTGCAATATCGCGATGTTCCTCTTCGAGAAATCCCAGACAAGCACCGGCATTGGCCACTGCTGCGGCAATGGGCTGCTTGATTTCATGCGCAAGGGCGGCAGCCAGTTCTCCCATCATGTTCACGCGGTTGATATGCGCGATCTCGGCCTCCAACTGACTAAGTCTTTCGCGCTCCTCTTCAGCATGCTTCCGCTCCGTAATATCCATCGTGACGCCGACGTAGTCGCCTGGTTCGCCACATAAATCGCGATGTCCAATCGCTCGCAGGAATCGGATGCTGCCGTCGGTATGCCAAATCCGATATTCGTCGAGGTAAAAATCTGTTCCTTCTCGAACTGCCCTTTCAAGAGTTGCATTCACATGCGGTGCATCTTCCGCGTGTTGAGTAGCGAAAAAGCGTTCAGCTGACATCGGACCTTGGCTAGGATCGAAGCCATAGAGGCGAGCATTTTCGTCTGATGAATGCAATAGTTGCTGAGTGATAAGGTTGTAAGCCCAACTTCCGATATGAGCCATACTCTGTGCATCGGTAAGGTACGCTCGTTCCCTTCGCAACTCTTGCGTCAATAGCTCCTGTTCTGTGACGTCGATTGTGGTTCCGTGGTATCCCTGAAACACTCCGTTTTCTAGCACCGGAATGCCGACGCAACGGACGTAACGAATCTCGCCATCCGGACGAATTATTCGGTTCGTGACATCGCAGTTACTGTGCTCCTTATGCAGTTTCTTCATTGTTTCAGTCAGAGAGGCTCGGTCCTGGGGATGAACCGCAGCCAAGAACCGCTGAAGACTCGGAGTCCCATTTGTTGAATCAAACCCGAAAATCTTGTAGACCTCGTCAGACCAATAAATATTCAAATCTTCTGACCAGCGGATGCCCAAATCTGTCGACGCCCAACTCCCCATATGGGCCAGGCGCTCCCCTTCGCTCAGATAGAACTGGCTTTGCCGCAGAGCCTGTTCTGCTAGTTTTCGGTCAGTGATGTCCTGACCGGTACCAAACATCTCATAGGCGTGGCCCGACGCATCTCTCTTGACAGTTCCGACACCCAGGATGAAACGCACTTCGCCATTGGGAAGCACGATCCGATGTTCCGACTTGGCATGCCCCCCGCTTCGAATGGCTTCCGCGGCTTCGCGGGCAACACTTTCGCGATCCTCCGGATGGACCCTTTCGAAAATCTTTGCCACATCAAAAGGACCTTTCACAAGGGGTATCCCCCAGATACGACAAAGCTCTTCTGAATACGTGACGCAATTCTCGATGAGATTCCATTCGTAATGACCGATATGTGCCAATCTTTGAGCTTCTTCGAGCCTTGCATTGCTTTGTTGCAGGGCCGTTGATAGAGATTGGCGTTCTTCCTCTACACGTTTCCGATCAGTAATATCCTGGGTCGTACCGAACATTTGGATTCGGCCCTGTGAATTTTTTCTCACATCACCCACGCTATGAACTACCCGCATTTCCCCATCGGGATGTAAAAGACGATGCTCACAGTCGGCGCGTGTCTCGGTATCAATCGCCTGTTTAGCCGTCACGAACACAGCTTCCCTGTCATCGGGATGTATCATTTCGCGCACAACCGCAACGTCAAAAGGGTCCCCCCTCGGAGCCAGCCCGAAGATGCGATACGTCTCCTCTGACCAAATCACCTGATTCGTTCCTAGATCCCAGACCCAATAGCCCAGGTGAGCAACCCGCTGGGCTTCTTCGAGCCAATCCTTGCTTTCCTGTAGATCGCGAGACAAGGCGTGACTCGCTTCTTCCGCTTGTTTCAATTCCGTAATGTCTTGAACGGTGCCGAAAAGTCTGTTGTGCTCTTTGGAAATCCCATTCTCCCGTGCTGTAGACGTCGTCTTCCAGAGCTTCGAGGTAATCGACTGAACGGTACGCACTTCTCCATTCGGACGGACGATCCGATGCTGGTGGACGGGACGTACGCCAACAGCAACCTCCTCGTCTACTGTGCTGTAGAGAAACTCGCGGTCATCCGGGTGGACCAACCCGCTAACCGTTTCAATGTCCATAGGGCGTTCTTGCGGCTCGAACCCGAATATTCGATAGGTCTCGTCCGACCAGATGATCTCGCCCGTCTCAAGCTCCCAATCCCAATAGCCGACATGGGCGACGCGTTGTGCCTCTTCAAGTCTGGCTTTGCTTTCTTGAAGGCTACGGGACAGTGCCACGCGTTCGTCATCGGTTCGTTTGCGTTCGCTGATGTCTGTCACTACGCCGACATATTCGAGGCTGCCGGAATTATCTCTTCCGGCATGTGCAACTACATGAACATGTTTGATGACCTCGTCAGGCAAGAGAATTCGGTGTTCAACATCCAAGTCCATGCCGTTCTGAGCGGCACGATCCCTGAGCTGTTGCAGGCGGTCCCGGTCCTCAGGGTGAACTCTGTCGAATACCAGATCAAGCGTAGGATTGGTTTCTCGTGCGAAACCCAGAATTTTGTAGGTTTCGTCAGACCAAACGAGTTCACCGCTCTGCACCTTCCATCCGAAAGTCCCTGAGTGACTCAGCCTCTGAGCCTCTGCTAGATATCGCCATCGTCTTTGCAAATCTGCCTGCGAAGATTTCAGATCTTCATTTGCTTTTTCAAGGGCGGTTGTTCCCTCAGCATCGCGATTCGGCAAACGCTTTTGAGATTCGGAGAAGAGTTTTCGATCTCGACGCCACCCACCCAAAGCGGCAATTAGCCCGATAGACAGCGCGAGAATGATTAGAAAAGGCAACATTGGCGATAGCAACTCCGAATTCGATGAATCTTACGCTACCCGCTGATCGTGCATCAAAGCTAAGCTGGCAGCGGTAGCGTCAATTGCATCGGCGACCGTCGCTGCGATGCACACTTTAGCAGAAATGACCGGGCGAAATCGTTCGCCAATCGCGAATCTTAGTCGGCTCTCATAATCAAGCATGTTTCGAAAGACAAAGATGGATCCGCCAGCGGCCTTATAACCACACCTTCAGCGCTGGGGCCCGCTGAGGCAGGCTTGGTCACGATTGCCACTCCAACGTGCTGAGATACCAGGTGAATTGCTTCTTGGGCGGTAAGCATATCGTGACCGCGCCGCGGAATCGATTTCACCGTGCCTGAAGATGAACTGATTTTTCAGTCAGTGCCGAAGGAATGGCTATTGGCAAGAGTCCATGCTGCGTAGCGGGGCTGGCTGACGTTCTCGTAGAAGGAGCTTCAGGCATTCACAATCGTTCCCAATCGAAACAGAAAGGAACAACTCGCGTAGTTGACGAGGGGCAAATCTGGTCGTCCTCACCACGCATCACTAGGACCGAAAGGTCGATTATCTTGAAATCGTCCTAGAACCCGGTCTGGGACAGGGCCTTGATACAGTCATATTGGGCCTTGATGACACCCATCAAGCCCTGCGACCACAAGTTCTCTCAAATTCCTTCGGCGACATTCGCGCCCGGACGGCTGAAGCCCTACAACGGTATCGTGATGTCTTTGTAGAACTGGGACCGATGGTTCGCCGTTCCGTCGCGGAGTCCGTCAACGTCTTCGGTACGCCGTCGGGGTTCTTCTCATACAGGGGGACGGGGGGAACCCGTCACTCCACATAAATGATGGAGTCAAGGTGTCTCCGAGCTGAGCTTGATCACCGTGCCGCAACCTGCGTTCGGCTGGCAGTCGTTCAGGTTTCCGCCTTGATTGGTCGTAAGGTAAAGGTCTCCGGTGGCATCGAGGATGGCGCCACCTAAAGGACTGGCGCCGAAGCGTTTTCCGCTGACCAGAAAACTATAGAGCAGATTCTCGGTCCATCCGCTACCTCCAGGGACGAGCTGAAATATACCGCCCCAATCGTTGGCGCCGCCTTCGTAGGTGGCGCCATAGAGGTTGCCGGCATTATCAAAAGCGAGATTTCCCGATGGCTGGAGTCCGTCGAGTCCATCGAAGCTGTATAGAGTTTTGAACTTCCAGCGGCCCGATTCCCGCGACAAGGAGAAGACGACGCCGGCGTTGTTCGCTCCTCCGAAGAGCGTTGTGCCGAACACATTGCCGCTGCCATCCAAGATCACACCTCCGCCGGAAAGCGCTCCTTCAATGCCGTTGAAGTCGATCAGCGTCTTGAAGTGCCAGCGTTTTTTTCCTGATGCCGGGGGAGTTAGTTCGAAAACGCTGCCGCAGCCGTAGCCGTTGCAGACGTCGTTGTTGCCGCCCTCATAGGTCGTGCCAAAGAGGTTTCCGGACGCATCCATGACCAGGCCGGCGCGCGGTTCTGCCCCGTCGCCGAATGCATCCGTAAGGCGGTGGAGAACGGTCTCATTCCAGCTGCCACTCTTGGTCAGCGAGAGCTCGTAGATCGTGCCGCATCCTGCGAGACATCCGATATGCGACTTTCCCCCGATTGAAGTGGTGCCGTACAGATTACCCGCCGCGTCGAAAACTAGGTTGCCGAAGGGCAATGCTCCGTCGCTACCACCCCGGAAGCTATACAAAACCTTCTCGGCCCATTCTTTGCCCGGAGCGGGGTGCACCGGTGGACTTAATTCGAACACGACCCCGAATCCGTTCGCACCGCCGGATGATGCAGTCGTGTAGGCGTTGCCGGCGGCGTCGAATACCAAACTCCCCAATGGGTTGCCACCGTCGGCTCCGCCAGTGAACGTGTAGAGGACGGAGAACCGCCACTTCCCGTCTGGCTTCGGAGAAATCTCGAACACCGTGCCCGAGCCGAAAGCGCCACCGATCTGGGTTGTCCCGTAAAAGTTTCCCGCGGAGTCTACGGTGAGGTTGCTGTCGGGGTAGGACCCATCGTTCCCGCCACTGAAGGTGTGCAGTACGGATACGGCGGCGG
>JGI12635J15846_10005097_pt1 | contig 11358 bp, 9 predicted proteins | sample BlaSpr_A8_OM2_M2_FD_15846 | JGI IMG/M metagenome (IMG submission 15846) | reverse complement strand
TGCAGCACCTGGCCCGCACGTCCTGGAGTGAAAATAATCAAAGCCCTGAAGATGAGGAGCGGAGACAAGTCATGGAGACGAGATTCAAGGTTGGTGACTATGTTCGAGTCCTCGGGTCTTCCGGCAATCGTCTGGGAACCCTGGTCAGTGACCCGAACGCGGAGGGGCTGTTCATATTCCGCGATGACCTGCGGCTCACCGACAAGGTATTTGAATTATTTGTGTATGAATCTCAAATCGAACGATGTGAACCACCCACGGATGACGAAGCAAGGGTATTAAATGCAATCCGTAAACGTGGTAGCTGAGGGCTGCGTCGGAAGTCGTGTACTAGGACCCGGAGCCGTTCTGTCCCTATTCCCCCAAAAATTCTCGGAACAGAGCGATCAGGCATCGCGTCCCTGGCTGAAATGAAAAGCCGCTACGACGATTTAGACCCCGAAACGTCCCTAAAACGTCCCCTTTACCTAGCTACGCCGGGCAATCTCGGCAAACGCCAGCCAACGAAGCGACCACGGGAATCTTACTGCCGAGCCAAGAGTTCGCAGATTTTGTTGGAGATAAGAGCGAGAGCCGAAACTGGCATCGCGATTCCCTGAATCGGTCGTCGGTACAGTGCAAGCAAAGGGCCTATCGTTGGAGCGTCACCATTTAGCCTGAGCGACGGTGAGGTTCGGTGACGTCCGATGTGGTCCGGTCATGCACAGTTGATGCACATTGCGCGGCGACGCGTACGGCAGCGAATCGTCGTGCCTCTTGTCATATTCGCTTCCCGGTGACGGTAGTCTTCCGCATTCACTTAGCTAATCGATTACATTAAGATACGTAAACTTCCCTGAGACTAACCATCACGGTCGCCGTTAAGCGCCGTAGACGCGAGAGATATAATTACGATGCTCACAGGTGAACTCCGCAATCAGATTGATCGTATATGGGATGCCTTCTGGTCGGGCGGAATAGCCAATCCGCTCGAAGTGATCGAGCAAATCACCTACCTTCTGTTCCTACGCCGACTAGATGAACTGCAAACGCTTCAGGAGCTGAAGGCCGAGCGGCTGAAGAAGCCGATGGAGCGACGCATCTTCCCGGAAGGCAAAGACGCAAGGAAGCGCCCTTACGAGCAATTCCGCTGGTCTCGGTTCAAGAACCTTGAAGCACGAGAGATGTACAACGTCGTCAGCGAACACGTATTCCCGTTCTTGCGCAATCTAGGCGGGGATGAGACGACGTATGCGCACCACATGAAGGATGCGCGGTTTACTATTCCCACGCCCGCGTTGCTCGCCAAAGTGGTGGACCTTATCGATCAAGTCCCGATGGAGGACCGCGATACCAAGGGCGATTTATACGAATACATGCTCGGAAAGATCGCGTCCGCCGGGCAGAACGGCCAATTCCGCACTCCTCGCCACATCATTCGGCTTATGGTTGAGATGATCCAACCGAAGCCGACCGATATCGCGTGCGATCCGGCCTGCGGCACGTGCGGCTTCCTCGTGGCTGTGGGCGAGTATCTTCGCCAGCGTTCCCCTGAAATGTTTAGTGACTCGAAGCTTCGCAAGCACTTCCACCGGGAGCTGTTCCATGGATTCGACTTCGATAACACGATGCTCCGCATCGGCAGCATGAACATGCTTCTTCATGGCATTGAGAACCCCGATGTCATATACCGCGACTCGCTGGCACAGGACCACTCTGGCGAGGAAGAGAAGTACACACTGGTGCTTGCGAATCCACCATTCGCGGGATCGCTCGACTATGAGAACACTGCCAAGGATCTGCAGCAGGTGGTAAAGACGAAGAAGACCGAGTTGCTCTTCCTAGCGCTGTTCCTACGGCTGCTCAAGCCTGGCGGTCGAGCGGCGGTGATTGTTCCAGACGGCGTGCTGTTCGGCTCCAGCAACGCCCACAAGACCTTGCGACGCATCCTGATAGAGGAGCAGAAGCTTGACGCTGTGATCTCGCTGCCTGGTGGCGTGTTCAAGCCTTACGCGGGCGTATCGACAGCGATCCTGCTATTCACAAAGACCAACTCTGGTGGCACGGACCACGTGTGGTTCTACGACTGCGACGCGGATGGCTGGTCACTCGATGACAAGCGCACTGCGCTGCTACCCGATGACAAACTTGGTGCAGTGCCGACCACCGCACTCGGTGCCGAGGAGCACTCCAAGAACAACTTGCCCGACATCCTGTCCCGCTGGCAGCAGCGCGACAGCAACGAGCGGAAGCGTCCGCGGACCGAGCAGAGTTTCTGCGTGTCCAAAGCCGATCTTGTCGCGCAGGGCTACGACCTCTCCCTAAACCGCTACAAGGAAGTCGTGCACGCCGAGGTCCCACACCGCCCGCCGCGCGAGCTACTCGCCGACCTCGCCAAGCTGGAGACGGAGATTCAGCAGGAGATGAAGGAGTTGGAAGAGATGCTCGGATGAGCACCTGGAAGAATGCTCGACTCGATAATTGTTGCAAAATCGTCGGAGGGGCGACGCCAAGCACTTCCGTCGATGCCTACTGGAGCGGCGATATTTGCTGGGTTACACCGAAGAATTTGAGCGACCTCAGCGCCGCCTTTATCTCGGACACGCCACGTAAACTCACGCAAGCTGGCTTGGATGCGTGTGCTGCATCGATTTTGCCGCCCGGTTCTGTTTTGTTCAGCTCACGCGCGCCCATTGGGCTTGTTGCGATCAACACCGTGCCGATGGCGACAAATCAGGGTTTAAAGAGCTTCGTGCCGAAGCCGGAGCGCGTCCACGGGAAGTTCCTTTATTGGTGGCTTCGCTCAAATCGCTCGTATCTCGAACAGCTCGGGAACGGCGCAACGTTTAAAGAAGTGTCAAAGACCGTTGTCTCGCGCATCGAAATCCCCCTTCCCCCGTTAGCAGAGCAGAGGCGCATTGCGAATGTGCTGGACCGGGCGGAGGCTCTACGGGCCAAGCGCCGCGCGGCCCTCGCCCAACTCGACACGCTCACGCAGTCCATCTTCCTCGACCTCTTCGGCGACCCCGCCTCCAAAGGGTGGCCCATGACTACCATCGCTCAGATAGCGCAGAATGGCTCAATTCGGACCGGGCCATTCGGGAGTCAACTTTTGCATAGTGAGTTCGTGGACAAGGGTGTTGCGGTGCTGGGCATTGATAATGCCGTTGCAAACGAATTCCGTTGGGGGAAGCCCCGATTCATTCCCCAAGAGAAGTATCGCGAATTGGAGCGCTACACCGTCCGGCCCGGTGACGTGCTCATAACAATCATGGGCACTTGCGGGCGTTGCGTCGTGGTTCCAGACGATGTGCCGCTTGCGATCAACACTAAGCACCTTTGTTGTATCACGCTCGCCCCGGATAAGTGTCTACCAGTCTTTCTCCATGCCTACTTCCTTCGGCATCCGCTAGCCCGGCGGTATCTCGACCAGGCTGCCAAAGGTGCGATTATGAATGGGTTGAACATGGGCATCATCAAGTCAATGCCCATTCCCCTACCGCCCGTCCAACTACAGCAGGACTTCGCCCGCCGCGTGGCAGCCGTAGAGGAACTGAAAGCCACGTGCCGCACGTCGCTGAGCGAACTAGATGCGCTCTTCAATGCGCTCCAGTACCGCGCCTTTCGAGGAGAACTCTAGGATGACCAACTTCGGCTTCCTGCGACCCGAATGGCCGGAAGTGTTCGAGTCTGCAACGAAGGTCGAGGCGTTGGCGTATCCCGATGCGCGTGCTGCTTGCTTTTACGCTCGGCGGACGTTGGAACTCGCCGTGGATTGGCTGTACAAGCACGACGGCGCGTTAACGCTGCCCTATCAGGACAATTTGAGTGCCTTGATCTACGAGCCAACGTTCAGGAACACTGTTGGTCCCGCCATACATGCCAAAGCTCGCATCGTCAAAGACCTGGGGAATCGCGCAGTCCACACAAGGAAACTCGTAAGCTCATACGATTCGCTAGCCGCTGTCCGCGAATTGTTCCACCTGTGCTTTTGGCTGGCTCGGAACTACGCACGCGCTGCAAAGCCTCCAGATGGACTCACTTTCGATGCGAATCAGCTCCCTAAGACGTCTCCTGTTCCTCCGCAAACTCTCGCGCAATTGCAGCAATTGGCGGCTCAAGTAGCGGAGAAGGACGCAAAGCTCGATGCGTTGATTACGGATAAGTTGGCTCTGGACGCAGAACTGGCGCGGCTCCGAGCCGAGATCGCCGAGGTGAAGCGCAACAACGAAGCGACGCCGGATCAGCACAATTACTCAGAGGCCGAGACGCGTGACTACTTCATCGACTTACTTTTGAAGGAGGCTGGTTGGACGCTCGACAAACCGCAAGACCGTGAGTTCCGCGTCACAGGGATGCCCAACAAAAAAGACGAGGGCTTCGTCGATTACGTTTTGTGGGGCGATAACGGTAGGCCCCTCGGCCTCGTGGAAGCAAAGAAGACGAAGCGGGACGCGCGCGTCGGCCAGCAGCAGGCAAAGCTCTACGCGGATTGCCTGGAGAAGCAGTTCGGCCAGCGACCAATCATCTTCTACAGTAATGGTTACGAACATTGGATGTGGGACGATTTGAATCACCCACCTCGGTCGGTGCAAGGCTTCCTCAAGAAAGTGGAGCTAGAACTGTACATCCAGCGTCGCTCGACACGCCTTCCGCTCAATACCGCCGAGATCGATACCAAGATCGTGGAACGCTATTATCAGTTGCGGGCAATCCGTCGAATCTGTGAGGCATTCGAGAGGGATCATGACCGCAAGACGCTAATCGTTATGGCCACAGGTGCGGGGAAGACGCGTACAGTTATCGCTCTGTGTGATCTGCTGATGCGGTGTAATTGGGTAAAGCGTGTGCTGTTTCTAGCTGACCGGGTGGCGCTCGTGAATCAAACGGTAAACGCCTTCAAGAAGCATCTGCCCGCCTCCTCACCCGTGAACCTCGTGACTGAGAAGGATGCCGAGGGCCGCGTGTATATCTCCACGTACCCGACCATGATGGGATTGATTGATGAGACCACCGACGGACAACGACGCTTCGGAGTGGGCCACTTTGACCTGGTCATCATCGACGAAGCGCATCGCTCGGTGTACCAAAAATACCGTGCCATATTCGAGTACTTCGATTCACTCCTGGTGGGCCTCACCGCGACACCCAAGGACGAGGTTGATCGCAACACGTACAGCCTTTTTGAACTTGAGACGGGCGTGCCGACCGATACATATGGCCTGGAAGAAGCGGTAAAAGACAGCTTCCTGGTGCCGCCTAAGCCTGTGTCGGTACCGTTAAAGTTCCAGCGGGAAGGAATTCGATATGACCAACTACCCGACGAGGAGAAGGAAGAGTGGGACGCGCTGGAGTGGAGCGAAGACGGCGAAGTACCCGACCGTGTTGAAGCAGGGGCAGTCAACAAGTGGCTCTTCAACAAGGACACTGTAGACAAGGTTCTCGAACACCTGATGTCTCGCGGCGCGAAGATTGCTGACGGGGACCGGCTGGGGAAGACTATCGTCTTTGCGAAGAATCACGATCACGCCGTCTTCATAGCCGACCGCTTCGATGCCAACTACGCGCAATACAAGGGCGCGTTTGCACGGGTGATCGACTTCCACGTAGAGTACGCCCAAAGTTTGATTGATGACTTCTCCGCTGCCGCAAAGGCTCCCCACATCGCCATCTCCGTAGACATGCTCGACACTGGAATCGACATCCCAGAAGTGCTCAACCTTGTCTTCTTTAAGCTCATTCGGTCGAAGACTAAGTTCTGGCAAATGATCGGACGCGGGACACGCCTGCGTCCTGATCTATTTGGGCCGGGCAGGGACAAACGGTTCTTCTTCGTCTTCGATTACTGCCAGAATCTCGAATTCTTCGGCCAGAATCCTGAGACGACGGATGGGGCACTCGCTGAATCCCTCGGGAAGAAGCTCTTCGCGACCAGAGTCGAACTGATCGCCACGTTGGACGAAGACCTCGCTAGCGGTAAAGCAGAACACAAGAAGGATGAGTTAAGGTTGGAGACCGCTGAGTTCCTACGCAGTCAAGTCGCAGCAATGAACGTGAACAACTTCATTGTGCGTCCTAAGCGCAGGCTTGTGGAGCAATACGCCGACGCGAACGCTTGGACGAAGTTAGGAACGGAGCAGCAGGTCGAGTTGGTGCGCGAAGTGGCCGGACTGCCATCCGAGTTGGTCGATGAGGATCAAGAGGCCAAACAGTTCGACTTGCTTATGCTTCGGCTGCAGCTTGCAGTCCTGCGAACGGAGCCGTCGTTTGGCCGCCTGCGCGATCAGGTGATTCAGATTGCCGGTGTGCTAGAGGAACAATCGAGCATCCCAATGGTCCAGAAGCAGATGGTAATTATTCAGGAGATACAAACAGAGGACTTCTGGCAGGACGTGACTGTATCTATGCTGGAGGATGTTCGCAAGCGGCTGAGGTTGCTTGTAAAGCTGATCGAGAAGGGTAAGAGGGTAACCGTATACACCGACTTCCAGGACACACTCGGCGATGGAACTGTTATCCAACTGCCCGGCATTGGTTCCGGCGCAGACTTCGAGAGATTCCGTGCCAAGGCACGCCAGTTTCTTAAAGCTCACGAAGATCACCCTGCCATTCACAGACTACGATGGAATGAGCCGCTGATGCCGACCGACATACAGCAACTGGAGAAGATGCTGGTGGAGGCAGGGGCCGGTACTGCGGACGATATTAACCGGGCCAAGGACGAGAGCTACCGTCTAGGTCTATTCTTACGGTCTTTGGTCGGACTGGATCGCGAGGCAGCAAAGCGGTGCTTCGATGCGTTTCTGATGGGGAAGACGCCGACGGCAAACCAGATCGAGTTCATCAATCTGATGATCGACCATTTGACACAGCGCGGCTGGATGGAAGCGTCGCTGCTTTATGAGTCCCCGTTCACGGATATTAGTCCGCGTGGCGTTGAGGGAGTCTTCACCTCCGTACAGGTCGGTCAATTGTTGTCCGTGCTCAACGATATCCGCGAGAGTGCGGCTGCGTAGGGCGAACGACGAGGTCGGTTCCAACCAGTCGTGAACTAATGACACTGTAACAACTGTAATCGCATTACACTGTCGCGTGGCGCGTCACGCCGTCCCCCCACTGCAAACAAACGACTTAACAAATTCCGCGTTACGCTGTTTTACAGTCGTTACACTGTAACGGACTGTCAACGATGGTGGTGGCTATCTCATGCGTAACATCTATCACCTATGCCCTTTAGCGAGCACGCCAGCTGAGGGCGGCGTAAGAACACCCGCATGTTGAGTCACGGTTTTTTGATGACTGTCGCAACTGACGCACTTTGCCTAGCGAAGTGGTTGCCGCGCGGGGATGTTTTTACTGAGAGGAGAGTCGTGCTAGATTCGTGGAGCGATTTGATCACACGGGATCATCAAAAGTGCCATTCCGCAAAAACGTATTCATCGTGGGAGCTGGATTCTCTGCCGAATCCGGTGCTCCAGCGATCAAAAACTTCTTCGATGTTGCAATGGAGTTGGGACGGGACCCCGACACATCGCTGAGCCCTGAGGAGCGGAAGATCTTCAACCGCGTGTTCGACTACAGGCAGAGGTTGGTAGCTGCCGAGGCCAGGGTCCATCTTGACCTCGACAACATAGAGGAGCTATTCAGTCTTATCGAGATGGAGTCGCAGCTCGGCGTGTCCGGCGCGCAGCAAATGAAGGCGGACCTCGTATATGTGATCCTCCGGACCTTGGAGATGTCCCCGCGAGATAGACAGGAGCTGGAACAAGATATTGATTACCTCTACCGCCAGGGAGGAACGCAGTTCGGGGCTAACTCGAGGGGCACCATCTACGACTTTTTTATAAACGTAGTCGCGCGAAGGTGGTGGCCACGCCCGGAAGGGGGGCTTGCCCGAGATGCCATCATCAGCCTCAACTACGATCTGCTGATAGAAGAGGCGATGTACAAGAATGGGCTCGCCCCATCATACGGGTTGCCAGCCGAGCGCACCAGCGAAGTCGCCCCTGCCGATTCTCCCCTATGTACCATTCGACTTCTTAAACTACATGGCTCAGCGAACTGGACAATGTGTCCGAAGCACCGTGACAAAATCTTTGTGGTCCGCCCAACCGAAGCAAGCGTGGCTAGCCAGCAAAATGCCCCCAATTGCCATATCTGTGGCGAGCAAGCTACCGCGAGACTCATCGTTCCACCCACCTGGAACAAAGATGAATACCGACCGCATCTGCTGCCCGTTTGGCAGAGCGCTGCCCACGAATTGGAGTCTGCAGAGCGTATTTTTATCATCGGCTATTCGATGCCCGAAATTGATAGGTTCTTCAGATATTTACTTGCTGCTGGGATTCACAAGAACACTCTCCTACACGAAGTCGTCGTCGTTAACAGCAACCGCGACGATGCTTTAAGAATCGCTAACCTCTTCCGAAGGCTCTTCGAGAGGCACCGATCATCCTCGCAATCTAGCCCGCTAGCTCAGTGGATTACTAATCGTCAGCTTCAAGAGCAGACAAACCAAGTCTTCCCCGTTAAACTGCCTGTCTGGTAAGTCCAACGCGCTACTGATTACCTTCGCCGGAATCCCCACTTTGCGCGCAAAAACGTCCCTAAAACGTCCCTATCGGTTAGCTACGCCGGGCAATTTCGGCAAACGCTAGCCAATGAAGCGACCACGGGAATCTTACTGCCGAGCCAAGAGTTCGCAGATTTTGCTGGAGATAAGAGCGGTAACTGAAACTGGCATCGCGATTCCCTGAATCTAGCGCGTCTGCCAATTCCGCCACTTGGGCACTGTCGACTAGACAATAGTTAGCAGTTTCTCCGATTCTGATGGAAATGGCAACGTCCCACAGGGCGGCTTCGCGGACCCCGGCACCATTACATTCTAATTTCCTTTGCTACTGGGTGCCGCAGCTTCATGCGGTGTCTTCTGGTTTTAGGTCTCGACCGCAACGGAAACACTGAGGGCCCGCTTCCGTCCAACGAACGTCCAGCAACTGTCCGCAGAACGGGCAGAAGTTGGACAGGGTACGAGCGCATTTCGGACAATCTCTAATTCCAATGAGGAGCCTCGATCGATGGTCGTGTTCACTAGGAGGGTCGAATAGATGACGACAGCTTGGATTCATGCAAATCAAAGTCACGTACCTTTGCAGAAGAGATCAGTAGTCACGCATGATGATTAGCCCTCGGGTGCCGCGGCTTCACTCAGGGTCTTCTGACTTCAGTTCTCGACCGCAACGAAGACAGTGAGGGGCCATTTCCGGCCAAAAAACTTCCAGGAATTGCCCGCAAAATGGACAGAAGTTAGAGAGTAAGTGGTCACATTTTGGGCAATCTCTAGACAGGGACTTCGATGGGTTGGTGTCTTCGCTCTGTTCAGTGTCGAATACATGGCGGCACCTTCGATTCATGCAAATCAAGATTCGCGGGCCTCTCCTACAGCGATACTCCATTTATAGACAGGAGGTTGTCCCGGCGCAATAACGGGGTATACGTCCGGTCAGTCCAGTACGTATCACTACGTATCCCTGGCCCGGCACTTATCCGTGGGTAAAAGTTCATCGGTGAAACCACCGACATGGGCAAATAATCTGCAAACCGAGGCCATCAGAACACAAAGACAAAACAGAAAGTCGGCGGAGGCAGGTTGACACAAGAAGACTGCACGTACACGGCTTTGCGCCAGAAGATAAAGTTGAAATGGAAATTCCTGCTAAGACAAGAAAACTACTCAGTTGGTTCGTGGCGACCCTATTTGCGGTCGCTGGAATCCTCGCGCTCGTGGCAGGAATTTAACGCGAGGTCTCTTCTTAGTTTTTCTCGGAGTCTTTTTCCTTGTCGTGTTTGGTTGCCGGAAGCCCACACGAACAAAGACCCAGCCCCACGCAAACTGAACAACCGAACGAAACACCGATTCACATCAGCGAGGGTCAATGCACAAACCTCGGAAGCGCGGAGCCCGTGTCGCAGCGAGAGTAATCTCGCGACCAGTCGCGTGTTGAGTGTTTGCCAGACGCCGCCAGAGTTGCCCCAACTTCTTCAGGAATCAAAACAATTCATCTGCTCACCTCATGACTTCGAGAAATCCGAGTTTGAGCCGAATGTAATCACTAACTGAAAGCCGGGTTTTGCTCGCCGCGTCTTCTAAAGCCTTGTGTTCGCCGGGCATCAAACGCACTGCGATTTGATGGCTTTGTCGTTCCCGCGCGGGTTTCGTCGGTCTACCTTCCTTTGCCATTATGTTAATGTATACCAGTAATTACTTTGTGTAAATCAGAAAAGCAGTAACGGTTTAACGTATCGCGTATCCCGACCTAGGTGAGTGATGGGACAGGAGCAATGCCCGGAGCAAAGTCGTAGAGTGCGTCCATCGGACCAATGCTGGAACTCAAGGCGAGGGCCAACCCCCTATATACCCGTGGCCGTTCGACCGGGCAGGACGGCCCGCACAACGCCGGGAGAGTGTTTAGTGGTCACTGATAAGCCGACAAAGTTTCAGACCGGAGGTCTTCAAGCGCACGCCGCACTGAAAGGTCGAAATGTCCAGGTTTGCATTCGCCGCGCTGGGGGCAAACTTGATTTCGTGTTAACGGCAGCAGTGTCCGTTTCGCTCGCGTATCCAAAGCGACGGAGAACGAAGGGCGATGAGCCTGGTCCTGTCAGACAACCCTAACTTTTGTCTCTGCATCCTAAGTTCATCGATGTAGGCTGCCGGACATACAAAGATTGTTGTTGACCGCTTAGTGAACGCAGACCCACAACATTTTTACCTTCCAATAGGGCGTCCGCTTGAATAATGCCCAGACTGGGGGTCTGGAACTTTGTCGGCTCGGTGTTTACGGTACGTCATTCGATCACAGAAATTTGAACTCTCGGGACCCTCGATGGCTTCCGCGCAAGAAAGTACTCAAGGAGCAGGACGTGCCAAAGTACGACGAAGGAGACTTGATCAGGGTTGAATTTCTCGACGAAGCCACAGGGATTGCTAAATTGATGTGGGTGCGGGTCCACCGCTGCAATGATGCATTGCAGGTGGTCTTTGGCACGATTGATGCCCCGGCGAGTGATGCCAGCGGCAAGCTGAAACTGGGCGCGGAACTGGCAGTGAGGTTCCTACAGATTCGTGACCACAAAAAACAGATGGGGCTTAACACCAACAATTAGAACCAGTCAGCACATTGACGCCAAGGAACTACGATTCCACGAGGCAAGGAACAACCGTTACCTGGGGTATTGCGGAATCCGAAAGTATAAGCAATCGCTGTGATTGGACGCTACTACTGATGTGAATACTCGCGTGGACGCGTGATGGCGTGGGGTGCTGCCGGCGGGGAGTCCTTGCGTCTGCTGGTCTTGGGATAGCGATAACGGTAGGAA
>JGI12635J15846_10005096_pt1 | contig 11358 bp, 8 predicted proteins | sample BlaSpr_A8_OM2_M2_FD_15846 | JGI IMG/M metagenome (IMG submission 15846) | reverse complement strand
AGAAGAAATGGCAAGTGGATGGTAGGAGGCGGTCAACCCGTTGGTCCGAATGTGCAGAAACTGATTCCTAGCCCGCGCAGGGCGCTCCTTACATCGAGAGGACGATCTGGGAGAAGCAGGCGTGGAAGTGAGCAGCCATAACGGTCTCCGCTGGCGGCAATGGTTTAAGCATCGATTCTGCGTGTATCGTCGCCAATGCTAAGTAATTGCCGGGACAGGCTACGTCGCATCCAGGGTACTAAAAGCTCTCTCAGTTTACCGGTACACTCCAACTTGAGCCGGCACGAAATGTGACTGTACTCACGCCACCAATAGCGCTTTAGGGTCTTTCCTAGCGATCGTCAAAAGTTTCAGCGCGGCCTGCCGCGGACGACGCGTGCCTTGCTCCCAGCTCCGCACGGCGTTCGGGCTGACGTTCAAGTAGCTAGCAAAAAGCAGTTGACTGGCGTTGAGCGCCTGTCGGATGCGGCGAATTTCCCGAGGAGAAATTTGTTTCGGCCGGGCCGGAACATGCGTGACGCGCAGGTTCACAACCGCGCCGCGCTCGTAGGCCGCTGCGTCGTGAAGGGCTTCCTTCAGGTCGTTGAAGATGTTCACTTTGATTTTGTTAGCCATGTTTAGCCTCCCGATGCTTTCTTGATCTGTGTGACCCACTCCCACATCTGCGTCCGCTCTTTTTCTGTGGCATCCTCCTGCTCGTTCTTATCGAGCAAAATCAGCAAGTGGATGTGCTGCCTCTTCTCCAGGTACAAGTACAATTAGCGGTAGCCGCCACGTTTTCCCTTGCTACGGCCGGGATTCGCAATGCGGGCTTTGCGCACACCACCGAGGCCAGGAACCATGTCGCCCCGGTCCGGCTTCTTCATGAGCTCTTCTTGAATTGCCCTCAGCAATTCGTCGGCAGCGCCACCGAGCTGGTAGAGCCGTCGCCTGAAGGGCCGAGATTCAATGAATATCACCTTGTGATACTACCACAATGTGGTAGAAGAGTCCCTGGGCGGATACCTGAATTTAACGGGTTNGGCCTTTCCCTGGCTAACGAAACGAAAAGGCTACATAGTTTCGTTAGGAAATTCCTAACGAAACGATGGTTTTGTAATGGCGACGCCAACCAAACCGAACAGCCGCCTCGGGATTTATGTCCTCAAGACCTTCAAGGACGAGTCTTTCCGGGCCTGTGTGCCCCCGCCTCTGCCCCCGGATCCGCCGCTAGCCCTGCAGCCGTTATTGCCGCTGCTTGAGCAGGCAAATCAGGCACTCGGACGCCTGGACGGGCTCGCGTCCATCCTGCCACTGGGCAGTTCCGGTCCAATACCTTCACCACTCTGGCAGGATGCTGTGTCCGGACGTCGGGAGAGTCAATCTGCCATGGCAGTTCGGAAACACCCGCCCCCTTGACTTGAGATGCGTAGATTNCTGCGTAGAATGTGCGTAGATTACGATTGACACTGCGTAACGGAATGCGTAGAATAAGCGTAGATTATGACGTACCTTCATGAAAGGAACGACTGGCCTCATTTTACTTGGCGTTTGGACGCCCTTGCAGAGCGCCTCTCTGCCGTGCGCTACCAGCAAGGTTTGCTTCATGGAAGGATGCGCGCGCTCGGTTACCCACTTCAAGAAGAAGCGACGCTGGCTGCGCTCACTGAGGAAACGGTCAAGTCCTCTGCAATTGAGGGCGAGGTCCTCAATCCAGAAAGTGTGCGCTCATCGCTCGCGCGCCGTATGGGACTAAGCGTCGCCGGGGCTGCTCCGATCGACCGCCATATCGAGGGAATCGTCGAAATGATGCTTGACGCTACCCGAAACTACCCGGAGCCACTCACGAACGACAGATTATTCGGCTGGCACGCCGCACTGTTTCCAAGCGGCCGCAGCGGCATGCAAAAAATCCGCACAGGGTTTTGGCGTGAGGGTGGGATGCAGGTTGTTTCGGGCGCCGTAGGAACCGAGAAAGTTCACCTTGAGGCTCCGGTTGCTGAACGTGTCGAAGCGGAAATGGCTGCGTTCCTTGCTTGGTTCAACGGCAGTGAAGAAATCGAGCCACTCATCAAGGCCGGGCTGGCGCATCTTTACTTCGTCACGATTCATCCATTCGAGGACGGCAATGGACGAATCGCACGCGCTATCACGGAAATGTGCCTGGCGCGCTTGGAAAACAGTGCGCAACGCTTCTACAGCATGTCATCCGAAATCCGCGAAGAGCGGCGGAGCTACTACGAAATTCTTGAAAGTACGCAGAAAGGCAGGATGGACGTCACCGATTGGCTGATCTGGTTCCTTGGCTGCCTGGGCCATGCAATTGAAAAAGCGAACGCGCTGACCGGCAGCGTTTTGGAAAAGGACGCATTCTGGCGGCGACTGAAAGAAAAATCAATCGGTGTCAGCGACCGGCAGAAAACGATAATCAACAGGCTGTTAGACGCTTTTGAGGGGAAACTGACAACAGAGAAGTGGGCGAAACTCACTAAGAGTTCGCACGATACTGCCTTGCGGGACATCCAAGACTTAATCGCTAAGGGGATTCTCAAACAGGAAGAGGGCGGAGGCAGGAGTACCGCGTACTGCCTGGTGCACACTGGCAAGCATCCGCAGGTATAGCAGGGGCCGCGGGTTCAAGCAAGTCCCGTCACGTCGCGAGTCTTCGTGTAACCGCCACAGCAACCGTCTTCCAACCCGACAACCTCGAGAAGCTACCTCGTCTTCGCGAGCTGCTCACGGAGTTCCGTGACCACTCCTCTGGCTTTAGCCGGAGGCTTCTCAAAAGGAATCCCTCGCTTTAGCTGATTCCCACCGCGACCTTCTGAGGTTTGGCGAGCAGCGCCGCTATGAGGCCGCACGCGGCCGCAAAGGACAACCACAACCCTGGAACGGCGCGATTCCCCGTGGAGTGAATCAGATAGGTGCTAATCGCAGGCGTAAAACCACCGAATACAGCAGTGGCCAGGCTATAGGCAAGCGCGAATCCCGTGGTTCGTACATCGACCGGCATGATCTCTGTGAGGAAGACAACCATGGCGCCGTTATAGCTGGCGTAAAGGAATGACAGCCACAGCTCAGCCGCTAAAAGCCTGGAGAAGGTAGGTTCCTGAACCAGCCATAGCATCGCGGGGTAGGCTGTAACCAGCATGAGGATGGTGAAAACCAGAAGCAAAGGGCGACGACCGATGCGGTCCGACAGCGCCCCCATGACCGGAAGCCAGAAGAGATTGGACGCCCCGACGCAGAGAGTCACAACCAAACTGTCGATATTCGCCAGGTGCAGCACCGAGTTGCCAAAGGTGGGAGTGTAGGCAGTGATCATGTAGAAGGAAACGGTGGTCATTGTGACCATCATCATCCCGACGAGTACGACCGCCCAGTTGGCAGTAAGCGAGCGGAAAATCTCTGAAGTTGTCGGCCGGTGCTTGCGCGCGATGAACTCGTCCGTCTCCTGAAGCGAGCGCCTGAGCCGAAACAGAAACGGAATTATCCCGCAGCCGAGAAGTAGGGGGACGCGCCATCCCCATGCGGTCATTTTCTCCGGCGGAAGGATGGAGCTGAGCACGACTCCAACGAGAGCAGCGAACATGACCGCTACCTGCTGGCTGCCCGATTGCCAGCTCACGTAGAAGCCTTTGTGTCCCGGTGTTGCAATTTCGGATAAATAGACGGAGACGCCGCCCAGTTCCATGCCCGCCGAAAATCCCTGCAGCAGCCGGCCGATCAACACCAGCAGCGGAGCCAGCAAGCCGATCGTCGCGTATCCTGGCATGCACGCTATGGAAAAGATCCCGACGGACATCAGACCCAAGGTCAGCAGGAGACCGGCGCGGCGTCCATGGCGATCAGTGTAGGCCCCGAGGACAATGGCGCCGAGGGGCCGCATCAGAAAGCCCGCGCCAAAGGTCATCAGTGACAACATCAAGGAGAGGAATGGGTTTCCACTCGGAAAGAAGGCGTTGCCGATCGCAGTGGCGTAATAGCCAAAGACCATGAAGTCGTACATTTCCAGGAAATTTCCGCTGGAGACGCGGACGACAGACCAGACTTTTGACTTCCGTTCTGCTGAGAGGCTCATAGGATCTAGTGGTTCACAGTTGTGGCCGTTTGTGAAGCGGAGGAGATGGCCGCCCACCCTGTTGAATTCTCCGCAGTCCTCCTTCGGCCATGCGGTGTGCCCACCGGAAACCGCAGGCTTGACCTTGCCAAAAGTAGAACACGGGCGATGGGAGTCAAACACATTTTTAATCTTGGCGAAAGACACCCCCGTTGGGAAAGTGCATTAGTTTGGCTGGACATAGCCGTTTAAAACGTTTTATATTGGCATTCATGCGTGTTTGTTCAAGGGGCAGCAAACCAGGAGGCTCGTGTGATTTCCTGTTTTCTCCGTTTCGTCGTTCTTCTATTCATCGGTGTCGCACCAGTCTGGGCCCAAGATACTGCCTATGTCCCGGGTGGCGCGACGGCGTGGGATCCCGAATGGCAACAGATAGCCGGCCCCAAATGCCTGGAAATGAGGGGTGCTTGGGAAGGCGGATCGAGCGCATGCACGAGAGAAGATCACGAAAATTGGCTAGCCGACGTAACCCATTGGCGCAACGAACGGCGCATCCGCATTGGTTACCACGACTCTCGTTATGATTTGCCGGCGCTCAAATGGACGCAATCTAGTTTTATTCAGCCGCAAATGATGGTTCAAGACCGCTTTGTCTACGATCCTATCGCGCATCGGTATACCGTTGACCGCTACGTTGATGACACTGTGAAGCGTTACGGGGGAATCGACGCCGTCCTGGTGTGGCCGACCTATCCCAACATGGGAATCGACAACCGCAACCAGCACGACATGATCCGTTGCATGCCCGGAGGCGTCGACGGGGTGCGTCAGATGATCGCGGACTTTCACAAGCGTGGCGTTCGTGTCCTCTTCCCGATGATGATGTGGGACCAGGGAACGCGCGACCCGGGAAAGTCCTGGCCCGACGCGATTGCTTCGCTGATGGCGGAGATCGGAGCGGACGGTATCAATGGCGACACGCAAGACGGGGTGCCGAGCGCCTATGCGGAGGCCGCGGAGCGCACTGGTCATCCTTTGGCGTTTCAGCCGGAGGGAGGCCCGCCTGATGAAGCTATTACCTATGACGTTTTAACCTGGGGCCAATACAAATTCCCATTTGCTCCACGAGTGGATCGCTACAAATGGCTTGAAACCAGGCACATGGTGAACATCTCGGATCGCTGGAACCGCAACAAGACAGATGACCTGCAGTTCGCGTTTTTCAACGGAATCGGCTGGGAGAGTTGGGAAAATATCTGGGGCATCTGGAACGGCATCTCGCCCCGAGACAGCGAAGCTACTCGACGCGTAGCGACCATGGAACGCGGAGTGGCTCCGTTTCTTCTAAGTAAAGATTGGGAACCGTTTTCCCCCATGCTTCATTTTGGGGTATTTGCGAGCCGCTGGCCGATGGGAGAAGAAACGGTTTGGACGATCATCAATCGAAATGAGTACAACATCACGGGCCCGGAAATGGAACTGCCCGTTCAGGAAAGGATGCATTACTTCGATCTGTACCACGGCGTGGAGCTCACTCCAGAACACCGGGGTGACAAGCTGGTCCTGACATTTCCGCTGGGTGCCAAAGACTANGGCGCAGTGCTCGCCACTAAATCGCCGCTCACGGAGAGTCGGACGAGCTTGATGGCAGCAATGAANACTCTGACAGCAGTGCCGCTTTCCANCCTGCCAGATCGCCGGACCATTCTGCCGCAGCAAGTGGCAGAGGTCGCTCTGACGAAACCCGCGTCCGGAACNCCCACGGGAATGGTNAAAATACCCGGAGGGGACTTTCTATTCAAAGTTCAGGGCATTGAAATCGAAGGATTCGACGACATCGGTGTTGATGTTCAATACCCTTGGGAAGACTCTCCCCGCCGCTACCATGANCATGATTTACACCTGAAGCCATTCTGGATCGACAAATATCCGGTGACCAACGCTGAATTTAAGAAGTTTCTGGATGCTGCGCATTATCAACCCAAGGATGACCTGAACTTCCTCGGCGACTGGCAGAATGGAAGTTACCCGGAAGGTTGGGGAGACAAGCCGGTCACGTGGGTGTCACTCGAAGATGCGCGTGCTTATGCCGCCTGGGCCGGGAAGCGTTTGCCGCGCGAATGGGAATGGCAATCTGCTGCCCAAGGCACGGATGGGCGCCTCTATCCGTGGGGAGATCAGTGGGACGCTTCTGCTGTCCCCATTCCGGACAAGGGCCGCACGATGCGCGGTCCCGATGCCGTTTCCGCTCATCCGAATGGAGCGAGCCCCTACGGAGTCATGGACCTGGTTGGCAATGTATGGCAATGGACGGATGAATTTGTTGATGAGCATACGCGCGGCGGAATTCTGCGAGGCGGAAGCTATTACCATCCGCAGGGCTCGATCTGGTATTTCCCTCAAGCCTATAAATTGACAGAGCACGGTAAACTACTGATGATGGCGCCGAGCATGGACCGTTCAGGCGCAGTGGGATTCCGCTGCGTCGAAGACGCACCGTGAGTTGCACGATGGTCGGTCCAGTAGAGCTCGGAGCGCAACTCCTACAATGGCCCCGGCGAACGAACCGGGACTGATTTGCCCCCTATGACCAAACCAGCCACCATGAAAGAAATAGCCGAGCGTGCGCAAGTCTCGATCGGCACGGTGTCACACGTCGTCAATGGGACCGCCCCGGTCCGAGACAAACTCCGAAAGCGGGTCCTCGAAGTCATTGCCAGGCTCGGATATCAGCCCAGCCAGTTGGGCCGCGGGCTTCGACGCGACTCGACAAACATGCTGGGTATGGTGATTCCAGATATTACCAATCCTTTTTTCCCAGGAGTCGTGCGTGGCGTAGAGGATGTTGCGTTCAACAAATCGTTTCGCGTGGTGCTGTGCAACACAGATAACGACCCTGCAAAAGAAAAAGCGTATATCGACGAATTGAGATCCTATCGTCCCGCCGGTCTCCTGATCATTCCGGCTTCGGAGCGCGGCCTCTCTTCCGAGCTAGGGTATTCGATTCCCCAGGGCATACCGCTGATCTTTCTCGATCGCCGGCCATCGGACTGGAAGGGCGATGCGGTGATGGTGGCAAACGAGGAGGGCGCGTTTCAGGCGACACAATATCTGGTGAAGATGGGTCATACGCGATTGGCGATGCTGGCGGGACCGTCTCACGTTACGAACGCGGTGGAGCGTCTCGCGGGATTTCGCAAAGCTCTTCTAAAACACAAGTTGAGCATTACGCCCGAATATGTGCAGGAAACCAGGTTTGATCGAGACAGTGGTTACCGAAGCGCCCTGCGCTTGCTCAACATGCTGCCGCGTCCCACGGCAATTTTCGCGGCCAATGACATGCTCGCGCTGGGCGCGTTGCTGGCTGTCCGGGAGTTAGGGTTGCGGTGCCCAAAAGACGTGTCCATTATTGGCTTTGACGACCTGGAACTGGGAATGTTCACGGATCCGGCGCTTTCTTCCGTGCATCAGTCTGGTTATCAGATGGGGGCGACGGCGGCGCGGCTGCTCCTTGACCGGATCGGCGGCAAGAAAGGACGCCCCCAGCAAATCGTTCTACCCACGGAACTGAGGATCCGCAATTCTGTGGTGCGGCCGAATGATGGAAATCAGACGGACTGACTTTCCTGGCGCGGGAACCCATGCGAACGGTTTCGCAAATCATTTTCGCGGCGGAGAATTCACCCAGAAAAGCAGGGTGCGTCTCGCAGTCTTTAGGTAAAAATGCACTCTAGAATTAAATTGCACTCATGAGACTAACCCGCCGGTCTTTTCTGCATTACTCCTTGGGTGCATTGGCCGTGGGCAGTCCCGGACAAGGCGTAGTCTCTCGCAAGACCAAGGCAGAACCGAGGATGGCGCCCTCGGGCCGTCCGTTCAACGCCCGATTCACGGATATAGCCAAGGAAGCAGGTCTGGTGTTGCCGGTTGTCTACGGCGAGGCCGATCACAAGGACTACATCCTCGAAACAGTCGGCTGCGGCTGCGCCTTTTTCGACTACGACAATGACGGCTGGTTGGACATTTTCCTGCTGAGTGGCTCCTCCATGGCGGGAACGCCGCCCGGCGCGTCCAACCGTTTGTACAGGAACAACCGCGANGGAACGTTCAGCGACGTTACCGAAAAGGCTGGCTTGCGATTCACCGGCTGGGGTTCAGGTGTCTGTGTAGGCGATTACAACAACGACGGGTGGGAAGACCTGTTCTGCACCTTCTACGGACAAAATAAACTCTATCGGAACAATGGCGACGGAACGTTTACCGACGTAACCAAACAAGCTGGCCTGGAAAATTCCAAGACGCGCTGGGGTGCAGGTTGCAGCTTTGTGGACTACAACCGTGACGGCCACCTGGATCTTTTTGTTTCTAATTACGTGCAGTTTGATGCGACGCACGTTCCGAAGCCGGGCCAAGATGTTTATTGCAACTGGAAAGGCGTGCCCGTAAATTGCGGCCCTCGCGGCTTGCCACCGGGCTATCATTCGCTATACCGCAATAACGGAAACGGGACATTCACGGATGTGAGTGTTCAGGCAGGCATTGACGGACTTCGCAGCTCCTACGGCATGACCGTCGTCGCGGCGGACTTCGATGAAGACGGCTGGCCCGACATTTTCGTCGCTTGTGACTCGACGCCGAGTCTTCTGCTGATGAACCAGCGGAACGGTACGTTTAAGGAAGAGGGCGTCATCCGCGGCGTGGCGCTCAGCGATGACGGAATGGAGCAAGCGGGGATGGGCGTCGGCGTAGGCGACTACGATCTTGACGGTCATCTGGACCTCTTCAAGACGCACTTCACGGATGACACCGGGGGGCTCTTTCACAACAACGGCAAAGCTGAGTTTGAGAACACCACGATGGCCGCACATGTAGGAACCGAAAATCGCTACATTTGCTGGGGAGCAGGAATCGTGGACCTCGACAACGATGGATTCCCCGACCTCTTCATGACCGCGGGCAGTGTCTACCCAGAAGTGGAAAAAACGCTCCTGCAATATCCGAATAAAAATCCCCGCGTTGTTTTTCGAAATCTGGGTAATGGCAGTTTCGAGGAACTGATCGAGGAAGCTGGACCCGGTATTGCGGCTGCCCATTGCAGCCGCGGATGCGCCTTCGGTGATTTCGACAATGATGGGGACCTCGACATTCTTATTGTCAATCTCAGCGAAGCTCCATCACTTTTGCGCAACGATTTGCGAGGTAACAACCACTGGCTAAAGGTGAAACTGGTCGGTACAAAGTCGAACCGCAGCGCCATCGGAGCCAGAGTCTTGGCGCGGTATGGACGTAAGATCCAGGCGCAGGAAGTACTGAGCCAATCCAGCTTTTACTCCGCAAGTGACAGGCGACTTCACTTCGGATTGGGCGGGGAAGCGGCCGCCGATCTTGAGATTCGCTGGCCCAGCGGAATGCGGGAGTCTCTGAAGGGCATAACGGCCAATCAAATTGTCGTGGTTAAAGAAGGAATGGGAATCGTTACGGATAAGAAATCGGCAAAGGGTTAAACCTGGCGCACTTGATCCCTCGCGCGACCTGCCAGAAAAGAACAAGAGTGGGGGTGAACCCGTCCTAATCAGGACTGCTTTTCTTGTTTCACTACGGAAATGCTGGCGAACCCACGTTGCAATATCAACGCCAAGAGTTCCACGAGTGAAGAGGCCACGTTGGTTGATAAGTCGAGAGTTTTCGTCCGACTTCGGGACGATGAATTCAGGGCATATAGCTGCTCAATGGTAGTTCTTAGATCCTCACCTATAAGGGGTAGGTCCCACCCGGCCAATCTGCCTAGCCGGATGGGACGCTACGGGGTGAAAATTAGAAGCTGAAGTGGATTCCGAACTGGGCCGAACGCGGGACGTTTTGTGACGTCGAGTGCCCGAACTGGCCGCTCGACAGATCGCTCACCGGTTGAGTGAGATTCACGCGATTGAAAATGTTAAAGATATCTGCGCGAATTTCAAACGTGAAGCGCTCGAAGCTGATCGCCTTTGAGAATTGACTGTTTACGCTGGCCAATCCGGGACCGATATAGGTGTTCCGTCCCAGGTTTCCGGCGCTTCCCAAGGCTGGCGCTGGAAATGCCGAAGCAGAGGCAAAGCCCTTGATAAAGTCACTCCTGCTCCCCGTCGATACCGCCCCAGCGGCTGGCCGATTCGGGGTATCGTAACCATAGCCGTCCGCGTTGAAATCGCCGCTCCCAGGCTTTAGTCCGATGACGTTCCCATTCGAATCGAAGATGGGGTTAAACGCGGCGGTCGTGAATACAGTGAAAGGCAGACCGCTTTGCAGAACGACGATGTTTGACATTCGCCATCCGCCCAAAACGGTCTTCCCGATTCCCTCGCTGAAAGGCGATGGCAACTCGACCAGGCTGTCGATGGTAAAGCGCCTGGAAACATCGAAATCCGATAAGCCATGCTGAGACGAAATGTTGAGTGGATTGAAGATGGCCTCACCGTTGGCCGTTCCGTTGTCGTTGCTGCTCATGTCATCGGTTGATTTGCCGAAAGTATAGATCCCCCGGAGTTGCCAGGAGTGACTCATACGTTTGGTGAGCATGAACGTGCCGTAGTGGCCGTCGGCGACGCCGATGGTCCGGCCAAAAATGATCGGGCCGAAGTTTGAGTTCAAGCGGGTCTGAACACCCTTGTTCATGATCAGATCGCCGGGGAATCGGTTCACGTCCGTCTGGATATACAGGTCGGCGCTATGCGAGCCGTTGTAATCGAATTCGGCGATCAGATTGTGTCCCAGATCCTTCTGAACAGCCAGCATCCAGATATGGGTGCGCGGCTGATCGATCTGTGGTTGCACGCCCGACGTAAGGACGGGAAGACCCACGATCCCTCCCGCAGCGTTAGTTGCAAAGGTTAAACCCGGAACAGGCCAGACGGTTCCGCTGGAATTCCCCAGCGAGTATGTGAACGGATGCGACGTGTTTTTCAAATTGAAGGAAGGATTGGCCCAAACGGGCGGATTGGCGCGAGAGGGGAACGACCAGGAGCCATCCGCGACGTTGTTGTAGAACAGACCGTAACCTCCCCGCACCGACATCTTGCCATTGCCGAAAACGTCATAGCCAAAGCCAATGCGTGGGCCAACTCCCATCGGGGTATTCTGTACGACATAGGCATTCTGCCCGCCTCGCACAGACATCACCCCGCTTGTTACCTGTTGCGCAAAAGTGCTCCCCGAACCAGGCGTAAACAGCGGAAAAGGCGTCGTCGAGTTGTGATAGTTTCCCCAGTGACCGAAGTAGTCGTATCTCAGACCCAGATTCAACGTAAAACGCTTCGTCAATTTCCAATCGTCCTGGACAA
>JGI12635J15846_10005095_pt1 | contig 11359 bp, 7 predicted proteins | sample BlaSpr_A8_OM2_M2_FD_15846 | JGI IMG/M metagenome (IMG submission 15846) | reverse complement strand
GTGACCTGCCCGGCCATCGACGACGGGCTGGTATTCGGCGCGATCGACAGCCTGGTCGCGAAATCCATGGTTGCGGCCCGTCCGGTCGGCGCAATGATGCGCTACCGGCTGCTGGAAGCGACGCGTGCCTACGTGCTCGAGGTCCACACCGATGCAGGCGGACTGGCCGACTTGCCGGCGTGCCACGCACGATATTACCGCCGGTGGCTCGAGGAGACGGCAGTCGAATGGCCGACGCTCTCGAGTGCCGCCGAGCGCGCCTCGCGCGTGGCCGATCTCGTCGAGGTGCGCGCGGCTTTGGAATGGTGTTTCGGGGCGCGCGGTAACGCACAACTCGGTGTCGCCTTGGCGGCCTCTGCCACGCGCGTCTTTTGGATCATGTCGATCTATGGCGAGTGTCAGCGCTGGGCAGCGAGAGCCGTCGCAGCGCTCGATGATGCGACGCGGGAAACCGCCGAGGAGATGCGTCTTCAATCCGCTCTGGGCATGTCGTTGATGCTCGAGAGCCGCAACGAAGGGGCGCTTGCGGCTCTGAACAGAAGTCTTACCATCGCCAAATCGCTCGGCGATGCTCAGCAGCAACGCGAGCTGATGGTGCCGTTGCACTTCTTTCACACCCGTAACCGGGAGTTCAACACCGCTCTCAGTTACGCCTCGAGTGGAGTGGAGCTCGCCAGCCGCCTCGGCAATTCAACCGATATTGCGCTGGCCCGCACGCTGCGGGGGATATCGCTGCATTTTACGGGCGAGCTTGCGGAGGCGCGCACGGAACTCGAGACCGCGCTACGGCAGGGACGCGGTGAGGAGTCGTTCCAGTGGGACAACCCCGTCTTCCTGGCCTCGGGTCAGCGCATTTGGGCGGGGACTGCCCTGGCGCGAACCTTGTGGTTGCAGGGCTACCCTGCTCAGGCAATCGACCTTGCACTTCGGACCATCGATGAGGCGGCAAAGCTGGACGAATCGCTCAACTTCGCGCTGCATTGGGGCTCTTCGGTATTCCTGTGGAGCGGCGATATCCCGCGTGCCAAGCACCACGTGGATTGGCACATCTCGCGCGCCGAGACCTTTGCCCTGGGGCCCAATCTCACGATCGGACACGGTATCCGGGGCGCACTGGCCATCCGACGAGGTGATGCGAAGGACGGCGTCGAGAGTCTGCAGCGCTCACTGGAGAAACTGCACCCCGATACCTACGAGTTGCATACGGAACTCCACATGGCGCTCGTTCAGGGCTTTATCGCGACGGGCCGCTTCGCCGAAGCCTTGAGACTCGCCGATGACAGTATCGCGCGGGTGGAGGCAAACGGAGATTCTTGCTACCTGGCTGAGCTTTTGCGCCTGAAGGGCAAGGCGCTGCTGTCGATGCGGAAATCCGGCGCCGATGGGGAGACGTACTATCAACGGTCACTCGAACTGAGCCGCCGTCAGGGCGCGGCGGGATGGGAGTTACGCACTTCGATCGATCTTGCGGCACTCACAGCCGATCAAGGACGACCGGAGGACGCCCGGGCGCTTCTCATGCCGGTCTTCTCTCGTTTTCTCGAGGGCTCGGATACCGCCGATGTGAAGGCTGCGCGGGATCTGCTGGCGACCCTGGGTTAACTCCCCTGCCGTGGTTTGGTCTCACGCAATCCCAAAGAGATCGCCGCCATCGCGATGGCGCAGCCGGCTTGCAACAGAAGTGATGACGGCAATCCCCAATGATCGGCGCTCCATCCCGCGACAGCGGGGCCGAGAAATCCGCCGACGAGGGTGCCGATCGCAAAGGTGAGCCCGATTGCGGTGGATATTGAATGGATCGGCACGCTTTCGGATGGAATCGTGGCAAGGAACAGTATCGAGGCACCTGCCGGCGCCCACCCAATGAACAGCAAGAGACCGAGTACCGTGTCAGGCCCCGCGTAGTAGAGGCCGGCCAGCGGAAATACCGCACCGAGCAAGCTGGATATGACGGCCGCGGGCTTTCGACCGATGCGGTCCGCCAGTGCCGGAAAGATAACGCCGAGGGCTAAACCCGAGATGCTCAATACAGTCAATAAGGCAGCCATACGTTGAGGAGACATGTGCCGGAGCTGAACAAAGACCAGCGGCAGGTAGCCCCGGCCGATGAGCACGAACGCCGAAAATAGGCAGGCGCTGACGATGCAAAGCCACACATTGCGGTACCGCAGGACTTCGCCTATGCCATTGTGGCTGCCATGTGATGAGTCCCCGCTACCGGAGTCGACAACGCCCTTCGGCTCCGGGGCGCGACGGAGAGACAACGCGATGAGCGCCACACAGATGAGGCCGGGAAGCGCAAGCACGAAGAATCCGGCACGCCATCCCCATCGGTCGGCCGCTGCCACCAGCAGGATCGGCTCGACGAACCCGAATACGCTGGTACCGACATTCTGAACGATGCCCATGTCCATGCCTCGGCGTCCCGCCGGACACTCGACGGCGACGATGGTTTGTGCGAGGGGCAGTATCGGCCCCTCGAGCAGGCCCATGAGCAATCGGGTGATGAGGAGTGTGGTGAATGACGTCGCAAGCCCCGGCAGCACCGAGGCTAGAGAAAATAGCAGCATCGCCACGAGGAGTAGAGTCCGGCGCTTCCCGAGGCGGTCCGTCAATTCGCCCGTCACATAGCTCGACAGTCCGAAGGGCAGCCAATAGAGCGAGTACAGCAGCCCAATCTGGGTGTTGCTCAGCTTCAGGTTCGGCGCAATGAACGGCATCAGAAAGTCGATACCGATGATGTCGAAAAGGACCAAACCCCAGCAGACCGAGAGAATGACCACGGTCCCCAGTTCTCTTTCCCGCGCTCCCGCCGCCTGCATCGTCATATGGCTAACGTCACTCTGTATCGATCCGTCTAAAATCTCTTCGACAACTTGAGGTGCCACTCCCGGCCGATGCCGGGCAACACGCTCGCATTCGAGTCGACATCGTACTCGGCGATGAAGTAGCGCCGATCCATCACATTATCGACGTAGACATCGGCGCGCACTCCTTCGAGGATGCCATACGCGCCAGCCTTCACCAGTGTGTAGCCCGGCAGGCGGATGCTCCCCGGCAGCGAGCCGCCCGTCCATGAATTGTAAGTGGCGCCGGCGGTGAGACCCCACCGTCCGCCGTTGTCGTAGGTCGCGAAAAGACTCGAGGTGAACTGCGGCGAGGTATGAAGGGCGTAACCCTTGCCGAGACCGAGATAGGCCGCGTTCGATTCGAACATGCCGCCGTACCCTTGGATGCCCGAGATTCCGGCCTGCTCTGGGGTGATCACGAGGAAGGGGCCGCTGCCAGAGCCGCCGGTGAGCTGGCGCACATGCTGAGTGGTGACGGCGCCGGTTACTCCGAAGTACTTGGTTGCGAGATATCGCAGCTCACCCTCGAATCCTTGGCTCTCTTGGGCATCGATGGAATCGTCGTAGATATCCACGTATTCGTTCTCTTGCCGGTACACGTCCACGGCCGCGAAGAGCCGTCCGCCGAGCTGACTCGTTTTCAATCCGGCTTCCCGCAGCGTGGATACGCCGATGGCATTGTGGTCGCTCAGGAACGACGGATCGACGGCGTCTCCCTGATCGATATTGAGCGAATAGGAGCGGGCGTACGTGAAATAGGGCACCAGCCAGGGATTCTTGACGCTCAGACTCAGCGAGTAGCTGGTTGGACTAGATGACTCGGAGGACCAGACGGGTGTCGCGCCGGGTTTTGTGACCAGGGTGCCGGCATCGTCCGATTTGAGCGAGTAGTTGTCGTTTCGTACACCTGCCGTGAGATCGAGATGCTCGAAGAACAGCGCGTCTTCGAGCAGGAAAGCCGCAACGTCCGACTGGCGGCTGGTGACCGCGTCATCCCATTGATAGCCGTCGAGACCCGGCGCAGCGAACACTGCGTTGAAGATCTCATCCGGCGTGATGGGCTGCGATAAATCCCGACGATCTTGAACGTTCACGCCACTATTCAAGTACTGATCCGACAACGCGTGGGTATAGCGGTAGCTCAGGCCCGCCAGGGATTGCAGGAACAAGGTGTCGCCGAAGTGACGTTTGTCGATGTAGGAAATCCGCTCTTCGTTGACGGTCGTGCGGAATAACGTGGCGAATCCGGCGCTCTGGTAGTTCAACGCGTCGAGATATTGGCTGAAGGACTCGAGCTTCAGGCGCCCGCTTTCGCCAAACTCGCCGGTGAGGCCGACGTACAGGATCGGCGTCGATGCTCTATTGATATCGTAGGCAGAAATATCCGTTACGCGCGGCGACAGATAGACGGTCCTCACGGTCGCCGGATTCAGCTCCGTATATTGATTGGGTACCGCGAAAACGCCGTAGGTCGGCAGCACGTATTGCTGAATGCCCGATGACGTTTTGGCACTCGCCGCTTCGAAGTCAGCCACCGTGATGAAGGGCTGACCGGGCTGGACGATCGGCGTCAGCGCCGAGCCGGAGGTGTACTCGCTGTTGTCGATCAGATTCTGGGTTACCCGGTTCCAGCCGAGATCTTTCAAATAGCCGTCGGAGTGGATGTACTGCGTCGTGGCGGCGAGCGTCCATTGGGAGCCCAAATTGCTGTTGAACGTCAGCTGGGCGACTTGCGTTTCGGGATGCTGGCCTAGATAAAAGCTCCCGGAGTCGACGACCTCGACGAAGCCGTACACGCCGGCATCGTTGTTGCCGAGCTTCAACGGCAGGCCGCCCTCGAGAGTCGCTTCTTTCTGACTATAGCTGCCGACCGTTGCAGTGACGGCGAAGGTCGGCTGGGACAGAAAGCTCGCGTTCTGGCCCAGGGCGCTCTTGGGGATAAAGTTCATGTAGCCGCCCACTTGGCCTGCACCGTAGGCCGGAGAGGGCGGTCCCCGCACCAGCTCGACGTTCGAACTCGCATCGACGGGCGTCGGGTAGGTGGCAAAGTTCGTGATCTGCTGGAACCCGTTGAAATAGGTGTCCGCCATCGTCCCGCGGATGTTGAGGCTCCCAGGGACGCCAAAGTAACTGCCCGTATACGTGCCCGCCGCGATTGCAGTGAAATCGTAGACCGTCTTGATGTCGTAGCGATCGAGCAGCAGGTCGCTGATGGCCGTCACGGAACGCGGTGTATCGACCAACGGTTTGTCGATTCCGAATGCCGATGGGCTGTTCTTTTCCTGAACCACGCCGTTCAGGTTTTCCGCGGTCACCACGATCTCATCGAGGCTCGTGTCCTGTTGCGGCGTCGACTGTGCCGCCACTTGCGTAGCGGTCGACAGGCTCACTCCCAGCACCAGCAGGCTCAATGCGCGCGCCGCGCGCTCTCTCCCGAATAAGAGTCTCCCACCCACCATCCAAGAGGTTCCTCAGGTCTTGCAACCCGCCGATCATCCTGGCATTTACGCAGAACTGGCGGACAAGCGCCCGTTATGGCTTACGAAACCCTGTTAGCAGTTGTGAGCCGGGTGCCGTCGATACGTGGGAGACACGTAAGTAATTGAATTTAATCGTATTCCGAGAGCTGGAGCGCTAGTAATGGGCCGAGCTGGAGCTGACCTTGCCGCGGAACACCCGGTAACTGATGGCGGTGTAGACCAGCATGAGGGGCAAGATGAAGAGACCTTCTCCCCAGAACATGAACGCGAGAGCGCTGTGCGGGGCCGCTGCTGCTTTGATCGTGATTGAAAACGGAATCATGTAGGGCCAGAACGATACGGCGAACGTGCCGAACGCCGCCGTGAACGTCGCAGCGACCAGATAGAAAGGCTCGCGCTCTCGCCGCCGGCGAACGCTCAACGCCAGTGCGATGCCGGCGGCGACGCCGGCCAGCGGAAAGACGAACAAGTACGGCCGCTCGAGCCATCGGCCCAAGACCCGAAGGTTTTCGCTCAGGGCAAACAGGAACACGGCGGCGAGAACGGCCAGAGACGCGAACGACAAGGCGGGGATCAATCGAAAGCCGGTCGCTTGGATGTCCCCTTCGGACTTGCGCACCAGCCAACACGCTCCGAGAAGCGCATACCCAAGACACAGACCGAGCCCGCTCAGGACTGCGAAAGGGCTCAGCCAGCTGAACTCACCCCCGGCGTAGTTGCCATTCAGGAGGGGAAGTCCTTGAACGAGAGCGCCGACCATCGTCCCCTGCATGAATGCCGCGACGAGCGATCCACCGGCGAAGGCCGTATCCCAGACCCATGGCAAGTGCCGCGCCTTGCTGCGGAACTCAAAGGCCACGCCACGCAGGATCAAGCCTGCAAGCATGAACAGTAACGGCAAGTAAAACGCGGAGAACAGCGTCGCGTAGACGACCGGAAACGCGCCCCAAAGCACGACGCCCGAAACGACCAGCCAGGTCTCATTGCCGTCCCATACCGGTGCGACGGCACTCATCATGGCGCGGCGCACCCGATCCTCGCGGGCAAAGCCGTAGAGAATGCCGACGCCGAGATCGAAGCCATCGAGCAGCACGTACAGCAGAATGCTCAAGGCGAGGACCGACACCCAGAAGTTGATCATAAATTACCCTTACTATTTCTCAGCGACGAGCTCATTGGCGAGCGACATCGGCCGACGAGGAAAGGCTGCGACGGGTGGCGGAGCCAGGGACCCACGGGGTCCGGTACGCAACATGCGGTAGATAAAGAGCACCCCAAAGGTGCCTATAACCGCGTACACGGCGCAGTAAACCAGGAGCGAGATCAACGCCGCGCTCGTGGTCAAAATCGGGGTCACGGCGTCGGCGGTCCGCAGAACCCCATAGATCGTCCACGGCTGCCGACCCACCTCTGCAGTGAACCAACCGGTCAATATGGCGATGAAGGGCAGCGGAAAGCTCAGGAAAGTGAGCCACATCAGAGCTCGGTTCTGCTCGAGGCGGCGCCTGCGGCTCAGGTACGTTCCGACCCACGCGATCAGCAACATGGCGATCCCGCAGCCGACCATGACTCTAAAGGCAAAAAACGGAACGATCATCGGCGGCCGGTTGGCGCGCGGAAAGTCGGTCAGCCCAACCTCCTTGGAGTGCAAGCTTAGGCTCCCGATCAGGCTTCCCAGCACAGGGACTTTGATCTCGTAGCGGTTGATCTCACCGGTGGGATCGGGGAGAGCGATGAGGACTTCGCTCGCGGGCTGTTCATCATGCCAGCGGCCTTCGATGGCGGCGAACTTGACCGGTTGACGATCATGCACATAGTCCCCGACCAAGTGACCGAAGAATAGCTGGATGGGGAGGAGCACGGCGGCCAGATACAGCCCCATGTGCAGCATTACGCGCGCCTCGGCGTTGAATTCGCGACGCAGTACGTACCACGCGCCGGTTGCCGCCACGCAGAATGTGCCCGTGAGATAGGACGCGAGCAGCATATGGGGGAAGCGCACCCCGACGACGGGATTGAAGAGAATGCGCGGCCAGTCGGTGGGGGTGAACATGCCATTGGCGGCGACGTAGCCTGTGGGCACCTGCATCCAGCTGTTGTTCACCATGATCCAATAAGCGGATAACGTCGTGCCCAAGGCCACCATTGCGGTCGAGAGCAGATAGAACCATGACGGGACGCGGGCTCGGCCAAACAGCAGTATTCCGAAGAAGCTCGCCTCCAGGAAGAAGGCCGTGAAGGTCTCGTACGAGATCAGCGGTCCCTGAACCGGTCCGGATAAGCGGGAGAGCACGCTCCAGTTCGTGCCGAACTGGAACGCCATGACAATGCCCGTCACCACGCCGATTCCAAAAGCCACGGCAAAGATCTTGAGCCAGAACTCGAAGACCATCCGGTAGGTCGGACGACCGGTCGCCTGGTATAACACCTCGAGGAACGTCAGCCATGCCGCCACGCCGATGGTGAAGGACGGAAAGATGATGTGAAACGAGATGGTGAAGGCGAATTGCAGCCGCGACAGTAAGAGCGCCGTGATGTGCATGATGGATCTCCTGTTACAACGCGACGATGCACTCCACCTCCACGAGCGCTCCGCCCGCAAGCGCCGCTACGCCGACGGCACCGCGTGCGGGGTAGGGCTCACGGAAGTACTCCGACATGACTTTGTTCAGGAGCACGGAGTGCGAGAGATCCGTCAAATACGCGTTGACTTTGACGACGGCGTCGAAAGTCGCGCCGGCAGCCGTGATGACCGCCTTGAGATTCTCGAAGACTCGCCTGATCTGCGTCTCGGCATCGCGCTCGACCAATTTGTTGGTTTGCGGATCCAGCGGAATTTGGCCGGATAACCAGATGGTGTTGCCGACCCGGACGGCTTGCGAATAGATGCCGATGGCGGCGGGCGCGTTGGCGGTGGACACAATTTGCTTGTTCATAAAGCTCCAATGATGACTTCGGACTCGAGGGAACTTTCAATCGCGTTTTGGCGTCGCGAAGTCATATTGCCCGCCTGATCCGCGAGCTGATTGGATTTGATCGCGTCCGTTGGATATTTCGCCTTCGACGAAGCAGGAGGCGCTGCGTCCAATCGGGGCGCCTAGATACAAGTCACCGACGCATCGGGTGGGCATTGTGCAATGGTGACGAGGCACAACGCGGTCGCAACACATTCATCAGGAGTAACGCCAATGGCCACAACCGCCGCGGATCGACCCACGCAGAACGGTATTGACAGGAACGGGACCGCCGGCACGGGGACTGAACTCTGGCGTCTGCCGGCTACTGATCTTGCGCACCTTATCCGTACTCGCAAGGTCTCGGCCCGCGAGGCAGCGCAAGCTGCGCTCCAAAGACTCGACGCGGTCAACCCCCGGATCAATGCAATCGTTGCACATACGCCGGAGCTCGTACTGCAACAGGCGGACCGGCTGGACCGGAGGCTGGCTCGGGGCGAGGATCCGGGCACGTTGGCCGGCGTGCCGGTATCGGTGAAGATCAACACCGATATGGCAGGATTCCCCACTACGAACGGGACACGCCTGCAGAAAGACTGGATTGCAAAAGTGAACAGCCCGGCCGTCGAAAACCTGGTGCGCGCGGGTGCGGTACTTTTAGGTCGCAGCAATGCGCCGACCTTCGCTCTGCGTTGGTTTACGAGCAATGTGCTCAATGGGGCCACTCGCAACCCACGCAATCCGGCGCTCACTCCGGGCGGCTCGACCGGAGGCGGGGCCGCTGCCGTGACGGCCGGAATCGGGCAGCTGGCGGTAGGCACCGATATTGGAGGCTCGCTGCGCTACCCCGCCTACGCATGCGGAGTCCATGGATTGCGGCCCACCCTCGGACGGGTTCCGGCCTACAACGCTTCTTCGCCGGAGCGCGCAATCGGTGCTCAGATGATGTCTTCCACGGGACTTATCGCCCGCACCATCGAAGATCTTCGGGTTGGCCTTGCGGCCATGTCGGCTCCCGATCTGCGCGATCCCTGGTGGACGGCGGTCCCACTGGAGGGTCCTCCCATGCCGCTGGTCGCTGCGATGTGTCTTCGTCCGGGTGGAATGCAGATTGCAAAGGAGGTCGAAGCGGCCGTGTTGGATGCGGGGCGGCGACTTTCCGATGCGGGATGGAAGGTCGAAGAGATTGAGGATGTGCCGTCGATACACGAGGCGGCGGACGTGCAAATGCGCCTCTGGCTCGGGGATGGGTACGCTGGGCTGGTTGATGCGGCGAAGCGCGACGGAGATCCCGCTGCGATTGCCGTTGTCGCGGCGGTCCGGGGCATGGCCGAGGCGCTTCCCTGCGATGTCGTCAGCCATGCCATGGTGCTTCGCACCACCATACAGCGCGAATGGCGTTTGTTCTTTACCAAGTATCCGGTGCTATTGCTTCCGGTTTCGGGTGAATTGCCTTTCCCCGACGGGCTCGACACGCAAGGCGAGGCCGGTTTCCAGCGGGTGTGGAGCGCGCAACTCCCGATGAGGGCGCCGCCGGCCCTGGGACTACCGGGTTTGGCAGTCTCTACAAATACTATCGGCTCCGTACCTGTCGGCGTGCAAATTCTCGCCAGTCACTATCGGGAAGATTTGTGTTTGCTTGCAGGCAGGGCGATAGAGGCTCGTGGCACGCCCCCCTCTCCAATCGATCCCATGACCTGAGCATGCGCGAAATTTGGGTAATCCCCGGCGTCGTAGTATTGGTAATTGCGTTCGTCGACGTATTCCTGGTCGTGTTGAACTATGACGAGTCCGGGTTCCTCGCCACCCGCTTGTGCAGGTTGCAGTGGTATTGTCTACGCAGCGTGACTCGACGGCTGTCGAGGCGTTGGCGCCCATTTGCGCTGCGCCAGGTTACGGGGCTCAATATCCTGCTAAGCGTGAGCATCTGGCTTGGCCTCGTCGTCGTCGGTTTTGGATTCATCTACTACGGCCTCATGGTAGGGACGAATTTCGAATATGACGGCCGAGGGGTGGGTGCGGGGTTATTCAGCGCCCTGTACTTGAGCGCCGCGCAGTTATCCACCGTCGGCACTTCGCAGATCAACGCGCAAACCGACTTGCTGCGTACACTGACGATTGCCGAGACTTTGAGTGCGCCGTTACTGATCACTTTGATTCTTACCTTCCTCCTCGGCGTGTACCAAGTCATACGCGATTTGCGGACCCTCTCGTCCAACTTTTCCGATGCCGAACACGGCGTGGGTGACCCGCTGACCAATCTCGGTCCGTACTTTCCCGATGGCCAAGGGCTGGACGGGTATCTTCAAGCGATCAACGATAGCTTCTGGTCTTACGCTGATGGGCTGCGCATGCATCATGTCGCCTACTTCTTCCAGAGCGGCCGAGATCAGTTCTCCTTGCCTTATGTGCTTTACATGTTCGGCGAAACACTGGCGGCGTTGCGCTGGGGGGTTCCGTCGGGCAGCTCCGTTTCCAGACAGCCGCTACTCGTCCGGCTGATGTCTCAATTCGAGCGCTTCGTCGACTATTTGCACGATCAACTCGGGTGGTCGAGCGACATGCCGGCACCCGTATCCCTTGATGAGTTCTCCGCTGCCGACAGGGGCACGCGGGAGACGTCGGACATGTGGGTCGGTCGATTCTTGCGTTTGAGCCGCGATATGGAACAGCTCGCAAGACTTGCCCCCGCTCACGAGTCTCAAGAGGCCTACACGCGGTACCGGCAATGGCTGCCATTCGCCTACCGCTGCGAGCAAGCGACGTCGGTGGTAAGCCGGGATTTGGACTACCAGCCAATGCTGCGGCGTTGAGCCTCGGGAGGGGGCTCGATGCGCACGGTGGCGGTCATTCCAGCCACCAGCTGCACACCTTGCGGGACCTCGTCTACGTGAATGCGGACCGGGACGCGTTGCGCCAAACGGACCCAGGTGAAAATGGGATTGACGGTGGCAAGTCCCTGCTGACTCTGCTGCGCGTTGGCGACATAGATTCCGCGCGAGACGCTCTCCACGTGACCGCGAACCACCGGCTCGTAGCCAAGGAGCTGGATCTCGGCATGGTCAGCCCCACGAAT
>JGI12635J15846_10005093_pt1 | contig 11360 bp, 11 predicted proteins | sample BlaSpr_A8_OM2_M2_FD_15846 | JGI IMG/M metagenome (IMG submission 15846) | reverse complement strand
GCGAATATCAAACGATGTTGAGGAGGGGTTACAGGTCGGGAGTGGTGTGGCGGGCGCTGGAAGAAAAAACGCTGATCCCGCCGTATCTGCTGATGCATGTGATTTCGTTCCACGATCCGGGGGTGTGCTGCCCGTACACCGTGTCGCTTGGGACTGCTGTACCGTTGTCGAAATACGGGAGCGCGGAATTGCAGGCGCGGTTTCTGCCGCAACTTTTGAGGAAAGATGATTCGGTGTGGCAGGGCGCGACTTGGATGACGGAGGTCAAGGGCGGCTCGGATTTGGGAGCGGCAGTGGAGACGATTGCGCGACCTGCGGGCGATGGCTGGCGGCTAACGGGCGAAAAATATTTTACGAGCAATGCCGGTGCGGAGTTGGCTGTGGTGGCGGCTCGGCCGGAAGGCGCGGCGGCGGGCGTGCGGGGAGTGGCGCTGTTCCTGGTGCCGCGAGTTCGCGGGAATGGCGAGCTGAATTATTTTGTGCGCCGACTGAAGGACAAGATTGCGACGCGCTCCGTTCCCACCGGAGAAGTGGAGTTGAAAGAGAGCGAGGGCTACCTGCTCGGTTCGGCGGACTCTGGAATATACATGATCCTCGAAGTGCTGAATCTTTCGCGAGTGGCGAACAGCGTGGTGAGCGTGGCGCTGGCGCAGCGGGCGATGGCCGACGCGCTTTCGTATGCAGAGCAGCGCGCGGCGTTCGGGAAGCGGATTCTGGAGCATCCGCTGCTTCGACGGCAATTTGAAGCTCGGATGAACGGGTTGCGATCGGCATTTGCGCTGGCGTGGGAGTCGGTGCAGTTGCTGAATGAAGTGTGGATGGAGCGGCCGCCATACTCGGAGCGGTATCACTTGTTCCGGCTGGTGGCGCATCTGGCGAAGTATTGGACGGCGGAGTTTGCGGTGGACACGGCAAAATGGGCGATGGAAGTGCACGGCGGGCTGGGCGTGCTGGCCGAGTATGGCGCGGAGCGATGGTTGCGGGAGGCGATGATTCTGGCGATTTGGGAGGGAACTTCGCACCGGCAGATACTGGATGGAATGGAAGTGATGGAGCGGAAGGGAGCGCACAGGTTCCTTTTCCAGCGAATGGCGGAGAACGCGCCGCCCGAAGAGATTCAAGAAATGGAATCGGAAGTTGAACGGCACTTGCGATTGCCGGCGGAAGAAAGGGAAGCGCTGGCCGAAGGAATTTTCAGAAGGCTGGCGATTCTCACGGCGGAAACGCTCTCTCGCCGATCGAAATAGGAACAGAAAATTCTTGAGCGGTCACTGACTTCAGAGCTGTGGTGAACCACGAGTGATCTCCGGCTGGGGCTTGCGTTTGATTGGGGGCGTACGACAAGCAATAGGAGCGGGCCACAGCACTGGTCTACACATCGAACAGGCGGTAGCAGTTCCGGGGCGGTTCGTTTCCGAGCCGCCCTTCTTATTTTTGAGGACACTCCTGAAAAGAACTCGGGTAGATTTAGCGGAAGGTTCTGGATTCGATATGCGCTACGCGTAGTAGGAGGCCAGCATGGTGCGTCCCCTTGTGGGGAAGTATTGTTGGCCTTTGGAGATGAGCGCAAATTTCGAGACTATGGAAGCATCGAGCCAGCCGTTTTCGACCTCTGCGAAAAGAATAGATAATGCTTCGTTGTGCGGCAGGGCTTCGCGGTAGGGCCGGTCGGTGGTCAAGGCGTCGTAAATGTCCGCGACTTGCAGAATCCTTGCTTTCAGCGGGATGGCATCGCCGCAAAGGCCGTCGGGATAGCCGCTGCCATCCATTTTTTCATGATGATGGCGAATGACCGGGAGGATGGGGCGAAGAGATTTGAGAGGCGCACAGATTTTTTCGCCAATGATGGGATGCTCGCGGATGATGCGAGTTTCCTTGGAGTCCAGAGGGCCGGGTTTAAAAAGGATGCTTTCCGGCATGGCGATTTTGCCGATATCGTGAAGCCAGCAGGCGATGCGGAGTTCCAAGATATCTTGGTCTTCGAGGCCAAGACTTTTTCCCAATTGCTCGGCGTAGGTGAGAAGAAGATCGGAATGGCCGTTGCGGAGGTTTTGGTTTGAGTCGACACTGCGGGCGAGGGAAAAGAGCGCGGACTTTGCCTGTTCATCCATATAGGTTTTGAGGCGAAGGAGAGTCTGGATGCGCTGGAGCGCGTCCCACAGCGAGGAAGGATTGGCCCAAATATCGGTTGCGCCGGCTTCGTGTCCCCGGTGGATGTCCGATTGATCGGGCGAAGGTTTCAGTAAAACGACGGGCGTGAGTTGATTGATAGGATCATGCTTGAGCCGGCGGCAGAGTAGGAAACTGCTGGTGTCCGGCAAGGTATCGAAAAGGAGAACCAGATCCGGCTGGATCTGGCGGCAATGAGAGACCGCGGATTCGGCATTTTGGGAGGTAACTACGTCGCAGTTGTGGTTGCGGAGAAAAGAACTCAATTCATCGCGGTTCGCCGAAGCAACATCCACCAGCAAGACGGCCGGGTTCATACGTCCCTCACAAGGTATTCGCGCCGGAACGGCAAAAACACCAGTCCGCGCGAACGAAGAAGTTTTGGGTGGATTGGTCTTGCGAGCGAGCTCCAATCCCAGTTTTCGGAGGACCCCTGCCTCCGCTTTCCGGGGACGAGAAAGGATGAGTGGCTTGGCGGGGGTAGACTTTGCTTTTGAGATGCCAAACCGGGCGTCCAGAAGTGTCTAAGAAGACAGGTTTTGCGAGCAGGCTTGGCGAGGAGCGGGATGGTGGCAGGGAATTATTTCCACGGGACCTGCAGTCTTTACCCGATGCCATGCGCAGGGAATTCCCCGTTTCGCTGCGCTTTCGCCAGCGGGAACTGGTTGGACGGACCTGAAACTTTTTGGGGCGTATGGGCAGCGGTTCGTTGGGCGGTATACTCATCTTTTCTGCGGAACCAACGATGTACTTGCTTTCTGATCTTATTGACCGGTGGATGAGATCGGCACCGGGAGGAAGCCAGGGCGAGGACGAGAGGATCGGACTCACATGCATACGTTACGGGTTGTATTGCAGGATGCGCAGGCCAGGGGTGTGGCAATCGGCCATTTCAACATTTCTGACCTGGTTCTGTTGAAGGCGGTGCTTGCCGCTGCGCGGGAATTGAACGTGCCGGTCCTGGTTGGTTTGTCCGAGGGCGAGCGCGAGTTTGTGGGAGTTCGCCAGATTGGGGTGTTGGTGCGAAGTTTGCGGGAGGAATTCGACTTCCCCATTTTTCTTAATGCGGATCATACCCACTCCCTGGCGAAGGGAGTGGAGGCTGCAAAAGCCGGGTTTGATGCGATTGTCTTTGATTTGTCGGCTTTGCCCTTTGAAGAAAATGTGCGCCAAACCAAGCAGGCTGTGGAAGCGCTGAAAGCGATCAATCCCTCCATGCTGGTAGAGGGAGAAATCGGGGACATCGGCACGGGCTCTGAGATTCACGAAACGTCTCCTGACCTTTCGAAAGGGCTTTCGACTCCGGAAGAAGCGAAACAGTTTGTGGAGAGCACGGGAGTGGACATCCTGGCTCCCGCGGTGGGGAATATGCACGGCATGCTGCGGAGCATGGTCAAAGGGGAAACGAAGAAGCGGCTGGATATCGAGAGAATTGCCGGCGTCAAGCGAGCGGCGGGCGCCTTTCTGACGCTCCATGGGGGATCAGGTACGGATGATGAGAACTTGCGGAGAGCCATCGCGGCGGGAATCAACATTGTTCACATCAATACGGAACTTCGGGTGGCCTGGAGGCGCGGTTTGGAACAGGGCTTAGCCAAGCAACCGGACGAAGTTGTGCCGTATAAAATTTTGCCGCCGGCGGTGGAGGCTGTAAAACAGGTTGTGCTGTCGCGGTTGAGGCTGTTCAACGAGAAACGGCGGGCGGCTTAAGGAACTCGGCGCCAGCCTTCGGTTGCACACTCCTCTAAGGCGAGACTGAGGGATTGGAGTTGAGTTTCCGCCACATGGAATCTGCCAGGACAACGGAGGTTTCGATCTGGCGTTCGGGGATGGTCCAGTATTGCGGGAGGACCTGGTCCTTTTCACGGGCACTGACAATTTGAAATCCATGCTTTTGGTAAAAGCGAATCGCCCAGGCGGCATCAGCCCAGGTGCCAATCAAGACTGGACCTTTCGCCAGCTCGCGCAGATGGGACAGCAAGTGCGTACCGATCCCTCGCTTCTGGCTGCTGGTGAGAACGTAGGCGTGCCGGATGAGAGTCACGTCGCGAACTTGTTGAAGGCCCATCACGCCTGCCAACGTTCCGGTGTCTTCGTAGCCCCAGAACATAACACCTTCATCGATTTGATGCTGTAGCTGCTTGCGGGACATGTAAGGTTCTGTCCAGCAATCGTTGGGGATGATCCCTTTATAAGCGCGGGCGCCATCGTTGATGATGGCCCAAATCTGTTCAAAGTCTTGATTGTCGCAGCGGCGGATCATGCGTGCCCGGCCTCCCCAGTTGGCATGTCGAGCTGTTCCGTTGATTTTTGCCGGCGTGCGGCGACGAAGCCGCCTGCAGCCCCGCCGAGGATTTTCAAAGCATGAGCGACGAGATAGACCAAAGGTTCGGGGCGGCCCCGAGTCAGGCCGACATAGATAAGCGTGGCGACAACTCCAACCAGAATGCCGTGCAAGACGAAGCGTGAATCGATGCGCCGGCCGACCCAGAGAGCAAACAAAAAACAGGTCAGCAGAGATGCGAGCAGGGCGGCGTAGGGCACGGCTTGCTTGCCGAATAACAAAGAGACAGGTATGACGATCGCAATCACGGAAACTTCAGCCAGAAAACCGCCGAGCAAAACACGCAGCCAGTGGATTCTCGCGGAGGTATTCATTTGAAGACTCCCTTTCGGGCAACCAATGGAGCAGGATTGTAGCGCGAAACGGCAGCAGAAAGCGCCGGATTCCTAGTAACTCGAATAATCGGAGAAGTGAAAAACAAGGTAGGCTTATCTTATGGCTCACAATTCCAAGAGGCTGGACTATGCTGTCTATCCACCGGACTTCCATCTCCATGGATTTTGCTGGACGTTCCGGACCGTCGCGAAGGCCCGCTCGAAGGCAAGGAGTTTAGGGACTGGGTCCTGGATAAGACGCTACGTCAACACCACTGGTAAAGGCACCAGTGTATGCAATTTCAGAATTGACCGACTGCTGCAATGGAACGGAGCCAAGTTCGTTCGCATTCGTGTAGAACCACCAATGTATCGGCTTCCTTCAGGCAAGTGCTGATAAGCGAAGAGCGGCCAGCTCGCCGCGGCGAGCGGACCCTACAAGATTAGAGGGAAGAAAAACCCAGGAGGGCGGCGTAAAGCCGCGCCTACAAAGGCGGTTGTTAGGCTGACGGATGCCTCAGGATTTCGGCCAGAGCGTGCATTCGGGCCAAGTCGGCCGGATTTTTTGTTGTGGCGGCGCTCTTTTCGAGGGATGGCGCCATGTGCTGCAGCTTCGCCAGTTTGTTCTGGTTCATGTGGGAAGTCTCTGCGCTTTGGATCGCCTTGTGCAGAGCTGCGATTTGTTTTGCCGGCAGGGCTTGCGAGCGGGACAACTGGTCCACGTAGGCCTTTGCCACGGTCAGATTTGCAGGCCACTCGATTTTTTGCTGGTTCTGCACATTCAGATCGGGCACGTGTACGGACTTTGCCGCGTCGATTTCGTTCTGGGTCAGAAATTTGCTCGGGGTCAGTTCAAAGACGTCGAGGCCGCGGGCAATCTCCGAACCGTAAATGTTGCCGTTGTACCAGTAGGCCGACCATTCGCCGCCCAACACGAGCATTGCCGGATCAATCGGCCCGCGGTCGAAATAGGCAATCTCGAAGGGTTGCGCCGGGTCGGTGAAGTCCATCACGGAGACGCCGCCCTGGTACCATGCCTGCACTTCGATATCGCGGCCGGGGACCGGAATCAGCGAGCCATTGTGCGCGACACAGTTTTCGGAGTCGCCCTGCGCAGCCGGCAGCTTGTAATAGTTCGCGAAACTCAGCTTGTCGTCCTTCAGGCGGAAGATCGCGTCCGCGCCCCACTTGTTCGGGTCGTTCGGACGGCAGCGCGCGCCGAGGCCGCCGCCCCACTCGTCGGTGAAGACGACTTTGGTGCCATCGTTGGAGAAGGAAGCCGAGTGCCAATAGGAGTAGTTGGGATCGTTCACGGCATCCAGACGCTTCGGATGGACCGGGTCCTTGATGTCGAGCAGAATTCCGTTGCCGGAGCATGCACCCGCCGCCAGCCCAATCGCCGAGTACACGGTGATGTCGTGGCACTGATCCGTATCCTCCGGCTTCTCCATGCCCTTCTTGCCGTGGGTGCCGCCGTTGGTCAGACCGTTCATCGCGCCCGTCCGCGGATCGATAAAGACCCGAGGGCTGGATACCACTTTTGCTTCCTGCGGCGCAGCTACCGGAACCTTGATCACATCGATACGAAACAACGCCGTGTCCGGATCCTTGTCCGGCTTTTCACCAGAGCAGCCGGCAAGTTCTTCGGGTTGACGCACAAAGGATGTCCCCGAGACGTAGATATAAACGTTGTCTTTATCGTTTGGATCCAGCACCAGCGTGTGCGTGTGCGAGCCGCGGCACGTTTGCACGGCTGCGACCTGCTTGGGGTTCTTGATGTCTGAAATATCGAAGATTCTCACGCCGCGGAAGCGGTCCTTTTGTGCCGCGGGTATGCGGCGCTTTTTGGGTTTTTCTTCCGTTGCGGGCGGCGGAGGTTCGGGAGGAAAACCCTGCGTGCCGCAATCCAGGCGTCCGTTCGGCATCTCCACCGACATGAACAGCAGGTTTTTATACACCGAGACATCGCCCTGTCCGCCGGGGCATACCACCGTGGTCAGCAAAGTGGTGTTCGCCGGGTTGGAGATGTCGTAGATATTCAAGCCATAAAAATTACCCTGGAAGAGGTGGTTGCCCTGGAACGCAAAGTCCGAGTTTGCGAAGGCGAGCTGCGCGATTACCAGGTGCATCGGTTTGGGAATCTTCGCGATGTTGCCGATACCAAGCTGGCCAATGGTCTTCTGCACCTTCGGATCATCGGGATCGGTGGCCCCGAGTTGAAACGCGTCGGGCTTCTTGAGAAGGCTGAGGTGCTTGATGCCCATCGACGTTTCGCCCGCATCATAGAGTCCCGGCGTCAGCTTGGCGCGCGGATCGTTCGCATCGGAGCCGGTCATCCCCGGCGGCAGTGCCGGCGCCGGCTCGGGAGCAAACGGATTGCGTTCCTCCTCGGGTTCCGGCGCGGTTTCCTTCTTGGTTGGCTCTTGCTTGCCTGGCTCCTGGTTCGGCGCCTCCTGCTTAGGCGGAGTGGATGCAGGCTCCTGCGCTTTCATGCGACTCAAATTGAAAAATAAAAAAATCGCGGCTATCGCCACGCGAAAAGCAAGACTGGACACTCGGTTCATCGTTTCTCCTCGGAAGTTTTATTCTCCAACATGGTCTGCATAATCTTGATTTCGGCGCGTTGCGTGTTGTCCGCATCGGTTGCGAAATTGAACAGGTCGGCGTCCTGTCCCGCGCCCGCCGTGTCGAACAAATCCTCCACCATTATCAAGGCGCCATTGTGGTGCTGAATCATACCCGTCAAGAATAAATGGTCGAATTCGGCGCCCTTGGCCTTGCGCAGCGTCTCCATCTGCTCTGGGGTGAGCATGCCGGGCATAAGAGCCATCGGGTGACCCGTCATATCCATGTCCGGCATTCCCGGCATGGCCATGGAAAGTGGTTCTCCGCGGGCCGCCAGCCAGCGCTGCATAAACTTTATTTCGTCGGACTGCGAGCTGCTGATTCGGGCGCCCAGCGATCGCAGATCCCTGTTGTCTGTGTGGGCCGGAATTAGCGCGGTCATCTCTACGGCTTGCGCGTGATGCATGATCATGCCCTGCATGAACTCCACATCGGCTTGCGAGCGTGGCGGCAGCGAGGCCTTGGTCGAAGGCGGGAGGGTTTTGCTTGGCTTGCCCGGGGCACCGGGTTGCACCACGACTGGTGTCGCGGGATCTGTCTGCTGTGCGCGTGCAGGGGAGGAGAAGAAACCTGTGGGAGCGCTAGCGGCTAGCAGCATGCCACAAAGCACCGCAAATCCTTTTGCTGAAAGGAGCGTGGGCTTGCGGCGAAAACGGTAAGGCTTCCAGTTCGGTGGGCAACTAGACATTTGACCAGCCCGAATGATTTGTTAGCAGCCCGCGTTCTTGCAAAAGTTTCAAGGACAAAGTTTATATCACGCCAGCGAACTGATCAAACTGGCTTTTTTGCACTAAATCCAGGGTCCGAGCTATTCGGTGCAATGGGTGATCCAGAAAAGATGATTGAACTTTTGCGGGTGGCGGGGGTCGGAATAATCGGTGCCTTTATGCTTGTACTCGACATCGGTGCAGGCGGATTGCATTGCTTTTCTTGTTTTTCCTGTTGCGTGGCCGGTCGCCCCGTCGATGGGACAACTGGCGGTCTTTGGAAAGGCCGATGCTGCGAAGGCTAATGGGAGTGCCAGCATCACTGCTGCGGCGGCGGAAATCAGCAACAGGCGGAACATCTTCTTTTCCATTCAGTCCTCCACGCTGGATTCAGATTCTGAGCGCCTGGCAAGATACGGCTAGGTTTCCGTCACCTGATGATAGTTCGGATGTTCGCAAAGGGACACAGGATTGAGCACGACGATTGCGTAAGGCTATCGGCTACCGCTGATTCACATGTCCCGTAAGCGTATTTAGAAGGACTCGGACCTTTTCGTGGCAGACTGTTCGAGACGCTACCGAGCGAGCGCGTTGAATTCGTGGCCGTATTGGTCATGGGGTTTCGCTTGGGGATTTTGCCGCAAGCCGGACGTTGAAATTATGAAGAATCTGTATAAAAAACGTGGATAAGTCTGGTGGCGCTCACTGTCGTTAAGGGGCTTTTGCTTTTCTTGCCTGCCGGAACGATGCAGTATTGGCAGGCATGGGTGTACCTCACCATCTTTACGGCGGCATCGGCACTTACCTCTCTCTATCTCATAAGAAAAGATCCTGCGCTTCTCATGCGTCGCATGAGGGGTGGACCGACGGCGGAAAAGGAAACAACCCAGAAGATCATCATGCGCTTCGCCTCAGCGGGATTCATCGCGCTGCTTGTTGTGCCGGCACTGGACCATCGGTTCGGTTGGTCGGTGGTGCCGCTCGCTGTCGTGATAGCCGGAGACATTTTAGTTGCGATAGGGTTCTATTTCATTTTCCTGGTTTACAAGGAGAATACATTCTCGTCGGCAACAATCGAAGTCGCTGAAAATCAGAAGGTCATCTCTACCGGGCCCTATGCGCTGGTGCGCCATCCAATGTATGCGGGTGCATTGCTGTACCTTGTTGGCACGCGGCTTGCGCTTGGCTCGTACTGGGGGCTGCTCGCGGTGGGATTTATGATGTCGTTCCTGATATGGAGGCTGGTTGAGGAAGAGAAGTTTCCTGCGAAGAATCTGCCTGGGTATATGGAATACCGGAAACAGGTCCAGCATCGTCTTGTGCCGTATGTTTGGTAATCGGATGTGGCTGGACAGCAAAGAACTCCACCACCACCTGGTCTGACCCGTTACACAGCCAATAACTCGATCGACAGCTAGTCCGGCGTCTGGTATGCCCACGGGATGAAATCCAGATCTCCGGTGAGCACGTAAAGCAGGCGTTGGGATGACGGCGCACGCCTCGCCGACACCAAACGGATGACTTGCGACTTCTCCGAAGATTCAGCCAAAGTGGGCACAGGCAGAGCACACCGATTTAATGGCTGGAACGTTTAAGCGGAAGTAGTGCGATTGTCACTGCGAAGACCGCCAAGAGAGACAGCCCGAGTACGAAAACGACAAGCGTCGCTAGGACATACATTGTTTAGACCTCACCTGATAATAGAGATTTTGGAAATCCCTCGCTATCCTCTTTCGTACAGTTTTGTAGAAACCAGCGGCCATAAAACAAACACCGACACCTGTGAACCCAACGACGAGACAGAAGTTATGTCATATACAGCAAACAGCACTACGGCGTGCAGCGGCATTATTGGAATTATCGCCACACTTATCCAGACCGCGATTAACTACGTTGGATAGAAAATAGAGTGACGCAAGTTTTAAGTCGGATTGGACATCTCAAACCAAGTTTCCGGTAACGGGGTAATCAGGACTTCCGGAGGGCTGGCGAGCCGCGGGGGAACTATTTCCTGTGAAAAAGTTTCCTGCGAATGTCAGGCCAAAATTCCTGGAAGACGTGGTTCAGAACCGCAGACTCCATCTGCGTTCCAAAGTTCATCGCCGTTTGACTTAGACCGCGCTCCTGAGGCGGATAATAGGCGTTGGACAAACCCGCTTCCAGCCCATTGCCCGCCACCTCGGACCAGTTGAAGCTCGTGCCTCCAGAATCTGTCTTCGTGACGAAGGCACGGGATATCGCATAGGTCGTGCGGCGGAAAAAACCTCCCTGACCCATGGTGTAATAGCGTGGATCCTCGTGCGTGATCGCGGGGACAATGGCCTCCGTGAAAAAAGTTCCCGACACTCCGTCCGTGAAGGTACGCCAATAATAGCGTCCGTAACCGGCGATTCCATGGCCCAGCTCCGGATCGGAATTTAAGGCCATGGCTTGTCCGGCCAGAATTCCGGCCCAACTATACGAAGAGTAGTCCACGACGCTATCATGCATGGCGAGTACGAATTTCTCGCGGGTGGACAGCGGTGGAAGCTGCGTATGTGCGCTCACCGCTGCGAAATTAGGAACGAGCCAGAACATACGCTTGGTCTGCTGGCCTTGGGAATCGTCTTTATTGTCCTGGGGAGCCGGAGCCTGGCCTGGCTCCGCAACTGGGGCGTTGTCCGATGGTGGTGCGGGAGCCGGGTTGCTTTGCGATGTGGGGGTTTGCTGGACGTAATCGAGAGAATTGGGTTGGTCCGTAACTTGTGTCTGCGACCAGGCGATGGCGGGGGCGAGAAGAGTGAGGAGAATAAAAAGGGCAGTTCTGATTTCGATCAAGGCTTTCTCCGAATCAAAGCAGGGTTCGAATCAACGCACACATAAATTCGACCTGGACCCTGGCCGTTCTGAACTTCACGTACTATCTACGTTCCGTTCCGCTATCCTTGCCGACTTGGCCACAGAGGCTTTGCCATTTCCTTCTTGACGCTGGCACGTATTGAGTTGTCGAGTTCTTTTTTACGCTTCTTATACAACTTGCCTCTAAGCATGACATCGAGATGGAGGCCCATGCTGTCCCATTTCGCACGGTGCGAGGCATTTAGCAGCGGCGGGCCAACTCCTCGTTAGTCGGGTGGTCTCAATGGGTCGACGCAACACCAGCTCGAAGTGTATTTGAAGGAGTCTCAATAGCTAAAGTCGTTCGCGAGCGTTGATTCNACC
>JGI12635J15846_10005091_pt1 | contig 11361 bp, 9 predicted proteins | sample BlaSpr_A8_OM2_M2_FD_15846 | JGI IMG/M metagenome (IMG submission 15846) | reverse complement strand
AAGGCCGTGCCCTTCCCGATTGCCCCTCTAAAGACCGCGCCGTTTCCTGAGGCTGTTACGTCAGCCTTGAGGAACAGGAATGCTCTACCACTCGCCAGCCTTGACCAGTTTCCGGATTTTGCGCTTAATCAGATCTCGCTTCAGCGCGCTGAGATGGCTTATGTACAGCTTTCCATTCAAGTGATCTGTCTCGTGCAACAACGCCCTCGCCAAAAGATCCTCGCCAGTCTTCTCGAACCATTTTCCATTCTCATCCTGAGCGCGAACTGTGACCTTCTTCGCCCGCGACACTTCCTCGCGAAACTCCGGAATACTTAGGCAGCCTTCGCTCTGGCGATGACGTCCCTCTTTATGAATGATCTCGGGGTTAGCGAGTACCAACCGGGCTTTTGGATCCTCTTTAAAAGTAACGTCAATGACGGCGAGCCGTTTCGAAATGCCAATCTGCGGCGCGGCCAGTCCAACTCCGCGCGCTGCGTACATGGATTCGAACATATCTTCCACGAGCGTTTTCAGCTCGGCGTCAAATACAGTGACCGGCTCGGCGGGCTCTTGGAGGATTGGGTTTCCAAACTTCACGATTGGATAGATCATTCTGTCGTTAATAGTCTCTCAGTTGTTGGCGGTAGCCTTCAAAATTCCGCAGAGTTTCTCCCATGGAATCGCCACCGAACTTTTCCAGAGCGCACCTCGCGATCGTGAGTGCAACCATCGCTTCGGCGGCCACACCGGCGGCGGGAACCACGCACACATCGGAGCGTTCATAGGCGGCCTTCACCTGCTCGCGGCTGGCGAAGTCCACCGATTGGAGAGGGCGCCGCAAGGTGGAGATCGGCTTTAAGTACCCACGAACCCGAACATCCTCGCCGTTCGAAACGCCCCCTTCGATTCCACCCGCATTGTTCCGGTTGCGCGTAAAGCCGGTAAAACCAGCAGCCGAACCGTATCCGATTTCATCATGAACTTCAGAGCCAGCAGACCCGGCAGCCGTCACTCCAGCGCCGATCTCAACCGCTTTGACGGCTTGTAGTGACATAACCGCCCCTGCCAGCAACGCGTCCAGTCGTTCGTCCCATTGCGCATATGTTCCCAATCCCGGCGGAACATTGTGAGCAACTACCTCAAAGACTCCTCCGACGGAGTCGCCCGTTCGAAGGACTTTATCTACTTCGCTCTTCATCTCCTGTTCGGTTTCGGGATTAACGCAGTTAAGAAGAATCTCATCTTTCTTCCAGAGAGCATGAACTTGTTCCCAGGAAGGCTGGGAATCGCCCATCGAAGCCTTTCCAACCGCAACCACGTGGCTAAGCACCTCGATCCCCAGTTCCAACAAGAACGTTTTGGCCAAAGCGCCGATCGCCACCCGAGCCGCTGATTCGCGCGCCGAAGCGCGTTCGAGCACATAGCGAGCCTCGGCGAAGTTGTACTTTAGCGCACCAGCAAGATCGGCGTGACCGGGCCTGGGCGAGGCCACTCGTTTGTGTTTCTCAGGGTCGCCCACTTCTACCGGGAGTGCCTCGGTCCAGTTCTTCCAGTCCTTATTTTGCAAAATCACAGAAATAGGAGAACCGATGGTCTTGCCGTGCCTGATTCCGGACAAGATATGAGCCGTATCACGCTCGATTTTCATGCGTCCGCCACGTCCGTAACCCTGTTGGCGGCGCCAAAGCTCGCGGTCTAGGAACGCCTGGTCGACTCTTAATCCGGCCGGTAAGCCCGACAGAAAGGCCACTAAAGCCTCGCCGTGTGACTCTCCCGATGTGAAATAACGCAACATTCCTTTGAATTGTATCTGATAGCCCGGACAAACCAGACCCTACGGACATCATCTTAGTTCAGCTAAGGGTGCACCTTTGATGCAACGGGCTGGACACGTCGGCGAGAAGACTTCTGGAGTTAGGCCCATGGCGGTTCACTCCGGACGGAAACAAGGGGTGATTCTGGGGTCAGGCTCCGTAATGCCCAGGAATCTACCAAATTCCATACTCCGCGCCGAAGAAAACGAACGTAAAAGGATTGCCCGGGAGCTGCACGACGAAATGGGCCAAGGGTTGATGGCTCTGCGGTTTTATCTGGGCACCTTACTCAGGCAGGCTGCAGATGGACCTTTAAGAACGCGAGCGGAAGAGGCCATGGCCTTGCTTGACGACACGATTGAGGGTCTGCGCCGAATCATCGGAAGCCTGTCGCCAAAGCCCTTGGAAAATCTGGGGTTGATCGGCGCGATCCGCAAAGAAGTGAAAGCGTTAAGTAAGCAAACCGGAATGAAATCTCATTTAGCGTTCCCACGAGACTTGTGTTTTCTGCCGGAAGACGTTGAACTCGCTGTATACCGGTCGGTTCAGGAAGCGCTGAATAATATTTCCAAACATTCCGGCGCTCACCATTTCGGCGTGACCATCGAACTCCGGGATGGCACCCTTATGTTGCGAATCGATGACGATGGGCGCGGATTCTCCGCGAAGGTTAGTGCCTCAGAAGGCTTCGGCGTCAGAGGTATGAATGCCAGGATCAAAGAATTGGCTGGAAGTATGCGGATTCGATCACGAAAAGGGGGAGGCACGATCATCGATATAGAGATACCCCTTGAGCACTCGGTAAACAACACGCATAAAGATCTGCGAGATGTGGCCCAATCGGCGAGGGCAAGTTAGAAGTGGCAACCATGGAGACGAATTTATGTGGTCTGGCGCGGGTTATTAGGTGTGTGATTGTCGACGACCACACGCTCTTCCGCGATGGCTTGCGCCGGGTACTGGAAAGTGAACCGGACCTTGAAGTCGTTGGGGAAGCGAGTGATGCCGCTGAAGGATTGGAAAAGATCCGTGAGCTTCAACCGGATGTGGTGCTGCTCGACATCGGCATGCCCGGAATGTCCAGCTTTGAGGCCGCCCGGATATTGGTTCAAGACTATCCGCATATCCGGCTGATTTTTCTTACGATGCATGAAGAAGAGGAATATCTGTTGCAGTGCATGCGTGTGGGCGCATCCGGCTTCATGCTGAAGGACTCTCCTGCACCCAAGGTTGTCACTGCAGTGCGGGAAGTCTTTCAAGGACACAAATATTTGAGTCCCCAAATTCTCGGTCGAATGGTCGATGATGTTCGTGCCCGCTCGGCCCGCGACTCCACGAGAGGGTCCATTCTCACTCCTCGAGAGCGCGAAATAATAAAACTAATCGCTGAGGGAAACTCGGTGAAGGAAATCGCCGGCAGGCTCGGGCGCAGCGTGAAAACGGTGGAGGCGCACAAATTCAATCTGATGCGCAAGCTGGACATACATAACAAGGCCCAGCTCGTGACCTACGCCATCCAGAAGAAAATAGTAAGCCTACCAGCGGAAGCGTAGCGCCGATCCAAAAACACGTAGGCCCAGACGTCCTCGTCTGTGCGGGTGAGCGCCAGCTCACGGTATTCGCGTCATTCGCCAACATTGTCGGGCGATCTCCCAATCTTCCTGCGCTCGGATGACTAAAATTCGCACCGAAGAATCTGCAACAGAAATATCTTGATCGGAGGATGATCGTGAATTTTTCTCCGCATCGAGCGCAAGTCCCAGGTAACCAAAATTCTGACAGGCCGCTGCCCGAACATCCGCGGAATTCTCTCCAACGCCGCCTGTGAACACTAATGCGTCGATTCCACCTAGCACCGCGACCATTGCTCCGATAGCTGACACCAGTCGGTGCACATAAATGTCGAAAGCCAACTTTGCTCGACCATTCCCGGCGTTCACAGCAGCCAAAATCTCCCGCATGTCTTCCGATATTCCTGAAATGCCTAACAGGCCAGAGCGTTTGTTTAGAATTTCGTTCAGCTGGTCTCCCGTCAGCTTTTTCTGACGCATCAAGTAAGTCAGAATTCCGGGATCAACCGAGCCTGAGCGGGTGCCCATCATTAGTCCTTCGAGGGGAGTGAAGCCCATTGTTGTGTCGACGCTCTTTCCGTTGCGAACTGCGGCCAGCGAGCATCCATTGCCGAGATGACAACTTACGATTCGAAGCAAATTCGGATCCCTGCCCAGCATCTGCGCCGCCCGGCGCGCACAGTACTGATGATTGATTCCGTGAAACCCGTAACGGTGGATTCCATTTTCAAACCACTCATAAGGGCCCGGGTAGACCGAGGCGGCCTGTGGAATATCTTTGTGAAACCCGGTATCAAAGACAGCAACCTGCCGCACCCGTCCAAAGAGCTTCTTGCAGGTATCTATGCCGTCGAGTTCGGCTTGATTGTGAAGCGGAGCGAATGCAGAAACGTCAGCAATTGCGTCCGTTACTTTCGGTGAGATAAAGACAGGATCGGCGAAATCGGGTCCGCCGTGCACGATGCGGTGTCCGACGACGTCGATTTCAGAAGGCGACGCAATCGCAGGTCTGTCCCCTTCCCACAGCGTGCGCAAAAAGTGCTGGAGCGCTTCCGAGCGAGAAGAGAATTTGGCGCGACTTTTTATCTCTTGTCCATCTCGGCTCTTGATCGCAGCGTCGGCAAATTCGCCTTGCCATTCAATCTTCGCTTCCCACTCGCAAGCGGGCGTATCTTCAGGAAGAACGTCGCCCAAATCGAAGAGGCAGCTCTTTTGGCTGCTGGAGCCGGAATTCAGCACCAGAACTTTCATGCGTCAGTACGGCCAACGCCAATCGCGGATTTCCGGCATGTCATCCCCGTGCTCGCGGATATAGCGCTTGTGCTCGACCAGCTTGTCCCTAAGCCATTGCTTGAAATGCGCTCCAACGACCTGTAGCCGTGGAACCCGGTCAACGACATCTCCCGCAAGGTGATAGCGGTCGAGCTCATTCAGTACGGTCATGTCGAACGGAGTAGTCGTAGTGCCTTCTTCCTTGTATCCGCGAACATGCAAGTTGTCATGATTATTCCGGCGATAAGTGAGCCGATGAATCAACCACGGATAACCGTGATATGCAAAAATAACCGGCTTGTCGGTGGTAAACATCGAATCGAAATCACGGTCGGAAATGCCATGAGGATGCTCGGAGGGCGGTTGGAGGGTCATGAGATCGACCACATTCACGACCCGAATTTTTAGATCGGGAAAATGTTGCCGGAGCAGGTCGACTGCAGCTAGCGTTTCCAGAGTCGGGACGTCTCCGGCGCACGCCATCACCACATCAGGTTCGCTGTTTTCGTCCGTCGATGCCCACGTCCATATCCCGATTCCAGATGTGCAGTGCGCAATGGCCGCGTCCATGTTGAGCCATTGCGGAGCCGGTTGCTTGCCGGCAACGATCACGTTGATGTAATGCCGGCTGCGCAGGCAGTGATCGGCTACCGAGAGCAACGTGTTAGTGTCAGGCGGGAGGTAGACACGAACGATATCCGCCTTTTTGTTGACCACGTAATCGATGAAGCCAGGGTCCTGGTGGCTGAAACCGTTGTGGTCCTGCCGCCAAACGTGGGAGGTCAGAAGATAATTCAGGGATGCAATTGGACGGCGCCAGGGAATGTCCCGAGTCACCTTCAACCACTTTGCGTGCTGATTGAACATCGAATCGATGATGTGAATGAAGGCTTCATAGCAGGAGAAAAAACCATGCCGCCCGGTTAGAAGATATCCCTCGAGCCAGCCTTGGCACATGTGCTCGCTAAGCATTTCCATGACGCGGCCGGTGCGCGATTCGTTCTCATCTGTGGGCAGGATCGGCTCCATCATTACTTTGCCGGTCACTTCGTATATCGCATCGAGGCGATTCGACGCGGTTTCGTCCGGGCCGAACACGCGGAAGTTTTTCGAATTCATGTTCAACTTCATCACGTCCCGCAAAAATGTTCCCAGAATCCTGGTTGCCTCGGCGGTTTCAGCACCGGGATGCTCGGCATTCACGCCGTATTTTGTGAAATCCGGCATGAACAAACCTTGCAGCAACAGCCCGCCGTTGGCGTGTGGATTGGCGCCCATCCGGCGATCGCCTTTCGGAGCGAGTTCAGCCAGCTCGGGGCGAAATTTGCCGTCCGCATCGAACAATTCCTCTGCCTTGTAACTCTTCATCCATTCTTCAAGAATTTTTAAATGTTCGGGCTTTTCGCGAAGATCGGTCACCGGCACCTGATGCGCCCGCCAAGTTCCTTCCACCGGTTTCCCGTCGACGAATTTGGGACCGGTCCATCCCTTAAGACTGCGCAGGATAATCATGGGCCACGATGGGCAGCTTCTTGATTCCTCGTTCCGCGATCGATTATTCCGCGCGTCCGCCTGAATTGCTTTGATCTCGCCGAGGATAGTATCGAGGGTACAAGCCATCTTCTGATGCATCGCTTCCGGCTCGTGACCTTCGATGAAATATGGTGTGTAACCATAACCAGTGAAAAGTTGGGTGAGCTCTTCGTCGCTCATGCGTCCGAGCAAAGTTGGATTGGCGATCTTGTAGCCGTTCAAATGCAGAATGGGGAGGACCGCGCCGTCGCGCGCAGGATTAAGAAATTTGTTGGAGTGCCAGCTTGTGGCCAACGCCCCGGTCTCCGCTTCACCATCACCAATTACGCAACAAGCAAGCAAGTCTGGATTGTCAAAAACGGCACCGTAGGCGTGTGCCAGCGAGTAGCCAAGTTCTCCGCCTTCATTGATTGAGCCGGGCGTCTCGGGAGCAGCGTGGCTGGGAATCCCGCCGGGAAAAGAAAACTGTTTGAAGAGTTTTCTCATGCCGTCTTCGTTCTGCTGAATCTGCGGATACAACTCCGTGTAGGTTCCCTCTAAATAAGTATTGGCGACGATTCCAGGACCGCCATGACCCGGCCCGGTGATGTTGATCACATTCAAATCGTATTTCTTGATGATGCGATTGAAGTGAACGTAAATGAAATTCAGGCCCGGGGTCGTTCCCCAGTGTCCGAGCAGCCGTGGCTTCACATGTTCGATTTTCAAAGGCTCCCGCAATAACGGATTAGCAAATAAATAAATCTGGCCGACTGAAAGGTAATTGGCTGCTCGCCAGTAGGCGTTTATTTTATTTAATTCTTCCGAGGTAAGCGGCTGGTTAGAAGATTGAAGCTCGGCGGAATTGGCGGGGGAAGTGATGGTGCTCACGGTATTCTCCAACCCGGAAACTAGCCGGGCAATGGTTAAGAAGCATTGGCGTTAGAAAATTCTTCTCGTTATCTGGAGGAACCTGAAGCATCCATCATAAGTTCACCGGCGCAGTTTTCGCAATTCGCTGGAAATCATTCACGAGCAATGGACGGCGGAAGACACAGGCAGTTAGTCCTCCAGCGAGGACGCGGGATTCGTTGAATGGGTGACCGCTACTCAGGCGCTGACAGACTGTCCCCGTCGTTCCTGGAAACATTCCCGGCAGAAAACAGGCCGCCCTTGAGTGGGTCTAAACGGGACGGTGGTTTCTTTGCCGCAATGCGAACATACCGTCCTGGTCTCGGCCCTGGCAACGTTGCCGTTTGGCGGAGCCGCGCCTAATACCGCCAGTCGTTTCGTCTTACAGGTCTTGCATCGTTTAGGCGGGTTTTTGAACTGCTTATCCTGGAAAAATGATTGCTCCCCCGCAGTGAATGTAAAGTCCGCGCCACAATCCATGCACTGTAACTGCTTGTCCCGAAATTCCATTGAGGAAATGCTCCCTTCATTCCATTCCCCAGACATCTCCGTTTGCAGCGAGGAAGGTGGCCCCGCTGCGCGCACGGAGGCGCAGGAGCTGACTTCATCCCCTCGATTGTTTTGAATACAACCCTGGATTCGGCCCACCACACCTCTGGGGTGTGGACACTGCAAACTATGCGCCGCAGACTGACTCCGGGCGCGGCGCGAACTACGGAACTGACCCGAAGGCCGCCAACCGGGGAGGGGCGGCCTTCAGATCACTCAACTAATTAATCTTGCTCTTTGCGAGCTTTCTTACGGCTTCGTTTGCGCGCTAATGCTTCTTTCACGCGCTTTTTTTCGCCCGGTTTGAGGTAAAAGGAGTGCCGCTTGACCTCCTTAATAATGTCTTCCTGTTGCACCTTGCGCTTAAACCGCCGCAAAGCGTTTTCGAGGGACTCTCCCTCTTGCAATCTCACTTCCGCCAACGAAACACACCCCCAAACTCGTCCCAATTTGGACTGGTTAGTTATTGCAAGATTCTTGGGTTAAGTCAAGTGAATAGAATGGATAGGCAACATCTAGACAGCCACAGGCGCGGGGTTAATCTTCAGCCCGTGAAATATGGCTAGCTTGCCAGCAAAGTCCATTGCCCGCACGTCAACGTCTATACTGCTTCCGTCCAGCAGCCCGATACGCCAAGAAAGGTCGAACGGAACGTAGCTATCACTTCTTGCCTGACCCTTCGTAAAGATTACCTCGCGAACCCACTTCAAATACAGATTCTTACCGTCGCAGGAAAGCGAACCATCCTGGATGATTCCAGCATAATGCGTTATGAATTCGTGCCAGCGATTTTCCTCGTCGCAAACCGCTGTCGGCAGGCCATAGCCGGCCAAAAGTCGCTTAAGCTGCTCACGGAAAGTATCCAGAAAAACAAATTCTCGGAAAGCGTTATGCTCCAAAACGATATCCGCGTCCGTTCCACCAAATACGCTGCCAACGAATTCATCGACGCGTTGGAGAAAAGGCAGTGTCGTTTTCGGGCGGTCAAGGTCAACGTGCAACGCCCAATTGCAGTACAAGAGCAATGCGAATGGCGGCGGGTCGGGAGGATATTTTTCCAGTAGCTTCCGAGATTCGCAAAGAACGTACGAAACCTTGCACTCACTGTTAACGCCGCTATCCAGAACGGCCCGCAGCTTCTTAACTATTGAATCCTTCATATCAGAAGTCTAGCAGTTCGTTCACTCGAATTTTGCAGCGGGCAGTTATTTCGGTGCAGTCTGCTTCGTCGGACTTACCGGGGTAAAGCATTTACTACTGTCGGCGCGGCATTGACGCCACGTAAGCAACTCCTTCTCGATATCTTCGGCTGACCGACCATTGATCTGGTCTCGCACAAGTTTCATAGCCCACGTGATGGGATATTCGGCATTCCGAAAATCCTTGTAAAACGCATCCATGCCGTCGAGGAATTGGCCATATTTGATCATCTCAAAGTTGAAGCCTTGAGCCTCGGCTACGCAGGCTTTGCCCTCGTTCGATTCGGCGCTGAGCTTTAGCTGTAATCCGCACATGAAAGCAGTGCCTGTCTGTGCGTCACTCATCCCAGACACGAAGCCATCGATCCATCCAATTTTGTACTCTTGGGAAAACCGCCGCCAATCGGAGCCATCCCCAACGCCTACGGAATTTCTGGCCCACAGCGAACACGACAAAAGCAGCATCGCAATAAAGGCTCGTATCAGCATTGGCAACCTCTCCTCATGCGGGAGCGTAGTGTGCCCTGAAAGCGTTGTCAAATTGTGGCAGATGTACGAGTTACTGGGTTAAAAGTTGAGCCTCAGGGCGAATTGCAACTCCCGCGGCGCGTACGCATTGGTAGCCCGAGTCAGGCTTGTCGGAACCTGGTAATACGCCGGGAAGTGCACGAATCCAAGACGTTTAGTGGTTTGCAGGAATTGCACTACGTCAGTTTGAAAGCCGTTATCGGTGATATCCACGCGCTGATTGTCGCGATTGAGCAGGTTGAACGATTCCGCCATGAAATCCAGCTTCATTCGATCGTGGTTGTACAAACGGCGAGTGAGCCGTAAGTCCGTGGTCGCGTAATCGGGTCCCTTCAAAGAGTTGCGTCCGATGCCTGGAAGTCGGTCATTTTGACTGTTGCCGTCCTGATTTGCATCTCCCGAAACCATTACGTTTACCGGACGCCCGCTGCCTATCGTCACAACCCCTGCGAATTTCCAGTCAGCGACCAATTTTTCCAGTAGGCCTCCCCAATGAGGAACCAGTTTGGGTTCCGCGATCCAGGCGAGAACGAACCGTTGCCTCTGGTCAGTGACACTCGGCCCTCGCTCCAACTTGGTTGAGTACGAATTTTGTACGGTCGAGTAAGTTGTGACTAGGGCGTCCTGTCCATCATCGATAGCATGCGCGTAGGTATACGCCAGGCGAAAGTAAAGTCCGCTGGTCATTTTGCGCTGAATAGAAAGTGTTGCTCCGTGATAAACGCTCGAGGCCCTGCTCTCAAAAACATTGATGGCCCCCAGCTGTGGAATGGGCCGCGCCACCGGATTGATGCATGGAGGAAAAGGACACGTCAGCGACGGCGTCATCTGCCATGTGGAGAACGATTGCACGTTGTAATAATTTCCCGTGAAATTCGTTCCCGTACTGTCGTAAACCGGATAGCTTACGTTCACAGGAGGCGGCAAGTTCACATCGCGTGCGCGGATCAAGTTTTGTCCGTGAACATACGTATAAGAAACCTCCGCCGTCACTCGATCTGGTAATTCTTTTTGTAAACTCAAACTTGCCTGATGCACTTCGGGCGTTCGAAAGTTAGCTGAGAAAGCCGAGATCTCGCTCTGGGTGAACTGCAGGAGATTTGCCGGAGGCTCACATACCGAAGCTAATAGCCCGCAGCTCACTAATGGATTGGGATACTGCGGAAAAGTCTGATGGTCATAATAGTGCGTGTTGTTCAGAAATAAAGAATTCCGCGAGAGTCCGTTATGGCGTTCGACCGCCGAATTATAGATTTGCGGGATTCGCGTATAAAACAGCCCGTACCCCGCCCGCACCACCAGCGGCCGATATCGTCCCATTGAATAAGCGAGCCCGACGCGAGGCCCGAAGTTCCTGGGATCAAGCGGAACTTTTCCGGCCTCAGGCCAAAGCAGGTTCGGGATGAGGCCTTTGGTAGTAAATGTCTGCAAGTCATAGCGCACCCCGATACTTAAAGCCAAGTGCCTGGCTATCCGAATCGTGTCCTGCACGAAAGCCGAGTACTCATTGGTGTCCGGATGTGTGACCGCCGAGCCAAAGTTCTGCAAATAGTAGTGCGGTACCTGATGCGCGTACGCGCGCAATGATGTGAGCTGTAGCCCGCCCTCCTGCGGAGCAAACGTGAATGGGTTCACTTTGATCGGATCAAAAATGTACTCACCGCCGAAATTCGATGGGAAGAAATCGTAAATCTGCGTGAAAAGCGCGTCACCTCCAAATTTCCAGGAGTTGCGCCTGCCTTCCACACTAAGCGTCTCCGCAACGTCAAATCGATTTTGCCGGGTTTCGCGCGGCAAGATGGACGACCGCCCCATCCCGCTAAAAATGCTTGTTATCTTTGTGAGCGGGACGGTAGAGTTGCTGTTCGACCATTCCAGGTCGCGCGAAAAGCCCGCCCGCAGATGACTCACGATATTGTCTGAGAATTCCGTGGTTAGTGAAACCGCTCCCGTCTCCGTATTCACGTGTTCCACGCCGTTATCCGAAATCCCGTACGTAGTCAGGGGACTGGCGGGATCGAT
>JGI12635J15846_10005090_pt1 | contig 11361 bp, 13 predicted proteins | sample BlaSpr_A8_OM2_M2_FD_15846 | JGI IMG/M metagenome (IMG submission 15846) | reverse complement strand
GCCAGGAGCCTTACTCACTGGCGATGGCACTCAGCGAAATGGATAACGGCTTCGCCGGTTGGCGGATTGAAGTGATTGCCACCGATATTTCCAATGCCATTTTGGAGAAAGCGCGACAGGGGCTTTACAGCCAGTTCGAAGTACAGCGCGGGCTACCGATCCAGCTCCTGATCAAGTATTTCAGCCAGAATGACGAGATGTGGCAAATCGCGCCCGAAATCCGCACCATGGTGAAATACCGACAGCTTAATCTTCTGTCGGACTTTTCCGATCTCGGCACATTCGATTTGATTTTCTGCCGAAACGTACTGATCTATTTCGACCAGCAGACGAAAATCGACGTACTCGACCGCCTCGCCGAAGTTATTGCCGACGATGGCTATCTAGTGCTCGGCGCCGCCGAAACCGTCGTCGGACTGACTGACAGCTTCAAGGTCTGCCCGCAATTGCGCGGTCTCTACGCGCCAAATGCGCAGCGGTCGAAACCGCGCCACGCCTCCGGAAATCAACCGAGGCCGCGCTTGGTCGCCGTCAACAGCGGGCGCTGAAGCGGAGCGGACAATAACGTTGCGGTTANGCGGAGATCTTTGCTTCGTCTTCGCTTCGGTTCGCGCAGGACGTAGCCGCGGCCCCACACCGTTTCGATATAATTCTTGCCGCTCGAAGCGTTGGCGAGTTTTTTCCGCAGCTTGCAGATAAAAACGTCGATGATCTTGAGCTCGGGTTCGTCCATCCCGCCATAGAGATGGTTGAGAAACATCTCTTTGGTGAGAGTCGTACCCTTGCGCAGTGAGAGCAGCTCCAGCATCTGATATTCTTTGCCGGTCAGATGCACGCGCGCGGCGTTGACCTCGACAGTCTTGGTGTCCAGGTTGACCACGAGATCGCCGGTCTGAATGACCGACTGCGCATGTCCTTTGGAGCGGCGCACGATTGCATGAATACGAGCTACCAATTCGTCCTTGTGGAACGGCTTGGTCATGTAATCGTCGGCGCCGAAACCCAATCCTCTGACCTTGTCTTCGATGCCGGCCAGACCCGTTAGAATCAGAATCGGCGTCTTGACCTTCGAAACCCGCAAACTGCGAAGTACTTCGAAGCCGGACATGTCCGGAAGATTGAGATCGAGCAAGATAATGTCGTAGTCGTAGATCTTGCCGAGATCGATCCCTTCTTCCCCAAGGTCAGTCGTATAGACGTTGAAGCTCTCGGACTTGAGCATCAACTCGATCGATTGCGCTGTTGCGCTGTCGTCTTCGATCAGCAATACGCGCATGCCAATCCCTCTCTTCGCCGCATGGGCTAAGGTCGGCACGCCCCTGCGGCGGCCCCCGAAAAACGCCTTGGGACAAACTGATTCGAGACTGTAAACCAGCTATGGTTAACAAAACCTGATTCCCAGTTGCAAGCAGCTCGCAAAGAAAATTCAGCGAGTGGCATTAAGATATTGCAGGGGAGTGGTTTTCTAGCCACGTCGGTACTCAAGTTCCAAATTAAGATTCGGCGCTAACCAAATCTTTTGAGTTGCTCGTTGTCTCGACCGATAGCCGGTTTTTCCCAAAGACAACCCAATGATTAATGGCTCGGGTAAATACAGCGTTAAGATACCCGTTAGCCTAGTAACCATCTGCACTCTGCCGATCCCATTTCGATCCCGCCTGCGGCGAATAGGTGGCTCGGATCGCTTCTGACGGGGAAGGATGGAAACCGAACGCTAACGTTATCGTGGCACCATCGTCCCATCGCAGGTACCGTGCTGGCTTTTGACCGGCGCCGGATCCCGTGACTTCGGGGGAGTAACAGTCGATGAAGTCCCGAGAGACCCTTATTCGCCTGAAAAAGTTTCAGGTTGACGAAAGACGGCGCAAGGTCGCGCAAATCGACACCATGATCGCTGAATTCGAGCGTATGGCGGGCGATTTAGAGCGGGAAATTCGCGTGGAGCAGGATCGCGCGGGCATTCATGACCCCGCACATTTTGCTTACCCGACATATGCCAAGGCTGCCATGGGCCGCCGTGAGAACCTCAAGCGCTCGGCCGATGAACTACGCGGCCAGCTCGAGGGCGTGAAAGGCGGGCTCGACGATGCCTTGGACGAGCTCAAGAAAGCCGAATTGCTTGACGAACGCGACCAAATGCGAGACCGCGAGGCCGAAAACGCGGTCGAACAATCGGAACTCGAGGCGGTCGGGCTGATCCGCCTACGCGGTGGCGCTACGGCGTAGGCTTACTCCGCCAAAGGCCGAGTACTCGCGGCTCTGTTTCTCCCTTCTCGCAATCGCCTGGTCCGGTCTGTGCTGACTGCGGCACAATGGCCGGCTGGTCCGCACAAAAATAAAGCTTTCGCTCTCGACGAGTGCGGGCTTCCGCGGCGATAATCGAGTTTCGCGCGAAGGGTCCAGGGGACCGGGGTAGAGTGATGTTAACGCAAGCGGAACTGGTAGGACTGCTTGCGGGCGTAGCCAAGCAGGATGTGGCCGCTTTTGAGCGGCTCTATGAGGCGACCCGCGCGAAACTATACGGCGTCCTCCTACGTATTTTGGGTAGGCCCGAATTGGCCGAGGAGGTCATGCAGGAAACTTACCTCAAGGTTTGGAGGATGGCAGACAAGTTCGATCCGGCCATCGCCACGCCGATCACCTGGATGGTAGCGCTCGCGCGCAACCGCGCGATCGATATCGTTCGCAAGAAGGGCGAAATCTCGATCGAAGACGCACCGCAAGCGCTTGAAATCGCGGCTGACACGCCGACGCCGCTCGCTCGGCGGGAGATGACCGAAGAGCTAAGGCGGCTTCTTTCTTGCCTCGGCAAGCTCGACCCGGAAAAGCAACGCATCCTATTGCTCGCGTATTACAGCGGCTGGAGTCGCGATCAGCTGGCCAAGAAGCTCGACATTCCGGTGAACACGATCAAGACGTGGTTGCGCCGCAGCTTGCTTGAAATCCGCGGATGCATGGGTGCCTGATCTCGGAGGAGGCTTTAGTGGCCATGTACGATGAAGACCAGGAGACTCTCGCCGCCGAATATGTGCTGGGCACACTTTCGAGCGAAGAGCGTCAGCACGCCGAGGCTTTGCGCTCGTTCGATGCGAAGTTCGAGAGTTCCGTGCAGCAGTGGGAGCGGCGCCTCGGCGAACTCAACGTTATGGTGGAGGCGGTAGAGCCTTCCCCGGCCGTCTGGGACAAAGTCAAAACGCAAATCGAGCCAGTCGAAGCGGACCGAAACAAGAGCGTGACGCCAGAGCGCCCGCCACCATTGTCAGCCGTAGCCGCGCTCGCTTCCGACCTGCCTGCGGAGACCGATGGTGAAAAATCGACCACAGGAGTAGTTGCAAGCGGCACGGCTCCGGCGGAACCACCCCCCAAACGGCGAAAAATCGAGCCGAACGCCAATGTTGTTGTCCTTGGCCGCCGGGCCAGACGATGGCGGCGGGTAAGTCTCGCCGTCGGAGCGTTGGCCGCGGTATTGGCGCTTTATGTCGCGGTTTGGCAGGTGGCGCCCGACATGATGCCTCCGCAATTACGCCCGCGCCAGGGTAACTTGGTCGCCCGCTCGGACACCGCGCCGCGCACACAGCAAGATCGGCTAGTCGCAGTGTTGCAGCAAGGGCCGAATGCGCCTGCATTCCTGCTGACCTTCGATATGCAGCGCCGCACGCTTTTCATACGAAAGGTTTCGGCAACGGCTGAAGCCGGAAAAAGCTATGAGTTGTGGCTGATATCCAAGAACCTCGGCGCGCCGCGATCGCTCGGAGTTATTGGCAACGATGAGTTCACCAGCCGCAATCTTGCGGGCAACTACGACTCTGACACTCTGCGGGCGGCGACCTATGCGGTCTCGCTTGAGCCGAATGGCGGTTCACCGACTGGGGCGCCGACAGGCCCGGTGCTGTTCACGGGGCGGGCGGTCGAATCGTTGCCAGCTTTGCCGCCAAAAACCTGAACGAGAGGATTATTGAATTGCGCGAAGATGTCCGCTCATGGTGGTCGGTTGGCCGGCCTTAACGAGAGGGACAAAACCGTTGTCAACACCCGCGACATGAGCAAAAAGACCGACTGCAGCCACCAACGTGGCGCAAAAGAGTCCAACGACCACCACTTTCAAATGCGTGCGCCGGTCCGCGTGGTACATGGAATGACTCACCGCATTCTCCCGAAGTTGCGACTCGCGACCAGCTCGGCGTGAAGGGTGCTGGGTTCCATTAGCTGGGCCCGGATGCTCGGCATTGAAAGGACCCTCACTCACCCTTGAACAATTGTGAAAACGAGTGAACGTAACTTTAGTTCCCAAGCGCGGCAGGCTGGGAGCGTCAAGTACCTGCGGGACAAGGCGAAACTGAAATTGCGCCGCATAAAGAAACGCTTGGAAGATGGCCGGCCTCGGCATTTGCGGCGCGGCGCTTTTGGGGGGGTGGTTATTTGTTTGACCGCCGCAGCGTCCGCGTTGGCGGCGGCGCAGGAGCGGCCCGCGGCTTTCGTCGATGCCGCGGCCGTGGTGCCGGGCCTTGTCGCGGAAATGCGCTACGCGGGGACTCATAATTTCGTCGGTCGCCGCATCGACGGTTATGCCGCGGCGCGCTGCCTGCTTACCAGGCCCGCGGCAGAAGGGTTGGCTGAAGTAGCGCGAGATCTCGCTCCGCGCGGGCTCGTTATCAAGGTTTTCGACTGCTACAGGCCGGCCCGCGCCGTAGCAAACTTTGTGCGTTGGGCACGCGATCTTAGCGACACCGGCGGCAAGGCCGAGTTTTACCCGAGCGTCGATAAGCGCACATTGTTTCAGGATGGCTATATTTCTTCGCGGTCAGGCCACTCGCGCGGATCGACACTCGATCTGACATTGGCCCGCATGGGCGACGGCGAGCTCGACATGGGCACGTCATTCGATTTTTTCAGTCCACTGTCGTCGCCTGCTGCGCCCGGCGTCAGCGCCGAAGCGAAGGCCAATCGCGCTTTACTTGCAACGGCGATGCGGCGCCGCGGCTTTCGTCCCTATGCCAAGGAATGGTGGCACTTCACGCTGGCGGCCGAGCCTTTCCCAAATACCTATTTCGATTTCCCCGTGCAGTGAAGCCGGCACGGCCAACAAAATTGGCTCATAGCCCGACAGGTTATAGGCCGAGATAAAATTTCCTGATCAGGTCATTGTTATTGAGTTCTTCGGGCGAACCGCCCTCGAAGGCGATTTTTCCGTGCACGATGACATAGCCGCGATTTGCGATGCGGATCGCCTGGGTAAAGTTTTGCTCCGCCATCAGTACGGTCAGATTATAGCGCTCCTTCATGCTGGCGATCGCCTCGATCATGCGGCTCACTAGAATGGGAGCAAGTCCCACCGACGGTTCATCGACGAGCAGGATTTTCGGCGCGAGCATTAGCGCGCGTCCGAGCGCGAGCATCTGTTGTTCCCCACCGCTCATGCTCCCGGCCAGTTGCGCTCGCCGTTCGGCGAGGCGGGGAAAAGTTTCGAAACATACATCGAGGTTGCGGCTGAGCTCTCGCCGCGCGGTGCGGCGGAATGCTCCGAGCAACAAATTCTCTTCGACCGTGAGTTTCGGAAACAATCGACGTCCCTCGGGCACGAGAGCAATTCCGAGATCGACGATTTCTTCCGTGCTGCGCGCGGTGAGATCGTGATGAGTGCCGTCAATTTCGGCGATGATCGAGCCCGCCCGCGGCCGCACCATGCCCATGATGCACTTCATGAGCGTCGATTTGCCGTTGCCATTCGTGCCCAGCAGCACCACCGTTTCGCCGGCGCCAATTCGTATCGAGACGTCTTCGATCACGCGCACCGCGCCATAAGCAGCATGGACGCCGGCAATGGTGAGGCTACTGCCCAAGATAGGCCCTTTCCACTTCGGGATCGCGCATGACTTCGTTGGGATCGCCATCGGCGATTTTGCGCCCGGAGACCAGCACGACCAGGCGCTGCGAGAAGCTCATGACCGCACGCATGATGTGTTCGATGAGGATGATGGTGACCCCTTGTTCGTTCAAGCGATTGAGCAGTTTCAGGATTTCTTCGATCTCCGAATGGGTGAGACCCGCCATCGATTCGTCGGCAATCAATAGCTTGGGCTCGGCCGCCATGGCGCGCGCCAATTCGAGCTTGCGCATTTCAACCTGCGTCAGCTCGCGCGGCAGCCGCTTGGCCTTGCGCTCGAGGCCGACCTCGCGCAACAGATCGACACATCGCTGAGCGATCTCGGACGCGGAGAGATGTGCACCGCCGCGCGCCGCCACGGCATAGAGGAGAGGAATGCGCAAGTTGTCCGCCAAGCTCAGACTGATGAATGGCCGTGGCAGCTGAAAAGTACGCGCCAAGCCGCGGCGGGTGCGTTCATGCGCCTGGGCGCCGTCGACCGGGCGGCCATCGAATCGCACGGTCCCCGCCTCATTGTGGAGCGTGCCGCAGATGCAATTGACGAGCGTACTCTTGCCGGAACCGTTAGGTCCGATAAGCCCGACACGCTCGCCCGCGCGCACTGAAAGCGAGATACTATCAAGTGCGACAAAGCCGCCGAAGCGCTTGCCCAGACCGTCGACCTCCAGCATCGCCGTCACCCCGTGTTTCCCGGGGCATCGATGCTGACATGACGGCGGCCGACGACTTCGTCGTCGCGGTGGTGCCGGACGTATTTGTGCACTAACCCAATGATGCCGTTGGGCGCGACGATGACAAACCCGACAAGCAGAAACCCCACAATCAAAAGATTAACCGCCGACGAGATGGTCACAGTTGCGATTTGCTGCAGCGAGCCGAGAAGCACGGCGCCGATCAGCGGACCGACCCAGCTCGTCGTTCCACCGATCAGCGGCATGGCGATGGAGTTGACGGCATAATCGAGCCCGAACGCCGAGGAAGGCTGCAAGAAGCCGATGTAATAAGGCAGCGGTGCTCCGGCCATTCCCATCAGCGCGCCCGAAATGGTTGTGGCGATCAGCTTGAGCCGCAGCGTCGGCACACCGGAAGCTTCCGCCGCCAGCTCATCGTCGCGAATGGTGGCGAAGCCATAACCGAGCCGCGAGCGTTCGATCAGGCGCGCGGCGAATATCGCACCGACCGCCAGCAACAGCATGATCAGAAACAGGTACCTAATGTAACTGCCGAAGGGAGCGATCGCCTCGGGGCGAACGATGTAGGCGCCGCGCGAGCCTCCGACATAGTCCCAGTTGACCACCAGCGTTTGCAAGACGACTGCCAAAGCGAGCGTAGCAATGGCGAAGAACGCGCCGCGCAGCCTTAGCGTCAGGTAACCCATACCGAATCCGACGATGCCGGAAACGGCGCCGCCAAAAAGGACCAGGACCGGGATGGGTAGAGGATGGAAACGGTGGATAGCGACCGACGAGTACGCCCCGAGCGCAAAGAATGCCGCCGACCCGAAGTTTACATAACCGCAATAGCCGCCAAGAATGTTCCACGCGGTCGCCAGCACGACGTATTGCAGAACGACGTAACCCGCGAAGAAATAATAGTCGTTGCCGAGCGCGAACGCGGCGGCAAAGATGACGCCGGCGACGACCAGGCAAACGAGCAGAAAGAGGTCTGAGCGCACTTTCAGCGCCCCAGCAGACCGGCTGGCCGCACCGCCAGCGTGAGAAGGAGGAATCCAAACGACACCGCCGGCGCCCAGGAAGGACCATAGAAGGTCGAGGTGACGCTTTCGACGATGCCGATCAGCATCGCGGCAAGGAGGGTTCCCGGCAGGCTGCCCATGCCTCCCAAAACGCAAATCGCGAATACCCGCCCGATATATTCCCTTCCGACCGACGGCTCGACCGGCTGGATGATGATGAGGAATGCGCCGGCCAGCGAAGCAGTCGCGATGGAAATGCCGAATGCAATTCGCTTGATGCGGATCGGATCGACCGCCATGAGTTGGAGCGCGAGCTGATCCTGGGCCACCGCCATGATCGCACGACCGATAAACGTGCGCTTCAACAGAAGCTGCAGGGCGCCGATCAGCAAGAGCGAGACGACGCAAGGCACCAAAATGCGCAGCGGAATATCGATCGCGCCGAAGTGCAACGTCGGCCCGATATAGGCCGCTTCGACGTAGCGATAGTCGACGCCGAAATAAAGCACGAGCGAAACTTCGGTGATGAACAAAAGTCCGAAGAAGAACGCGAGTCCGCGAAGCGATTCCTGTCCGCGCTTCTCGAATGACGCATAGTAAATCTGGTAAATGCCGGCGCCGAGCGCGTAGAAAGCGGGCATGACGATGATGCTGGCGACGATTGGGTCCAGTCCCAACCGCGCATTGATGATGTAGGCGATGTAGGAGCCGAGGATAATAAACGCGGGATGGGCGATATTGACGATGTCGAGAATGCCAAATGACAGCGATACGCCGGCTGTCACCGCGGCATAAAAGGCGCCGATCAAAACACCCGACACCAAGGCGTTGATGAGAAGATCGAAAGAAAAGATCATTCCCCGACCCTGTCCGCAGCGAGAACAATTGACGTTCCGGGGCAGCCCGGAGAGCCGAGCCCGGTCAGGGTCATGGCGTTTCTTCCCGCGATTATCGCCACAATATCGAAATCGGGCGAGTAATGGCAAATAATCTCGCCGGTTAGAGAGGAAGTCCGTATGCCGCAACACCGGGCCCAAAGGCGCGCTTTGGTCATAGGCGGCTCAATGAGCGGGCTTTTGGCCGCGCTGATGCTCAAGCAAGACGGCTGGCGGGTCGAGGTTTTCGAACGCGCCGAGGGTGGCCTTGCCGGACGCGGCGCCGGCATCGTTGCGCAACCGGAAATGATCGCACGGCTTGCCGGGATCGGACTGGACACTCGCGAGATCGGTGTGTCCGTCACGGCGCGCAGAGTTTTCGACGGGGAAGGGAGGCTCGTAGCAAGCAGCGTATGTCCGCAAGTTTTGACCGCGTGGGAACGCGTTTATCACATGCTACGCGGCGCGTTTCCCGACGCCCACTATCATCCAGGGCGCAGCTTTGCAGCTCTCCGGCAGGACGCCTCGGGTGTTCTTGCCTATTTCAGCGACGGCGGCACGGAACGCGCAGACTTGCTCATTGGCGCGGACGGTCTTCGCTCGACTGTGCGGCAGCAATTTCTGCCGGCTGTTGCTCCACTCTACGCGGGTTATGTAGCGTGGCGGGCGATCGTCGCAGAACGTGGTCTCCCGGCACAAATCCATGACGACCTGTTTGACGCGTTGGCGTTTTGCTTGCCGCCCGGTGAGCAGTTCCTCGGCTATCCGATCGCCGGTCCGGATGACGACCTTCGGTTCGGGCACCGCCGGTACAACATCGTGTGGTACCGTCCGGCCGAGCCGACGCGCGAGCTGCCGTGGCTCCTTACCGACGATAGTGGGGTACTTCACGCGATTTCCATTCCGCCGCCCTTGATCCGGCGCGAGGCCATCGCGGCCATGCGTGCAGCCGCCGAACGGCTGCTGGCGCCGCAATTTCGCGTGATTGTGCACTCGATCCAAGAGCCGCTGCTGCAGCCTATTTATGACTTGGAAAGCCCGCGGCTTTGTTTCGGCCGCGTCGCCATAATCGGTGACGCCGCTTTCGTGGCGCGACCCCACGTGGCGGCCGGGCTGTCCAAAGCGGCCGATGATGCTGCGGCATTGGCGACTGCTCTGGAAACCGATGATGTTGCCGGCGCGTTGCACCGCTTCGAAGCGGAGCGATTGTCCGAAGGTCGAAAAATCGTTGGACGTGCGCGGCATCTCGGCGCTTATTTGCAGGCGACGCGAAATACCGAAGAGCAGGAACGGTCCGTCCGCCACAGTATCCCCAAGGCAGTCCTTTCCGAGACCGCTTTATTGGATTTCTTGCACCGCTGAACCGAGGAAGCCCGGCCAAAAACCCGCCCCAGCGAATGCTTCAAATCCGCGCGCTCGCCTTATTAAACAACGCTTAGACGTGCTGGCCGCCATTGATGTGAATCTCAGCGCCGTTGACGTATGACGACGTCTCCGTGCAAAGGACGTAGATGATCTTCGCGACCTCGTCGGGTGTGCCCAGGCGATGCAAGGGAATAAGCTCGACAATTTTTTCCGTTCCGGGTGACAGCATCGCGGTGTCGATCTCACCAGGCGCAATGGCGTTGACGCGTACACCCACGGCGCCGAAATCTGCCGCCATTTCGCGCGTGAGCGCCGCGAGCGCCGCCTTGGAAGTTGCATAAGCGGCACCGGCAAATGGATGGACGCGTGAGCCGGCTATCGACGTGACGTTGACGACTGAGCCCTTTGCGGCCTTGAGTTCGTCGAGGAGGCCGCGGGCGAGCATAATGGGGGCAAAGAAATTTACTTGAAAAACCTGGTGCCAATCTTGTCGCGACGTTTCGATCGATCCGAGACGTTTGCCGCCCGGTGCTTTGGGTGAGATAGCCGCGTTATTGACGAGCGCGTGTAATTCCCCGTTCAGCCGTTGTTTGATTTCTGCGATGGCAGCGATCGTGTTTTCGGTATTTGCCAAGTCGACCTGGATGTGATCCTCGGGGCCGGCTTCCCAAGGGCAGTTTTCCGGAAACGCGTGGCGCGAACATGTAATGACGCGCCATCCGGCGGCGGAGAAACGCTTCACCGTGGCGTGGCCGATGCCGCGGCTCGCCCCGGTGAGAAGAAGCGTTCGGTCCTTTTGGTTGTTTGGCGCCATCCCCTGTTCTCGAATTTCTCCGTCCGCGCTTATGGGTAAAGCCGCGTCTTACGCCACGAATCCGCGGGTTCAGAGCGCGTGAACGCGATGCGATCATGCAGCCGAAATGGCCGTTCTTGCCAGAACTCGATTTCCCGCGCCGCCACGCGATATCCCGACCAATGCTCGGGTCGGGGTACCGTGCCGATTGCATGTTTTGCTGTGTAGCGCGCCACTTCCTNTTCAAAAGCCAAACGGCCNACNAGCGCGGAGGATTGTTTGCTCGCCCAGGCTCCGATCTGCGCCATCCGCGATCGGGTGGCAAAATAGGCGTCAGCTTCTGCGGTCGCGACCGGCTCGACCGGTCCGCGGATGCGCACCTGACGCTGCAGCGATTTCCAATAAAATGCCAGCGCTGCTTTTGGCGTGTTGGCAAGCTCGCGCCCTTTGACGCTGCGGACGTTGGTGTAGAAGACGAAGCCGCGCTCGTCGAAGTCCTTCAATAGAACCATGCGAACGTTTGGCGAACCGTCGGCATCGACGGTCGCGAGTGCCATGGCATCGGGATTGACGGATTCTGAACGCTTGGCCTCAGCGAACCAAGCACCGAACAGTCGCAGCGGTTCGTCGGCATCCGTGAAGTCACCGGCCGTTAACCAGCCAGGGTGTTCTATCGACGGCGAAGCTTGCCGAATGGGCGTCGGGAAATGGGAGGTCAGAAACCTTAGGCCGCTCAGCCAAGGTTAGG
>JGI12635J15846_10005089_pt1 | contig 11361 bp, 7 predicted proteins | sample BlaSpr_A8_OM2_M2_FD_15846 | JGI IMG/M metagenome (IMG submission 15846) | reverse complement strand
AAATCATCTGCATCTGCCGCCGCTTGACGCGCAACGGCTCGCCGCTCAGTTTCAGCAGATCGGCGCCTTCGAACTTCAATTCGCCAGAATCGGGCTCGATCAGCCGGAGCAGCATCCGCGCCAGCGTCGTCTTGCCGCAGCCGCTCTCGCCGACGATCGCGAACGTCTCTCCCGCGGCAACCGAAAAGCTGACGCCATCCACCGCGGTGAATCGCTCACCCTTCGAACCGCTGGCTGAAGACAGTCCTCCGCCGCCTTTCGCGTACGTCTTCCGAAGCTCCCTCGCCTCCAAAATCACGCGTTCATCCCCTCGTCAGACCGCCATCGGCTCAAGAAACTCGCTAAAAGATTCGACGCGGCTCATCTTCCCACGCCGCGCGACGTACAACACAATTTTTCGTTAGCGCGTTCACACAAGAATAAAATTCCGGCGCACAAACACACACCTGACGACGCGATCTGTACCGAATCCGCAGCCCGTCCAATCGTCACTTTCTCGTCTCCCCTCTCAAATACCTATATCTAAATCTGAGAACCCGAATAATTTTTCCGATTTAGAAATCGCAACGTCTTTCGCTTCAACACTTCCACTTCGGCACGCCACTTGCCATTACCCACTCATCCCGGTTGCACCTTTACTACTTTCAGGAGGCACGCTGTGCATCGAAGCTCTATAGGCAGAGCCCTACTCGGACTCGCCGCCCTCGCGATGGCCCTGTTCGCGCTCGCCATACCCGGCAATCTACGCGCTCAATCTGGTACCACTTCAATTCGAGGCACCGTCACCGACAAAACGGGCGCCACCATTACGGGCGCAAGTGTGTCGCTGACCAACGCCGCTCAGGCGGTCCAGCGCCAAACGCAAACGTCAAACACAGGCGCCTACGAATTCAATGCCCTGCCCCCGGGTTCTTACGTTCTGTCGATTGAGATGACCGGCTTCCGCCGCTACGAGCGCAAGAATCTTCAGCTGCTGGTCGATTCGCCGAGCACCGCCGACGTGACGCTCGAAATCGGCGCCACCGCCGAAACCGTCGAAGTCTCGGCCGCGGCCGTCACGCTGAACACGGCCGACGCCTCGCTCGGCAATGCCTTCAACGAAAACCAGGTCAAGGAACTGCCGATAGATTCGCGCAACGTGCCGGACCTGCTCTCGCTGCAAGCCGGCGTGGCCTACACGGGAAATCGGTCAGACATCAACACCATGACCGACACGCGGAGCGGCGCGGTGAACGGTGCGCGCAGCGATCAGAGCAACATCACTCTCGACGGTGTCGACGTCAATACGGACACAACAGGCTTCGCGTTTACTTCCGTTCTGCCCGTCACCGCCGATTCCGTCCAGGAATTTCGCGTCACCACGTCGAATTACAACGCCGACGAAGGCCGCTCTTCCGGCGCGCAAGTCTCCCTCGTCACCAAAAGCGGCACGAACGCGTTTCACGGTTCGCTCTACGAATACAATCGCAATACGCTGACCAGCGCCAACGACTACTTCATCAAGCAAGCCCAACTTCAGGACGGCGATCCGAACAAACCGCTGCAACTGATCCGCAACAACTTCGGCGCGTCGCTCGGCGGCCCGATCATCAAGCAACGGTTGTTCTTTTTCGTGAACTACGAAGGCGAGCGCGAAGCGCAGCAACAGAGCGTCGTCCGCATCGTTCCCAGCGCGGCGTTGCGCAACGGCGTCGTCATGTACAACTGCCAAGATCCGTCTAACTGCCCCGGCGGCACCGTCCAAGGCGTCAACGGCACATCGTTCGCCGTGCCCGCCGGAGACGCCGCTGTCGGTCCTACAGCGATCAAAACGATGGATCCGCAGGGCATCGGCATCAGCAGCAACGTGATGATCCCGTATTTTCAGTCTCTTCCGATGCCTAACGACAATACCGTTGGCGACGGACTGGATTTTGTNGGCTATCGATTCGCGGGCGCCGCTCCAATTACCACCAACTGGTACATCGCGCGCGCGGATTACAAAATCACCTCGAACGGCAACCACACACTCTTCTGGCGCGGCGCGGTGCGCAACGACAATACCGCCAGCGTTCCTTATTTACCCGGACAGGCGCCGACGCAAGACACGGTCGACTACAGCAAGGGATTCGCAGTCGGTTATTCGGCGGTTTTGAAATCCAACCTCATTAACAATTTTCACTGGGGCTACACGCGGCAGAGCACCGGTCAGATCGGAAATCAGACGCAGCAGTTCGTTGAGTTCCGAGGTCTGAACGACAACAGCACGCCGAACAACTCCAGCTTCCAGGAATTTCCGACCACGACATTCCAGGTGCCGGTCCACAATTTTCTCGACGATGTCTCCTGGATCAAGGGCAACCACACATTTACGTTCGGCACGAACGTGGACATCATGCGCAACCCGCAATCTACAAATATCGCTTCGTTCAGCGGCGCGGTCACCAACTCTCAGTGGTTCACGCCTACCGGTTTGGCGAATCAAGGCGGGGCATTCGACCCCGGAGCGTTTGGCTTTCCCGCGGTGGCGTCTTCGTTTAGCAACAACTACGACAATCCGCTCATTGCGCTGGTCGGAAGCGTCAACGAAGTTACCGCGCAGTACAACTACAACAAAGACGGTTCCGTGCTCGCTCAAGGCGCGCCGGTTGTTCGCCATTTCGCCGATGATTCCTGGGAGTTCTACGCACAAGACTCCTGGAAGGTGAAGTCGAATCTGACGGTGACCTACGGTCTGCGCTACTCGCTCTTCTCCCCGCCGTGGGAAACCAACGGGCTGCAGGTTTCGCCGACGGTCAATCTCACGAACTGGTTCGACCAACGCGGGCTAAATGGTTTGCAAGGAATCGGCTCGAACGCTTCGCCGCTCGTCGGCTTCAACCTCGGCGGGCCGGCGAATAACGCCCCGGGCTTCTACAACTGGGACTACAAAAACTTCGCTCCGCGGCTGGCGGTTGCGTATTCGCCAAGCGCAAGTTCCGGATTGCTCGGCGCTCTCTTCGGCGGCCCGGGTAAGACGAGTATCCGCGCCGGCGCCGGCGTTGTTTACGACCGCGTCGGTCCCGCCCTGCTTGCTACGTTTGATCAAAATGGCTCATTCGGACTTTCGAGTGCGCTTACAAGCCAGGAAGGCGCGGTATCGCCGGCGACAGCTCCGCGTATCACCGGATTGAACGCGATTCCTACGACAGGCACTGACGGGACGAATCTTTATGCGTCCGCNCCGCCTTTCACCTTCCCTCAGAATTTCCCTTCGACGGGCAGCAGCGCCTTCGCCGTGTACTGGGGCTCGGATCAAAACCTCAAAACGCCCTACGCCTACACGTTCGATCTTTCCGTGCAGCGCGACCTCGGCCGCGGCTTCACACTGGACGTCGCCTATGTCGGACGCCTCGCACATCGTTTGCTGTCGCAGGAAGATGTCGCGACGCCCGAAGACATCGTCGATCCCAAGACCGGTATCGATTACTTCGCGGCGGCAACTGCGTTGGCAAAGGTCTATCGCCAGGGCGTGCCGACCAGCTCTGTTACACCGGCTATGATCGGGCCAACGGCTTCATATTGGGGCGACATCCTTCAGCCACTACAGAAGGGCGGCGCGTACAGCTTGTTCTGCAGCGGCGGCTCAACGAAGAATACGTTGCAGGCGGCTTATGACCTGTTCAGCTGCTTTAACGGAAATGAAACATCCGCGATCCAGGCGATCGATCAGGGTTTCCTGACCGACGCAAATCTTCCCGGCGTGAGCTATTACGGCCCGGGCGGACCATACGCGTTCCTCTCGCCGCAATTTGCGGCACTGTACGCGTGGCGTTCGATCAGCAATTCCGCGTACAACGGCTTGCAGGTCAGCTTCCGGCATAGCATGTCGCACGGTCTGCAATTCGACCTCAACTACACCTATTCCAAGTCGATGGATATTTCCTCCGACGCCAATCGCATCACGGCGGAAGGCGGGCTTGGCGGCCAGATCATCAATGCCTGGGATCCGAAAGCTTCCCGCGGCGTTTCGGATTTCGACACGCCGCATCAGATCAACGCAAACTGGGTGTGGGAATTGCCGTTCGGCAAGGGCCGCTGGATCGCCGGAAATGCTCACGGCATCGGGGAAGGCCTGGTCGGCGGATGGCAACTCACCGGGCTTGCGCGCTGGACGAGCGGTTTTCCGATCAGCGTTGGCAACGGAGCCCAATATCCGACGAACTGGCAGATCTCCGGCGATGCAACTCAAGTCGCTCCGGTGACAACCGTCGGTGCGTCAAAGAATGCCGACGGCAGCGTCAACATCTTCGGCAGCACCGCCGCGGCGACCGCCGCATTCAGTGCCTTTCAACCCGATTTCCCGGGGCAAGTCGGCTCCCGCAACGTTNTACGCGGTGACGGCTTCGCGAGCTTGGATGCGGGACTCGCCAAGCGCTGGAAGATGCCCTGGTCCGAGGGACACTCCTTGCAGTTCCGGTGGGAAGTGTTCAACGTGCTGAACCTGACACGATTTGACGTTCAGTCGCTCAACCTCTCGCTGACCAACGCTAGCAACTTCGGCCAATATTCCGGCTTGCTGACGAACCCGCGCACGATGCAGTTCGCATTGCGCTACGAGTTCTAGTCGGCCGATTCATTTTCGAAGTGGTGCAAGGGAAAAGGCTCCCGGATTTTTCGGGAGCCTTTTATTTCTATCCATTATTTTCGTGTGAATGTCATCCTGAGCGAAGCGAAGGATCTCAGACGTTGGCACCGCCACGATCTCAACCAACCTGCCCGCGAACAATCCCGACGCGCGTCCTTCAAACCAACACGCACCGTGCCCCGTGCTCTGCGCCCGCATCTCTCATCTCTGGCACACGCCTCACGCACTGTTCGACGCGCACGGCACAGCGCGGCTCAAACGCGCATCCCGGCGGCAGCGCCGTCAACTGTGGAACCGTCCCCGGAATCGGCGCGAGCTTTCCGCGCTCGAGCGTCGGTGACGCCGCCAGCAATCCCTGTGTATAAGGATGACGCGGCGCTCTTAGCACATCGGCGACCGGCCCCTCTTCCACGATGCGCCCAGCGTACATCACGGCGACGCGGTCCGCGACCTGCGCCACTACTCCCAGGTCGTGCGTAATGAAGAGCAGACCAAGCCGCAGCTCACGCCGCAATCGGTCGAGCAAATCCAGAATTTGTTTCTGCACCGTGACGTCAAGCGCGGTCGTTGGCTCATCCGCGATCAACAAGCGCGGCCCGCCCGCCAGTGCCATCGCGATCATCGCGCGCTGGCGCAACCCGCCTGAGAGCTGGTGCGGGAATTGCTCGGCGCGGACTTCGGGCTCGGGCACTGCGGCGCGGCGGAGCGACTCGAGCGCCCGCCGTCGTACTTCCTCGTTTGCTAATTTCGGTTCGTGCGCGCGAACTGCCTCTTCAATCTGCGCGCCCACTCGCATCACGGGATTCAGCGCCGTCATCGGCTCCTGAAACACCATCGCGATATCGCGCCCGCGTACCGAGCGCCATTGCGTCTCGGTCAGTCGCGTCAACTCCGTTGCGTTTCCCCGTTCACTCGCTTCTATGCGTGCTTCGCCCTTCACGCGTGCCCCCAACGGCAGGAGCCCCATCATCGCCAGCGCCATCATCGTCTTGCCGCTGCCCGACTCGCCGACCAATCCGACCGCCTCGCCCTCCGCGATGCGAAGCGACACCTCGTTCACCGGCCGCACCCATCCCGCTGGAGTCGGCAACTCCACGATGAGTTCGTGCAGCGTCAGCAAATTCGACATAACCAAATGATACGCACGAACGCACACGCGTTGAACTTTCTCTCGTCAACGCCGCACGAGAGAGTTATACAGATTGTAATGAGCGACATTCAGTGCCCACGGTGCCGCCTCGAAGCGGCCGGCGCCAAGACTTTCTGGAGCGACAAGAAACCGTACTGCCCGGCGTGCGGCTGGAATGTCGATCGCGCAAACTCGTTGGGCGGCAAGAATCAGAAGCTGCTCGCGGTCTATTTTGCCGCCATCGCTCTCGGGTTAGTCGGTGTTTTCGCCGCCAGTTCCTCCAATCCTCATCGTGGAAGCTTCGTGCCTTTCGCGTTCGTGATATTGCTCCTTGCTTTCATTTCCTGGCACAGGGCGAAGTCACAGAAGTCAGCGCAAACTGCAGCGGCGGCGGTATCGCCAACCTTCAAAGTAATCAATGCGCCCGCGAACGCGGCGTCTCCCGCCTACGAGCGTCTGCTGATGCTGAGGCGGCCGCGCGCCATCCGATTGAAGACGCCGATTCGTATTTTCGTGATCGTTTACGTAGTCATTTTGGGAAGCGTGGGCTTTGGGGTTTTTCTGGCCGCCGCGAGAGGAGGATCTAAGGCCGGCTTTCACAGCCTGTTTCCTAACGTATTTCCGCTGGCAATGTTCGCTCTGATTTGGGCGATTGTTGCGTCTGTGATGTTTCGATCGATTGTGAGAGATCGAAGTCTTCTCATCGACGGTGAGATCGCCATCGGCACGATCACATCACAGTCATACGCGGGCGGCGAAAATCGAGAGAGCAGAATCGTCTACGAATTCAAGGACGCTGCCGGCCGCACGTTCTCCGGCAAATCCGCCGACAGAACCCACAAACTTTTCGAAGAGATGCAGACGCCAGTCTTCTACGATCCGACAAATCCCGGCAAGAATGTTGCGCTCGCCGGCGCAACGTACGAAGTGATCGATCCTTAGCGCTTCTCGACCGGAAGAACGAATTTCAGCGCGGTGTGCGTCGGCGAAAATCCGACGACTTTCACATCCTTGAGNCCCGTTTTTCTGCCGGCTCCGATGACATCGGTTTCCGTGATTTCTTTTTTCCCTTTTGGATAGACGATCCAGAGGCCAGCGGCGCCTTTCACCGATTTTGCGAACTTGGCGACATCACTCAATTCTTTCGATGACTCGACCGAAGCAAAAACCAGTTCAGAGTTCGCAGCGATTTTCCCCGATGACACATTTTTCGTCGCGGCGCTGATTTCTTTCTGAAAGTCGTCATCAAACTTGCCGACCAACGAAACCTGCATCGCACTCTTCACGCCAAGCTTCTCTGCGCGCGATTTCGGATGCAGTATTTTCTCCGCCCACTTCTCAGCCGCTGGACCAAGCTCCAGCACCGCGGGCCCTTCCTCCGTATGAAATCGCAACTCGCCGTCAACCGCTTTCACCGACTTCACGATGTCCGCGAACGCGAATTTCAATCGCTTCGACCTGTCAACCGGCCGAAAAATAATTTCCGATGTCTCGAGAAGCGCCTCGCCCTCGATCCTCCGTTTCGAAATTCGTAACGTCGATTCGCGTTTCTGTCCCATCGCTCAATCTCTGATCTGCGGCTTCTCTCCAAAGTGCTGCGCCAGCCCGGTCAGATACTTATTCATCTCGCTCGTATATCCGATCACGTACCGCGAGATGAATCGAAAGAATGGATTGCTGACGTATCCGTTCTCCGTAATTCGCAGCGTCGATCCATCCGGCGCCGGCGCAACATCAAATGTCCACGTGCCGCCAAACGGCAGATCGCTCGCCATGCCCCGCACCAGCCTTCGCGGCGGGTCCACCAGTGTCGTTTCGAACGTCATCTTCCCCGCCGATGTGTCTTCGACGTGGACCGGCAACCCGTTCTTGTCCGGCAATCGCGTCACGCTCTTCAACCCGATCCGCCACGACGGCATCGCGTCAATGTCGGTCAGCGCCGCCCACACCTTTTCTGGAGGGACCTGATAGTGCCCCATCCGCGACGCCATGTGGTCCCGCGGCAAGAACATTCCGGCCACCCAGATAATCGCGACGATCCCAATCAGCACGAACAGCAATCCCAATACCCACTTCCAGGCGGTCATCGTGCTCACCTCGGTTACTTCGTACCCGCTGGCACTTCTTTCTACGCCATCCAATATCACATTTCGAAGCCGCAGCGCTAAATGCGGGCACGCGGCAGCGTTCACGCTCAAAATCCACAGCGACTTCTCTCTTCTAGAAATTTTCGGAACTCCGCGCTCTCCTTCTTAACCTCCTCTTAATTCCCATGCTCTAAAATATTTGTTCGCCCCATGGCCACCGCCGTCACAACCAGCAAAGTCGATTGGAGAGTCATCTGGGCCCAGCGTGGCTTCCGCTACTTCTCAGTGGCGATGTTCGTCTCGCTCTTCGGCAGCGGCCTGAATTTCACCGCCGTCAGTTGGTACATTCTTTCGGCCACCCATTCGACGGTCGCCGTTAGCATGCAGGTCGTCGTCGTCACTCTACCCGGCCTTTTCGTCCCATTCCTCGGCGGCGTCCTGATCGACCGCTACGACCGCCGCTATCTCGGCATCATGCTCGACATTGCGCGCGGCCTCGCCGTACTCACGATCGCCTACCTCGCATGGAAGGGCCACCTCGACATCTGGCATCTCTACGTGATGACGATGATCACCGGCACAGGCTCCGCGATGTACTGGGCGTGCGTCAACGCTCTCGTCCAGGAAGTCATGCCCGCGAATCAATTCACCGGCGCCAACGCCGCAGTCCTCATCGGCGTGCAGAGCGGCATGTTAATGGCCGGCGCTTTCGTCGGCTTCATCTACGACTCGATCGGTATCGCCGGCATCCTCGCGATCGACGGCGCGACATACGTCGTCTCCGCATTCTGTCTCTACCAGATGCGCCGCGGCTACGTCTCCCCGCGCCCGCGTTACGCAAAAACTCCTGCGCGATCCCGCGAATATTCCGAAGCAACCGAAGCCACCGCGCTCGCCCTCGAGTCCGGCGGAAATCCCGAAGTCGCCGAAGCCGGCCTCTCGCTCTCGGTCTTCGAAGATCTGAAAGAAGGCTTCGCCTATCTTAGAAAGCAGCCGCAAGTCCTCGCGCTCGGCATCACCCACGCCACGATGATGGCTGGNGTCGTCAGCGCCAACGTCATTCTCGTCGCGCTCGCCAACGACGTTCTTCACGCCGGCGCTCGCGGCCTCGGATACCTGGAGGGCGGCTGGGCCATCGGCGCCATCACCGGCGGCCTGCTCGCCAGCCAGCTCAGCGACAAGCTGCGCATGTCCTTCTACGTCGGATGCATCGCAGTGCTCTGCGCTGGCCACATCGTCGTCCCGTTCGTCGCTTTCGTCGTCGGTGCCGTCACCATTCAAGCCGTCTTCGGATTCTGCCGCGCCGTCTCCGGCGTCGTCGCGCAATCCACATTGATGGCGATCGTCCCGCGCCATTTCATGGGCAGGACGCAATCCTCGATCGCGATCGTCACCACCATTCTGCAACTCCTGATGAGCATCGCCCTCGGCTGGGTCGCCCAACGCTTCAGCCTCTTCGCCGGCTTCAGCCTCCTCGGCCTCATGTACGCCGGAGCCGGCGCCTTCGCCACGCGCGCCCGCGCCCTCCTCGTCGAAAACTCCTAGCCCAATCATCATCCGCGCAGCTTCGTCATCCGTCAGTCCCCATCTCTCCGCGTAACTCTGTGCCCTCTGCGCCTCTGCGTTATCTTCTTCTTCTCCCGGTAAACCCACAGTTATAATCTCCCGCATGAAAAAATCCTGGCTCGCCGTCCTCCTCACACTCTCCGCCTGCGCCTGTAGTCAACAACCGCAACAACCCGCCACTCCACCATCCGACGCTCACGTCAAAGCGCTCGCCGACACCTACCTCGCCGCCTATTTCGAACGCAATCCCGAGCTGATCACACAGTACGGCATACCCGGTCGTCGCCAGGACAAACTCACCGACAACTCGCTCGACGCTCTCAAAGCGTGGGAAGCTCGCGAGGACGCCTGGCTCGCCGAAGCAAAGCAAATCGATCCCGCCACCATCAGCGCCCCACCCCTCCGCGCCACCTACGCGATCCTCCGCGAAGCGCTCGAAGGCCCCATCGCTCTCCGCACCTGCCGCAACGAACTCTGGACCGTCAGCCAATTCGTCAACGCGTGGCAAGTCGGCGACGGCTACCTCGTCACGATTCAGCCCGTCGGCACCGATGACGCCCGCAAAGACGCCCTCGCACGCTGGGGCTCGCTCCCGAAATTCGTCGACAACGAAATCGCCAATCTCCGCGAAGGCATCAAGCAGGGCTACACCGCGCCCAAAGGCAACGTCCGCATCACCATCGATCAATTCAACTCGCTCCTCGCCGGCCCGATCTCCGCATCCCCGTTCGATTCGCCGTCAACACGCGACAAAGATCCCGAATTCAAAAAATCCTTCGACGCCCTCGTCAAAGATCAAATCAACCCCGCGCTCAAAAAATATCGCGACTTCCTCGTAAAGGAATATCTCCCCGCCGCCCGCGAATCCATCGCCGTCTCTGCGAATCCCAACGGCGCCGCCTGCTATGACGCCACCGTGCGCTACTTCAGCACGCTCCCCGTTCCCGCCGCGCAGGTCAACCAGCTCGGCCTGAAAAAAGTCGACGAAATCGCCGCCGAAATGAAAGACATCGCCGAAAAATCCTTCCACACCAGCGACGTCCCGGCGCTTCTCAAAAAACTCAGCACCGACAAACAATATTTGTTCAAAAATCGCGCCGCTCTGATCGCCTATTCCCAAGCCGCGCTCGCGCGCTCCAAAGAAAAAGCCCCCGCCGCCTTCGGCCTCTGGCCCAAAGCCGACGTCATCATTCAGCCCTATCCCGCCTTCCGCGAGAAAAACGGCCCCAACGAATACAACTCGCCCGCCGAAGACGGCAGCCGCCCCGGCGTTTTCTTCATCAACGCCTATCAAGCCGAAAAGCACAGCCGCGTCGAAGACGAATCCACCGCCTTCCACGAAACAATTCCCGGCCACCATCTCCAAGGCTCGATCGCGCTCGAAAATAAAAGCATTCACCCGATCGGCCGCTATTTCTGGAACAGCGGCTACGGCGAAGGCTGGGCGCTCTACGCCGAACGCCTGTCCGATGAGCTCCATCTTTTCTCAGACGACGTCGAACGCCTCGGCATGTTGAGCGATCAGCAACTCCGTGCCGTGCGCCTCGTCGTCGACTCCGGCATCCACACAAAAAATTGGACGCGCAAGCAAGCCATCGACTACATGCTCGCGCACACCGCCGAAAACGAACACGACGCCACCGCCGAAATCGATCGCTACATCATTTACCCCGGTCAAGCCACCAGCTACATGCTCGGCGCCATCGAAATCCGCAACGCCCGCGACGCCGCCCAACAATCCATGGGCGCCCGCTTCGACATCAAATCGTTCCACGACCGCGTCCTCGAAGACGGCGCCGTCCCTCTAACCTTCCTCAAACAAAAAATCGCCGCCTGGTCCCAATCCAAATAATTCCCGACAAACTCGCGACGAACTCGCATTCACATTTCGCGGGCTACCAGCGCCAAGACGGCATTTGGGTGCCGTACCCTCCTGGTTTTGGGAGGGTGGGTTTTTCCGCTCGCCACCACCC
>JGI12635J15846_10005088_pt1 | contig 11361 bp, 11 predicted proteins | sample BlaSpr_A8_OM2_M2_FD_15846 | JGI IMG/M metagenome (IMG submission 15846) | reverse complement strand
GGTGGGGGAAGAAGGACTCGAACCTTCGAAGTCATAAGACGGCTGATTTACAGTCAGCTCCCTTTGCCACTCGGGACACTCCCCCGTTCAACAGCATCGCAACCCAACCGCCGAAATGGCGCCGGACAGGCCACAGATGACGTTAATACCGAAAGCCGATGGCGGGCTCCCGGTCGGGCGCGTTTATGGGCGAAGGCACCCTGCAAAGTCAACCAATGTGGGGTGCGAAATAACCGCGCCAAGGGGTTCGAGAAGGGCCCAAATTGCCATAATCCGGAACCCGTGACACAAGCCTTGCCATGAGAACGTTGCCATGAGCGATCGCGAGCGAAACCAGCATTTTGGGCGCAGCAGTGGCAAAGGCCGCGATCGGGGCCGCGAATCCGGCCGCCGGCCGCCATTTCGCGACCGCGGCGGCAGCCCGGACGGCCCGGTCATCCTGTATGGCTGGCACACGGTGGCGGCCGCGCTCGCCAATCCGCAGCGCCACATCCGCAAGCTGATGCTGACCGAGAACGCCGCCCGTCGGCTGGCGGACGAGAACATCCAGACCAAGGTCACCCCGGAAATCGTCCGCCCCGCCCTGATCGACGCCCGGCTCGGGCCGGACGCCGTGCACCAGGGGTTACTGGCGGAAGCCGATCCCCTGCCCTCGCCGGACATCGATGCGCTGCCGCAGCAGGGTATCGTGCTGGTGCTCGACCAGATCACCGATCCGCACAATGTCGGCGCCATCCTGCGCTCGGCGGCGGCGTTCGCGGTCAAGGCCATCGTCACCACGGCGCGCCACTCGCCGGAAGCAACCGGGGTGCTGGCGAAATCGGCCTCCGGCGCGCTGGAGCTGGTGCCGCTGGTCACCGTGCAAAATCTCGCCCGCGCCCTGACCGAGATGAACGAGGTGGGATTCCTGACGGTCGGGCTCGACAGTGCCGGCGGCGAGAACCTCGGCAGCGTCGCCTTGCGGCAGCCCTTGGCGCTGGTGCTCGGCGCCGAGGGCAAGGGCCTGCGGCAGTTGACGCGGGAGACCTGCGGCGTGGTGGCGCGGCTCGACATGCCCGGCGAGATCAAGAGCCTCAACGTGTCGAACGCCGCGGTGCTGGCGCTCTATATCGGCGCCAGCAGGCTCGGCCTGATGGGCTAGCCATAGCGTTTTCAAGCGAAGTGGATACCGGTTCGCGTGAAGAAAACGCGTCAAAAGAAAGCCCAACGCCCGCTCGCTGATGCGAACGGGCGTTGATGTCTTAGGTTAGGTCTTGGGTTAGGTGCGGCGATCAGTAGTAACGGCGCAGCGTGTGCTCGTGATAGCCGTAGCCGTAGCGGTGCGGCATGCCGTAGCGCAGGCTGTGGCGATGCGATGCGTAGAAGCGCGGCGCGTAGCCGTAGCGATAGGTGTGGGTGTGCCAGTGGCGATGACGGTAGCCGCTCCAGGCGGAGATGGCGGTCTCATGATAGGTCGGATAAGGCGCGAAGTTGCCGGGACCGGTATAGGTCGGGCCCTGGTTCACATAGTAATACTGGTGCTGGGTCGGAGCCGCGCCATATCCATATTGCGTGTCCGGGTCGGCCAGCCGCTCATAGCCCCAGCCGCCGCAGCCGGTGTTGCAGCCGCTATAGACCGGCGCCGGGGGCACGTAGACCTGGGCCGCGCATGGCTCGACATAAGCCTGTCCGCAGGGCGAGCAGCCGGAAAACAGCCCGCCTCCGCACGCCAGCGCCGGCACGGCGCTCGCGGTCACCACGGCGACTGCCGCTACCAATCCTGAAATCGTCTGACGCATTACTCTCTCCTGTGGACGTGTTTTTGTTGGCTAGTGTGGAAACTTCCCGGGCTTGCGCTGCGGTTGCCGTTGGAAATCATGGTGCATGTCGCCGCCTTGCGGCGCGAAGATCACCGGTGGCGGATAGAACGGCACTTCCGGTTGCACCGGCTGCGGCGTGGATTGCGCCGACCATGATTGGTGATAGCTCTCGGCGGGCTGCGGCAGCGCGCGGTTGGCGGGCGGTTCGATTTCGAGGCGCCCATAGCCCGGCAGATGGCCGGCGCTCGGATAGTAATGGCCGACGTTGGGCACGGGATCGGCGACACGGCCGCCATAGATCGTGGGGGTCACGTGCACGTTCTTGCTGAGGCCCCAGTCGCCTTCGACCACCGCGTAGGAGGCGTCGATGCCGTTGATGATGATGGGAACGCCGGCGCGACCGGGAATGACCAGAACAGGCGCGCTGTCCGCCAGCGCCGCGCCGCTCGTCCCGATCAAGATGGCCAGCAAAAACCCGGCGCGCATGGTTTGGAGTCCCGACTACAGGGACAATTTAGCCGAACCCGCGATGCCAAGGGTTAAAGCCCCGGACCAAACTTTTGGTAAGCCTAACGCGTAAGGACCGCCTCGCGCTCAATTGCAAGCGATCGCGATGAAGGAATTGTTAACGGGCGAACGCTTCCTCGAACAGGCTCCGCATCGCGGCCCAGGAGCGGCGGTCGGCCTGCGCGCTGTAGAGTGCGGAGCGCAGCATCGAGCCATCGGCGGCCGGATTGGTGAAACCATGCAGCGTGTTGCCGTAGCTGATGACCTGCCAGTCGGCGACGCCGGCTGCGCGCATCTCGTCCTCGAAGGCCTTGACCTGGTCCGGCGGCGCCAGCGGATCGTCGGCGCCGGTGCAGACCAGCACGCGGGCCTTGATCTTCCCCGATATCGCGGGCGACTTCGTCGTCAGCACGCCGTGGAAGCTGACGACGGCCGCCAGATCGGCGCCGTCTCGCGCCAGCTCAAGCACCACCGAGCCGCCGAAGCAGAAACCGATCGCGCCCAGTCTCGTCGGATCGACCTGCGGCAAGGCTGCGAGCGTCGCCAGCGCGGCGCGGCCCCGCGCGCGGAGCGTTTGCGGATCGTTGCGAAGGCCGCCGACGAGATTGGCCACCTCCTGCAGGTTTCGCGCCTGCCGACGATCGCCGAACATGTCGGCGGCGAACGCGACGTAACCGAGCTCCGCGAGCCGGCGCGCCCGTGTCATCGCGAAATCGCCAAGTCCCAGTCCCTCGTGGAACACCAGCACCCCCGGCCGCCGTCCCGCGGCGGCGGTTTCACCGAAAGCGAGATACCCACGCAAATCGACCGCCTCGTTGCGGTAGTTGATGTCGTGGATTTGCATGCGTGGGAGCCTTTACCGGGAATAACGGAACTGGAACTTCACATCGGTTTGATGACCGCACAAGGCGGATTTGGAACATCCCGGGGTTGCGGATTGTTTCACCCGCGACGATTTCAGTTCCGGAGCACCGCGATGACGCCATCAGGATTTCTCGCTGCAGCCACGATCTTGACCGCTGTCATGGCGACGCCTGCGACGGCGCAGCAGGCGATCCAGGAGCCCGGCGGCTACGCGCAGGCCTACCCATGGGCTAATGTTTACAATTACCGCCACGGCCCCACGGGCTATTGGCCGGGCGAGGCGGTCGGCGGGCCGATCGCACCGATTCCGTTCGAGGGAAGCGACTCCTACGACTATCTTCTTCGCCCTCCAACGGATGACGACTATTACGCCATTTATTACCGGGACCGGCCGGTGACCCGCCTCACGACCTGCGGCCTGGATCCCGACGCGAGGTATCTCGGCCCGGATGGGCGCTGGTATCCCTGTTAGCGACAGCACATCGGTTCGGTGTGAGCCGCAACTCCATCCGCGACGACATCACTGTTTGAGTCGCGGAGCAGAAAGCAGCCGATGAAACCCCGCTACCCCCTGCAGGTGCGCAAATATTGCGTCCGTGCATCCCGCTCGGTGCCGGCGGCGCCGAAGGATGCGCCAAGGCACCATTCGTAATGAACCGCGGTATCGCTCGACCATCGGGCGCCCTGCAGGCCGCCCGCACAGCGCGGGTTGGACAATCCGGCACGCACCTGGTTGAGCGCTGCCTGGGTATATTGTCTGCAGAATGCGGGGTCCGCGGCGCGGGCTGGCGTCAATCCCGGCATCAGAAACGCCGATAAAACCAACGCGAACGTCAACGGCAGCCTGTTCGTCATGTCGCCTCTCCCCAGCCGAATGATTCCCTCGGCTGCAGTGTAACATCCGCCGGGCGGCTTCGCACATTAGAAACGAGGCGCGTATGCGGGAGGCGGCGATCGATTTCGATCCCGCAGCCTCGCTCGGGCGTACCCGGTACACGCTCAACATGTCCGTCGCTTCCGATGCGGTCAATCTCCTGCCGACGTATCACCTCGGCTGGTTCCCCTGTCGCTCTGTTTCCTTGCGCGCGGCAAACGCGTGCGATCCAAAAAGGCCAACCGTAAACCAACGTATGGTCCTTCCGATCCCTTCGCTTCCGAAAAGATTACCTTGGTGTAATTGAAGCCCGGGCGCGCTGGTCCTACGCTAATTACAATCGGAAACGTTTCAGCTCTCGAGAAACTCACGATTCATGTCGGGAAGAAGCGCGTTTTCGATGCTGTACGACGCGTTATTTATCAAGCGACCGCAACGACAAATACCTGCGGAAGGCCAAAGAGGAGACGACAATGCGCAGCAACTCTCAGCAATCTCGGGATAGTGCTCCAATGCGTTGCGCGGTCTGTGGCGGACGGTTTGGTCTGGTCCGATACTATTCCTGGCGAACTGCCCTCTGCTCGAGGAGGTGCACGGATTGCTTCAAGTCCCGCCGGGAGAGCGATCGCAGATGGCTGGTTTGCCGGCGCGCGGCCTGACAATTCCGTCGCAAAGAACCTCCCTCTAGCTCGTCGTCTCGAATTTGGAGGTGTCACATGAGGTTCATATGCGTGAATGATCGGACGCCCTCGTCGCACCCTGTCTGCGCGGCCTGCGGCCGATCGATCGGATCAACCTATTTGAGACAGATCGAAACACGGCTCTGTTATTGTGATCCCGGTTGCTACGCCTCCATGCGTTCCGACAATCTTGGGACTGGTTCCTTTACACCGGATCAGGCCGGCGCAGTTCTGGAGTCTGCCTTGATGTTTCTTCATCTCAATAGCGACAGTGATCTGGCATACTGAACTTCGACATTGATGCAAGCAGCGGCGCAACGCATCAACCAGACGATGACAGAGTGCCGGATCATGATCGTACTCGCCTGAGCGCCTGTAGAAAACTCCGAGAAATAACTGACCGAAAATCCCCGCACAAACGCCCTGTCTGGCGCGTTGCCGGAAGCCTGCGGTTTGCGATGGCTGGACGGCCGAAATCGTTGAGCTCAAACTGGCGATCCGCCAACCAGTCATCGAACCCGTCTGCGCATCAGCGCCGGGAACGGAAATTTCCTACGCCATGACAGGCCGGCAAATGGCGGCTCCGCACCCGGCAGAGACGGCTTCAGCGACGTGTGGGAAGCGAGAAAGCCCCATTTCCGAGCAATAATTGCGAGAAGGCTTGCGAAGGTTTGAACCCTGCCGCTGAATGGTGGGCGCACCGGGGCTCGAACCTGGACCCGCTGAAATGTGAGTCATCGGGAATTGCCGGAGTAGCCCTTTCGGCACAACTCTGATATTTGACCGCCCTGCTCTTCGGACACCTTTGGCGAAGGGGAGACAAAAAAGCGGCAAAACCATATATTGATGTCGCAACTAATCGATTTTGTTGAATTGGCCGGTTTAGCTCAGCGGTAGAGCAGCGGTTTTGTAAACCGAAGGTCGGGAGTTCAATCCTCTCAACCGGCACCAGCGATCTCCAATTTTTTAACAACGGCCCGTGCCGCCCCTATTCAGCGGCGAGGCTCGATCCCATCTTCGCAATCTTCTCCAGCACCGGCAGCAGGTGTTGCAAGAATTCCGCCGGGTTCTCGCTCATCGGAAAATGCCCGAGGCCCTTCATGATGGTGACCTCGCTGCCCGCAACGCTGTTGGCCACGGCGAGCGTTTCCTCCGGCGTGCAGGAATAGTCGTATTCGCCCGACAACAGGAACAGCGGACAGCGGCGGGTATCGATCTGGGCGACGCGGCCGCGGATGTCGCCGTCGAGCTTGTAGAAATACAGATCGCCCTTGAAGACGCCCGGACCGCCCTGCATGTAATGCCACAACGTCTCCCAGCGCGCATCATCCGGCGCGTCCGGCCCGACCAGTCCGGAGACGATGGCGGCGGCAATTTCGCCGCCGTGCACGTCGGGACGGTGCAGAAAATTCAGGTCGTAATAGGGATCGACATGGGCGCCGGCCTGCAGGCCGATGATGGCGCGGAAGCGCTCGGGGTGCTCGAGCGCCAGGTGCAGCGCGATGCGGCCGCCGATCGAGCAGCCGATCAGGATCGGCCGGTCGAGTTCGAGCGCCGACATGATCTCCAAAATCATGGTCGTGTATTGAGCCGAAGTGAGCTGGTATTCCTCATTGTGCCAACCCGGAGGCGGCGATGACTTGCCATGCCAGGGCATGTCGAAGGCTATGACGCGGTGGCGGCGGGTGATGCGCTCGTCGTTCATCAGCGCCCGGTATTGACGCCCGTCGGCGCCCGCGGTGTGAAGGCACAACAATGGCGTGCCCTCGCCTGCCTGCTCGACATAGATGCGATGCGGCCGGCCGAACAAATCGAGATGCATATAGCGGCCGATGATCGGCTCGAATGCCGCGGTCATGTCGCGGCTCCCTCAGCGCGCAGCTTTGCCAGCACCTCCTTGAAGTAGCGCAGATTGGCCATGAAGATCTGCAGGTTGCCCTCGGCCTTGAGCACGCGCCGCTTGATCAGCGCCATCAGATCATTCGAGCCGGGCGGCGGCCGCTGGCTCCAGAATTTCTGCCATTCCGCTGCCGGCGCCCGCAGCGCGAATGCCGACGACGGCATGACGAAGGGCCCGCGCGCCACCGACACCACCTTGCCTTCGAAGATCGCGATCAGGAAGGCGGCCGGGCCGACTTCCAACAGGAACGTCGTCGTCAGGAACCGCCCGCGCCTCACCAGCGCTTCATCGCCATTGACCCGCTGCCCGAGCGTCTCGATCATTTGCGGCCTCCCGTTGGTCGTTCGCCGGACCGCCGCTTGGCTTGAGGCGTCCTGCGCACTTTGCCTCGCATGATGGGGCGAACAGGCGCGACGTCAATCGGCTAAAGCCCGGCTCGGGCTTTTGCCGCGCAGGCCGCCGGCAGCGCAAAAGCGAACCGGCCGTGGACGCGCACGGCGGCGTACCGACGGTCCGCCGTTCAGCAGTTCCATAAATGAAACCAATGGCTTCTCACTTAAGTCGCTTTCCGGACTTAAGGGCTATACAAGTTCCTCATTCGTCGACGTCGAACGCGTGATTTCCTTGTTCTCCGCAAGGTATCATCCGACGCTCGAGTGCTGAGCTCTCTCAATAGCCTGGAGTTCAGCATGAAACATTCGGCATTGTCGTTGATCCCGTTGGCGCAGCTTCTTGTTGTTCCGGCGTCGGCCAAGACACCCTTCGACGGCACATGGGATGTTGCCGTCCTCACGCGAGCCGGGAGTTGCGATTCGTCTGCGCACTATCGGCTGACCGTCCAGGACGGAAAGGTGTTCGGCCCCGGTGATGTTTCAGGGCACGTCACGATCGACGGTTACGTCCGGGTGTCGATCAGCGGCTCCTATGCCAACGGCCAACTCGACGGCCGAATCGGATCGGGCAGATGGAACGCGGCATCCTCGGGAGCGCCTTGCAGCGGCAGATGGAATGCCACGAAGGAATAGGCCGGAGACAGCCCGCCCCCGCGCATCGGCGCTAAAGCCACGAGCAAACCAGCATCAGGTTGGCGGCGCAGGCCGCCAGCAGCGCGACGCTCAGTGCGACGTGCACTCCCTCGCCGGATGTTTTGAAGGTCGTTCCCATGACGGCGAAAACATCCGGCGATTCTACCCGGCGAGTCTCGCGGATTATTTTTGGGGGGATTCAGGACTCGTTTACGACTCAGGTACCTGCCCGTCACATTTGGGGGCCGCTACTCACGCTCCCTCACTGGCGCGTGAACCGCCGGTCCCCCGCTGGACGGAAACCCCGGCCCGGGGAGGCGCGTTAGACTGTTTTCCGGGAGTGATCCGATGCCCTATGCGCTGTTCTGCAACGAGGCCAAGTTGAGCAAGGCCTATCCCACCGAGGCCGAGGTCTGGAAGCAGGCCAGGCGCAGCGGGCTTGTGGTCGACGTCACGTCCGAGGAAGCGAAGCCGACACCGCGGCCGCTGCTGGACAATGATTACGAGATCAGGCCCTGCCGGCCGGATCCGCAGGAGGATCCGGTCAAGAACCGGGCCGACGCCGAGCGCGAGGCCGAGCTGGAATTTGAGCTGGGTTCGTGAGCAAACACAACCACTTGTCGTCGCAATCCGCGAAGGCGGATGACGATATATTTTCCGGCAAGCCTTACGGCGTCGCCACCGCCAACGAAGCCTGATCGGTGGCAAGCACCACGCAGGCCTTCTTGCGATGCAGGCCCCTGATCGCACCGGTGACCCTGAGCACCTTGCCGACAGGACATGAAGCGTCCTGCACATAGGCGGTCTCATAAGGCGCCAGCACAAGGGGTTCGGATTTCAGCACGTTTTGGGCAAGGCACGGCAGCGTCAGCGCGGTGAAGATCAACCCTGAAAACAAGGTACGCATGTTCGTCGTCCAGCAACCGGCCAAGCCATCATAGCCGATTGCCGCGCGAAGTTTCGCAGACTGCGAAAATTATTTTTTGCGCCCCACCTGCACGGCAATAGACCGGCGACGTCCGCGCGCGAAACCGCCGGAAGCCGAAAGCTCACGCGATCCTGCCGCTTTAGCGTCCTGGCGATGCCTCGTTCCGGCCGATCCTGGTACCGGGCCGGGGGAAGAGATCGCCCTTCACGACGTCGACCAGGAAAACCGAGCCGGCATCCGTGAGATGCACGATATCGCTGACGATCACGTCGCTTGCGGCCGGTCCGACGCGCGTCAAGCACCCGTCCGGGTTGCACAGCGCATGCCAGGCGGAGATATATTCGACACCCGCGGCCTTGCTGAAGGCTTGCATTTGCCCGTCGCCCTCCGGCCCGGATACACCCGTCCCGATCCGGTCGGCGATACGATGCCGAAACCGGTAGTAGTTCACCAGCGAGTGCGGCAGCGTGCGCTTCCATACCGGCACCGGCCCCAGAATGACAATTCGCGGGATACCGATGGCCTGGAGCCGTTTGATCGTTTCCCCGAGCTTGCCGAGATCGTTGCCGCCGTCCCACATCGCGTGAAGCAGGACGATTTCGGGATGAGACGACTTTATGAAACCGAAGGCGACGTCGCTGGCCGCATCGCATCTCGAATTCGTTCCAGTCGCCAGGATCGGCGCGCACCCGGGCGCCGCAAAATGCGCCAGGCGAAACGGCACGGTCTGCTCGGCGTTCTTCAGGCCCGGCAGGAGCGCCGCGGCGTTGGAATCGCCCCACAGCAACAACAGCGGATTGTCCCCGGGCTCGATGCAGTTGGAATCGAATTTGGCGCCGGGGACCTCCAAAAAGCACTTGTCGCGCAAGCCGGCATTGCTCTGCCCCGGCAGCATCGCGATTTCGCGAATTTCCGGCGCAAAACGAAAGCCGAAGCCGGATGCCGCCGCGGTGACGATCCCCACCAGGCCGATGCTTGTCAATGCGAAGGACAATCGCGGCACCGCCTTCGGATTCCGCCGCAGCGGGATTTCGACGAAGCGGAATGTCAGCCAGGCGAGAGCCACCGCGACGATGACGGCAATCCAGATCTCGACAAAGTTAGGAACCCCGTTGCGCAGGATGGCCAGATAGGACAACAGCGGCCAGTGCCAGAGATAAAGCGGATAACTGATCAATCCGACCAGGACCATCGGCCGGTTCGACAGCAAGAACCGGTTCACCCACGCATTCGGCGAGACGATGATCAGGACCGCGCCGAGCACCGGCAGCAGCGCGTAAACGCCCGGAAACACACTGTCTTTGTTGAGCCCGAGCGCGGTGCCGAGGATGGCCGCAAGCCCGATCACGGCGTTCAAATTGTCGCGCCGCGCAAACCCGCCCTGCTCGCGTTGCGGACCCTCGACAAAACGGTCGGCGACGATGCCGCCGGCCAATAATTCCCAGGCTCGCGCAAGCGGCGAGTAAAATGACCACTCCTTGTAGCCGAGGAAAATCAGCAGGCTGACGCCGAACGACAGCGCCGCGAACGCCCCGATCCAGAGCGATCGCCGCTTCGATCCGGCCAGCAGCCAAAGGATCGGCGGCCAGAAGATATAGAACTGCTCCTCGATGCCGAGCGACCAGAGGTGGACCAACGGATTTTCGGCGGCATCGGGCGCGAAATAGCCGACCTGGGTGAGTTGAAACAGGTTGGATACAAACCCAACCCCCGCCACGATGCTCTTGCCGAGCAGGGAGAACCCGTCGGGAAGTAGAACGAACCAGCCGATCAGGTAGGTCGCGGCAAGCACGACGGTGAGCGCCGGAAAAATCCGCCGGATCCGGCGAGCGTAAAAATTCAGCGGCGAGAAGGTGCCGGCCCCGAGCTCCCTGAGGATGATGCGCGTAATCAGGAAGCCGGAAATGACGAAGAAGACATCGACCCCGATATAGCCGCCGGGCACCAGCCAGGGCTGCGCGTGGTATCCGACCACCAATAGGATCGAGATCGCCCGCAGACCGTCGATGTCCGCGCGATAGGCAATCATCTTGTCATCGCGGGCGGGCCGCACCATCGGCAAATCCTTGCGAGGGAAGCGAAATTACCCGATATGGCGGCAAAAACAAAAAGGCCGGCGAAATGCCGGCCTTCCCGTAATCGTTCGATCCGCGGCGGGTCAGTACTTCGCGGCGACCGGGCCGCCCCAGCCGAAGCGGTAGTTCACCCCGACCTTGACTGTATGCTCGTCGTCGCGGAAGCGGGCGCCGACGATCGGCGCGGGCCCGCCGGTGAAGGTGGTATTGCCGAAATTGTAGTATTGGTATTCGGCCTTGGCCGACCAGTTGGGCGCGAACATGTACTCGAGACCGGCGCCGACGGTGAAACCGTCCTTGTGGGTGCCGTCGGTGGTGAACGCCACCGGTGCGCCGCCTACTGCTACGCCGAGATTGGGATTGTCGCGCCAGGCAAAACCGCCCTTGGCATAAAGCAGCGCCGGGCCCCAAGTGTAGCCGACCCGGCCGGTCACCGAACCAAGCTGGTTGTTGCTGGAGGTGATCAGCGTATTGCCCGGGAAAACCGTGCCGTTGTTGTTGCCGTTGGCAAGCCAGCTGTACTGGGCCTCGGCGCCGATCACCCAATTGGTTGCGAACTGATAGTCGACACCACCCTGTACGCCGCCCAGGAATCGTCCGCCGTTGCCCTCGAGGCTGTTGTTGCCCGCGAACGCCCCGCCGAGATGGCCGCCGATGTAGAAACCGGTCCAGTTGTAGACCACCTCCGGCGCCGTATAGACTTGGTATA
>JGI12635J15846_10005087_pt1 | contig 11361 bp, 11 predicted proteins | sample BlaSpr_A8_OM2_M2_FD_15846 | JGI IMG/M metagenome (IMG submission 15846) | reverse complement strand
AAGGCGCAGCGAAGATGAAGATAGCCGTCTTAGACCGGATTGCAGCTCGGCGCCGGGATTGGGATTCGATGCGGTACACCAAGCCGCGACGTGCGGATCTGGGACGGTTGGATTGCGTGGGCGCGGGCTTCGGGTTCCTTTTTTCTTTCCGTTTTTTGACGGCGGGTTTTTCCTGCCGGGTTCTCAGGCGGCCGTAGAAGAAGGATCTGTGGCGGAGACTTCCCAGCAGGAAACGACAGATGAGGAAGCTCGTCAGAACGGCCGCCATTACAGAGTTTCAAGCGCGGTGACGGAGCCGGTGCCGCCGGTTGTAACGGCCAGCTCCGCGCCTCCCGACAACGACGAATTTGTTTTTGTGCGGCGGGATGGAACGCTATTTTTTGCGGTGGCCTATGCCTGGGAAAAAGGGACGCTGCGCTACATTACCAGCCAGGGTTTGCGCCACACGGTCACGCAGGATGCGCTGGATCTGGACGCAACGCGGCAATTCAACGAACAACGCGGATTGAATTTTCGATTGCCGGCGTGAAGGCTATTTTCTCACGGGTTCCGGCATGACGTAGCCGGATGTCGCGGGCAGTCCGGCACGCTCCAACTGCACGGTGGTGTGTTCAATCGCAAATTCCTTTGCGGCTACTTGTTTGATCGAAGCGAGCAGGCGCTCGCACTCGTCGAGGTGCATATCCGGGATGCGTGCGTGGAGACTCAGCGCATTGTGACCTCCGCCGAGGCACCAGAGATGGACATCGTGCACTTCCTGCACGCCTTCAATTGTCAAGATAGCCCGGGCAACGTCTTCGACGCGTAAATCAAGCGGACGGCCCTCCAAAAGAATGTGCGAGGATTCGCGCAGGATTCCGATGCTAGACCAGAGCACGAGCAAGCCGATGGCCAGTCCGAGAAGCGGATCGATCCAATGCACACCGGTCGCATGGATGATCAGCGCGCCGGCGATAATAGCTATATTTGAGAGCGCATCACCAAAATTGTGAACGAGGATGCTGCGGAGATTGAGATCGCCGCGTCCGCGGACGAGGGCGAGGGTGATGCCGCCATTGACCGCAAGCGCGCCAATGGAAGTCCAAATCATCCAGCTCTCGACTACTTCAACGGGGGAGCGGAAGCGTTCGAAAGCTTCGTAGCCAAGCCAGAGCGAAAGCAGGACGAGAACAAAGGCGTTGGTGAACGCAGCGAGCGTGCCGGCGCGGTGATAACCGTAGGTTTTTTCGCTGTCGGCAGGGCGTTCAGCCCAGCGCATGGCGAGATAGGAAATGCCGAGCGCGGGGACGTCGGAAAGATTGTGAACGGCGTCGTTGAGCAAGGCGATGCTACGGCCGAGAATGCCGCCAAAAACCTCCGCTACAACCAAACCGAGCGTGGCGGCCATGGCCCAACCAAGCACGGAGGGGCGTAGAGTGGGGTGATGGTGACCAGCGTGACTGTGGCCATGGGAATGCGAATGACCGGCGTGACCGTGGTCATAATCCTGATCATGGGAATGGGCAGCCATCTGGCCTATTCTACCCGCTCGATGGCGGCGATGCAGCCCTTTCCCCCTGCTTATTGGGCAGTATGACACTTTGCCTCCGCGAATTGATTGACGCTCCTTCCGGCGGCTGCGACCATGAGACAAGCTTCCCGTTTCGCGCGTTTTGGCGTGGAACGACCCGTCACACTGGGGTTTTGCGCTCAGGGCCATGACAGTTCCCATCGCTAAATTGAGTTTCTGGGGCGTGCGCGGATCAACGCCGACGGTGGACCCGGCGACGTGGCGCTACGGCGGCAATACGCCTTGTCTGGAGCTGATTGCCCCGGACGGCACGCAATTCATCCTGGATTGCGGCACGGGACTGCGCATGCTGGGGAGCCGCTGGGCCGCGCCAAACGGCGGAAAGGTGCCGGAAACGCACATCCTGGTCACGCACTATCACTGGGATCACATCCAGGGGATTCCGTTTTTTTCGCCGCTGTATGTGGAGAACAACGAATTTCATTTCTACAGCTTCCGGTCAAAATATTTGGGGCGCGACAGCCTGAAACAAGTGTTCGAGGCGCAGATGGCGCTGCCCTACTTTCCGGTGGACATGTCAGCGATGAACGCCAAGCGGAAGTTCAAGGAAGTGGATGGGGGAGATTCGTTTACGGTCGGAGAGAACAAGATAACGGCGCGCTGGTTGAATCATCCGCAGGGCTGCCTGGGCTTTCGAATCGATACGCCCGCAGGCACCGTGGCTTATGCTACGGACAACGAGCCGGGCGACGCAAAACTGGACGAGAACCTGCGCGAACTGGCCGCCGGTGCGGACATATTCATCAACGACGCGCAATTTACACCCGAACAGTTGGAGACGACGAGAAAGGGCTGGGGGCATTCCTCGTGGTTGGAGGGAGCGAAAGTGGCGCGGGAAGCTAAGGCGAGGACCCTGGTGCTTTTCCATCACGACCCTGATTCGACCGATCGCATGGTGGATTCGATACTGCGGCAGGCGCGGGAAGAGTTCGATTCAGTGTTCGCGGCGAGCGAGGGCATGGTGATTTCCCTGGGCGCACCGGGAGAGAGCGTTCAGGCGCACATGCCGGGAACGCGAACAACGCTGCGGCGCGAAGCGCAATTCCACGCGAAAGTATGCGGCGTAACCGAAGGCGGGAAGGACTTCGAGGAAGAGACCGTCGTGCGGGATATTTCACTACAGGGTGCGCTGATTTCGCTGAAGCACTTGCCGCGGCTGCAATCGGAGCTGCAAGTCATCATGGAGGCGCCGGGCGCAGATGGTGTGCAATCGATGAATTTGCGCGGTTACGTTGTGAGGATCGACGCGGGACCGGAGAAGGGACATGTAGCGGTGGGCGTGGTGTTCACCGATTAATCTCAAATCTCAAGATCAACGGATTTCCTAAACAGGGGCGCCCCGATCCGATCGGAGCGCCCCTATTGCTTTCTTGGCTTGGGCGTGCGGGTCCTGTAGGCTGAGGTGAATGACCATGGCTGAGGAAAAAGCCAACTTCGTTCCCGTCAGTGCGTTGGACAAACGGCCGCCGTCGAAGCGCGATCTCTTGCGGGGGTTGGTGCGGCAGGCGCCGTTTGTGGCGAAGAATTTCCAGCTTTATTTTCGCAACGCGTGGCGGCGAAACGTTTTGCGGACCAAGGTCGTCGCGCCCTACGCGGTTACGTTTTATGTCACGCACAAATGCAATCTGGCCTGCAGCTACTGCACGCAAAAGGAGCCGGACGTTTTCAGTGAGGAGCTGCCGACGAGAGAGACGATCCAACTGTTGAAGCGCATCCGAAAAGAGACGGACTCTATCGTGATTACTGGTGGCGAGCCGACGCTGCGGCCCGATATTGAGGAGTTAGTTGAAGCGGCGCGGTTCGATTGCAAGTACCGTTCGCTGCTGCTGATTACCAATGGAACTTTGCTGGACCGAAAGCCGCGGATTCTACAAGCCGTGACCGGGCTGGTGGTGAGCCTGGATGCGCTGGCGGTTGATCCGACGAATTCGCTTTCGAAACCGGCGGCGTTGCCGAAAGTACTGGAAAACCTTGAGCTCGCGAAGGAGCTTCTGGGCAGCCCGCGGCGCATCACCATCAGCACGGTGATCGAGCAATGGAACGTGGGTGAAGTCGAACGGTTGCTGGATTGGTGCGGGGAGCAAGGATTTGTGTTTGCGGCGCAGTCCGCGCAGATGGAGAAAATGCCAAACCTGGCGCTGCTGAAAAATCCGCAGTATCAGGCGCTCGTAGATAAGATCATCGAACGGCGGCGCAACAGTATTCAGCCGATCAACGGCACGCCGCGGACGATCGAGACGCTGCTACGCTTCGGTGATTTTCAGTGCTATCCCACGATGTTTCCCCGGGTGTATCCGAACGGGGATGTGTTTTATCCCTGCGAGCCGCTGCGCAAAGTCGCTGGCAACTTGCTGCGCGATGGATCGCTGAAGAAAATATTCGCGCGGGGAAGAAAGATTTACGGGGATATTCCGCCGTGCCAAGGCATCTGCTACCTGTTCGGAAACGTGCTCTCGCACTATTACGTGAATGACTTTTGGGGGCTGGCGGGGGATTTTATTCACTGAAGGCGGATGGCAGCTGCTTGCTACGACCGGAGTGTAGACAAGTTGAGATCCTTTCTGACAGGGCCGGAACCTTCTGCCCCTTAGCTCAGGATGACAATGCGTGCGGGCGTGCCTAAAATAAAAGAAGGCGAAACCCTGGAGGAAAATTCGAACTAACTCAAATCGGCGATTTTTTTGTCGAGGTGGGCGAGCGCGGCTTCGAGGGATTTGCGATGGTTGGGGTGCGTGGCGGACGCGAGGTCGTTCACGATTCGGATACGAGAGAGTTGAAGATCCTTGAGCTGCTCTTCGCGCATGAGTTCTTCCGGCGTTTTGGGTCCCGAACTTGGGTGCTGCTTCGGGGTTTCCGTAGCTTCGACCTGCGATTCCACATCTTTACTTTCCCAGCCGCGTGCCATGCCTACAGTGTGACACAAATTGTGCAAATCGCGGCCGATTCAGAAGAGAAATTGTGGCGAGAAGAGCATCAGGCGCTGGCAGCGCGGCGTTGCGGGAGAACGGGGAGAGCCGGACGCATCACGCCGCGGATAGAGGACTCGGCGACGCGCGCGAGATGTTCGGCAAAAATGCCGCCGTAGGAGAAGTCGGTGGAGTCACTGGCCCAGGTGATTCGCAGGTGCCAGGATCCTTGGGATTCCTCGGCGCAGGAGGCCGTGATTTCGCTGACGGGGATCTTGAGTAGCGGTTGGAAGCGCCGGTCAAGCACCCAAACACTTTCGGCGCCTACGAAGAGTTGCGCGGCAGCAGATGGCGCGCTTCCTGACTGAAAGCGCCCGCCGTTAACGACAACGAGAGCGCCCAGTTCGTGTGCTTTGTCGTCGGCACTGCTACCGGGTTTGGCGGGAGGAAGAAGAATGGCGCCGATGAACATGGCCAGACCGACGATGGCCGGAACGAAGCTGGTGCCCAAGCCGACCGGAAGGACGACCAGTGCCGCGCCGCCAAATCCTAAGAAAATGCGGAAGAGCATCCAAGAGCGCGGGTTGCGCCGCAGATGCAGAATTTTTGGGATGACTAACACCAAGGCGAACAGAGCTGCGAGCGCAAGTTGACGAAGCCTTTTGCCGAAACCTTCCGGCTGGGAAAGCGCGGGACTGGACGTGGCACTCATCTCCGATCTTTCAAGTTTCGAGGCCGCCGATTTCGCGCATGCGTGCAAAGGCACGCCGCACGTGAGGAATGGTGATCGAGCCTCCAACGATCAGCGCCACGTTGAGCGCGTCAATCACTTCTTCACGCTTCCAGCCTTCTTCGCCGCAGCGGACCAGGTGATAGGTGATGCAGTCATCGCAGCGCAGCACCGCGGAGGCGACCAGACCGAGCAATTCCTTCGTTTTTGTGCTGAGCGGGCCGGGTTCGTAGGCCTGGTGGTCCAGAGCGAAGAAGCGCTTGATGCCGAGATGGCCGCAGCCGAGAATTTCCTCGTTCAGGTCAGTGCGAAACTTCTGAAAATCCTCCANGCGATCGGCCATTGCTCCTCCGGGNGATGAAACAATCGGGCGCACCAACGGTGCCAGCATTATGAACTAAATCTTTCCGCAACGCGCTGCGTTATTCGGGAGTGGCCGCCAGCGCCTTCTCAGCCAGCTCTTTCGCGCCGGGCTTCCCGGCGAGGAGGAGTTCGGCCCACTCCGAGCCGGCCTTCGAGAGTCGGACGGCTTCGCTGGTGAGAGATTCGGGGCCCCCGGAATCGGAGTTGCCGAAAAAAATGCGGTCCATAGGATGGGAGGCGGCTAGGCGGGTCTTCGTGTAGTGGCCCGGCACCGCCATGAACATCGGATGGCCACGGCGGTAGATGCGCACTTCTACGGCGTCTATGTTGAATTCGGGCAGCAGTTTTTGGAAATCGACGAGGACGCGAGCGGCGAGGGACTTGCAGTCGTGTTCGTCGAGCAGGGTGGAGCGCTGCAGTTCGCGAAGCGGCGTGTAGAACGACAGGATGTTGTGCTTTTGCTGGTAGCCGGGGTTCTTCTGGATGGTCCAGTCGGCGACGATAAAATCGGTGAAGGCGCTTCCGGGGCACCAATTGTCGTAGCCGCGGTTGTAGACCGGTTTGTCGAAGATCATATTGACGACGGGATAGGGAGCGAAGCGGTAGTGGCGCATGGCGGTTTTTTGTTCGGAGGGGAGACCGATGACGATGCGAGAAGTGATGTGCTTTGGCGTGCACATAAGAACGGCCTTGGCGGAGACGGTGGTTAATTTTCCTTCGTGATGATAAGTCACGCGGACGGCGTCTTTGTCCTGGACGACGGCAACGACTGCGGCATTGTCGAGCATGCGCCCCTTGTATTTCGGCTGGAGGACTTCGACAAGTTTGTGCGTGATGCAGCCGAGTCCGCCGGGGAGAATCGCGCGCTCGGCGTCGCCGCCGCTGATGAGATCCTGCGCGTTGGCAAGCCCGACATAGGCGGAGCTTTCTTCCGCTCTCGCGCCCCAATTCGAAGGGCCGAAGGCGTCCCACCATTGCTGAACTTCGGGGGCGTAAGCGGAAGTGAAATTGGAGAAAGGCTGCGCGTCGAGTTCGGCCATTTTCTCGCGGAGCTTGATTTTCATCATGTCGTCGCGAAATTTATTGAAGCTTTCGCGCACTTCTTTGGGAAAAGGAAGCTGGTCGAGGCCGGTCTTCCAGGTGTCAGGGACATACGTCTTGTTGACGATGGTGGGATCGGGCATGTTGACAAAAGGCAGTTTCAGGCCGATTTCGGAAGCTAGCTGGTCGCCTTCATCGCCGTGATAGGCATAGGCCGAGCCGGTGCCATAAATCTGGCCTTCGAATTCTTCCTGGAGGGCGTTGCCGCCGAACTGAGGTTCCTTTTCGAGCAGGAGCCAATCCTTGCCGCGCAGGAAATAGGCAGCGGAGAGACCTGCAATGCCGCCACCGACGATGACAATAGCGGCCTTGCGCGTGGCGTCGGGGCGTTCGAATTGATGGCCGTCGCGAACGTGGTGGCAGATTTCGAAGTGTTCCCCGTGAACGAGCGCGCCGCCTGGAGCGTTTGAATCTGGCACGGCGAGAAGTGCTTCATCGATGGGACAGCCGGCGGCGACGGAACCAGCGACGACGAACTTGATGAAATTACGGCGTGACGGCTCCATACGACCTCCTAGGGTCTTTCGGGAAGTTCCTGAGCATCGGTGCGGAGGCCGCCGGTACGCAAGCGGTACCAGGTTGTGATAAAGCCAACGGAGACAGCGAAGATCAGGGTGGAGACAGCGTTGATTTCAGGTGTGATGCCGCGGCGTAGGCGGCCCCAGATTTCGAGAGGCAAAGTATTGTCTCGGCCGGTCAGGAAAAAGGTGACGGCGATCTCGTCCATGGAGAGCGTGAAGATGAGCAGGCCGGCGGCGATCAGAGACAGCTTCAGATTCGGCAGAGTTACGCGCCAAAAGGTCTGCCAGGGCGTTGCGCCAAGGTCGAGGGAAGCTTCTTCCTGAGCGCGCTCCATTTTTTGCAGCCCGGCGAAGAGTTCGGTCGTGGCGACGGAGATCAGCGCGGTGCCGTGGCCGAGAAAAACGGTGAGCAGGCTGAGCTGGGCGCCGGCGAAGACGGCGAACATGAGCAGGGAAAGTCCCGTGATGATGCCGGGAAGAATCAGCGGCAGGAGAACGAGTCGGCGGAAGAGAGCTTTTCCGGGAAAGGTGGCGCGATCGAGCGCGAGTGCGGCCAGCAATCCCAGCGTGAGCGAGAGTGCGACGCTGCCGGCGGCGACGATCAGGCTGTTCACGACAGCATCCCAGATGGGGGCGTCGGCGAAAAGCTGGCGGTACCAATCGAGCGTGAGATGGCGGGGAGGGAAACCGCCGACCCCGTCACGATTGAAGGAGTAAAGAATGAGAACGACGACCGGCAGATAGATAAAAATGAAGACCAGCGAGGCATATATGGTGAGCAGCGGAGCGCGGCGGGTTGGAGCTTGGTTGCTCATTTGAAGGACCATCGCTTTTCGAGCCGCTCGCTCAGGAAAAGCAAGGAGATGGTGATGATGAGGATGCAAACGGAAATCGCGGCGCCGAGCGGCCAATCGTAGGCCGCGCCGAAGAGGCTTTGCACGACATTGGCGATCATCGTGCCGGAAGCTCCGCCAACCAGGAGCGGCGCGAGGAAATCGCCGAGCGACAGAACGAAGGCGAGAGTGGCGCCGGCAAGCAGGCCGGGAATCGAAAGCGGCAGGATGACGCGCAGAAATGTTTGAGCTGATCCGGCGCCGAGGTCCTGCGAGGCTTCCACAAGCGGGCGCGGGATGTGCTCGAGCGCCGCGTAGATGGGCAGAAAAACGAAAGGCGTGTAGATGTGCACAAGCATAAGAACGACGGCGAAAGGGCTGTAGAGGAGGAATGCGACGGGCTCGTGGGTAAAATGCAAGTATCGCAACAAGCCATTGAGCACGCCTTCGCTGCCGAGAATGGTTTTCCACGCGTAACCGCGCACCAGATAGCTTACCCACAGCGGCACGATGACGAGCTGGTAGAGCAACTCTTTGCGAGCACCGGCATGAAACGACAAGTAATAGGCCAGCGGGTAGCCGAGCAACAGGGAGCACATCGTCACCGAGGCGGCGANGCGCATGGTGCGCAAGAGGACTCCGACGTACACGGGNTTGGAAAAGAGCGTCACATAATTGTGAAGGTTCCACTGGTGGACCAGAACACCGTCGCGGACGGCCCAGAAGCTGTGCGCGAACATCAGCGCGTAGGGAAGCAGGAGAAACAAACCGAGCCAGAGGAGCGGCGGGAGAGAGACGATCGTTTTGTACGCGCGTGAATACATAGCGGAGGTGACTGGTGTTTGGTGACCAGTGACTCGTTACTGGTGACTCGCGAAAACTAACCGAGAAAGCCAGCCTTCAAGTTATATGGTCACTCCACTAAGAAATCGGAACGCATTCACTGATTTTCATTCCTGGACGCGGATGGCGTCCGCGATCGAGAAAACAAATTCGTGTTCACCGGAAAGCGGTCCTCTCGCGAAAATACGCACGCGCAAGAACTGGCCGCTGCCGCAATTCACTTCGAGCAATTCGCTCGCGCCACTGAAGAACTGCTGGTGCAGCGCGGCGCGGAAATGCGCGGTTCCCGGAGGAGCGGCGGCATCGGAAGCGAGGCGGATGGCCTCCGGCCGCAAGGAGAAGACGGCGGCATCATTTGAGGCCACCGTGGGCCACTTCAGGGCGCCGCACGTAACGATGCCATCAAGAATTTCGCCCCGCAGTAAGTTGGTTTGGCCGATGAACTGTGCCGCGTACGCTGTGGCGGGATGAGCGTAGATCTCGCGGGGAGACGCGACTTGCTCCAGCGCGCCGTCGCGCAACAGCGCGACGCGGTCGGAGAGCGCCATGGCTTCTTCCTGATCGTGGGTGACAAACAGAAAAGTGATGCCCAGCTCACGCTGCAGGGCTTTCAACTCACTTTGCATCTGCTTGCGCAGATTGGCGTCCAGCGCGGAAAGCGGCTCGTCGAGCAAGAGAAGTAACGGGCGATTGATGAGCGCGCGCGCGAGGGCGATGCGTTGTTGCTGGCCTCCGCTCAATTTGGATGGACGGGAATCCGCGAACTCCTGCATCTTCACCATGAGCAGCGCTTCATCGACGCGGGCGCCGATCTCCGGCGCAGAAGTTTTCTTGACGCGCAAGCCGTAGGCGACGTTTTCGCGCACACTGAGATGCGGGAATAATGCATAGTGCTGGAACACGGTGTTCACGCGGCGCTTGTAGGGTGGAAGGGTGTCCAGCCTCTCGCCGCTCATCCAGATTTCTCCCGCCGTGGGTTGTTCGAATCCGGCGACCAGACGAAGAAGAGTGGTCTTGCCGGAGCCGCTTTCGCCGAGCAGCGTGAGGAATTCCCCCGAAGCGATGTTCAAAGAAATGTCTTTTAGCACATCGCTCGCGCCGAAGCGTTTGGCAACTCCGCGCACTTCGAGGAGCGCTCCCGGAATGGCGGAGAGTTGCTGCTGCGGGTGGTTGGCAGCGGCGTAGCTCACTGAGCGGCCTTGACCTCGTTCCAGATTTCGTTGTACTTCGCGCGGCGAGGAACATCCTGCCAGAAATAGATTCGCTGCATGTAGGCACCGGGATTATCTAGGTGCAGGCCCTTTATTTCGTCCAGAGTCAAAAACTGCGAGGCCCCCGGATTCGCGGGAGTGTAGTGAGTCACGTCGGCAATCTTTTTCTGTGTTTGCGCTTCGATCATGTATTCCAAAAATTCCGTGGCAAGCTCCTTCCTGGAGCTCGCGGCCGTAATCATCAGGTGATCAATCCAGCCGGTAGTGTTTTCTTTCGGAATGGTTTCGCCGATTGGAAAATGAAGCTGGCGGAGTTGAGTGGTCATCAAGGGCCAGCCCATGGCGGCCACGACTTCATGGTTCTGAAAAAGATTTGTGAGTTCGCCGCCGGTGGCCCACATTTTGCGAATATTGGGCTTCAATTCAATCAGTTTTTTCTTGACGGCGGCCAGCTGATCGTCGGTAAGATTGTAGAGCTGCGACGGGTCGGGTTTGTCGAAACCAAGGACTTGCGCGGCCATATAGACCGTAGAAAGATCGTCCCAGACCGCCATCTTTCCTTTGTATTTCGCGTCCCAGAAGACCGCCCATGAATCGGGCGGTTGCGCGAATGCGGTGGTGTCATAGAGCAGCGGGTCCGGTCCCCACATGAACGGAACGCCGTACACTTGCCCGTTAGCCTTCACGAGCGGCAGATCCCGTAGCTTCGCAGAGAGCTGCGAGTAAGACGGCAGCTTGGATAAATCGAGTGGCGCAGCCAGTCCGGTGCGTGCGATGGACGCCGCGACATCGCTCGAAGGCGAAATGACGTCGTAGTTCGCCGCGCTGCCGCCGCGCAGCTTGGCCACAAGCTCGTCGCTCGAGCCCATGTAGGATGCACTGACCTTGCAGTGATGACTTTCTTCAAAGGCTTTTACGAAAGAGGAATCGGCGTAGCCTTCCCAAACCAGCAGGCTCAGCGATTCCTCCTTTTTCTGGCAAGCGCCGCATGCCAGTGCCAGCACCAAAATTCCCAGAAGAATGGCGCGAGATCTCATTGCTCCTCCCGGTTACTTTGCATCTACTTGATAGACCAGCCGCCCGCCCACGATGGTGGTGACAACCTTTGTGGCCGCAATCTTATGCGGATCGATGTCGAAGATATTCTGCGAAAGGATGATCAGGTCGGCGAGCTTGCCGATCTCGAGCGAACCTTCCGATTTTTCGCGGCGGCCGGCAAATGCTGCACCAAGGGTGTAGCCGTCAATGGCTTCGGCGACAGTTAGTCGTTGTTCGGGAACAAA
>JGI12635J15846_10005086_pt1 | contig 11363 bp, 11 predicted proteins | sample BlaSpr_A8_OM2_M2_FD_15846 | JGI IMG/M metagenome (IMG submission 15846) | reverse complement strand
GTCATGCGTTCGGACCGCGCTACAAGTGGATCGCGCTGTCTAACACGACGCTTGGCATGCTGATGGCAACGATCAACCAGTCGATCGTGCTGATCGCGCTCCCTGACGTCTTCCACGGCATCGGGCTGAACCCGCTGAGTCCGGGAAACACCAGCTACCTGCTGTGGATGTTCATGGGGTTCCTGGTGGTGTCTGCGGTGCTAGTGGTGTCATTCGGACGGCTGGGCGACATGTTCGGCCGGGTGCGGATGTACACCCTGGGCTTCGCGATCTTCAGCGTGGCCTCGATCTTCCTGACCGTGACCTGGATGCACGGCGCGGACGGGGCGATGTGGCTGATCATCTGGCGGGTCGTGCAGGGCATCGGCGGCGCGTTCTTGTTCGCCAACGCCGCCGCCATCACGACCGACGCGTTCCCGGCCAGCCAGCGCGGCCGCGCCCTCAGCGTGAACTCGATCGCGGCCATCGCCGGGTCGTTCATCGGCCTCATCCTCGGCGGCGTCCTCGCCCCGGTGAACTGGCACCTGATCTTCCTGGTCTCAGCACCGATCGGCGTGTTCGGCACCGTATGGGCGTACTTCATGCTGCATGACATCGGGGTGCGCAAGCACGCGCAGATGGACTGGTGGGGCAACCTGCTGTTCGCCGCCGGGCTGGTCTCCATCCTGGTCGGCATCACCTACGGCCTGCTGCCCTACGGCGGGCATCCGATGGGCTGGACCAACCCGTGGGTGCTCACCGCGCTCTTCGGCGGCTCGCGCTGCTGATCATCTTCGTGTTCGTCGAGACCAGGGTCGCCGAGCCGCTGTTCCGTGTCTCGCTGTTCCGGATCAGGGCGTTCGCCGCCGGGAACGTCGCGAGCCTGATGCTGGCGATGGGCCGCGGCGGCATGCAGTTCATGCTGATCATCTGGCTGCAGGGCATCTGGCTGCCGCTGCACGGCTACAGCTTCAGCCAGACCCCGCTGTGGGCCGGCATCTACCTGGTGCCACTGACGGTCGGCTTCCTGGTGTCCGCGCCGCTGTCCGGGGTACTGTCCGACAAGTTCGGCGCCAAGGCGTTCACCGTGGGCGGCGCGCTGCTGACGGGAACGGCCTTCCTGCTGCTGATATTTGTCCCGGTGGACTTCCCCTACTGGGAATTCGCGCTCGTCATCGCGCTCAACGGCTTCGGCTCCGGCCTGTTCTTCTCACCGAACTGGGCGGAGATGATGAACTCGCTTCCGCCCGACAGGCGCGGGGCAGGCGGCGGCATGATCGCCACCTTCCAGAACTCCGCGTTCGTGCTGTCGATCGGCATCTTCTTCACGCTGATGGTGGCCGGCCTGTCGAGCAAGCTTCCGGCCGCCCTGTCCAGCGGGCTGACCGCGCAGGGCGTCCCGGCCGCCACGGCCGCCCCGATCTCGCATCTCCCACCGATCGGCGTGCTGTTCTCCTCCTTCCTCGGCTACAACCCGATGCAGCAGCTGCTCGGCCCGCTGCTGCATCAGCTCACCCCGGCGCACGCGTCTTACGTGGCCGGGCGGGAGTTCTTCCCGCACCTGATCACGGCACCATTCCACAGCGGTCTCCGTGTGGCCTTCGGGTTCGCCATCGCGGCCAACGTGATCGCAGCCATCGCCTCCGCGCTGACGGGCCGGCGCACGCCGGTCTCTGCCGAGCCGGAGTCACTGGGTTCCGAACTGGCCGCCGTCGCTTCCGAAGGCGGCTTCGGGCCCAGTGAGCTGGTCGTCCCAGGCGTTCCTGAAGAGAGCGCTGAATCGCCCGCCAAGCCCGATTGAGGCCGCGACGGCGGACGCTCGCGGGCGGGTCAGGATCGTGTGCCAGAAAGGGGCGGATTCCGCCCCTTTCTGGCACACGATCTTGCTTGCGAACGATGCCGACCAAGCTGTGCACGCTTGCCTGCTGATACGTGTTGCCGGTCCCGGTCGCCAGACAGAGCGCCGCTGTCAGCTGGGCCGGGCGTGCGCCCTGAATAAGGACGATCCTGCTCATCCCCCAGCCTCCCGGCGCCCCCTGAGACCGGTACCGGACCGGCGCCTGCTGCGCGTGCGGGCTTTTGCCCTGATGCGGTCTGCGCGCAGCCGAAGGGCAAGCGTCACGGCGGACAGCAGGAACAGGGCCCCGGTTACGGCGAGCCAGTGCCACAGGTACGGGTCCAGGGACAGGTTCGTCGTGGCGGGAAACCGGGTCGGCAGCCGGAGGATCAGCGGGAACCAGATGAGCAGCAGCATGCCGGAAAGCGCCGCGGGGACGCGCAGGTAGTTGATCCGCGGCACGGCGGGCGCCCTCGGGCGGTGGTGCCTGAGGACGGCCATGGCGGAGCGGTCGGCGAGGGTGTACAGCGGCACGAGGATCAGGTCGTGGCCGATGACCGCGCCGGCCAGCCAGACGGGTATGCCGACGTAGCTGCCCGGCAGCAGGCCGGCGGTGGCGTAGCCGGCGAGCGCGAGGCAGGCGATCATGGTGAGCAGGTGCAGCGGGCCGGCACCGTACCAGTGCAGGAACCTGGACACGTAACCTCCGGAAGGTCAGGCTGGCGACCCACTTGGTGCAGTGCACGCCGGGGCTGGCGGGGACGATCACGCGGGCCGGGTAGCCGTGGTCGGGTGTGAGGTCAGCGCCGTTGACCCGCAGGGCCAGCAGCGAGTCCTGATCCAGGATCTGTCCCGCCGACAGGACCACCTGGCCGAACGCGCCGCCGCGTTCCAGTGACTGGACAAGGACACTGGACGGTTGGGCGACGCCGGCGAGGTGGGCGAGGTCGCGCAGCCGGACGCCTGTCCATTCCTGGTTGCCGGTGGACCAGCCCTCGACGCACGCGATCGGCAGGCCGGCGGTGTGCTGCCGCATGTGGAGCAGGTCAGCCCTGCGCAGAACGACAGGCGCGCGGACGCCTCCGGCGAGCGTGAGCCGCCAGGCCGCTCCCGTTTCCGATTCGGTGATCCCGGCGCTCGCCGCGGTCTGGTTGACCTGGAAATCATCGGGGCTGCCGACGTCCTGGCCGTGCGGCCCGAGCAGCGCGACCCGCCGCAGCGGCCCGCCGAGGGACTGGCCGATGGACAGCAGCGCGATGAGGGCCGACCCCGCGCCGGCGAAGGCGAGGACGCCGCGCCGGGAGATCGTGGGCTCGGCGGGTGCCACGGCGACCAGGTATCCGGCCTCCGGCGGCTCGGGGCGTGTCCTGGCCAGGTTTGTGCGCAGTTCCGTGATGAAGCTGCGGCTGCGCAGCGCCTTGATCATCGCGGGCAGCTTTATTGTCGCGTGGATGACGAAGCCGGCGATGAATACCCACGCGCCGTAGAAGTGCAGCGGGTAGAAGGATCCGGGGAACTTGTACCACGTCTGGATGTTCAGGATCCCGGTCGCGAACTCGAAGATGGCCCCGCCGACGAGCAGCAACAGCGACAGCCGTTCGAGGGCGTGCGCGGGTGAGCGCAGCGGCGGCCATTCGAACAGCTTCGGCAGCACCGACCACAACTTGAACAGCAGAACCGGGACCAGCACCAGCCCCAGGGTGACGTGGACGCCCTGGTTGAGCCGGTAGAGCCAGATCGGGTGGGTGGGCCAGGAGAACAGGTAGAAGCCAAGTGCGCCCTTACCTGGCGTTTCGTCGTTGACCCGGCTGAGGTCGGGGTTGTAAGCGGCGTAGGAGAGCAGGCCGGTCACGAACAGGACGGGGATAGAGACCAGCAGCATCAGGCCGAAGACCGAGGTCAGCCACGGGCCGCGGACCGGGCTGCGCCAGAACGACCGGCGGAACGGCCCGGGCGGACTCGGCGGCATAGGCGGCATGGGGAATCTCACCGGCGGCCCTCCTGGCCGGCTCCGTCGAGGATGGCGATGGCGGCCTGGCAGGATTCGCTGCCGTCGGGCAGCCATACCGCGGCGGGGCGGATGCTGATCCCCGCGACCGGGAGGAACAGGCCGGCCGGGACCCCGGCGAGCAGCGGCTGCGGGCACAGGCGGTAGTAGCGGCCGAGCGAGGGCGGATACCCCAGCGGCGGCCCGGGATCATCGGTGATGATCGCGCTGTACCGCCGGCCGGCGACCGCATCCGCGACGCTGGTGCTGAAGCTCGCGATCGCGGCCTGGTCAGTCGCCCGCAGCACGTCGTATGCCGCGTCCTGATGCGCGACCGGCACCATTCCCGCAAGCACGCTCAGGCCGGGGTCGGCAGGAACCGCAACGGAGCCGCCGAACGCGCGCAGGCCCGCGACCAGCCGGTCGCCGACGGCCTGGTCGGCGCCGGTGGGTATCGCCCATGACGGGTGGAAGCCGCTGAGCAGCCGTGCCGTCTGCGCGAGAACCATCACGCCCGCCGCCACGCTGGTCCAGCTGGGCGGCTTGCCGCCGAGCGCGAGGCCGGCGAGCAGCGCGACGGCGAGGTAGGCGGGCAGCATGTCGTTGGGGCCGCCGCCGCTGTGCACCAGGGTGGTACAGCCCTCGACCGCGAGCGCGGCGCAGCCAGCGAGCAGCACCGGTGGCGCCCGGCGCGCACCAATCAGGGCGGCGCACCCGGCGATGCCCATCGTGGCCAGCAGGGACCTGCCGAACCAGCCGAAGCTGCTGTAGGTCAGCGGGTGCTCGCTCATCAGCTGGAAGACGTAGTAGACGTACCAGCCGCCGCTGGTGAGCCCGAGCACGAGCGTGCTGATGCCAAGCACCGCCGCCTCGGCGAGCGCCGCGACGCAGGCGAGCCTGCGACGCGGGCCCGGCAGCAGCGCGGCGATCACCGCGACCCCCTCCCCCAGTCCTGTCTGCTTGGTGAGCGCGGCCGCGGCGAGCAGTATCCCGGCGGCGATGGCACCGCGCGTGCCGCTCATCCACCGGACGGCGTAGAGGCCGCCGATGCTGAGCGCGAGGAAGAGCGAGTCGACCCGGCCGACGTCGAACCACGTGTTCGTGGCGAAGTACGTCGCGGCGAACAGGCCGGCCGCCCCCGTCCCGGCAGCGGCACTGCCTGTCTCACGCTGGATGAGCCGTCCGAGCAGCGCGAAGCAGGCAAGCGAGGACACCAGGGAGACGAGGCGCAGCGGCAGGTAGGAGACACCGAGCACGCTGGCCAGGGCGGCCGAGACTGCGAAGTAGAGCGGCGGGTAGCCGTCGGGAACGTATCCGGCGGTCGGCGCCGGGTACAGCGGCTGGCCGGCCAGGATGCGGTGCAGTTCGACCAGCGAGTTGCTCTCCAGCCATTCGATGGCGAACGGGTAGCCCAGCCGGCTCAGCGCGATGTACAGGTAGGTGCCGATCGCGGCGAGGCCGGCCAGCGCCGCGGCGGCCCGGACGGCGCTCGGCGCACGCCGGGCCCACCGCAGGGTCGCCGTGGCGGGCCTGCTCACGTTCCGCGGCCGCGACAGGATCTGCTGGCTGCTTGAGGTCACGCTGTGTATTACACGCACCGGCTTCTCGGCACAGCAAGGAGCCAGCCCATTACAAACTGGAGAGAGCGCCTGGTTCCGGCGCGATCCCGGGCGTGACCGTACGTAGCCTCGGGGCATGCGAATACTGGTTACCGGCGGCGCCGGCTTCATCGGGACCCACGTTGCGGGGGCGCTGGCGCGTGCGGGACATGAGGTCACGGTGCTCGACGCGCTGCTGCCGTGCGTTCATCCGGGCGGCGTACCGGCGTTCTCCGGTTTCGAGTTCTTGCGAGCTGACGTCCGCGACGCGGAAGCCGTCGACGGCGCGCTGCGCGGGGTCGGCGTGGTCTGCCACCTCGCGGCGATGGTCGGGCTCGGCACCGGCTTCGATGACGCGCCGCTCTACGCCGGCTGCAACGACCTCGGGACCGCGGTCCTGCTGGCCGCGATGGCCCGCGCGGGAGCGAGCCGTCTGGTGCTTGCCTCGTCGATGGTCGTCTACGGCGAGGGCGCCTACTCGTGCGCCTTGCACGGGCTGGCCGCGACGCCGCCGCCACGGCGGGCCGCTGACCTCGGCGCGGGCCTGTTCGAGCCTCGCTGCGATCGCTGCGCGGAGCCGCTGTCGCCGGAACTGGTCCCCGAGGAGGCACCGCTGGATCCGCGTAATGTCTACGCCGCCACCAAGGTCGCTCAGGAGCACCTCGCCAGCTCCTGGGCCAGGGTGACCGGAGGACACGCGATCGCGCTGCGCTATCACAACGTGTATGGCCCGGGGATGCCGCGCGATACTCCGTACGCGGGGGTGGCGTCGTTCTTCCGTTCCGCACTGCAGGCCGGCCGTGCGCCGCTTGTCTTCGAGGACGGCGCCCAGCGACGGGACTTCGTCCACGTCAGGGACGTGGCCGGCGCGACCGCGACCGCGGTGGAGGCCGCTGCCTCCACCGCTGCGGCCGGCCCCGGGCCGGGCACCCTGCGCGCCTACAACGTAGGCAGCGGCGCCCCGCGTACCATCGGCGAGCTGGCGTGGGCACTGGCCGGTGCCTGCGGTGGACCCCGCCCCGTGGTCACCGGCGACTACCGGCTCGGCGACGTCCGGCACATCACCGCGTCCAGCGAGCGCATCTGGCGGGAGCTGGGGTGGCGGGCGGGCGTGCCGTTCGCCGATGGGGTCGCGGAGTTCGCCGCGGCCCCGGCCGGGCGGGCGGCTGGTTTCCCGGTGCCTGCCTGACGCGATGCCTGCCTGAAAGTGCGCGGTGCCTGCCTGAAGGTGCGCGGTTCACCGGCAGGCGGGCAGCCTCATCTCGAAGCGGCAGCCGTCCCCCGTGTTCACCACGCGCACGCTGCCCTGGTGGGCTTCCACCACGCCGCGGACGATCGCGAGGCCCAGGCCGGCGCCGCTGCCCGGTGCCGGGCTGCGCGCGTCGGTGCCGCGCCAGGCGAGGTCGAACACATAGGGCAGGTCGGCTTCGGCGATGCCGCCGCATCCGTCGGCCACCGTCAGCAGCGCATCCTGCTGCTCCGGCCGCGCCTCGACGTAGACGCTGCCTCCGGGCGGGGTGTACCGGATGGCGTTCGCCAGCAGGTTGGTAAGCGCACGGGACAGCTCGCGCGGATCGGCGCGGACGGTGAGCTGCGCGGCCGCCTGGCCAGCCAGGCGCACGCCGCGCTCCCGCGACAGCGCCTCCGTGCTCGCCAGTACGTCGCTGACCAGGTCATCGAGGGCTATCTCGTCGTGGGACAGCTGCAAGGTACCCGACTGGATGCGGGACAGCTCAAACAGGTCATCGACCATGGTCGCGAGCCGCTCGGCCTCCGCCCGCATCTGCTTGTGGTACCTGGGCGGGTCAGCGGCCAGGCCGTCCTCCAGTGCCTCGGCCATCGCGCGCAGCCCGGCGAGCGGGGTGCGCAGGTCATGCGAGACCCAGGCCACCAGCTGGCGCCGGGACTGCTCGAGCGCGCGTTCCCGCGCACGCGAGCCTGCCAGCTTCGCGCTGGTGTCTGCCAGCTCCTGGGACAGGGCCGCGAACTCCGCTGACAGCGGCTGCGCCGGGGCACGGAACTGACCCGCCTCGTCACCGAGCGACCGGGCGGCCTGCCGCAGCGCCGCGCTGCTCGATGCGACCTGCCGCCCGAGCAGCCAGCTGAAGGCGGCCGCCACCACACCGGCGATGACGCACACCATCACGACGACGCCGAGGTCATGCTGGGACAGGAACATGGCCTCGGCCGTGCCGAGCGTGCCGGCCACGATCGCGAGCACGGGCACGATGCCGCTCGCCTGGATGGACAGCCGGAGCGAGGCCCGGCGCAGGAGCCGGATGACACCGGTACCCGCCAGTCCCACGGCGCCCGTGCAGCCGGCGGCGATCAGCACGATCTGGAGGTGCGCGTTCATTCCGGATTCGCCTCCCAGCGGTAGCCGACGCCCCAGACCGTCTGCAGCTGGACCGGGGAGGCGGGCTCCTGCTCGACCTTGTCGCGCAGGCGGCGGACGTACACGGTGATCGTCGAAAGATCACCGAATGACCAGCCCCACACGTGCTCAAGCAGCTCGGACCGGGTGAATGCCCGGCCCGGGTGGGACACGAAGAACGCAAGCAGGTCGAACTCGCGCACCGTCAATTCGAGTTCCCGGCCGTCGCTGCGGACCCGGCGTGCCGCCACGTCGACCTCCAGCCGCCCCGAGCGCACCAGCCGCGGCGGGACTGCCGCGGCGGCCGCGTGGACCCGGCGCAGCACGGCCTGCACTCGCAGGGTGAGCTCCCGCGGGCTGAAGGGCTTGGTCACGTAGTCGTCGGCGCCGCTCTCCAGCCCCAGCACGCGGTCGCTCTCCTCGCCGAGCGCGGTCAGCATGATCACCGGCGGTGGCGTTTGTGCCTCATGCGCCTCGCGCAGCTGACGGCACACCTCAAGTCCGCTGACCCCGGGCAGCATCAGGTCGAGCACCACCAGATCGGGCCGCCATGTGGCGGCGATCTCCAGCGCGTCCCGCCCGTCCACCGCGTGCCGGGGGTCCAGGCCCGCGTGGCGCAGGTAGTCCACGACGACCTCAGCCACGGTCAGGTCGTCTTCGACGACGAGAATGCGTTCTCCCACGAACTGATTCTAAGTATGTCCGCAAGCCGCCAAGAGCAGACAGACGCCAGTTCCGGTATTTCTTCAGATTGTCATAAATGTGCCGTATTAGAGGTCGCGCAGCCCGTGGAGCTTGGAGTTCTCTGTTTTGTAAGGCTCTTCGGCCAATGCATTCCCGGCGCCGGTAATAACGTCGCACTGTGATCGTTGACGTGATCTTGCCTTGCCTGAATGAGGCACCGGCATTGCCGTGGGTTCTCGGCAAGATGCCCGCTGGCTTCCGCCCGCTCGTCGTGGACAACTGCTCAACCGACGGATCGGGCGACCTCGCGCGGTCGCTCGGCGCCACGGTCGTGTCCGAGCCGGCCCGCGGCTTCGGGGCGGCCGCCCACGCCGGGCTGCTGGCGGCCACGGCCGACCTGGTGTGCTTCTGCGACTGTGATGGCAGCCTGGACCCGCGCCAGCTTCCCCTCCTGACCGGGCCGCTCGCCACCGGCCAGGCCGACCTGGTCCTCGGCCGCCGCGCCGCGGCGCAGCGGGATGCCTGGCCGTTCCCGGTACGGCTGGCCAACTGGGAGCTCGCGCGGCGAGTGCGCCGTCGCACGGGACTGAAGATCCGTGACCTGGGCCCGATGCGCGCGGCAAGCAGGGAAGCCCTGCTCGGCCTGAACCTCGCCGACCGGCGGTTCGGTTACCCACTGGAGATGGTCATGAACGCGGCGGCCGCCGGCTGGCGGGTAGCCGAGGTAGAGGTGGCCTACCTGCCCCGCATCGGGAAATCCAAGGTGACAGGCACGGTGCGCGGCTGCGTACGCACCGTGCGGGACATGAGCCAGGTACTCGCCCGGTGACCACCCTTCTCGTCATCGCGAAGCAGCCAGTACCGGGCCGGGTCAAGACGCGCCTGGTGCCGCCGTGCACGTACGAACAGGCTGCCTCGCTCGCCGAGGCCGCGCTCGCCGACACGCTGCACGCCGTCCTCGCGGTGCCTGCCGCGCGCCGGGTCCTGGTGCTCGATGGCGAGCCAGGCCCGTGGCTGCCTCCCGGGTTCGACATCCTGCCGCAGCGCGGTGGCCCGCTCGACGAGCGGCTCGCCGCCGCCTTCTGCGCCGTCAGCGGCCCGGCGCTGCTGATCGGAATGGACACACCGCAGGTCACACCTGCCCTGCTGGCCGTGGACTGGCACGCCGCCGACGCCGTGTTCGGCCCGGCCGACGATGGCGGCTTCTGGGCACTCGGCCTGCGCACGCCGGATCCGGCCCTGCTGCGCGGGGTTCCCATGTCGGTCCCGCGCACCGGCGCGATCCAGCGTGCCCGGCTGGCCGCGGCCGGGCTGCGCGTCACCGACCTGCCGCGACTGCGCGATGTGGACACCGCCGCGGATGCCGTGGCGGTAGCGCTCGATGCTCCGCACGGTCGTTTCGCGGCACGGGCGAGGGAGCTCGCGACGATCCTCGGCCAGGCCGGCAGCATGCTGCGGGAAACGGCATGATGGCGGGGGCGATCGCCCTCTACGAAGAGGCGCTGCAGGAGGAGGCTCGGCATCAAGAGACACACCATGAGGAGGCGCCGGCCCTGGTCATGCGGACCGCCGATGGCTGGGCGCTGCCGCTCCAGATACCCCGGTGGTGCGGTCCTCCCGACGCCGCCGACGAGCAACTGCTCAGCCACTGCCGCGGCCCGGTCCTCGACGTGGGCTGCGGCCCCGGACGCCTCACCGTTGCGCTGACCGAGCGAGGGATTCCGGCGCTGGGCGTGGATATCTCGCAGGCCGCGGTGGCCAGAGTACGTCGGTCTGGTGCGCCCGTCCTGCACTGCTCGGTATTCGATCCGCTGCCCGGACAGGGCCGGTGGGCCACCGTGCTGCTCGCTGACGGCAACATCGGCATCGGCGGGCTGCCCTCCCGTCTCCTGCGCCGCTGCGCCCAGCTGCTGGCACCGGCCGGCCGGATCCTGATCGAGGCCGAACCGGGCAACGTTGACGACCAGGTAACCACGTGGCTGGAGCATCCCGACGGCCGGCGCGGACCGCCCTTCCCCTGGGCTCGCCTCGGCACCGCTGCCGTACTCCGCGCCGCCGCCGATTCCGGCCTGCACGTCGTCAAGCACTGGCACGAAGCGGACCGTGCGTTCGTCTGGGCAGAGATATTCCGCGGCCGCCTCACGTCGTGAGTATTTCCATGGGATAGAAGTTCCGGAAGGTGAAGGCGGCCGGACCCGGGCCTTCGCTGCGCACGGTCTTGAGGCGGTCCTCCGCCTCGGCGACGGTCGGTCGGTGGCCGACCGGAACCCACCACATCACCTGGTAGGGCTCAACCAGCTGGTGAAACCACTCCCGGCGCCGCCGCAGGTATTCCATGTGCGGCGAGCGGTAGGCGAAGTTCCACAGCGCGTCGCGTGAGTCCCACACGGACAGGTTGACCATGATCTCCCCGCCGGCCAGGCGAATGGTGGTCGCGTCCCCGCCAAAGCCATCCCTCAGCCGCCATACGAAACCCGGGGCCGCGTCGGCGAGAAGGTTGACCGGGTCAAGCGCCGCCTTGAAGTTCGCCATCTGCGGGTCGTCCATTGAGGCCCGCGGCCGAGCGACGTTGAGCTGAGCCAGGTGCATATCCGTCATGGCCTCAGCAGATCACGACGCGAGCTTCTATGTCAATCAGGTTAGTTTTTAGAAACCTCGACCACAACACAGCACTCGCCGGGCAGCGGGTCCAGACGCACTCGCGCCCGCGCGTCACCGCCGAGCAGCGCCTCAATAAGCTCGTAGTTCATCGCACACACCAGCACCGGGAACTGTGCGGACAGCGCGTGGAACGGGCAGTTCCGGCACCTGATCACTCCCCCATCCCGATACGGCCGATAACCCCGCTCGGCTAGAACCACCACGGGTTCGCGGGGATCGGCTGGCAGGCGCCGAGCGGCCGCC
>JGI12635J15846_10005085_pt1 | contig 11364 bp, 7 predicted proteins | sample BlaSpr_A8_OM2_M2_FD_15846 | JGI IMG/M metagenome (IMG submission 15846) | reverse complement strand
TCGCCGCGGCCGAAAAGAGGAACCTCGCCCGCATTCTGATACGCCTGCTGAGCAACCAAGGTAGTCAGCGGCAAGCCCGTCTGAATTCTGAGGCCTCCGCCGAATACCATTCCCTTCAGACGGCTATGATCCAAGACGTAGACTGGGTAAACGTTGATTACATGTCTGCGATCCGTGTTTAGAGGACCAATCCCCTGCTGCTTACCCAGTAACCCGAAGGCTCCTTCTGTTAGGTCAAAGAGTGAGCTGATGCCAGGGTCAGCCTGGTTGTTATCGTTGCGGAAGGCGCCCTCATAGTTGCCGGTAAGACGGGCAATACGCCAGTTGGCGATCAGCGCCCAGTTGTGGCTGAAGCCCTTATTAAATTCAATTTCCACCGCCTGGTATACCCGCCGTGGATCCTTGTAAGTGTCCGGCTTGCCATCGGGCTGGAATTCTCCGCCGAAGAGCGCTCCGTCCTTGGGAATATATTTTGGAACCGACGCGTTAGTTACTGGATCGTACTTCGGATTCAGCTGCATCCAAGCGGTATCGTTCACGGAAGGGAAACAAGCGCTTCCCAGCACTGTTCCAAAGGTATTGGCCACGTTTGGCGCAACGTAAGGTGTGGGCTGATTATTAGAGTCGACGCAGGTGGCCGGGAGTCCCAGAGCTTCGACGGCCGCGGCATTGGCAGACGAGGGATTATTAATCGCGTTTCTAAGCGCACAGTCGAATGCGCCATGCACGTTCCCGTTTGCAATCGTGTCGCCATAGGCACCGCAAGTTATATTTGTCTCGTCCACACCGGCGAAGGTCTTTTCGTTCGGGTTCACGAAAATGTCCTGCTTGGCGTTGGGGTTGCCGATAAAGTAATTGAGGCCGCCACCGTTGTTTGCCAAGGCGTTGAACTGCTCGACAGAAATGCCGCCCTGGTCTTCGATGACGCGCTTGAGGCGCCGATCGATATAGCGCACGCCAAAAACGATGCCGTCGCGGAATTCGTGCTGAAATCCTGCGACATACTCATCCGTGTATTCCATGCGCGTCCCGGGCGCGAATGGTTCACCACCGCTGAGGCCCACGTTCACGGCGTTGCCGATGCCGCCCGAGGCCGAATTGAGAAGGGTAGCCGAGCTAGGTTGGAACATGTTGGCGTAATCGGGATTTCCGCTCGAATCCGTCTTGATGCAGGAAGCTCCGCTCGGTGTCCCTACCGGACAACCGGTCGTCGTGGAAGCGGGCTGCCAGTATGCACCAAGCACATCATCTTCGGCGCTCAAGGCTCGAACCGCCGCGTCGAGGGGCAAAATGAAAGCATACCGGCCATAGTTGGCATAGAACTTGGTTTTTCGATTGCCTTTCGGATCAACAACGAAACCGAAACGCGGAGACCACATGTCATTGAAGACCTTTGAGAGTTGGTTGCCAACTAGGCGTTGCTGTTCCCAACGCAGTCCAAGGTTCACAGTGAAGCGCTTGCCCAAGGCCCAGGAATCGTTTACATAAGCGGCATGGTACCTTCCGCTGCTCTTTGTTACTCCACCGTCAAAACGGCCGCGGGACTGAGATAAAACGACCTGCACCGGAGTTAAGAATTTGCCTGGATTTTTGGGATCTTGGAAAGCCATATACGGGCAAAGGGTACACCCCGAGCTGTTAGGAACAATCTGGCTGCCGGTGACCGGGTCGACAAGCGGTTCAAATACGAGCGAGGCGTCGGTCGATTTGCCCGCGACCGTCGGGTTCGTAGCGGTCCCGTAGCCGGGATCACCTCCGGAAGCATTTGTGGTCGGGATAGTAAATTTCCCTCCGGAATACGAAGTGCTGTCGTCGTAGACGGGAAACTGCCAGTTGTAACCGATGCTAAAGGTATGCTGGCCCAGAAAATGGTACGTCTTGGAGGTATCGAACGAGATGCTGCGAGTGTTGGAGTCGTACGGCTCGAGGAAGCCAAACCCCTGAGCATTAAATGTGCCTTGCAAATTCGAATTCGTCTCATCAACGATTTGCGTCACGTCCGCCAGCGGCTTCTCGCTGAAGTGGTTCCAGCTCCAGGTGAATGCGCTGTCGATAAGCCAGGTCGAGGTGAGCGCCCCATCGTAACGAACGGCCCAGTTGCGAGTGCCATAGTCCCACTTGGAGTTTACCGTCTTGTCGGAAGCAGCAAGCGTGGCCCATGGAACATTATTGGTGTGCGAAGGGTCGCCGAAGACCGAGGATTCCACCGTGTGCCTATCGTTGATTTTGAAGGTCAGCTTACCAGCATAATCGTAGGCGGTTTTCGAGCGTTGCAATTCACCGTTATAGAGGGTAAAAAGCGTTGAGTTTGCAGCAGGGGCTACATGCTGATTGCTCACGCTGGGATTGAAGTTCCCGAAATAGAAGAGGTGATCGCGCAATTTCTTGATGGGAACGTAGCCGCCAAGTTCGGCGTCGCCCTCGTAGTTGGCATTGCCGAGGTAGCGGCCAAACTTATTCACTGTGCCAAACTGCGGGTCATCCGCATTGAGAGGCGTGGTCTGCATCCCGAGGGGATGGAAGTACCCGCCGACTTCGCCATGGGTCTTGGTGCTGCCGGACTTGGTGACGATCTGTACGATGCCGCCGCTGGCGTGACCGTACTGGGGTTCAAAGCCGCCCGTCTTGATCTGCACTTCCTTGACGAAGGACTGGTTGATGCCGCTGCCGAGCGCGCCGTAGGAACGCGCCCATACGCCCAAGCCTCCGAAAGCTGGGTCGTTAATGGAAACGCCATCCGCAACATAAGAATTCTCGAGTCCGCTGGAACCGGAAATGGAAGGGTTGTTGCCACCGGTCTGAATGCCGTCGACCGCGCCAGGGCTCAGGTAAAAGAGGTTGGCAACGCCCCGCTGAACGGGAATATTTTGAAAGAAGGTGTCGGAGATATCCGCGGTGACTGCCGAGCTGGAAGTGTCCACCGTGACGGTGGCGGCGCTGACTTCCACAGTCTCGGAAACCTGGCCCGTTTCGAGGATGACTTCGATGCTGGTGGTCTTATTGATTTGGACTTCGGCGCTCTTCACGCTGGCGACCTTGAAGCCCGTTTTTTGCACCTTGACGGAATAAACACCGGGGATCAGGGTGGAGAAGAGAAAGGACCCCTGATCGGTCGTCGATTGAGAGAGGCTGCCGATGGGGCCGGTGATTGTGACCTGGGCACCCGGAACCGAAGCCTTGGAAGCGTCATAGACGATGCCGCTCAGATTGCCTCGCGCGGCCCCCTGGTCCTGCGCCGCGACCGATATCGAGAAGATCGTGCTAAATGCCAAAACCGAGATGATCACGAGCCATTTACTTTTCATAAAGCTCGAACTCCCTTCCTTACCTCTCATTTATCAAAACTTATTTTGGCTTGCAGATGGAAGGGAACTGCCGAGAAGGAGTCCACCCTGCTCCCCGAAACCCCGGACATAGTCTCACAAGCTCAGCATCAGAACAGCCAAAATCATAAATAAATTATTCAGTGCTAAAGTTCAGAATATCAGTAATTTATGGTTAGGCTGCGTAAATGTCGGAGGAGAAGAGACGAGCTTTATTCCCGATTCCCGGATAGGTATGCAGAAATATGGATTAGTTAAGGATAGCCGGCCCAAGTCAATGCGGACGCAGGAGATGTCTCACTTACTGTTTAGCGGTATCCCCGACCAGTAGAGATTTGCCCTTCTGCGTGAGGTCCGCCGCCTTCCGCGAATTTCCAATTTCCGTGTAGTACTGGGCCAAGGCCATATAGAACGGACCCTCCTCAGGGCGTGAGAGAAGCGCGTTCTCAAGGATGGAGATGGCCTGTGGAGCGTTTCCTCTCTTCTCCAAACTCGTTGCAATCCGAAGAAGTGTCTCCGAGTCGGTCGTTTCCGTTACGCCAGCGTCGGAGAAGAGACTGACAACGGCGGCAAAATCCTTCTTGGAAAAGTAGGCGTCCACCAACCGGGCGCGGGCGACGTCATTGGCGTGGTCGAGTTGCAAGGCGCGGCGGAACCAGACGCGCGCCTCGTCAAACTGACCGAGAGCCCAATAGCAAAGGCCCCGTTGCTGGTCGAGAACACCCTTTTCCGCGTCCTGGGCGATTCCAGGCTCGAGCACATCCCAAGGTTCGGGCATGGAAGGAGCATCGAGAACTTTGAAATTCATGGTTCCGAAACCGCTGTGCTTGTTCTCCGGATTATTCACGGTGACATTCAGAATATAGCTGCCGCTGGATTGCTGATCGAGCGAAAGTTTTTTCCCGGTCACCAGGGAACCGGCAGCGTCGAATTGTTCCCGGCTGACTTCGTCTTTGACCTTGGTGGCACTGCCGGGAGCGGCGGGTCGGCCGAATGCGTATTCCACGTCCAGTTTCTTTCCAAGATTTTCGCGCGGATCCGAGGCCGGCGTCCAAATCTGATAGACGACCTGAAGGTTGCTGCCTGAGGCGAGAGTCGGCGCGCTGCTAGACATGGGAGTGAATTGCACGCCGCCTACGGTGAAGGGTGTCAGATCGGCAAGCCCGGGATCGGCGTTTTCCGCGGACAAGAATGGAAGCACACCGGGCACGACCAGAGAGTCGTTTGCGAGCACGGGGATTGAGATTTCCCGCACCGTGTGGAAGGCCGCTTTCTTGGACCAATCCGTGAACTGAAACTCGAGATGATACTTGCCGGACGGGAGAGGGAGAGTCCCCTTGTACCCGAACACCCTGTCTTTGATGGTGTCGAGGCGTTTCTTGGTTATGGAATCCGCGAGGGATTTTTGTTGCGTGAAGATGAGCTTGTTCTCGGCGCTGAAAACGCGGACGCGGACCTCCACCGAGTAGGAATAGCGTCCGTCTTTCTCCTCGGCCATGCTGAGGTCGCTCGGATTATGCAAACGGAGGGCATAATCGAGGCGCGTCAGTCCGCGGGAATCGCGAGCCGCGAAGGTAACGATGTCGAGATTGCGGCCCTCGAGGACCAGCCGAGAAGTAACTGATTCGCGGTTGGTTCTTCGCCGGAGGATATCGTCGCGGTTCGCCGGCAAATTGGCTAGATTCTTGATGCTGTTCAGCAGGATGTCGGATTGCAGGCTCACGATTCCCGTAGTCTCGTCGACCGGTTCGTCAGGCAGGAGCGACAGTGAAATTCGCGTCACCTCCGGCCCTGCGGAATTGCGGATCAGGCGCAGTGCCGTCAAGCGTGAATTAATAGCTTCCACCCCGGTGACCAGCTTGTCGGGGCCGTCGGTGTAGGGGCTATAGAAACGGTAATCGCCGCCGCCATCGCGCTGGTAAAACAGGACGTAAAAAAACGGCGGCAGAGCGGAATTGGCCTCCCCGTAAAACCAGATTTCGATGGGATAGAGATTGGCGGAGTTGCGCAAGACCTGCTTTTGTTGAGGGGGGCCCAGGGTAATGTAGGTACGGCCGCGATCCGTGCGCCAGCCGTCCACGCCGGAGCCGATGCCGAAACGCGCATCGGCAAAAGCGATTCGCTGGTAAATCTCATCTTTGTAGGTGTTGGCGGGCGAGCCGGGAGAAGGATTGCGGATTTCCCAGAAAATCTCAATGAACTTTTCGCGAGCCTCGTCGTTGGTCAGCTTCAGAAAGGCATCGCGTTCATCTTTGGTGATAATGTAAGCGACGTCCCGCTCCAGCCAGTCGCGATAGTTCTTCTCCAGTTTTTGCTTTTTCTGGGCAAGACCGATTCCGCTGCATGCGAACAGGATCGCCGCAAGCAGCCCGATTGTCCGGCGGGAAAAAACTCGGAGGCGGCGCGCGCCGCTCATTCCAGCCGCGTTGCGGCGAAATGTGTTGCAATGCGGGCGATCCGTCGCAGAATACCTCAATCAACCCCCATGCCGTAACGCGCGTGCAGACAAGCATAGATTCGAATCATCTTCCTAGCCTTGATGGCGGATGCGTTCGGCGAGGGAGCGGGCCCGCTGGCGGGCGATGTCCACGAAGCGGGAATCGCCGGCGATCTGGTCGAGCATGGGCAGGACCCGCTGCGGTTCCGGCAGAAGGCTGCGGTTCAAATCCGATTCGAATTGCAGCAAGGCGTCGTTGATTCCCAGCCGGTCATATTTCATGCGCCGCGAAATCAAGTCCACGTGTTCCTGCTGACGGGCCAGCCCCTCAAAAATCTGCAGCAGCTGGGCCGCCGGCGAATTCAAGGTGTAGTTGAATTTTGCCTCATGAACTTCCGTGCCCGATTCCCAGCGAAACGTTTTCTCGCCGAGATTCGCGATCTTGCGATGCACATCGAGATCTTGTCCCTGGAAATGTTTGAGTTGCGCCGCCAGATCGAACATCTTCGTGCGCCATGCCGCGCTCACCTGAAATGGCAATGAGCCGGCCTCCTCGTCCAACTGGCGGATTTCATACGCGGCGGTATCCGAATCTTCTCGCACGGTGATTTCGATGAATTCGGGTGAGCTTCCCTTGAAGACACGCCGAAAGGTCAGCTTGGCGCCCGAGGGAGCAGGGACGGAGAGCGCCGCGGACGCCACCAGGCAGGCCGAGGCAATCAACATAAAGAGACGCAGAAGGGAAGTCTTCATCGCGTGGATACGATGCGCGGCAGCCCGCCACGCGTTGCGCGGCCCGGTCGAATTTCGTTTGGCAATCCAGTGGAACCTGCTGCGGTGCGGAGCGGGCGCGGCTTCGCCGGTACATCCTGACCAGGCAGCCCAAACCGCCGCCGGGCTTGTTCCGTCTGCACATGGCACAGAGCCACCGCCAAGGCATCCGCGGCATCTGACGGCTCCGGTGTCTCGTCCATCGATAGCAGGGCACGGACCATCAACTGCATCTGCCGCTTGCCGGCATGTCCATGACCGGCGACGCGCGCCTTCACTTCGCGAGGTGCGTAACTGTAGACCAGCACTCCGTGCTGTGCCGCAGCAAGCAGGACCACGCCGCGCACTTCTGCTAGCCGGAGTGCCGTGCGCATATTCAGCGCGATGAAAACGCTCTCGACAGCCAGGGCGTCCGGCGAATATTCCTCAATCAGGCCGCACACTCGAGCGTGCACATCCTGAAGTGCCGCGCCCGCGCATTCCTTCTGGCGCATCGCCGCTACTTTCAGCGCGCCATAATGAAGCATGCGGCAGCGCCGTCCGTCGCTCTCGACGATTCCGTACCCGGTCGGCCCCGTTGCCGCAGGGTCCACGCCGAGAACGCGCAGCCAGCCGTTCATTTCGCTCCGACTGCCCGATGAAATCGTCCCGGTCATGGCCCCAAGTCTACGGCCTTCCGCGCGTCCCTGCCAGCGCTTTGTAGTGTACATGTCGGGTAGAAGCGCAACGGGCCAAAGAAAAACGGCCAGTCTGGGGCGCGGACTGGCCGCAAAACAGAGAACCGGGTGAACTAGTTCGCGCCTACGGCTGCCTGAATTTCGGATTCGTCGATATCGAAGTTCGCGTAAACATGTTGCACGTCGTCGTGCTCTTCGAGCGCTTCGACCAGGCGCACCATTTGCGTGGCCTGCGGGCCCGTCAGCTTGATGTAGTTCTGCGGTACCATGCCGATCTCCGCGGACGCCGGAGTAATTCCCGCCTTTGTCAGCGCTTCCTTCACTTTCTCGAGCGCGTCGGGCGGCGTCACGATGTACCATGCCGAGCCATCGTCCTTCAGATCTTCCGCGCCCGCTTCCAGCACGAGTTCCAGCAGCTTGTCTTCGCTCGCCGCTTCCTTGGGAACAGAAATTTCACCCTTGCGGTGGAACATCCACCCGACCGCGCCCGCTTCGGCCATGTTGCCGCCGTTCTTGCTCATGAGATGGCGGAACTCACCGACCACGCGGTTGCGGTTCGTGGTAACCACCTGAATCAGCATGCCCACTCCGCCCGGGCCGTAGCCTTCAAAGGTGGCTTCTTCATACTGCTCGCCTTCCAGTTGGCCGGTGCCGCGAAGAATGGCGCGCTCGACGTTATCGTTGGGCATGTTTTCGTTCTTGCCCGCCAAAATCGCGGTTCGCAACCGGGGATTGGAATTCGGATCGCCGCCTCCGATGCGCGCGGCAATGGTGATTTCGCGAATGATTCGCGTGAACGCTTGGCCGCGCTTGGCGTCGGTGGCCGCCTTCTTGTGTTTAATCGTGGCCCATTTTGAATGCCCGGACATAACCCATCCTCATTTGTTTCACGTGACCGCGGCCTGGCCGGGGTCATCGATGGAAGAATTTTTGCGCCGCAGAGCGGTTTCGGTGAATGCTGGCCGGTTTGCTGCCGCACTCTAGGGTGGCCGTACTGCTGCCGAACGCCACGCGAACCGAGGTACGGTCGCCAAGAAAAACAACACCAGTGCGGAGACTTACTTTGAACCGCAAACCCCTTGCGGAACCACGGTAGTTTAGCACAGCCGCCCACATCGGGAAACGAGTTATACTCCACTCCGGGGTATCTCGTTGAATCCGACAGACTTCCGCAGGGTCCCGCGCCATGGTTCCACTCTTATCACCAGAGGAACCCTTTTCGGGGTTTTCGGTAACATCATGCGGCTTGTGGCAAGTTCCGCGCTGCTGACTTCATAGTCTTGCCAGTACGGACCTAGCCCAATATCGTGTCTTCGCCCATAGAGGCAGTCTGGTCAGTGGTTTGCCATGTAGCCCTGAACAGCTTTGCGTGTCGCTTCCAGCGTGAAGGTCAGCGACTCCTTCGGGATGCCGGTCACAAAAGGTTTGATCATCCAGCCAAGCCCCGTGGGAATGTCTCGCGTCAGCGAAGCCACTTCGCTTTGGATGTAAACGCCGCCGTCGCGCTCCTGCATGCGCCACCACGTTTCCATCCGCCACATGAACCCGTCGTCGTCGCCCGGTGTTTTTTCGCGTTCATCGCTCTTCCCGGCGTTTTCGACTTCTGCAATGCGCACGGCCGAGCTGCGGCTATGGGCCTTCCCCGGCGCATCGTGGAAGTAGTGCACTTCATGCTCGGTGTCCAGCACTACGGTGATCATCTTGTGCCGCCGGAACCGCAGGAACACCCGGAAATGATCGCCCTCTCGCGCTTCGATTCTCGAGCGTTCGACGTCCGGAGCGTAATACACGGAGTGCCGGTCATAGTCCTCAAGCACACCCAGCACGTCCTCGAGTTTCGCTGCGGGAATGAACACCACGCCGGTCCAGTGATGGATCATCCCTCCGGGGCACGCGATGGGCTTGTGGCTGTCGAGGATTTCCAGCTTCTGCATCTTTACTTCGCCGCGTTTCAGAGCGGCGTAGGCGTCCGCGCGTTGTTCCCCGGGGAGTCCATCGACCCACAGCAGGCCCGTACTGCGATTCAACTCGTCTTCATTTCGCGCTTCCGCCAGTCTTAGGTAGCGTTCAAACGCAACCTGGGTTTCCGTTTTCAATTTTGGGAGCGCCGGTGCCCCCGCCTGCGCGACGAGAATGACCATCTGATTCACCGCCAGCGCGGCCAACAGGAACACCATGGCTTTTGCGGCGATGTTGTCTATGGCCTTCACCTGTCGCGCGAACCTTTCAGATTGCACCAACGCGTCTATTCATAACCCATTCATTCGAGATTGGCTTATGGAAATATCTCTGCATGTGGCTGGTCTAGAATGCAAGGCCGATACCGATGGAGGCAAAAGAAAAAGGAGGGCCTAGGTGCAGGCCCTCCTTCCAAACGCGCTGATCTGTAATCCGAAGGGAAGCTAAAAACGAAACAGGCGGGTTGGGAAGCTCGCACACGGCCCCTTGCGGAGCCGCTGTCCCCGCGCGGCCCCCAACCCGTCCTTCAGACACTACGCATCTGCATTGCGTGGCTCAATGGGTCAGCAGAGCCACTCGACGAGGTACCAGGGTTGTAGTACAGAGCGCCCACTTTTCAAGCAGGTGTTGTCGTCTCAATCACACTAAGTCCTTCAGTTACCTTAAGATGCGCCCAGATCTGCCTCCTGATCCTGGCGCGCTTTGCCGAATAGTACTACTCCTTACCCGCCCCAATTCCATCTCTATTCGCGCGCATCTCTCTTCTGGACTGTTCTGCTGAAAGCGGAACGTTTTCAATTGACTGCACGCATCCTCCAGCCCCGTCCGCAAAATATTCCTTGGTAGGTCTATGAATCAGGCTCTCATCGCAGGGTCACGTACCAACGAGCATATGTTAGGTCAGCGGCCCGGGAGGCTGCCGTTCCCAGGAAGCCAGTTTCTTGCACACTTTCTCCTCAATCATCGCTTGGCTGCTCCCCAGAACACTTGGGGGAAGAAAAGCTGTTCCGAATGGAAGCGGCATTTGAACCTTTCTCCGACGAACTAGCCTGGGACATTCACACCACTGAGGAATCCACCGAGGTGTCCTGTTAAAATCACAAGTGCGACCGCGAGCGCCTCGATGGGCAGGCGGTAACTGGGCAGAACTCCTCCGTGCTTGCGCTGTGCTCTCAGGTGGACGAGCCACACCATCCAAATCATCAGGCTGGAAGCACAACCAAGTACCAGATGCATCAGGAGGATGCCTTTGAGCCGCTGCCCTTCGAGCTGCCACTGCCAGGCGAGCACTCCGGTGATGATTACGGGCACGGTGACAACCACTGCAGCCAGCAAATTGCAATAAGCTGCTGCGGCCAGAAATTGCCGTTTCGTCCATTGCGCCAGAAAATCAAACGTCACCCCAGCGATAAACAGGGCGATTGGAAAATGAATCAGCACCACATGTTGCGCGTGTTTCGCGAGTAGCGCCGCTTTGATGTCGAACGGGTGCAAGGTCTCTCCTCACTCACTGCACGATGACCTTGCCGGTCATCTTCGGGTGAATCGAGCAGAAGTATGGATAACTTCCCGCTTTGCTAAAGGTGTAAGCAAACTTCTCATCCGTATCGAGCACTTTGGATTTGAAGACGCCGTCCGTGCTGACGACCGTGTGGGGAATATCGTCGCGGTTGGTCCACGTGACGGTTGTCCCCACGGGTACGGTGAGCGTTCCCGGGCCGAAGCTGAAGTTATCGATCTTTACCTCCGTTGTTTCCGTCTTCAGCTGCGCGCCTGCCAGGAAAATACGCTGGCCCACGGCGATCGTTCTCATTCCCGGTACCAGCGCCGCTATCAGAACTGCAATAGACACACTTTTCCTCACGCTTTTTCTCCTCTTCAACTTAATTTCCGATCGGATTGGTTTCTTGAATTGGGCTAGTTCCGGTCACGCGAGCGTCGAATCGACGACGGCCAGCGCGTGCTGCCCCTGAACGTAGTTCACATCGGTGATTCCCAGAACGCTCTTCAGTTGCTCCGCCGGTACTTTCATCGGTCCCGGCGAATCCGCCTTGCCCGGCTGCGGTTGCGGGAATGCGGTTGACGCAGCGGTGTGGAACGTTACGTTGCCCTCGACTTTCTGCATCGTCTGGTGAATATGACCGTTCAGCACCGTCACCGAGCCGAACTTCTTCAGGTACGCCAGCGCCTGAGCGCT
>JGI12635J15846_10005084_pt1 | contig 11364 bp, 12 predicted proteins | sample BlaSpr_A8_OM2_M2_FD_15846 | JGI IMG/M metagenome (IMG submission 15846) | reverse complement strand
GTATCCAGCCTGACGCGCTGCCTTATCTGACGAACTACCTCGATCTCGATCCGGTGCATCGAGACAAGAGCGGGCTCGGACTTCCCGTCTTACGCATCACCTACGATCTTCAGGAAAACGAGCGGAAACTGGCCGATTGGATGGAGCGTAAATCGGCGGAGATACTGCGAACCATGGGCGCAACCAAGACCTGGCGTGGCGCCAGCTTTACCGGGGTTGGCAGTAGCCATGACTTTGGCGGGGCGAGAATGGGTGATAACCCCGAAACCAGTGTCGTGAACCGCGATCTGGAAGTTCATGATGCTCCAGGAGTGTACGTTTTCAGCGGCGCAACTTTTCCAACCTGTATTGGGATCAATCCGACATTAACGCTGGCGGCAGTCTGCTCCCGAGCAGCCGTTGAGCTGGTTAAGAAATTGAAGAGTCCCGGAGGGACAAAATGAAGGTAGCCTGGCACGCAGTGCCTGGAAAACACGCCTTTGCGGTTCCATCCTTGAGGGAACGGTATGATTGGTGGGTCCGCGGGCGAGGCTCTCTTCTGGACACGGCGCTTCTGGATCGTCAATCAGGGGTCACGCCTCAGACCGTACCCTACGGGACGGATTCGCGGTCTCGGCCGTCCCAGGCACTCCGTGCCGGGCTACCTTCACTAAGTCCCTTCGGGACAAAGGAATTGAATTAACCCTATGGACACCACATCGCCTTCCCCGAAAATCCTTTTGCAGATTGAAGGAATGGTTGGCCGGATCACGCTGAACCGGCCTGAAAAATTGAATGCGCTCGACTTGGAGATGCTGACCCTGCTCCAAAGCGCAGCCGATACGCTGGAAGCAAATACCGAAGTACGAGTCGTCATACTAGATAGTGCCAGTGATCGCGCTTTCTGCGTCGGCGCCGATATTCAAGCTTGGACCGCCCTCTCTCCCATCGAAATGTGGTCCTCGTGGACTCGCCGAGGACATCAAGTCTTCGATCGAATCGCCCAACTCCGGCAGCCCGTCATTGCGCTACTTCGAGGATTTGCGTTCGGTGGCGGCCTTGAGCTTGCACTAACCGCCGATATCCGGATTGCGACGGAGCAATCTACCTTTGCCATGCCGGAGGTTAAGCTGGCAACCGTTCCGGGTTGGGGCGCCACTTCTCGTTTACCCCAGATCATTGGGCGACCACGCGCCAAGCAAATGATTTTCTCGGGTATACCAATCGATGCTCGATGCGCAGAAAAGTGGGGACTGGTGAACGAGGTGGTACCCGCTTCCGATCTTTCCGCTAAAGCCAGCGAGTTAGCCGATCAGATCTGTCGTAACGCACCGATCTCTGTCCAGATTGCCAAACAAATCTTAAATACGGAGTCATCCAACGCTTTAGCCCTTGAATCCCTGGCGGACGCCATCAGCGCTACCACCGGCGATGCCGCTGAAGGTCTAAGAAGTTTCCGAGAAAAACGCCCGCCTGACTTCAAAGGAAATTAACGAGCAACCGAAATGAATAGCCGCGAAAGAGCGCAAAGAACGCAAAAACAAAGCCACTTACAGAAGGGTTGTAATCGCGTCGCAGCGCGCTTTGGCCGAAACGATTTTCGTCCCGGAGGGCACGGTATGAAGCGAATCTTACTGCTGGCGGCTCAGCGCTACCAATTTGACTTGCGAAACCGGATCACACCGTACCCTACGGGACGGAAATCTCCGCGGGCTGGCTTCCAGGCACTTCGTGCCAGGCTGCTTTCATTCAATCCCTCCGGGATACAAACCAACTGTTTTTCGTTTTTACCGCTGTTTCAACCCAACTACCTCCTATGACCACCTTACTTCCTAACTCTCATTTTACTTACTCCATGTGGATCGATGGGCAGCCAGTCCCGGCTAAGAGCGGTGAGACTTTCAGCCGCGAAAGCCCGGCTCATGGGGTCAAGGTGGGTGAATACCCCTTGGCCGGTGCAGACGACGTTGACGCTGCGGTCGCCGCTGCCCGACGCGCTTTCGATAACGGCTCATGGCCACACCAATCCGGGGCTGATCGCGCCAAAGTGCTCTTACGCACCGCCGAACTAATCCGGTCTAACCAAGACGAACTAGGGTTGATTGAAACACTCGAAAGCGGCAAACCGATTAAGCAAGCTCGCGACGAAATGGAATGGAGCGCCGCTCTTTGGGACTATGCGGCCGCCCTCTGTCGCAACCTTCACGGGGATAGTTATAACGCGCTGGGCACGCAAGTCCTTGGACTCACTATCCGTGAGCCGATTGGCGTCGTCGCAATGATCACCCCTTGGAACTTTCCCCTATTGATCATTAGCCAGAAACTACCTTTCGCGCTGGCCGCCGGCTGCACCTGCGTGATCAAACCGAGCGAGCTCACTCCCGGCACCACCTTAAGGCTGGGAGCTTTGCTCGAAGCAGCAGGCCTACCCGCCGGAGTGGTCAATATCATCAGCGGTTACGGCGAGCCTGCCGGAGCCCGATTATCGGATCATCCCGACATCAATATGATCTCCTTCACCGGGTCAACCGAGATCGGCAAAGCAGTAGTAGGGTCTTCCAGAAACAACCTTAAAAAGGTTGAACTCGAGCTTGGCGGCAAGAATCCACACATCGTTTTTGCGGATGCCGACCTGGAGGCCGCCCTTGATGCTGTGGTATTCGGCGTCTACTTCAACATGGGCGAATGCTGTAACAGCGGCAGCCGCTTACTCGTTCAGAGTTCCATCGCCGACGATTTTATAAATCGGGTGATTGAAACTGCTAAAACGGTCCGAGTGGGAGACCCACTTGATGAAGAAACTAAAATCGGCGCCATCATCGACGGGAACCAATTCGATAAGATAATCGGATACATCGCTTCCGGGGTAGCAGACGGCGCCCGCCTCAGGTTAGGGGGAAAACCGTTATCTCGAGAAAACGGCCGATTCGTTGAAGCTACTGTCTTCGATGAAGTCCGGCCAGAGATGCCTATCGCCAAAGAAGAAATTTTTGGGCCGGTTTTATCGATCCTGACTTTTGAGACTAAAGAAGAAGCGATTCGGATCGCCAACGACACGATCTATGGTCTTTCCGCCGGCGTTTGGACCCGAGACATCGACACCGCATTTAGCGTTAGCCGGGCCATCCGAGCCGGCACGATTTGGATCAACACATTCATGGACGGTTATCCCGAACTCTGCTTCGGCGGATTCAATCAGAGCGGCCTTGGACGAGAACTAGGCAGATTCTCAATCGAAGAATTTACCGAACTCAAAACCATCCAGGTTCACCTCGGACCGAGAACGGGTTGGTGGGCCAAGAAGGCGCCGGGAGCGGTATGAAGGCGATGGGGACAACCAATTTGGTGGGGCGAGGCTCCCGAATGCCAAAAAGCGTTCGCAGGGGTTACGATGCATCAGGTCGCTCGATGCTTTGGGCCGGCCGACGTGCCGAGCCGCGGCCTGCAGTGCGCCACCAGATTCCTCGATGTTGCAGCCCGATAAAGATAGCAACAACCTGGGCCCGGCTCCGACTTCGCGAGCGGGAAAGCGATCAGCCAAGAAAGTTCCAAAGCTACGTCGGAGAAGTCGGCGGGGGTTGTGGCCGAACCAATCCGGTTCCTATGAAACGCAAATTCTCTTCGCGAAATGCGTCTGCCGTTCGGGAGCCTCGCCCCACCAAGTGGGAGTCATTCGGGAGACTCGCCCCACCAAATTATGACCTCTAGAGATCTAACTTCCAAAGCTAACCGCGCTTTCGAATTTGCGGAAAGGCAGCTTCGGAGGCTGATCACAAATCATTCCGGCCATTTTCCACTGTTTACTAAAGCGGGAAAGTGGAAGCATGAGTCGGAGAGCTGGACGAACTGGTGCGAAGGCTTCCTCGGAGGGATGCTCTGGATCGTGGCCCGGCGGACGGGGGACACCTGGTGGCGAGCCAAGGCGGAAGAGTATTCCAGATTGATTGAGGATCGGAGACTGGATCGGACTGTCCATGATCTCGGGTTCTTATTCTTACCGACTTGGAAGGTTTGGTACGAATTAACCGGGGACAAAGATATCCAAAAACGAGTGCTCGAAGCAGGGCAAACCTTGGCCGGCCGATTTCAGGAAAAGGGCCAATACCTGTGCTCCTTTGTAGCGCCCGAGAGCCTGTTCATCGACATCATGATGAACGTTGGGGTGATTTTCTATGCAGCGCAAGAATTGGGCGATGCCAAGCTCAAAGAGATCGCTTTGAAACATTGCCTTACGACCCGGCGGTTCTTAGTTCGCGGCGATGGGAGTACCGCGCATGAAGGGATTTTTGATTTGAGCAGCGGCGCGTTCTTGCGCCAAAGCACCCATCAGGGTTGGCGAGGAGATTCAAGCTGGGCCCGCGGACAGGCCTGGGCCATCGGGGGATTCACCACTGCTTTCAGGTATACCAAAGAAACCAGGTTTTTGGATACTGCCATAGCGACCGCTGACTATTTCATTGAGCGCACTTCGCCCAATGGAATTCCCCCTAATGACTGGGATCAGCCAGCCCCGAAGCCAATCTATGAAAGCTCTGCCGCCGCGATCGCCGCAGGTGCCTTCTTAGATTTGGCCGAACAAGTGACTAATCCAGGTCTGGCTCAACAGTATCAGGAGCAAGCTAAGCAGACTTTAGGCACCCTTCTAACCACCGAGTTCCTAGCCATCGAGCGCCCCGAATGGGAGGGAATCCTTTTGCACGGTATTTATCACGAACGCAAAGGGTTAGGCGTCGATGAGAGCGTGATGTGGGGTGATTACTTTTTTCTCGCGGCTTTAGATAAGCTGCTGCAGAATGCCGCTTCTTCGTCGGTTTGAATAAACCGTCCCCCAAAAGCAAAACCCCCAAGAATGAAAATAAATACGTGTCTCCCCTTAACAAAGCTCGCCACGGCGCTGGCTCTGTTAATACCGTTCGCCGCGTTTGCGGACAACGCCAAGAAACTAGAAGTCTTTTCTTGGTGGACGTCCGGAGGCGAGGCAGCTGCGCTCGACGCTCTGTTCAAGGTCTACAAACAGCAGGATCCCGGAGTCGAAATCATTAACGCCACGGTCGCCGGCGGCGGCGGCTCCGCTGCCCGGCCTGTCCTCCAGACTAGACTCGCCGGTGGCAACCCACCAGATACCTGGCAGTCCCATCCTGGTTGGGAATTACTCGGACAATATGTCGACCCAGGTTACTGCGAACCGCTCAACGACATTTACCAGGCGCAGAATTGGGAAAAAGTCTTACCCGCTCAGTTAATCAAGCTGCTCACCAAGGATGGCAAACAGTACTGCGTCCTGGCTGGCGTACACCGAGGTAACGACCTTTGGTATAACAAGAAGGTTTTGGACAAAGCCGGTATCAAGATCGGTGACACCATTTCGATCGACGAATTCCTGGCGGATTGTGCAAAACTCAAGGCTGCCGGCGTTACCCCGCTCGCAGTCGGTGACTCCGGCATTTGGGCCACCGCTCAGCTCTTCGAGAATACACTTCTCGGAACCGTAGGACCAACCGGCTGGCAAGATCTCTTCAGCGGAAAAATGGCCTTTGACGATGCTAAGGTGAAACAGGCCGCTCAAAGCTACGCTAAAATCCTTGAGTACCAGAATTCGGATCATTCGGCGTTGACTTGGGACCAAGCTATCAAAGCCGTCGAGGAAGGCCGCTGTGCCTTTTCTTCCATGGGCGATTGGGCGCATGGCGAATTCACCAAAGCGAACCTTAAAGACAACGTTGATTTTGGTTGGGTTTCCCATCCGGGCACCAGCGGCGGGTTTATCGTCGTGGCCGATGGCTTCACGTTGGCTAAGAATGCACCGCACAAAGCCGAAACGGTTGCTTGGCTAAAGAGTATTGGCAGCAAGGAGTCCCAAGAAGAGTTCAATCCGCTAAAGGGCTCAATCCCAATTCGAACCGACATCGATAAGAGCAAGTTCGGTCCGTACCATCTGTGGTCCATGAAATCCTTCGCCTCGGACGCCCTGCTACCCAGCTGCGTTCATGGTGAAGCAGCTCCTGCCGCATTTCAACAAGCTCTGAACGATGCCATTACCCAGTTCGTAGTAGACAAGAATGTCGATGCCTTCTGCTCGGCCTTGGTGCAGGCGGCAAAAGAATCCAATATTACTAAATAGAAGATCCTAACATCAAATGACGAGGTGAGCCCCTCCGCTCACCTCGTTAGTCGCATACGGGAGGGATCGCGTCCCCGCGATCCTTCGTTCCCAAAGCTGCACGCTGTCTTGATCCATGAAGTTAAACACGTCTGCTAGTCTGGCACGTCTTCGTGGCGCGCGCCCTCCCGCATGGGTTCGTAGACTCCTACCGATTCTTAACCAATGAAGTCTCCTACCGCGAGACCCGCTAACGCAGACACTCCTGAGCGTGTCGACGAAAATCGTCTGCGTTGGACAAAAGAAAAGCCTCCGCGCCGAGGCCGTTTCTCGGAGCGGACCTTATCAGCCGTAATCTTGTCCCCGGCGATGACTTTGATCCTGATATTCGTGTACGTCTTTATCGCGATCACCGTCTGGGTCTCGCTCTCGAACTGGCACACCCTGAAGATCGACATGAGCATTCGTGAACCCCTGGGCGCGACCTACGGGCAAATGTTCATGATGCCGCGTTGGCACGCGAACCTGCGAAATGTTTTCATCTTTACGGCTCTCTTTCTGACTCTCTCCATAGGGTTCGGACTTCTGCTTGCTATATTGCTAGACCGTAAACTGATTGGCCACACCATCTTCAGGAACGTTTTCCTGTTTCCTTACGCGCTCTCCTTTATCGTTACCGGTATCGCCTGGCGGTGGATCTTTAACCCTGAGACTGGCATTAATATCCTAATTGACAGCCTGGGTATCAATAAATTGATTCAGGGGTTGGGAGGCCCTCCGTTGCACCCGGGATGGACGACCGATCCAACGGTACTCTTTTCGCTGAACAATTGGTTAGGAGCGCTCTTTCCTGCAATCAAAGGAATGAGTATTCAGCTTGGCATTCCCATGGCCCTGATCCCGGTTATCATTGCCGCTGCTTGGCAACTCACCGGTTTCGCCATGTCGATGTATATCGCCGGTCTCGCCACTGTTCCCAATGACCTACGCGAAGCCGCTAGAATCGATGGGGCAACCGAATTTCAGGTTTACACCAAAGTGGTTATCCCACAGCTGAACCCGGTTACGGTCAGTACGGCTATTATCCTCGGTCATGTCTCTCTTAAGATCTTCGATCTCATCTTTGCCATGACCGGCGTCGGACCAGGATTCGCGACTGACGTTCCCGGTATTTTCGTTTTTGAAATGACCTTCAAGGCGACCCGCTACAATTTGGGCGCCGCGGCATCAGTGATCATGCTTCTCCTCGTCAGCTTGATCATTGTCCCTTACCTGTGGACGAACATGAGGAAACGATAAGTATGTCGATTCTGTCTTTGGGTATTCGAGCATCTCTACCCAGGAAGCCGCGCGATTTTGTGATCTTGGGGTTTCTGATTCTTTGCGTCATTTTTTTCCTAATGCCCATCTATGTAATGGTGGTCACCGGCTTAAAGGAAGCAACCAGCGTCAGCCTCTCGACCATGTGGGATCTGCCATCACGTTTGAGTGGCGGCGGATTTATGGAAGCCTTCCAGCGTCTCAGGCCCAATATGGGGAATAGCCTGATGATCGCGATTCCAGCAACGGTCATCTCAGCCTGCTGGGGTTCGGTCAATGGTTACCTATTTGCCAAATGGAAATTTCGCGGATCGAATGTCCTGTTTGCCTTGCTGGTCTTTGGCATGTTTATCCCTTATCAGAGCATTTTAATTCCTCTGATTCTTTTCCTGGAATTTTTGAAAATATACGGAACCATTCCGGGGCTGGTAGTGGTTCACGTCATTTACGGCTTACCCATCGTTAGCCTTATCTTTCGAAATTACTTCGCCAATATCCCTGACGAAATAATAGAAGCTGCCCGAATCGACGGCGCCGGGTTAGTCCGTATTTTTACTAACGTCATGTTGCCGCTTTCATTGCCCGCATTCGTAGTGGTCTCAATCTTCCAATTTACTAACATCTGGAACGATTTCTTGTTTGGCGTCACGATCTTGCCCAATCCGCAATCCCAACCCGTGACCGTAGCCTTGAACAATCTTTCCGGATCCTTTTCCGTGGATTGGAATGTGGTTATGGCCGGCGCGATCACGGCCGCGCTTCCTACGGCGTTGGTCTATATATTTTTGGGACGGTTTTTTATCAGAGGCCTGCTCGCCGGCTCGGTCAAAGGGTAGGACGTAATCGCGTCAATCGTTCTCGTCCTCGTCCTCTAAAATGTTCCCAAAGCTCCGAACGACCATAGAACTAATTTAGCCCCGAAAGGATTTCCAACACTGCTCGACGTGGCTCACAGGTCCAAAATCGAGGACGAGGACGACGACGACGACCAGATCGAAAAATTCCTTTATGACAGCCGCGCGCTACGACCTAGTCATCATCGGTTCCGGCATGGGTGGTGGGGTTCTTGCCTATGCGCTTAAGGATTCGGGCATGAAAATTCTCCTGATCGAACGCGGAGATTTTCTGCCTCAAGAACCGGAAAACTGGAACCCGGAAGCAGTCTTCGATCACCAGCGCTATAAACCTCAAGAAACTTGGTATGATGAAGCCGGTCACCCGTTCCGGCCCGGCGTTCATTATTTTGTAGGCGGTAACACCAAGGTTTATGGGGCGGCTCTACCTCGGCTTAGGAAAGAAGATTTTTCCGAGCTCGAACACGAAGAAGGATTTTCTCCCGGCTGGCCCATCGGTTACGAAGAGCTGGAACCCTACTATGAGCGGGCCGAACGCCTGCTCGCGGTTCATGGCTCCTCTGGGGACGATCCTACCGATCCGCCAAGGCGAAGCCCTTTCCCTTTTCCACCGGTACCGCATGAGCCTTACATCGAAGACCTGAAGACGAGACTCGAGCGCCAAGGTCTGCATCCCGCTTTTCTCCTCTGGGAGTTGACCTCCGCGAAGGTGGTCGCTGCATTCGCTGTAAGACTTGTGACGGTTTCCCTTGCCAGGTCCACGCAAAGAGTGAGGCCGATATCTGCTGTGTGCGACCGGCTCTGCTCTCGGAGAACGTGACCTTGATGGCCCGGACTCTTGCGCATCGTCTGCAGACGGACCCTAGCGGCAAGAAAGTCGAAGCGATCGAAGTCGAACAGAATGGCGCTGTCACCCTTATCCAGGCGGACAGATTTGCCGTCTCCTGTGGTGCGGTGAACTCGTCTGCCTTATTACTGCGATCCGCTTCATCCGCGCATCCCGATGGGTTGGCGAACTCTTCGGGCTTGGTCGGCCGCAACTATATGGTCCACAATAATACCGCTTTGATGGCGGTGGCGCCGATGCGGATCAATCCGACTACGTTTCAGAAAACCATCGTGGTGAACGATTACTATTTTAGCGGGCCGGATGACTGGAAGTACCCGTTAGGTAATCTGCAATTGCTAGGCAAACTTCAGGCCGGAATGTTAGCCGCTGACAAACCGCTCATCCCCGGATTTTTGCTGAAGACGCTAGCCGATCGCAGTGTCGATTGGTGGGTGATGTCGGAGGATTTACCCAGGCCGGAAAATCGGATCGTAGTTAGTAGTAACGGCCGGATCAGCGTCCATTGGACACCGACAAACCGGCGGGCACATTTTCGGCTGATTCGCGCAGCGAAGACCATGATGAAGCGGGCGGGTTACCCTATCGTGCTCACTCAGACGATGGGGATCGAAACAAATTCGCACCAGTGTGGTACCGCCCGGTTCGGTAAGGATCCACGCAGTTCGGTTCTGGATCCATTTTGTCGAGCGCACGATGTGGAGAACCTCTACGTCGTCGATAGTTCGTTTTTCCCTTCTTCGGCCGCCTGCAACCCAGCGCTGACGATCGCGGCGCAGGCGCTGCGGGTTGCGGAAAAGTTGGCAGGAACGGGGTAAACCAGCCCAGAATGAGTTAGTCGCGGCAGGATCTAATCAGGGGAAACTCCGGCGCCACCCAGCCGTAGCGGAACTGTGACCATGAAATGGTCCGACAGAACAGCCCAGGGCTTTAGCCCTGGGTTCGGATGCAGAACGAAGCGCCCTGAAAGTGGCGGCCGAAGGAGGTATTCAGCCCGGAAACGGTTCCATCGCCGACAGGGGTGCGGACCGAATCACTTTTAAGAAACAATATTATATGTTGTTATTTAGCTTGAGGCCGATCCCTTACTCACCTTCTCGTTCATGCGATCTTTTCCACAAAAGATCGGCGGCCATTCTTACGTTCTGAAGAGGTTCGGAATGAGATCTATGCGTATATGGCCGGGACTCTGAAAAACTTTGACTGCCATCCGATCAAATTCGGTGGGATCGAAGACCATGTCCATGTCTTCTCTTCTCTTCTCTGTCGAAGAATATTGCCTTCTCGGATTTAATTGGCCGGCTGAAAGGCGCTTCGTCAAAGCGCCTCAAGGAGAAAGGGCTCTCCGATTTCAGCTGGCAGAATGGATACGGTGCATTCTTCGTGAGCGAATCAAATGTAGAGTCGGTTACTGCCTATATCCTCAACAGGCGGCCCATCACAAAAAGTTCAGCTATCAGGAAGAGATCCGCGAAATCATGAAACGCCACCGAGTCGCCTTTGACGAACGCTACCTCTGGGACTGAGAAACAGGCACCTCGGACGCCCTTTCAGGGCGTCTTCCGTTGGGATCGGTCCCCAGAGCTAAAGCCCTGGGCTATTCTCTACGACCATTTCACGGTCAAATCATCTGTCGGCGGTCTGCGCCAAACATGGAGGCCTCTACCCAGCTCCGAGCAATTTCTTCACCGGCACATTATGTGCCGCCTGAGGATGCTTCCTGATCAACTCCGCGTGCAAACGTTCACGCAAAGACTTTACCGCCTCGGATACGGCATGAAATGAACTCTCCCCCTCCCCTTCGCCATAACTAGTCGAGACCAGCACCTTCTCACCTTTCCTCTCGAACCGAATCCACGCATCCGATTCGGTAAACTCGAAGGTCTGACTCGCACTGCCGCCTTCCAATTTTCGAACGATTTCAGCAAAACTAGCCGCTAGATCCACCAGCGGGATCCAATCCCAAGCGGCGCTAAAATCCTTGTTACCGACATGAAAAATCAGGTTACCTAATGCGACTCGATATCGCAGATCTTCCTCGGTGACAGATGACCAGTCTGTCTCGCTATCTTCCTTCAGCTGATAATCCAGGTGCATAGGCTTAAAACGGGAACGCGGTGATCACTTCGTTCCGATTACTCACCACTACTCGCAGACGAGTAGCTGGCCCGCCATCGATCGTCGTCCCGATCTGATGCTGAAAATCGTATTCGTAGATCGTCCCTGGGCGTCCGTGCGTATTATGGCGGGCGTGGCCGCTACCT
>JGI12635J15846_10005082_pt1 | contig 11370 bp, 9 predicted proteins | sample BlaSpr_A8_OM2_M2_FD_15846 | JGI IMG/M metagenome (IMG submission 15846) | reverse complement strand
TGCTGGTGCGGGCCCGGCCGGGTGGTGGGGGGAGCAGAAGTCACGCCATGGCGGGAACGGCCGTGCGCTGCCGGAAGTTGGCCGCAACGCGCTCTTGGGTGGAAGTCCGCGCCTGGCCGGTGAGGAGGTGGAAAGCGGTGATGATGGCCGGCAGGAGCACGGGGGCCAGGACCATCAGCATGATGAGGGTGGGCAGCAACATGGTTTCACCTAGGTTTCTCCGCGGAGCGGTATTTGTCGGGTTAGGTTGTGGTACTTGATGATTCAAACTTGCTGGGTCGAATCATTGGGTTCGTAGCAAAATGTACCGACGTCGGCACAGTGCGGTCATGTCCTGAACCAACCAACTTGCGACGTGTTGTTGTCTTCCAGCGACAAATTGGTCGCTCGGGCCGCGCTGTGGCCCGGCGCGGGCGCGAGATCGGCTCCGACCGTCTCGACGACCGGCTCGAGGTGGAACTCGCGCTGCTCGCGTGCCACTGGTACGGCCCCGCGGTTCTGCAGCCCAAATGAAGCGGGCCCGCACCTGCTGGTGCGGGCCCGGTCGGGTGGTGCAGGGCAGACGTCACGCCATGGCGGGAACGGCGAGACGCGGGAATGCCGTGCGCCGCGGGAAGTTGGCCGCAACGCGCTCTTGGGTGGAAGTCCGCTGCTGACCGGTGACTACGTGAGCAGCGTGGATGATCGCCGGGATGAGCACTGGGGCCAGAACCGCCAGCATATAGGTCGTGATCACCAGCATGGACTCGAACATGGTTTCTCCTATGTTTCTCCGCTGCGCGGAATTGTCGGAATGGGTTGTGGTACTTGTTAATTCGACCTAACAAGATCGAATCATCAGGTTCATCACAGAACCTACCGACGCCGGGCCGGCCTAGCGATGTCCCCAGCCAACCAACTTGCGGCGTCTTTTTGTCTTCCGGCGACAAAGCATCGCGGAGGTATTCGGTTGCCGCGCGGGTCCGCGCCATACATCAGCAGTTTCGGCCCAACATTGTTCGCGATAACTGCGCGCGATGCGCAATTGTGTCCCCGCGGACATTTTCTTTACACCAACTCTGACTAATGATGTTCGGATGACTATTAGCGACGAAAAGACCGTTTTCGAAGGTCCATTGCATCAGCTCGCTCGTAACGCATGGCAGATGCTTCTCCTCATCGGCGTCCTGGCTGTCACGCTGGGTGTTATCGTGCTGGCCTGGCCACGCGCGACATGGGTGGTGGCGGGTGTCTTGTTCGGCATCTATCTGGTGGTGTCGGGCTTTGGGTATATGCTCGCCGCTTTCGCCACGCACTCCGGCGTCGGAATGAAAGTGTTGGAGTTCCTCACCGGCGCCGTGTCGCTGGTGCTGGGGTTCTTCTGCTTCCGCAACGTATACGACTCGATACTGTTTTTGGCCGTGTGGATCGGCGTCGGCTGGCTTTTCCGTGGGGCTACTTTGCTGACTTCGGCGATAGCCTTGGACCGGGTGCCCGGACGTGGCTGGCAGGCATTCCTCGGTGTGGTCACCCTAATCGGCGGCGGAGTGCTGATCATCTATCCGTTCAGTTCGGCCGCGATCCTGACCTTGTTCGGCGGCTGGTGGTTGATCGTCATCGGCGTTGTGGAGGTCATCAACGCGTTGCAGGTTCGACACCGGCTGAAAGCACACGCCGCTTAAGGCAGGCGTCGCGCGACCTCGAACGCCAGGCACAGTTCGGCGAGGTCTATTGGCCGTGCGAGTGATCGGCCGGTCAACTCTTCGATGCGGTGCAGCCGGTGCCGCACGGTATTGGGGTGGCAAAAGATCCTCGCCGCGGTGTCGTTGGCGGAGCCTCCCGCCTGCAACCAGGCCTGGAACGTATCAAGCAGCACAGTGTGTTCTTCGTCGGGCAGTTCGTCCAGCCGCCCCAGCAGCGACGACTTGATCTTCGCCATGGCCGCAGGCGCGCTGACCGCTGCAATGGCAAGCGGCGTGTCGTCGAATACAGCGACAAGCGACTCGGCCGACGGCTTCCCGGCCACCGCCAGCCGGGCGAATCGCAACGCGTCGCTGGTGTCGGTCAGTTCGTGGAACGGCGGACTGATGCCGACTCGCGCGGTAGCGGCACTGCGGAGCACCTCGACAAGCTTGCCGAGGGCGGCTGGCGTCGCGTGGCCCCGCAGNTGGACGATGCCGACCTGTACGTCGGGCAGCAGTCGCCACGCCGACCGGATGTCGTGAATGGACAGCTTGTNTTCGATTGTCGGTAATGCCAGCTTCCCGATCGCGGGCAGTTCTGCCGCAACGATGACATACGGTCCGGAGGTGGGTAGCCGCAGCAGATCTGCTGCCTCCCAGAGGCTTTGGCTGTCGCTGATCCTGTGATATAGCAGCGCTTCCACCAACGCCGACCGCTCTTCTTCTCGCTCCAGGAGCTGCGCGGTCACTTGTTGGCGATAGGCGGCGCTCATCGCCTGGGTGAATATGTCTTGAGCGAGGAAGACCCGTGCGGTGGCATCCAGGATCGAGTCGGTGGGTATTGCGGCGGCGCGCGCGGTGGCGATGGTCTGCTCCCACATGAATCGGAATCCAATTCGGTAGGCGGTCATCACTGCGGGCAGGGGCACGCCGGCGACCGCGCGTGCGGTGCCGGTGCGCTCGGCAGCCGAGACGTCGACGTCCGCGTTCCCGGCAAGCGAGTCAAAGATGAACGTCACGTTCGCCACACAACTTTCGGCGACCTGATCCTTGGCGACGACGCTGCCGTCGTGGTACGCGTCGATCTCACGGCATAGCAGATCCGCCATCGCTTTTCCCAGTCCCGGGGCGCGGGCGAGCATGAGTTTGCCGAGCTCGACTATGTGCGGGTCAGGGGCGGTGCCACCCCGGCCGCCGACGGGCTGTGTTGCCGTACTCATATCACCAAACCATAGGCTCTGCTCCTCGGCGGATGTGAGCGGTTAGCCGAAGCCGCGCCGTGCGCCGTTGTGACCAGACACAGTCGGGGGCCTCCGATCGTGTAACCGGTGACATAGACAGCAACACGGTTCCCGGCCATGGTGTTGGTAGCGCTTCGTCTGCATACGTGTCACCGATGCTCGACAAATGACGCGGTGAGTTCTTGGTAGCCGAGCAGACTGTCAACCACGTGGCTACGACTATCGATAATCCCCAGGAGCGAGCCATGGACGAACTTCTCACCACCCGCGAACCCGCAGCCGGGCAACCCGGTTTGTCACGGGCCAACCCCCAGCTATATGCGGATTATCACCGGCTGGCCGCCGAGCAGGCGGCCTTGCGCCGACTGGCCACGCTGGTGGCCCGCGGGGTTGAACCGGCGGAAGTGTTCGAAGCGGCGGTCGACGAGATGCGCCGATGTGTGCCCGCACAGACCGCCGGTCTATGGCGCTACGAGTCCAACGACGAAATCACGAAAGTGGCCGCAGCCGAACATCCTGGAATGCAGCCGGCGAAGTGGCCCGTTGGCACTCGAACCCCGATAGACGGCGGCACCCTCGCAGCGATGGTGCAACGCACCGGGAGGCCTGCCCGGATGGACAGCTATGACAACGTCGCCGGATCACTCGCCACGCGAGTCCAGGAGGTGGGCGTGCGCGCGGCTGTGGGCGTGCCAGTCATCGTCGATGGACGCGTGTGGGGCCTCGCGGCGGTGGGTTCGGTTGAGCCCGGGCCGATGCCGGCCGACACCGAGGCCCGCATCGGCGGCCTCGCCGAGTTGATCGGTGTCGCCCTCGTGGCCGGATACCGCGACGAGCAGAAACGGCAACTGTTCGACGACACGTCGCGGGGCCCGTCGTTGATCGACTCGCTGCTCGAGGGCCGAGTCTTGGACGACTGCAGCCTGAGCGAGGTCGCCGGCTGTCTGCGGCTGCCCAAGGATGGTCCCTTCGTTCTTGTTGCCGCCGAGGTTCGCTCTGGTGGCACCGACGCGCTGCGGGGCATCGAGTCGAAGTTGCGCAGCCTGGATGTGTATTCGGCATGGCGGCTGCTGCCCGACTGGCAGATCGGGATTGTGCACGTCGCCTCCGAGCAGCAATTCGACAAGGTTGTCGCCTTGGTGTCTCGCATAGCAGTCGACCGCGTCGGAGTCAGCGCGCGATTCAACGACCTGCGCGAGACCCGGCAGGCTTTGCACTTCGCCAAGATGACCCTGCTGGGTCAGTCCAACTCCACGTCCCCAATTGCGGTGTTCGACGGCAGCATTTTGGCCACGGCCACACTCGCGGCTCCGGAGGCGATGGTCAAATCGGCCGGCACGATTTTGGCCTGTTTTGACGACCTTCCCGACGAGGAGCGCGAAATCCTATTCGAGACATTTCGGGTGTGGCAGGAGACCGACGCCTCGGTGGGGGGCACTGCTGAACGACTTTGTTGCCACCCCAACACCGTCCGGTACCGATTGCACCGGATCGAGAAGCGGACCCGACTATCTTTCTCGCGCCCAAGGGATATCGCAGAACTGTGTTTGGCGTTCGAGGTCTACCGCCGGCTCATCTGATGGCCAACGGGTAGACGGCGAGACACCGATGCCCGTCAGAGCCAGCTTGGCTGCCATGAACCCAACGGAGTGAGTGGATACTTGTATTCTCCTGGCGTTTTGGACATCTCGATCATTTCCTTGACGCCGGTATAGCGACCCATTGGCGTGTCGACAACGAATCCATCGGGATCCGGATAGAGGTGTTCGTCATTTGAGCCGGCTGTCTTTTTCGCGTAGTCGCGATCGAAGATCCCCAATTCAGGAAGCCAGAGAGCCGTGCGTACCAACGAGACTCTGACGCGGTAGCTTCCGCCCTCTTTCGCGCGCCGCAGCAGGGCCGACAGGATGCCGCAGGTTGCGAGCCAGCCTGCCGCGTAGTCGCAGGCCACGTAGATCGACGGATGTACCGGCTTGTCGTCGCTCCCCTCAATGTTGTCGAGGCCCAACGCGAAAGTGGCCGTGACGTCGAAGCCGACGCGATTCGACCACTGTCCGGTTTCACCGGCCCAGGTGATCTGGGTATCGATCAGGCCGGGGCGTTCTTTGATCACTTCCTCCGATGTGAAGTTGAATCGCTCCCGCCATCCCGAACGGCGATTCGTGACCAATACGTCGGCCTGGGAAAGGAGCTCACGGAACTTCGCATGGCCTTGCTTGTCAGCCAACTCCAGCATGGTGGAGCGCACTCCGACGTGCGAGGTGTAGTGCCAGAGTGTGTGCTCGACATCGGATGGCCGCCACACGTTGAGCGCGTCGGCGCCGTGCAGGGCCATGGCGCGACCGATCGAGGGGGCTGCAATGACGTGGCTTGATGAGAGTAGCCGGACGCCGTCGAGCGGTGTCGTCGGATTGGGTGTGAATGGTATTGGATCGCTTTCGCCGACTTTCTCGACGCTGACCAGGGGCATCAGCCCCAGGTTCTTGGTGAAGGCATCCATCTTCAGCACGTCTTTGATGTTGCGGGCCAGCGGCATGGGAACGCCCGCTTTCTCGCCGGCTGCTTCGAGTTCCTCCCCGTCCCACTCTTTTACCGCGTCGCGTAGCGCTTCATAGGAGCCGCCCCTGGGTTTTAGGAGATCGAGTGCGTGCTGGCGTAAACCGGGATAGATCTCGGCGAACATAATCCACTTGCCGTCCCTGGTGGGAACAATATCCGGACCGCCGGAGAATGGGCTGCATGGATCGGTGCGTCCGGGGAATCCATTGACTAGTTCCCACTTCCCTTCGAGGAACGGGGTGAGGCGCCGCAATGACTTACGTACGTCGACATGAATATCCTGCCCCTCGCCGGTACGCTCCTTCCAGATCTTTGCTATCAGAATCGCCTTGGCCGCGAGCGGGATTGCGCTGATGGTTCCGTACGGCAATCGATCCGGCGTGATGGGATCCGATCCGTAATAGGTGACCTTGCCGCCGGAATCCGACGTTGTTGCCCCTAAATTTTGCAGTAAGGACTCAACATGTGCGGGTACGTCTATCGTGCTGCCCTTTAACGGATTGTCGTAGTTGGCAACTATGTCTTTCGCCAGCTTTTCTGCCGCATTCACAATCAATCCCCTTGTTGTGAGTCGAGACGCAACGGCCCCGGTCCGTTAATCATCCAGAGAACATCCGACGAAGTCGATGTCCTGAGCACCAACGATCGGCAACTGTCGTTGTGCCAGACCACACGGGTTGGAACTGTCGTGGTCGAATGGCTCAAGTAGAGATGTCCTTGTGGGCGATGATGAAGAAGTAGCCGTCCTCGTCGACCAGGCCGATGTCGCCAGTCGAAAACCAGCCATCGACTACGGCGGCGGCGGTGTCCTCCGCAAAATCCCAGTAGCCCTTCATCACGTTGTGGCCGCGGACTTGGATCTCGCCGGGAGTCCTGGTCGGCACCTCGGTGGCGTGCTCGTCGACCACCCGCATCTGCACGCCTTCGATGGGCGTGCCGATCGAACCCACCTTGCGCGCTGCGCCGGGACGGTTGGAGCACGCNGTCCCGGACGTTTCTGGCAGCCCGTAGCCCTCGAGGACGGTGCANTCGAACCTGTCCTCGAACCGATGTAGCAGCTCCGCCGGCATCGGCTCACCCGGGGAGGTACACACCCGTAGCGAACCGAAGTCTAGGTCGTGNCCGCGGGCGGCACTCAGTATCGCTGCGTACATGTGGGGAAGACCCTCGAGTACCGTGGCCCGTTCGGCAGCAAGCATTTCCAGCGCTCTGCCGGGGTCGAATCTGGGAAGCAGCGCCAGTGTCGCGCCGGTCGAGATAGCTGCGCCCAGACCGGATGTCATCCCGAACGCGTGAAACAGTGGCAGGCAAACCAGTACGACGTCGTCGGGTCCAAGGTCGAGCAGCCTGCGCGCAATGACGGCTTGGTTGCTGACCAGATTGCTGTGGGTAAGTTGGGCCCCCTTGAGCGCCCCCCTCGTGCCAGACGTATGCACGATGACCGCGTTGTCGTTGCCGGCGCGAGTCACCGGCCAGGCTTGCCCGAGGAAGCCGCTGGTCAACTGCTCGAGCGTGTGCTCGCCGACCCCGAGTGGCGGAACACCGGCGGCCAGTGCACCGGCGATAGCCGCAGCCCTACATGATGGCGCGAACACCAGCAGGCGCGCACCGGTGTTGGTCAAGAAGTACTCGACTTCGCGGGCGCTTCGCAGCGGATCCATCGGCACCACAACCGCTCCGGCGTGCAGCACGCCGTAGAAAACCATCGCGAACTCGGGACGGTTCGCCAACATGACCCCCACCCGGTCACCCGGGCGGAGACCTCGATAGGCGAGATACGAGGCGAACCGGGTGGCATTGTCGGCCAGCTCGGAGAACGTTGTTGTGACGCCGTCACAGCGCAACGCGGGACCGTCGGGGTACATGTCCGCCGACTCGACGAGATACAGGCTCAAGTTGGTCATGAAAGCTTCCCGGGCGGACTGCCTCCCATGCTTTGACGATGGGATGTGCTTGGCCATTTGTCGATGGAATCAGAGACAATGAGCACCGCGAGGCGGTGTTGTATCCGACAACGCCCCATCCCGTGACCAGGTTTATGCTGGATTGCCATGGCGCCCTGGGATATCGAAGCTCAGCCATCGAACGCCTGGCAACCTTTTTCAGCTCCCAGGACGTATGCGTGAAGTAGTTACTGATCAGATGCGTTGTGCGCCGGCTGCCTGAAGGTCGGCGATGCTGGAGAAGCCGTCGACGGCCATGAGTAGGTCCAGTTCAGCAAGCACCGCTCGCAATTGGGACACGAGACCGTCGACACCGCCGATAGCCAGGGCGTAGAGGTAGGTACGGCCCAGCCCAACGGCGGTGGCACCTAATGCCAAAGCCTTAGCGACGTCGGAGCCACTGCGCACGCCCGAATCGAAGAGCACCGGCATGCCGTCAGCCGCCTTGACAACGGCCGGCAGAGCTTCAAGTGAAGGAAGCCCGCCGTTGGCTTGGCGGCCGCCGTGATTAGAGCAGTAGATGCCGTCGATGCCGTAATCGCGCGCTTTGCGCACATCGTCGGGGTGTTGAATGCCCTTGAGCAGCATCGGTAACTTTGTCAATGGACGCAGCCAGCTGAGGTCGTCCCACCGCACTGGATGGCCAAAGACCTTCGCCCATTCGAGGGCCGCCGTCTGAGGATCGTCCTGCGGTGATTTGGACAGCCGCGCCAAGAAGACATCATCGGTGAAATAGTTCTGCAGACAGTAGCCACGCAGTTGGGGAAAATTGGCCATATTCAGATCGTGCGGTCGCCACCCGGTGATCCAGGTATCCAGGGTAACCACGACCGCCTTGTAACCGGACTGTTCGGCGCGACGCACGAAGCTGGCGGCAAGCTCCTTATCGTTGGAAGTGGAGAGCTGAAACAGATTCGGGGCCTCACCGGCGTGCGGGACAACATCTTCCATCCGGTCCTGCGTCAAGGTCGACGCCACCATCGGGACACCGGTCCGTGCGGAGGCTTGAGCCACCTGGATGTCTCCATGCAAGTCCTGAGAGCACACGCCGACAACCCCGACCGGTGGCATAAACAGCGGGCTGGACAGCTGCATGTCAAACAATGAGACNGACAGGTCTCGTTCGGTCGGAGCCACTAGCATGCGAGGCACGATCCCATAGCGCGAGAAGGCTTCGACGTTGGCGCGCTGGGTGCCTCCGTCTCCTGCGCCGTACCCCACGTAGGAGTACACCCACGAGGGCAGCGCCTCGATCGCCGCNCGCTCCAGCGAGGCATAATCGACCGGAAATNNNGGGCAGTTGCCCGTGCAGGCCGGCTCCATAGATTTCCATCTGGTAGTCGCCGTACTGGGGTGTTGGCATGCCGCGCTCCCTTACTNGCCGCCGACGCTGGCCGGCATGATCAAATCTGCTGCGACTAGGATTTCACCGCNAAGGCGCTCACCCAANAGTCCAAATGACAACGTCGACGGGTATCTGTTGTCGTTAGAGACAGTCAGTTGGCCGCAGTCTCACAATAGAAATGGGACTAGCCTCTCTGGCCGAAGNCTGAATTCGAATGTCGNTGCTGNGCAATGTATTCAAACAGGTCACACCCAGCCAGCTGCCTGAAGGTGCTTGATNAGCAGAGGTCCAACGAGTTCAGGCGCCTCGACTTGCGGAAAGTGTCCGACCGGCGGCGGGTTGTCCAGAACGTTGATGCTGGCGGTGGGGGCCTTCTGCCGAATACGAGGAAGGACATGGGTTCCACTAATTGGGTCGTCGGGGCCCCAGATGAAAGTCTGNGGACCCGAATAGCTTTCGACAGCGTGCGACCATCTGGAGGCATACTCGCGGCGTTCAGCCATNTAGCCAAGCAGCGCGGGAGCCACNCGTGTTCCCCGCGACCTGCTGAAATCGACNCACATCTCGCCGACCGTATGGTCTGAGACCGGTCTGCCGAAGACACCCAAAAGNGCCTTACGATAAACGGTTTCGGTAATGAACTCTTCGGCNTCGTCTCCGCTGAGTTCAGTGAGATNTCGTTGAAACTCAGCAGGTCGATGCAGATCAGGGAACATACCCCCATTGAGCCAGGCCATCGACTCAATCCGGCCCGGGTCACGACACAAGAGTTCTTGCGCTACCGAAACACCGTAGTCATGCGCAACTAGCGCTGAGCGATCGATACCCAGGTCCGCCCATACGGCCAGCACAAGACTGGCCTGCTCCAGAAGAGAGTAGGTATACGGATGTGGTTTGTCGCTGCTGCCGTAGCCAAGGAAGTCCAGACTCGTCACGCGATACCCGGCACCCGTGAGTGCCGGTATCACGGCTGCCCAGTCGAACGATGACGCCGGAAAGCCATGGAAAAGGGTCACCGACTTGCCGTCGAGGGGGCCATCTTGGCGCACGAACAATTCATGCGACGATCCGCTGACGCGGCGTCGGGAGCCACCTGAAATCCAGGAATCCAGCGTCGTATGCATGGAAGGAACCCGGCGCTTGGGCCTACTGGACGAGGTCTGGGTCGCTGCCCAGGATCTGATCGAATAGCGGTTGGGCCTGGAACCATCCGGCCCCGGGAGTGCCGATGAGCTCACGAGTCTGAACGGCCACTTCGTGAGGTATCAGTTTTGGCGCTCCCGCCGCCATCGCAACCAGCTGCACCTGGCATGAGCGTTCCATCGTGATGAACCACCAAACAGCCTCGGCGACAGTGTGGCCGACCGTGAGAAGGCCGTGGTTTTGCAGAATGGCGGCTTTGTTCGGTCCGAGCGCCTTGGCCAGACGGACTCCTTCGTCCATATCGTTGACGAGCCCGTGATAGTCGTCATACACGGCATGGTCTTCGTAGAACGCACAGGCGTCCTGGGTGATCGGATCGAGGTTGATTCCCAAGCTGGAGAACGCCCGACCGTACGTCGAATGAGAATGCGCTGCTGCCAGAGCATCGGGACGGGCCTCGTGCACCCTGGAATGGATTACAAAGGCTGCACGGTTGACGGCACGAGACCCTTCGATAACATCGCCTTGGTGATCGACCAAGATAAGGTCGGACGCTTTGATTTTAGTGAACGCCATTCCGAATGGGTTGACCCAGAAACACTCGGGATTTTCCGGGTCTCGCACCGTGATGTGACCCGCCACGCCTTCGGAGAAGCCGAACCTGCCGAAGAGCCGGAACCCCGCGGCAAGCTGCTCCTTACGGTACTTGCGCTCCGCGTCGACCGAGCTGAAGACCGGCGGTTGCGGGAGTCCGTTTCCGGCGGGGGACGGACCAGTCACGGCCGCTAAGCTCGAATCGATGATGCTTGTCATCAGTTCCTCCTTGCAGTGATCGGCGCACCGCGAGTGTCTCCCCGGTGAGCCGAGGTGATGCACAACGCCTCGCGCGTTTAGCCTGCCCTCGAGCCGGCCGACTGTCGATGTGCCGACGCACATGGATACGCGTTTCGAAGTGTTGGCGAGCACAATGACGGTCAGGCCAACCGCCGAGCGATATCAGCGCGACGTGTGAGCGCAGCCCCACCGTGCTTCGGACGGCCGGGGGGAATGTGATGCCACCCGTCCGGCCATGACGTGCTGTGGACCGTCACACGAAAGCGGCCAGGTTGTTGTTTCCGCCGACATTGTTGTGCGAAGTCGCCGAGAGGACGATTGGAAACCTCAAGACAAGCCCAAAGTCGGCACCTCAAGTAGATCCGCGAGGCACATTATGACCGCCCTTAGCGCCAATCTCGTCGCATCGAAAGATCGCCACTCCGACCGTATCGCGCTGCGTTGTGACGATCTGCAATTCACTTTCACCGAGTTCGACGCCGCGGCCGCCCGGGTGGCGACACTGCTGGAGCAAGCCGGAGTCGAACCGGGCGATCGGGTGGGCGTGATGCTACCCAACACCCCCGCATTCGCCATCGTGTTCTACGGCATCATGTATCGCGGCGCTGTCGCGGTTCCGATGAACCCGCTGCTCAAATTCCGCG
>JGI12635J15846_10005079_pt1 | contig 11374 bp, 7 predicted proteins | sample BlaSpr_A8_OM2_M2_FD_15846 | JGI IMG/M metagenome (IMG submission 15846) | reverse complement strand
CTACCTGGGATATTGGCAGGCGGGAATGACGCCCGGAGCTGTGTGGGGACAGCCGCCCACGGCCGTCCAGCGGAGCGCTCCGCCTCGCGTGCTGATCCATGCAGTGGCAGGAGGCGTAGGAACCGCGGCGGTGCAAATCGGCCATTTGCTCGGCATCGACATGTACGGGACATCNTCGTCGGACGAAAAACTTGCGCGCGTGAAAGAACTTGGCCTGCAGCACGGCATCAACTACAAGCAGCGAGACTATGAAGAAACCGTGAAGAACCTGACCCACGGCGAAGGCGTCGACGCCGTCTTCGAAATGCTGGGAGGAGAACACACCGCGAAGAGCCTGCGTTGTGTACGGGACTTCGGACGCGTCATCCAGTACGGGACCGCGACCGGGAAGCAACCGCAAATCGACTTGCGCGCGATGTACGCGAAGTCGGCGAGCGTGCAGGGACTGTGGCTGACTTATTTGTCACAGAAGCGCGAGGCCATGGAGCCGGCATGGCAGCAGCTTTCCGCGTGGCTGGATCAGGGCAAGCTGAGCCCACAGGTTGGGCATGTGTTCCCGCTAGAGCGCGCGGTGGAAGCTTACAAGCTACTGCAGGATGGAAAAAATTACGGGAAGGTTGTGCTGAAGATCGGTTGAGGGAGTCTGACCCGCACACTTTCTTTCGCCGCTTCGCAGCCTGGACTACGCCCCACCGCCCTTCGGCTTTCCGTTACTATTTCGCGGGCGCGAGTATCGCACCCAGCCGATCGGGCGTTGTCTCGACTCTTTCCAGGTGCGGGTAGCGCATTCCGCCGTGGTAGTCGAGAGAGACGGTGACAAACTCGTCGCCCCGCTTAAGCAAAAGCTTGATCGGCTCCTTACTTTTCTCGGCGGCGAGAATGGCTTCGCGCAGGCTTGCGGCAGTGTACTTCTGATCGTTGACGCCTTGCAGTTGCATGTCGGGCGTAAGGCCGGCTTTGAAGGCCACGCTGTCCCACCAAACGTTATCGAGGCTGCCCGGTGTAGCGCCAGGACCGGACTCTGACTTCACCGAGAAGCCGAGTGAAGTCGCGAAGCTCGCGCCACGAACGTTCTCCGTTTTTTTCAGCCATTCCGGTTCGGTATCGTTGTAGACGAGTCGATAACCGCCCCGGGTAAAACCGTCCTCGGGAACGCTGGGATTGACCTCATGGACGCGCGCGCGAAAAAATCCTGCCCAATCAAACGGCTGCACAGTGCTCAGCGCTTTCACGAGGTCGTCAAACGTGAAGGGAACGGTGATGTAGCTCCCATTGTCGATCCCGAAAAAAAGTTTGGCGAAGTCATCCAGCGACTTCTTTCCATCGCTCAACTCGCGGATCTTGGTGTCAGCGTCGAGCCAGACAAGGTCTGACTCCGGGTAGTAGTCGTACGAACGCTGCCAGCTCGGCCAGGCCTCCGGGACGCTGAAGTGAGACGTAATAATGGGCTGCATGGTGGTGTCTTCCAAAGAGCGCCAAGTGCGTCCAGGACTGATTTCGAAGCTGGCGGCGATTTGGGCGAATTCATCGCGAGCCTGCTCAGGTGTTCGCATTCCGGAACGCGCCGTGAGGACGTTGCCGTAATAATCGGTCAAACCTTCATAAACCCATAGCAGGCTGTTGCGCATGGGCACATTGAAGTTGGGCGTCCACAAATCAGCCGGCCTGCGGAACTTGCCATTCCACGAATGCGTGTATTCGTGGGGCAGGAGGGCACGACCGGAAACTCCCGCACTCCAGTCGGTAAAGTAGTTGGCACGCAAACCGTCCTCGCTCGATTGATGGTGCTCCAGGCCCTTTCCGCTCACAATGTCGCTTACGGAAAAGAGGAAATCATAGTGATCATAATGACGCGAGTTGAAAAGTTTTTGGGCCTCGATCACAAGGTTCTTGTGATATTGCAATTCCTCCGGAGTGATTTCGAGGTCGGCGGCCTTGTCGGCGAAGACATCGAGGTACACCGGATTGTCCGGCCCCGTAGAAAGATCTAAACGCTTGAAGTGGGCGCCCGCATAGAGTGGTGAATCGATAAGCGCATTCAGCGTGGTTTCTTTGAACTGAACCAGATTTCCGTTCTGCGATTTCACGTCCAGTGCGCAGGCGAATTTCCATCCGTCTGGCAAACGAATCGCAGCTTCGAATTTGATATCGCGCGAGAAGTATCCCGCCGGATACAGGAGCACGCTGTTCCAGGTCACGTCGGCGAACTTGGAGGAAATACGGCCCCGCTTGGGATCTAGAGGGGCGACGAACTGGAAGTCTATATCGAGCGAGGTCGCACCCTGAGGAGCTTCGATATGGAAGGCGTACATGTTTACCGGGTCACGCAACCACGAAATGCGTTTGCCATTAACCGTTACGAGCAGCCCGGCAAGTTCGACCACTGGGTTGGAAGGTGAGTGTGTCCCGGGAAGCCACTCAGGGTAAAGCAGCGTAAGGTTGCGGCCTTTGATGGGGATCGTCTCATGCACACTGAACACGCGATTGTTGACGCCGGTGGCATCGACGAGCAGCGAAACCGTGCCGGGATAAGGCGTGTCAACCGGGGTAACAATCGGCGGAGGCAATGGTACTGGCTGCGGCCCCTGTGAATTCTGGGCATACCCGCTTGTGGTTACAGCAATGCATATAGCCGCGAAAACCGCCGCAATGTGTTTATGAGGGAAAATTGAGCGTGGCATGCAGATCTCCGGAACAGCAGACAAACACTGTATACCAAGACAAGTGCTTATCGGGAAACGCAAAAGGTCTGTTATCGGAAGGTGAGGGAATCAGACGCTGGAGCGCAACTGTTACAAGATCGCAACCACAGAGGACACAGGGCCTCACAGAGTAATTCCTCTATCATCCTCTTTGCTTTTGGTTAATGCTCTTGCTGGAACACCCACGTTTCACTCACCAGGAAATTCGCGAGCGAGCACCATGCGATAGCAATCGCGTTAGCGAGTAAATAGTTCATGTGGCCTCGTCCAAGCATCACTTTCATGAGTGTCAGGTTGCCGACGATGGAGACGAATCCATTGGTGAGATGGAAGCGTAGAAGTCTCGACAGGGAACGGCGCCACTGCCGTTCCGAGAGACCGAGCTCCATTTGATCCAGGTTTTTTGGGTCCGACTCCGTTTGGCCTGACTTTGTTCGGTCGGCCCAGGTGAACCGTTCGTGCCAGGCGAAGTTATGCAGAACGGCGGCTTCCACTGCGATGGCCGTTGCGACCAGGTAGTTGAAGTGCAGGACGCCTTTGAGCAGGAACAACGCGGCAAACTGTACGGCGATGCCCATTCCACCCACCACATTAAATTTGCACCAGCGCAGCAGCGTGGAGGATGGAAGATCGTTTTCGCAGGGAGGAGCTGTGATGTTCATTGCGGGATCCTTTCCTCGCGATAGAGGCGAACGGTGTTCTGCAACGTGAAGACGACGACCATCAATGCCATGCCCAGGAGTCCGATGGCTCCGCCGACATCGAATAAGCGGTAGCTTCCGCTGAAAACGTGCACCACCGGCCTCCAGAACAGGGCCAGGTTTCCAACCGCCAGCAGAATGCGCAATTCGGTTGGGCCGAAGCGCCAGAACGAGATACGAAACTCGCCGAGGGTGTGCGTCGCCAGATAAGACTGGATCGAGAGCATCAGAAAAGCGATGAGCAGCCCGATGGCGATCCAGGGATGCATGTATCCCGACAGCGCCAGGCCGCCCATCAAGGCCAGGGCGCCAAAGCTATCCACGATGTGGTCAACGTAGAATCCGTATCGCGGACGGAGACGGTGACGCGCCCGGGCGAGGGTGCCGTCGAGGGAGTCGCCCAGCCAATTCAGCCCGAGACAGACGATCACCGCGAGGAGCGCGTTGCGGTTCCGAGACGCCAGGGCGTAGAACGCCCCCGCTCCGACCTGTGCCGCGAGGCCCAACACGGTCAGGTGGTCGGGACCAATTCGATCCGGAGTGCGCACCGCCAACCACAGAAGTGCGCGTTTTTCCGCGAGCGCTACCCAGCTTTCCTGCACTCGAACCATATCCGGAAACGGATGGCTGCGGCGCATCTCGAGGAGCACGCGCGGGTCTACCTGCTCACAGAATTCGGTCATAGATTCAGAACCAACCCGGGAACTCATGGTTCCAGCGGCGGAAGTTGCCATAGTCGCCTCCTGGTCGCATCGTGCAAGTTCACTTTGCCGTAGAAGGTGCAGCGCGGCAATGCACCCATGGTCATTCGCTGCTCAATTTGACATCAGCTCGGAAGTCGTTTCCCGCGAAACGTTTGCAAGGCAATATCATTCCGGATTGCTTGTGCAGTTCGGACGGATGTGCTCATATGGACGCGATGCGGAACCCCCATCTATCCAGTCGCAGTCGCCGTTTACGACATCCTCTGCCGCGAAGAGGCCCTTCTTGATCTGGTATTTCCTTTTCTTCTTTGTTTCGGGCTTCTGCAGTGTTTTGTACGAATTGGTGTGGCTACGCCTCTCCATGGCGCAATTCGGCGTTACCACTGCCATGGTGTCGATTGTCCTTTCCGTCTTCATGGCAGGACTGGGCCTTGGGTCGTGGGCGAGTAGCACTTGGCTGCGTGCCGACATTCATACTTCAGCGCGTCATTTTGGCGCGCTCCGTCTCTACGCTCTCATTGAATTGCTGATTGGAATATCGGCACTCGTCGTTCCTTACGAACTCTCCTGGGGACGCCGCATTTTGGAAAATCTGGGCGTGAGCTCTTCCACGGCCTACTACTGTATTGCGGGTCTCTGGGTGGGCTGCACTCTGGTTCCCTGGTGTGCCCTGATGGGCGCAACCATCCCTGTGGCGATGCGTGCGATTGGGCGGACCATGCCTCGAGAAGCCTCGCGGTCGTTCAGTTATCTCTACCTGGCGAACGTCACCGGCGCAGTGGCAGGAACGCTTCTGCCGCTCTTGCTGATCGAAGTGCTGGGCTTTCGCCAGACGCTGAGAGTGGGCTTTCTGTGCAACTGCTCGGTCGCTCTCGGGGCATCGCTGCTGTCGCGCACGCTTGGGAAAGTTTCGAGGGCTGAGGCCGGTGCACCTGCAGTGGAACCCGCCGCGACTTCGGAACCGCGCGGCTCCCTGCTCCCACTTCTCTTCCTGACCGGCCTGACCAGTATGGGAATGGAAGTGGTGTGGGTACGCCAATTTACGCCCTACCTCGGTACGGTGGTTTACGCCTTCGCCTTGATTCTGGCGGTCTACCTTGCGGCAACGTTTATGGGCTCTATCACGTACCGGAGGTGGAGCGCACAGCAGGGCCAGCACCAGGAGAGCAATGTGTTCTGGATGCTGCTCGCGCTTTCCGCGCTATTTTCGTTGGTTACATCGAGTCCTAGCAATACTCTCGCCAATGGTCTGAGAATATTTCTGGGCATTGCGCCCTTCAGCGGTCTGCTGGGCTTCCTCACTCCCATGCTGGTGGACCGCTATTCCGGCGGAAATCCCGGCAAAGCCGGACGAGCGTATGCGGTCAACGTTCTGGGATGCCTTTTCGGACCGCTGCTAGCGGGATTTTTCCTCTTGCCCTATATGAGCGAACGCTGGGCGCTGATCGTGCTGGCCCTCCCCTGGCTGGTGGTCGGCCTTCGACCCCTGTTGCCACGCTCGCCACTGACTAGGGTCGAACGTTCCGCCGCTTATTCCCTGCTGCCTTTGGCGGGCGTGCTGATCCTCGCCGGCAAGGGCTACGACGAGAGCTTCGCGCAGAGGCAAGTGCTCCGGGATTCGACCGCTACGGTCATCGCCACTGGAAGCGGGATGGAGAAACAGCTTCTAGTGAATGGATATGGCATGACGGGCCTGGGTTCGATCACCAAGATGATGGCGCACCTTCCGCTGGCGTTCCTTGACCGGCCGCCGCAGGACGCCCTCGATATCTGTTTTGGAATGGGAACCACTTTCCGCTCCCTGCTAAGCTGGAAGATCCACACGACGGCAGTCGAACTGGTGCCAAGCGTACCCAAATTCTTCGGCTATTTTCACGGCAATGGTCCCGAGCTTCTGAGATCGCCTCTCGCGCAAGTCATCATCGACGACGGCCGCCGCTACCTGGAGCGCAATCCACAGCAGTACGATGTGATTACGATTGATCCGCCGCCTCCCGTCGAAGCTGCAGGATCGAGCATGCTTTATTCGGAGGAGTTCTATGCCGCGGCGCGCAAAAGGTTGCGCCGGGGCGGCATTTTGGCGCAGTGGCTACCCACCGGCGACAAGGAGGATTTGGCCGCTGTCGCGCGCGCGCTGCAGAACTCCTTTCCCTACGTTCGTGTCTTCCGGTGGGGGAGCCGCTCGGGATACCACTTTCTGGCGAGCGAGCAGCCTATTCCCAAGTTGACTGCGGCAGAATTACAGCGCAGGATGCCGCCGGACGGTGCCCTCGATCTCGCGGAATGGGCGTCCCCGTCGGAAGGCAGCGAAGACGTGGCACGGGCCGACTACGAGAGATTGCTGCAGGGCGAGATCCCCATCGAAACCATGATTCAGCCATCCCCCACCACTCCCGCTCTGAGCGACGACCGGCCGATCAACGAATACTTTCTGTTGCGCCGCGCGCGGGCGACGAAAAAAATACCTCACTTGAGAAGTGTTGGGGATTCGCCGCGATAACTTACAAGGGAAGCGCGCGCCTCCAGCACAGCCGCACGCAACTGTTGTGCCGCCCACGTAATCTGCTGACTGGTGATGATGGCTGGGGGCGCTAGAAGCAGATGGTCTCCCCGGATGCCATCGACGCTGCCCTGCATGGGGTAGACGAGCAATCCTCGGTCCAGAGCCGCGGCGGCGACGCGGCCCGAAAAATTCTCTTCGGGCGCGAAGGGGCGCTTGCTGGACTTGTCAGCAACGAATTCGACGCTCCAGAGGAGGCCAATACCGCGGACGTCTCCAATTGGTTCTTCGTGCCTCAGGCTTTCGAGGGAGTGTTTGAATTGAGCGGCTGCGCTGTTGGTGCGACTGGAGTCGGCTGCTTCGACTAACTTGTTCGCCTGCAGATACCGCAGCACGGCGCGTCCGGCGGCGAGTGAGATGGGATGCGCGTTGTAAGTGAAGCCGTGCAGAAACGCGCCTGAGCCGGAGGCGATGGCGTCGACCACTCTCTTGCTGGCGAACACGGCACCGAGCGGGGCGTATCCGCTGGAGAGTCCCTTGGCCGTCACCAGAATGTCGGGCACCACATTCCAATGTTCGAGTGCGAAGTTGCGTCCGGTGCGGCCCATGCCGGTCATGACTTCGTCGGCGATGAGCAGCACGCCGTGACGGTGACAGATTTCCGACACGGCTTGCAAATATCCCGGCGGAGGAACGACCGCACCGAGAGTCGCGCCGCTGACGGGTTCGAAGATAAACGCAGCTGCCTCGCCGTTGCTGGTTTCGATGGCGCGTTCCCGTTCGGCGGCGTACTGCTGGCCGCAGTTGCGGCAGCCGTCGGTGCAATCGAAGGCGCAGCGGTAACAATAAGGCATGCCGACATGCGGGAACTCTCGCACCATGGGCAAATACAGGTCGCGGCGGCGCTTGTTGCCCGACACCGATAACGCACCCAGCGTTGAGCCGTGATAGCTCTGCTGGCGACTGAGAATCTGGTGGCGCTTAGCTTGTCCGATTTCGACCTGATATTGGCGCGCCAATTTTAAAGCGGTTTCGATCGATTCCGATCCACCGCAGGTGAAGTACACGGCGCCGCCACGAAAATGTTCTCCGGCGAAGGAGAGCAATTCCTGGGCGTATTCTTCGGCGATCGGAGTCGTGAACTGGCTACTGTGGACGAACTCTAATTTAGCTGCCTGTTCCGCCATGGCGGCGGAAATTTCCGCTACGCCGTGTCCGATGAAGTTGACCGCGGCGGACCCAGCGAGATCGAGATATCTTTTGCCGGCAGCGTCCCAGACGTGAACGCCCTCGCCACGAACCGCGGCGGGAAAGTCTTTGCGGAAGGATCGGCGCAGGACCGCGGAACGGGTTGAGACCACCGTAGATTCGGCCACTTCTGGATTATCGCATCGTGCTCTGGTAGTGCTTTTGTCAAAATTTGCCATAGTCCAGAAGTCGCAGACGGCCGTCGCATGACACGCATATTGCGCCTAGCGAATATCTAAGAAGCCTTATGAGGGTATTCGTGCAGTCTTTAGGGATCTTCTCAGCAGGAAGTGTTACTTCTTTGCCCTCGGGAGACTCTAACAAAGCGTCTTTGGAAAGGAACAATTATGAAAAAATCTGGTTTCCTGACTCACAGTGTATTGAGTTTGGTGACTGTGTTGTGCGCAGGCGGATGTCTTTTCAGTCAGCAGGCCCCCGCTGCAGGCGGCGTTCCGGCACACCTTGTAGTCACCGTCGAGCCCCATCACGGACACGACGTACCGCCTATCAACCGAGAAGATGTCATGGTGTATGAAGGAAAGGAACGCGACCAAGTGACCGATTGGGCTCCCGCGCAGGGAGAGCATGCCGCGCTCGAGCTCTTCATTCTGCTCGATGACGGGTCCAATGCAAGTCTAGGCACGCAATTGCAAGACTTGCGGAGGTTCATCGAGGCCCAACCGCCATCCACACTGGTCGGCATTGCCTACATGCAGAACGGAGTCGCCAAGGTGGAACAGGCTCCGACCAATGATCATGCGCAGGCCGTGAAGGCACTGCGCCTGCCGATGGGAATGCGCGGCGCCAATGGCAGCCCGTATTTTTCTTTGACCGACCTGATCAAACGGTGGCCAACGAGCACCGCCCGTCGAGAGGTCTTCATGGTCTCCGATGGAATCGACCTGTATTACGGCACCGGCGACCTGAGCGATCCGTATCTGGAGGAAGCTATTGCGGCGGCGCAGCGCGCCGGCATTCTCGTCTCGGCGATTTACAGCCCTGGGGTAGGCCATTTCAGCCACTCCTACTGGCAGACGTATTGGGGCCAACTTTACCTGTCGGAGCTTGCGGAAAAAACCGCAGGCGAGGCGTACTACATCGGATTCAACGGGCCGCCTGTCTCTTTCGAACCCTATCTGGAAGACTTCGCGCGCCGGCTGACCAATCAATATCTGCTGACATTTCTTGCTAAGCCACCGAAGAAGGCGGGATTGGTGCCCGTAAAGCTCCGGACGGAAGTGAAAAATGCGGATCTGATATCGGCAGACAGGGTCTATGTTGCGCCTCCGCCCCAATAGTGATGGGTGGGGAATCCGTGTAATTCGGCCTTGCTGGGCAGGATGTCGCGAGAAACGACGCGAAAAGGCAAGGGCGGGAGTGTCCGCCCGACAACTGCCTGACGGCTTGAGATTCCGATAAGATTGAACGTTCTGATCGGGTCTCGATGAAAAAACTTCTGCGCTTTTTCCAGCCCTCGCACCAACACACGGCATTTTCGGCGACGCTGCTGCTGATTTCGGCGGTGATGTTGTCGCGCGTGATCGGATACGCGCGGGATGCGTATATTGCCTGGGCGTATGGAGCCGCCGGGGCCACGGACGCATACGTCACGGCTTTCACGTTGCCCGATTTTCTCAACTACATTGTGGCCGGCGGCGCCGCTTCGATCACGTTTATCTCGATCTACACGCGCTTTTTGGCGGAGAAGCGCGAGGAGGACGCGCAGAAGACGTTTTCCATCATCATCACCGTAATGACGGCGGTGATGATCGTATTTACCATCTTGGCCGAGATTTTTGCGCCGCAATTTTTGAACTGGTTCGTAGGGCCCGGCGCAGGTGGAAAAGGATTTTCGCCGGACAAGCTTGCGCTGTGCGTTCACCTGACACGGATTCTGCTTCCCGCCCAAATCTTCTTTTATGTAGGTGGGGTGGTCTCGGCGGTTCTGCTATCTCACCGGCTGTTCCTGTTCCCGGCGCTTGGTCCGTTGATTTACAACGTGTTCATCATTCTCGGTGGCGTAGTCGGTGGCAGGCATTTCGGGATCGCGTCCCTCGCATATGGGGCCTTGATCGGAAGCTTTGCCGGGCCGTTTCTAGCGAGCGTGATTGGTGCCGCGCGCATTGGGACGGGATACCGGCCATCGTTTGACGTGATGAATCCGGCATTTCGCGAGTGGGTGAAGTTGTCGGTGCCGCTCATGCTGGGCGTGTCGCTGGTGACGGCGGATGACTGGATTCTGCGTCACTACGCGTCGAGCGGCGTGGGCGACATTACGCGCCTGACGTTTGCCAAGCGACTATTCGCGGTGCCAATTGCGGTGCTGGGGCAAGCGACCGGGCAGGCGTCTCTGCCGTTCTTTGCGCGGCTGTTCAATGAGAAGAAGCTGAAGGAATTCGCCGCGACGGTGAATGACTCGGTGTATCGGGTTGCGTCGGCATCATTTCTGGCCAGCGGATGGATGATGGTGGCGGCGCTTCCACTCATCGATCTGGTTTACCGGCGCGGAAAATTTCTGTTGGCGGACGCGCAGACCAGTTCCGTTTATTTCTTCTGGTTCTCGCTTTCTCTGGCTTTGTGGTCGGCCCAGGGGCTTTATGCGCGCGCGTTTTACGCCGCCGGGGACACCCTCACGCCCATGGTCGCGGTCAGCGCCATCACCCTGATGTCTTTACCGGTGTATTCGATCTTGTTTCATAGCTTCGGCGTTCTGGGCCTGGCGTGGGCGTCCGATATTGGTATCGGAGTGAATTTGCTGGCTCTGGCTTACCTGCTGCACTACCGCAAACTGGTTCCGTTGCAGGGCCTGCGGTGGAAGGAACTGGGGAAAGCTGCGTTGGTAGCTCTGGTCGCGGCGGGGATTAGCTTCGAAGTAGCCAAAGTCGTGCCTTTTGCTACTGGTGGCCGCGGTAGTCGCATCGCGGATCTGATGCGACTGGCGCTGGTCTCGTTTACTTGGGCGGCAGCGGTTGCGGCGGGATTGTGGCTGCTGCGTTCCGAGTTGCCCGGGGACTTGCGCCGGCGCAAGGGAGCCGTGTATCCCGCCGTGGCGCAGGGGGAGAGCAAGGAGATTTTGGGGGCGGGAACCCAGCCTTAGGCTATACTCACTCTCCGGAAACGCAGCATGCTGAGCGCCTTAAAACCCGTTACCCTCCAAACTTTGGTGGAAGGTCTTCGCCGGTTGCCCGAGACCTCCTTCGGCCCGACCGAGCCGGTGCGCCGGTTTCTTGCAGACAATCCCGTCAACGCTGACTCGCTCGCACCTTACCTGACGTGGGATCGGCAGCACTACACGCGAAATCTGATCGACCGAACGCCGCTTTACGAATTGATGGCGATCTGCTGGGAAGTGGGGCAGGCGAGTTCTGTGCACAATCATCGCGATCAGAATTGCTGGATGGCTGCCCCCATCGGGCGTTTGCAGGTGGAGAACTTTCATCTCGTTCACCAGGACTTGCAAGGTGGACGCTGCCGGCTCGAGCCCACGAATACAGTCGAGATGAACATTGCAGAGCCTTG
>JGI12635J15846_10005078_pt1 | contig 11375 bp, 9 predicted proteins | sample BlaSpr_A8_OM2_M2_FD_15846 | JGI IMG/M metagenome (IMG submission 15846) | reverse complement strand
CGCCAGCGGCAGGAAACTGGCGAAAGCGGACGCCAGTACGATAATCACGAGCCACGCTGCCGACAGCCAGAGCGTCAGATCGAAACGGCGCCTGCTGGCGCGGGAGGTTTCCGGCGCGGCTAGCTCAAGGGGCTCAGTGTCGATGGGCGAGCCATTGGCGGCGGCGATCTCGGGTGTCATGCTACGGCCCTTATCCTGATGCGAGGGTCAACGAGGCTATAGGCCAGGTCGACCGCCAGGTTGATGGCCACATAGGCGATGGCGATCACCACCACGGTGCCCTGGACGACGATCAGGTCGTGCGCGAGGATCGAGCGCACCAGGAGCGAGCCGATGCCGGGCATCGAGAAGAAGACTTCGACTACCACGGTGCCGCTGATCAGCCTCCCCACGGTGATGCCGGCGGCTGTCATCAGCGAGATGAGCGACGGCCGCAGCGCGTGACGCGTGAGGATCCGCCCTTCCGGTACTCCGCGGCCCCGGGCCGCATCGATGTAGCCCTCGCCGAGCGTGGCGACCAGGTCGGCGCGGAGGAGTCGCTGCAGCACGGCAAACTCCGGCAGGGCGATGGCGAACACGGGCAGGGCAACCGACTTCAGGTTGCCCCCGACGCTGGACGTGAGGCTGACGAAACCCAGGACCGGTACCCACCGGAGCTCGACCGCGAAGATGTAGGCCAGCACGGGCGCCACGATGAAGGGCGGAAGTGACAGCGACGCTGACGTCACGGCTGCGATGGCAGCGTCGAGCTTGCCGCCCGGGCGGCGGGCCGCGATAGCCCCGGTGACCAGGGACAGCACCACCGCCAGGACGACGCTCAGAATGACCAGCTCAACGGTGACGGGCAGCGCGGACACGATGGCGGAACCCACCGACTGGTCGGTCACCGCCGATGATCCGAGGTTTCCGTGTATCGCGTTCCCCAGCCAGCTGAAGTAGCGCACGAAGAAGGAATGATTGGCGCCAAGCGTNGCGTTGAGCGCCCGGATCTGTGCGGGCGAGGCCTGCGGGCCGAGAATCGCCTCCGCAATGGATCCCGGCACCAGCCCGAGCAGGAACTGGGTCAGGACTGTGACAGCCAGGACAATGGCGAGCGCGCGGAGGACCTTTATGCCGAGGAAACTCAGCATGGCGGGCCATCCTGTACCCGGCGCGGCCTAGCCGCGCATCGACGCCATACCCGGCCTGGCCGATGTCCAGTCTGCATGCGTCACCCAACCCCAATGTCCAGATCCGCGCCAGATGCTGTGTGCCGCTCCCGGGGGAGACGGGCTCAACGTTGGCAGCTATATCGGCGCCTCGTCCAGAACAAAAGTCACTGCCTACCAGGGCTATCGGCAACACACTCCGAGACTAAGCAGTCGACTCGCGATCACCTGACCGGGATCGCCGACGTGATACAGCGGCCAGCGCGCGTGACCGTCTGAGATGTCAATTGTGATGGACGAGGAAGGGAGAGCTATGAGCCGACTATCAGGCTGGAAGCGGGCGGTCCCGTGTGCAGTCGCTGCCGCTATGGCGGTCATGGTGGCGGCCTGTAGCAGTGGTGGCAGCAGCAGTAGCGCTGGCGGTACTGCTACGGGTTCAACTGATGCGACGGGCGCGATGCAGCACGGAGGCTCGGCGGTGGTCATCGGACCAGTCGATGCGAACACGCTGGATCCGGCGACCGCCTTCAACGAGTGGGAGACCGGCGGTGAGGTGCTGAGCGCAATTTACGACAGCCTGTTCACCATCGGGCCCACCGGCACTATTCAGCCGTATCTCGCGGAGAACTTCACGACGACGGACGGCCTTACCTGGACCCTGACGCTCCGGCCCGGCGTGACGTTCTCCGACGGAACGCCCTTCAACGCCGCCGCCGTCAAAGCGGAATGGCTACGGATCGAGAACCCGAAGACACCCGGTGTGAACGCACAGTACCTGCAGCCCGTCACCTCCATGACGGTCGTCAACGCCCTGACGCTGAGCATCAAGCTGAACGCGGTGAACTATCAGTTCGATCAGGCCGTTGCGACGAGCGCGCTGACGTGGATTCCGTCGCCGACCGCCGTGGCGAAATACGGGGCTAACTACGGTAACCATCCCGTGGGCGCCGGACCTTACGAGCTTAGCTCGATAACCCCGTCGGTCCAGACCGTCCTCACGCGGAACCCGCACTACTGGCAGAAGGGGCTGCCCTACCTGAACCAGATTACCTTCAAGTTCAATTCGGACGGACAGCAAAGTATCGAGGCCGTCGAGACGGGTGAAGCCCAGATGACCGCGCCCGTAGACGTGCTCATCCAGAAGACGGCAAAGCAAGCCAATCTCGATGTTACGACAATGCCCATAGCGGGAATCTTCGGGTACTTCTTCAATGAGGCCAAGGCGCCATTCAACAACATCCTCGCCCGCGAGGCGGTGTATGACGCCATCAACGAGCAGACGGTCAACCAGCAGGTATTTGACGGACTCATATCGGCGCCTTCCAGCGTTGTCGCTACGAACTCGCCGCTGTTCGATGCGAGTTCCACCTTCGCGCCGCCTAACTCGGCGCGGGCGCAGCAGCTGTTCAATCAGCTGGCGGCCGAGGGAAAGCCGGTCTCGTTCACGTTCCCCTACGACGACACCACGATTCAGCGTGAGGCAGCAACCGCCCTGGAGACGCAGCTCGCGGCGTACCAGAACGTCAGCGTTCAGATCGAGCCCGAGAACGCCGTTAACTACACCCAGTTCGTCGAGGACGGCAACTATGGCCTGATCGAGCTCGGGCTGTTCGGCAGTGACCCGGAGCCGATCATTTATAACGCGCTCCACACCGGCGGCGGTGCGAACTTCGGTCATGTCTCAAACCCGGCGATTGACGCCGCGACGACCGCGGGCCGTAGCAGCGCGAGCCTGACCGCCCGTCAGGCGGCCTACGGATCCCTCGTGCAGGCCCTCAACAAGAACTACGTCGCCCTGTGGGCGTTCAGCCCGAGTTCAGAAGACGGCTCGGCGGCCTACTCGCCCAGCTACAACGCGCCCGTTCTGTACGGCGACGGCACGGCCCTGTGGGACACGTGGGGCCAGCTCGCAAAGTGACACCCGGGCACTGAGCGCCCGGGTCGCCCGGTATCGGTATAGATGGAGGTTCGGAAATGATCAACGATGCGCTGGTGTTCGATAGCACCCTGCACCTGGCTGACCTGTCAGCCGAGGGGCTGGAGGACGTGCTCACGGACAAGACATCGATGGACATGACGGTACAGCTGACAAACCGGCTGGTAGGTGGCATAGGGAACCTGGATCTCGTGAATTACCGCCGCGACGACGGGACGTATCAGCTCCCGCCGGAGTTCGGCGGGAGCATCGAGGCCATGTACGAGTGGGCATTCGAGCAGGCGCCGATGGACATGGCACTGCTGGGCAACACGCCCGTCGTCTCCCTGGGCGCGATCCAGCGGGATCCGGAAAAGTACCTGAGCTTCATTCACGAGATGGTGAAGGCTCATCCCGAGCGGCTGCTGTTCGGCGGCGGGACTGACCCGAGCATGGTCCTGGGCGGTACCCCGACGCGGGGGACGCTGCAGGATGCCCTTGAGTCGGTGGAGATCCAGATCCGTGACTTCGGCGCGTCATCGATCAAGTTCTACCCGGTCGGGTGGCGCTGCGATGACGAGCGGTATGCGTATCCGCTGTATGAGAAGGCCCGCAGCCTCGGGGTCAACGTCATCCAGTTCCACAAGAACCTGCCCACGCTTCGCGAGAACGTGGAGTCGCAGGGTCCGCATGACCTGCAGCAGGTGGCTCGTGATTTCCCGGATATGACGATCTTGCTGCATCATCCGATGCAGCTGTACTTCTACGAGACGGTGAGCATCGCTCAGCGGAACCCGAATATCTTCCTGGTCGCGACACCGCTGATCCAGTACTCGCTGTACCGGCCGAGGCTGGCGCAGGAGATGTTCGGTCACCTGCTGCACGAGGTCGGGTCGGAGAAGCTGATCTGGGGGTCGGAGGGGGTCCTGGTCGGGAACCCGACGCCGTTCCTTGATGCGTTCGCGAAGATGGAGATCCCGGCGGATCTTCGGGAGGGCTACGGGTATCCGCAGATCACTGACCGGGACAAGGCCAATATCCTGGGCGGGACGCTGGCCAAGGTGTTCGGCATCGATGTCAAGGCCAAGAAGCAGGAACTGGCCGCGCTCCCGGCCGGACGCTAGCCGTGGCGGGCGTCGACACCGCCGAGCTCGACCGCCGGGTCCGGGCAGTATCGGACCTGCTGGGCTGGCACCTGGGCAGCATCGAGCTGGCAGACGTATCCGAAGACGGCACGGTGACGGTGCAGTTCATGGGGGCGTGCAGGGCCTGCCCGCTCAAGCCCGTCACCATGGCCGCGACTATCCGGCGGGCGCTGATGAGTGTCGAGGGCGTGGAGCGGGTCGAGGCCGTGGGAGTGAACATTTCCCCCGAAGCCGAGCTCAGCCTCGCCCGGCTCGGCAACGGATGACCACCAGGGCTCCCATCCCCGGCACCCCCGGGGATGGGAGCCCGTTTTTGACCAGCATCGGGCGATGACCAAAGCGAGGAAATGTGAATAGCAGATATCCGCATACAACCACCCCGATCCAGATCGGGGCGGTCGAGGTACGGAACCGCTTCTACCTGGCGCCGCACGGGGTCGGATATAACGTCGGATACGAGCCGTCAGACGTCTTTGCCAACTACTACGAGACACGGGCGGAGGGCGGCTGCGGACTGCTGGTTCACGCGATGTCCACCATGCCCAAGCGGGGCGGCGGCAGCCTCACCACGCCTTACCTCGACAGCTCGATCCCGTCGTTCCGGGCGGTCGCGGAGGCAGTCCACCGGCACGGCAGCAAGCTTTTCGGCCAGATCCACTACTCCCGGGTGGGCAACCTGTGGAGCTACGAGCCCGGGAGCTCGAACGCGCCGCTGTTCGGCCCGTCGCCGGTGCAGACCGCGGACGACTTTCACGTCACCCACGAGATGAGCGCCGAGACGATCGCCAGGGTGGTCAATGCCCACAAGGTCTCGGCCAGCCACCTCGCCGAAGCCGGCTACGACGGCATCATGATTCACGCCGCGCACGGAATGCTCTGCGAGGCTTTCCTCTCGCCGTATTTCAACCGGCGGACAGACGCCTACGGCGGCAGTGTCGAGAACCGCATGCGGTTCGTGGTCGAGTGCCTCCAGGCGATCCGCGAAGGCGTCGGCTCGGGGCTCGCGGTCGGGATGCGGATGAACGTGGATGAACTCGTGCCCGATGCGGGCGGGCTGTCCCGTGAGGACACCCTCGAGATCGTGCGGCGCCTGGTCGCGATGGGCCTGCTTGACTACCTCGACGTCGATATCGCGGTCGAACCCGACCAGATGTACCTTGGCTTCCCGAACTACCTCCTGCCGAAGCAGATCTACCGGCCCTACATCGAGGGGTTCAGGGAAGCGGCCGGCGGGATTCCCGTCATGAGCGTTCTGGGCCGGGTGAACTCCATCGCGGAAGTGGAGGAGGCACTTGAGGCGGGCGTCGTGGACCTGGTCGGAACCGCGCGCGGGCTTATCGCCGAGCCGAGGCTGCTGCGCAACGCCCTGGAGGGCCGGGAGAGCGAGAGCCGCAGCTGCAGTCACTGCAACCTGTGCCTCACCGACGCGATCCGGGGCAACTGGGGGTGCGCGATCAATCCGGAGACGGCCAGGGAGAAGAGGTGGGGCACGTACACTCCCGCGCCGAGGCGCGGGAAGGTCGCGGTCATCGGAGGCGGCCCGGCTGGCATGGAGGCGGCCCGGGTCGCGGCCAAGCGCGGGCACAGCGTCGTCCTGTTCGAGGCCGGAGCGAAGATCGGCGGCCAGATGAACCTCTGGGCCGAGCTGCCCGGCCGCGAGATCTTCGCCACCACCCCGCGCTGGTATGAGCAGCAGCTTGCGCGGCTCGGCGTTGACGTGCGGACGGGCGTCACCGCGACGCCCGAGATCGTCGCGCAGGAGCACCCGGACGCTATTCTCGTGGCCACCGGATCGAGCTACATCCGGACCGGGGAGACCGGGTATCTCAAGCGGCCGGTCCCGGGCTGGGAGAGCGACGTGGTGCTGACGCCCGAAGACGTGATCGTTTCCGGGAAGCGTCCGCAGGGAACGGTGATCGTCTTCGACGAGGAGCGGATCACGACCGGCGTCGGGGTCGCCGAGCTCCTCGCGGAGGGGGGCGCTGACGTCATCATCGTGAGCCGGTGGGTGCAGCCGTTCCTGAGCATGGGAGACCATGTCGCGACCGTTGAGGTTCCCCGCCTGAAGAAGCTGGGGGTCAGGATCCTGACCTCGACATTCCTGCGGTCGATCACCGGAAATACGGTAACCGTGTACGACGTCGACACCGACGAGGAAACCGAATTCCAGGTGGGGGCGGTCGTGATGGTGACCGGACGGCGAGCTGACCCGGCCCTGTTCCACGAACTCGAGGGAACGGCCGGGCAGGTGTTCGCCATGGGAGACGTCCTCTCCCCGCGCGGCCTTACCGCGGCGTTCCAGGATGGGCACCGTTACGCACGGCTGATCGGCGAGCCCGGTGCCGCCAGTAACTTCACCGACTACTACTTCGAACTGCCCGATTTCTCGCTGTCCCAGCGGCCAGCCTCGACGCTGCTGTCGCTCCAGCCCGCGGAGTAACGGGTTTTGCGGGAAGATCCGTGTCCAGCGGAAGATAAGGGGTCGTTTTTGACTCGTTTTCTTCCGCCTAGCACGGATCTTCCGGCAAGTTTCGAGAAGTCGGCGTTACCGGTGGTGCACGAGTAGGTACTGATCAGCCGGCGGTGCCGGCGCTGAGCAGCCGGGGAGGCGGGGTCGGGGTCCACTCCACCGGGCCGCCCCAGTGCAGGAAGCCCAGGGATGCCGCGGTGCCGCCGTCGACGTGCAGCGTCGTCCCGGTAACCCACGCGGACAGATCCGAGGCGAGGAACAGCACCGCGTCGCCGAGTGCCACGGCGGGCGGCGCCTCGCCCATCGGTATGTACACGCCATAGGACCTGGCCACCAGCTCAGGTGAGGTATGCCCGATCGCCTCCAGTATCTCCGGCGACACGGTGTTCCGGCTGGTCTCGCTCGGCGTGGTGTCAGGGGCGATGAGGTTGACGCGGATGCGCTGCGGTGCCAGCTCCACGCCCAGCGCCCGGCTGAAGTTGGTCAGGCCCGCCTTGGCTCCGGCGTAGGCGGCGAGCCCGGCGGCGCCGCGGTGCGCCTCGATCGTCGTGAAGTTGATGACGCTGCCGCCTCGGCCCCCGGCCAGGATCGCGGGCAGAGCGCGGCTGGTCGACTGCATCACCCAGCCGAAATTCTGGTGGACGTCGCTGGTCCACTCGGCGGGGGTCGTCGTGACGAACGGGCGGATATGCGCCTCGCCGGCGACGTTGACGAGTATGTCCAGGCGGTCAAATTCCTGGCCGAAGGCCTCGTAGAACGCGTCGAGCTGCGCCGGATCGAAGGCGTCGGTGACCCAGCCACGGGCGCGCCGGCCCAGCCCGGCCACCGCGTCCTGCGTGGACTCCACCGCGTCGGCCTTGCGGTCGCAGAACGCTATGTCCACCCCGGCCTCGGCCAGCGCCATGGTGACCGCCGCTCCGACGCCGGTGGCTCCGCCCACGACCACCGCGACCTTGCCCGCCAGATTCGCTCGTTCCTCAAGGTAACTCATCGAAAGTCCTCCACGCTGATTGCAGTCGATTGCCTTCGCTAGTGCGGGTACCGCGCCCTGGCCGCGGCGTAGACATCAGGTGGCAGGGGACCGCGGGACACGGCCGCGACGTTTGCCGCGAGATGCTCTGGGTCGTTAGTTCCGACGATGGTGGTGTGCAGGTCGGGATGGCTGATCGTGAACCGCAGCAGGAATTCCATCGGCGTCATGTCGTCGAGCAGGTCGGCGATGTCCGTCTCCTCGAAGCGCCGTTTCCGGGCCCTGAGCGTTTCCTGGAACCGCTGCGGCAGGTCCGCCGGCGGGTCGGGCAGCCCGCGGCCGACGCCACCGCGGATGATGATCCCGCCGCCCGCCTGGGCCGCGGCGCTGATCACCTCCTCATGGTCGCGTTCGACCGCGGAATAGGGGATCTGAAAGGTGTCGAAAACCCCCATCGCGATGTGTTCGCGAAGATGAGGGAGCACCCCGGAGATGCCGATGAAGCGAACCTTGCCGGCGTCGCGCTGGGCGAGCAGCTCGGCGACGGCGTCGTCCTCGGCCAGGGTCGCGGGGGAGGGGCTCGCGTGGAACTGCACCAGGTCCAGACGATCGGTGCGCAAGCGGGTAAGGCTCTGCTCCACCGCGGCTCGCACGTTCTCGCGCGTGAAGACGTGCTCGCCCGCCACCGGCCCCGTCTCGCCGACCGGGCAGCCGCACTTGGTGGCGAGGAAGTACTCGTCGCGGCGGTGGGCAATAGCGCGGCCGATGTGCTCCTCCGAGGCGTCGTAGTCCGGCGCGGTGTCGATGACGGTGATGCCGACGTCGAGCACCGCGCCAAGCAGGTGATCGACCGCATGTACGTCGAGCTGCCGGCTGCGCAGTTCCATGGCGCCGTAGCCGAGCTTCGAGACGGTCACTCCGGTGCGGCCCAGGGTTGTCGTGGGGAGGGTCATGGCGCCGGGGCCGCGCAATCACGGTCGCCCGTCATGCTCCACTCCGCGGGACTCGACCAGCCGAGAACCGTCAGCACCGGCTGGGTGGCGGTGCCTAGGTCGGCCCCGGCCCACAGCACGTATCGGTCGGGGCGCACCAGGACGATGTCGCTGTCGCGCTCGTCCAGCCAGGCCAGCAGCGGAGCCGCCAGCGTGTCTGGCAGGTCCGGCAGCGCCGCGACGAAGGCGCCCGCGGCATCCCGCCACCAGCGGGCCGCGTCGCTGTCGAGCAAGCTGGGATCCCGGGCGAACACCGCGAAGCGCGGTCCGACTAGGTCATCAAGGCGCCCTTGATCGGTAACGGGCTGGATGAACGGGGCTCCGCCGTTTTCCAGAACGAGAGGGCCTGGGTCGAGTGCCGGAAGCGCGAACGGCATACGCCGGCTGGGCGGCCTGCTGTCGGCCAGCATCCGCCGGTCACGTTCGCGTGCCTGCGCCGGATCTACGGTGCAGATCACTCTCCCGATGCTGACGGCCGACGTAACCACGGCGGAAACGTGCGGGCGTCGTTCTGCCTCATAGGTGTCGAGCAGGGACTCCGATGCCTTCCCCCGGACCACCAGATCCAGTTTCCATGCGAGGTTGATCGCATCCCGCAACCCCGAGCACATACCCTGCCCGAGGAAAGGGGGCATCTGATGGGCCGCGTCACCGGCCAGGAAGATGCTGCCTTTCCGCCACGTGCGTGCGACGAGCCCGTGAAAGGTATAGACGGCCGCTCGTTCCACCTGGACCTGCCGGGGGTCGAACCACGCGCCGATCAGCTCGTCCAGCGGTCCGGACTTGAGTATTCCGGCCGGATCGTCGCCGGGCATGAGCCGGAACTCGAAGCGGTGCCGACCCATCGGCATGGGGATCGAGTACGTGGGCCGCGCCGGATCGCACACGCACAGCGCCCGGTCCGCTGGCTCCGCGCCGTGGGCGGGAAGGACCAGGTCGACAACTACCCACGGCTCCTCGAACTGGAAATCCTCGATCTCGATTCCCAGTCCCTCCCTGATCGGGCTCGCTGCCCCGTCGCATGCGACCAGCCATGACGCCGTGAACGTGTGATGGCTTGCCCCCGCGAGCGCCTCGACGCTCACTCCGGTCGCGCCGGGCACCACGCCGGCCACCGTCGTGTCGAGGTGAACCTTGACTGAGGGCAGGCTGGCGACGGCGTCCCGGATGGTGCGGTCAAGCTCCGGCTGGTAGAAGTAGCGGCTGAACGGCAAGCCGGCCGGGCTCAGCCCGCCGTTGGGGATCTGGGCCAGCAGGTCACCGCGGCCGGTGACGAAGTCCAGCCCGTTGTTCGGCACCATCCGGGGCAGCAGCTCATCAAGGACACCCAGTTCCTGCCACGTCCTGAGCCCCGTGTGATCGACGTGCGCCGCCCGGGGGAGCGGAAAGACGCTGGTGTCGCGTTCCAGGACCAGGACCCTCAGCCCTCGCCGTCCCAGCAACCCGGCGAGCGCCGCACCGACGGGACCAAAGCCGACAACAATGACGTCCGCATCGGTAGCGGTTGACTGCAACTGGACTCCTTAGTCGTGTGCCAATCGAGCACGGGCCGTCCGGTCACTGTGACGTCGGCACGTGCTGCGAGGCGCCAAAGTTCCTTCCGAACCTCGACATGTCGAAGACAGTCAGCAACCCGTAGCCGCCGTCGACGATCAGGTCCTGCCCGGTGATCCAGCGCGCTTTATCGCTTGCCAGGAAGGCCACGGCGTTGGCAACGTCCCATCCGTCTCCCTCGACCCGCAGCGCCGTCAGTGCCTCCGCCCGGCCCGCGCGGTACTCCTCCACGGTTGAGTCCGGCGCCTGGAGGGCCTGGGCGCTCTGGGTGAGAGCGTTCCACGCAAAGCCGACGCTGACGCAGTTGACCCGGATCCCCTGCGGTGCGTACTGGGCCGCGAGCGTTGGAGTGGCGACCAGAGATACCGCGCGCTTGCTCACCCCGTAGACGCCGGGTACCGGATCGATGGCGCCCATGACCGATCCGACGTTCACGATTGCGCCGCCGCGCGGCATATGCGGGACGGCGTGCTTCGCCATCAGGATCTCGCCCCTGAAGTTGACCGCCATAAGCCGGTCGAATTCCTCTTCCGACCCGCGCGCGTATCCGGGTGCGCTACCCGGCCCCACATTGTTGATCAGGATGTCCAGCTGGCCGTAATGGGTGACCACCTCGCTCACGGCTCGCTGGCAGTCGGCCTCGATCGCGGTATCGGCGATGACCTTGATAGCGTCGCCGCCCTCGGCCCTGATCGGTGCCAGCGTGCGCTCGGCGTGCGCGTCCGCGATGTCGAGCACGGCCACGCGGACGCCCGCCCGCGTCAGGTGCTGGCAGATCGCCCCGCCAATGCCGATGGCGTAATCGTCGGGCCCGGCCCAGCCTCCGCCGACAACCAGGGCCACCTTCCCGGTCAGCCCGTCCTCGGCCCGAGCTTGTGCCTCGCTCATCCCTGCCTCCGTACGTGGTGGCTCATGTCGCCGGTAAAGTCGCGGTTAACACCATCAATTGCCGAATGACGGATGATCCGCTGAGTGAAGTGCCACGCATTGCCGGCAAGCTCAAATGAGTCGAAATACCGCGCGGTGGCAATTATCTCTATGGGCCGGTCGGGTACCTGCTGCAGTGTGGTGTTGTATGAGCGCGCCGTCGCCTTTACGCCGGCCTCATCCACCTCAATTATTGTGTTGGAGACAATATGGCGGGTACGAGGCGTTCCATCACCGTAGATGATTATTCCCTG
>JGI12635J15846_10005075_pt1 | contig 11377 bp, 10 predicted proteins | sample BlaSpr_A8_OM2_M2_FD_15846 | JGI IMG/M metagenome (IMG submission 15846) | reverse complement strand
GGCCGCTCGCCGGTTGCGGCGCCAAAACAATGCCGCACTTCCGAGGAAGATTCCTACGCTTGCATAGTCGATCACGGCGTGGGCCTTGGGCGTAATCATCCTGGGAATTGGTTTTGCAACAACCTTCGTTAATTTATTCAGGACCGGCATAATTCCTCGCATTCTGGATAAAAGTCATTTGCTACCGCTAAAAAGGACGGCCAATCCATAACCGGCAAAAAAACCAATGGAAGACACCACTAGCGATGCTGCTAATAAATGCGCGTGGGCATTTGCATTGGGATCGAGTTTGGCGCGCACCTCTACCACCTTGCCCTTCCACGCATCAATCGTTCCGGCGTAGCCATGATCTCGTCGATCACCTTGGTTGAATTGTCGATTCTTTTCTCGATGTCTGATTTGTCTTTGTCAGACTTTTCTTTATCTGCACTCCAGCCGACATTAGCGACTAGCGCGAGGTACTTGTGCGGCGAGGGGTACATCGTTTCATAAAGAACTCCCGATAATCTGCTGACGGACCAAGCGTAAAGAAACACTAAACGGGGTGGTCCAGCCGGCCCTATCCGGTTCATGCTGTAGCGAAAGGCAGAACATGCCTGAGGCGGATGTATGGAGAGGAAATCGAGCAGTTGATCCTTTCCTCCGGTTCCGCGGGGGTGACTTCCCCCGGCTGAAAAATGAAAACCACAACTCAATCCACGTGCGCTCGCCGCTTTTTTGCTGTACGGCTCGCTTGACTCTTTAGAAACGGGAGCGCATGATGTGCACCGCTTCACGTTCACCAACGGATTCGTCCCGCTAGCCACGCGACATTTCGCACGCGTGAACGCGCATGGCTTTGGAGGAAAGATGCGGATCAAGATGAAATTACCGGTGTTAATCGCGTTTCTTCTTTCTACTCACCTTGGTTTGTCGCCGCTGGCTCACGCGGATGAAGGCATGTGGACTTTCGACAAGTTCCCCTCAAAAAACGTGGGGGAGAAATACGGCTTTGCGCCCCCCCAGGCGTGGCTTGATCATGTGCGAGCGTCGTCACTGCGGATTGCCGGCGGCTGCTCTGCCTCGTTTATCTCTCCCCACGGGCTGGTGATGACCAATCACCATTGCGTGCTGGATTGCGTGAAAGCGCTCTCCACACCCCAGCTCGACCTCTCGGAAGGCGGCTTTCTCGCCCGGACAGCCGCGGAGGAGCGCCCCTGTCCCGCATTTGAAATCGACGAACTTGCGGAGATTCGTGACGTGTCCGAATCGGTGCAGGCGGCGCTGGCCGACAAAAGCGGAGATGCGGCGAATGCGGCTTTGCGCGCCGAAACCGCCAAATTGCAGCAAAGCTGCGGTTCGGATCCAAGCACGCGATGCGATCTCGTCTCTCTTTATCATGGCGGCGTCTACAACCTGTATCGCTATAAACGCTATACCGACGTGCGTTTGGTATTTGCTCCGGAGTTCGCGGTCGCACAATTCGGCGGGGATCCGGATAACTTTAATTTTCCCCGCTTCGATTTTGACATCGGTCTCTTGCGAATCTATGAAGCTGGTAAGCCACTAGCGACTGCTAACTATTTGCATTGGAGCGCCAACGGCTCGAAAGATGGCCAGCTCGTATTCGTTTCTGGGAACCCCGGAGGCACCAGCCGAGAGTTCACAATCTCGCAAGTCGAGTTTGAACGTGACAGAGGGCTTCCCGCGCTCATGCCTGGGCTCGCCGAGTATCGCGGACTACTAGAGCAATTCATGACTACAGGCGCCGAACAGGCGCGGGAAGCCAACGAACCCGAATTTTTTGTAGCCAATTACTTTAAGGCCGAGTTAGGGATTCAGCAGGCGCTTTTGGACCCGCATTTTTTCAGCCTCCTCACGGAACGTGAGCGGCGCCTGCGCGACGCAGTTGCGGCCAATTCGAAATTGGCGGCCGGGGCTTCTGCATGGGACGATATGGCTCATGTGCAGGTGGAGCGGGGCAAGCTGTTCGCGCAACATAGCGAACTGGACGACAATTTCTTTTTCGATTCGGGATTGCTGGGTCGCGCGCTAATCCTTGTACGGGTTCCAGTCGAGCGAGCCAAACCCAATGGGGAGCGTTTGCCGGAGTTTACCGATCAGGCGCTAGTCACCGTCCAACAAGAGCTCTCAGCTGCCACTCCCTTCTATAAAGATCTCGAAGAACTCAATCTCCGGTTTGCTTTTACTTCGGTGCAGCGCGATCTTGGGCCCGACGATCCATTTGTGCGCAAGATGCTGGGCAACGAATCCCCAGAACAACTCGCTCACCGGCTCGTGACTGGCACGCACCTGGACGATCCCAAGGTGCGAGAGGCTCTATTCAACGGTGGCGAAGCGGCGATGGCGGCTTCAGACGATCCGATGGTTCGGTTCGCCGGCTTGATCGATCCTGACCTGCGCGCGAGTCGCAAGGAATACGAGGCCAGGGTCGATGCGCCAGAACGCGAAGCTGCGCAAAGAATCGCCAAAATGCGCTTTGCCGTCTACGGCACCAGTCTCGATCCCGACGCGACGTTCACTGCCCGTCTCAGTTATGGGACGGTGAAAGGCTTCAACGATGCGCGCGGACATTGGGTGCAACCTTTCACCACCATCGAAGGACTTTTTGCGCGGGCCAACGGGGCGCCGCCGTTTTCTCTGCCGCCGAGTTGGCTCTCGGCAAAGGCGAAGCTGAATATGAGTATCCCAATGAACCTGTCCACCACCAACGACATCATTGGTGGCAACTCCGGCAGCCCGGTTATCGACAAGGACGCCAACGTTGTCGGCCTCATCTTCGATGGAAACATATTTTCACTGGGCGGAGATTACGGCTATGATCCGGTGTCGAATCGAGCCGTGGCCGTGGACAGCCGCGCCCTCATCGAAGGCCTGCGCGCCGTCTACCACGCCGATCGAATCGTGGATGAAATCGAAGCTGCGCGCCATTAAGCAGCGGAAAGCAGCAATTTTTGCGGGTCCTGAGCGATGAAGCCTGCATGGACGTATCGCCAGACCTGCATCTATGATGTTCACGAATTTCGGAGGCCTTATGTATCGGCTGAGACAAGCTGTGGTCGTGTTGGTATTTTGCGGATATTTTATCGCCCCGGTTAGCGCCCAGGAAAAATTCACGGCTCCCGTGATCCCGCGCGAAGTGCTGTTCGGAAATCCGGAGCGATCCAATCCCGAGATTTCGCCGGATGGCACGCAGATCGGCTATCTCGCCCCTTCCGATGGCGTGCTGAACGTGTGGATTCGCACGCTGGGAAAAACTGACGACCGGGTGGTGACCAGCGACAAGCATCGGGGCATTCGAAATTTTCTTTGGCAATACGACAATAAACACATTCTTTACGTACAGGACGTTGGCGGGGATGAGAACTGGCGGCTCTATCAGACCGACATTGCGTCGAAACAGACGAAGGACTTGACCCCGTTCGACAAGGTTCGCGTAGATATCGTCGCCTACGAGTGGAGTTCACCGGACACGATCCTTGTGCAGATGAACCGGCGCGATCCCAAGCTTTTTGACGTACATCGCATTGATCTGAAGACCGGGAAAGTTGAGCTCGACACCGAGAACCCGGGAGATGTTCAAGGTTGGCAGGCCGACAATGCGCTGCGGGTCCGCGCGGCGCAAGCACAGACTGACGACGGTGGGACGATTGTTCGCGTCCGCGATGACAGCAAAGCGCCTTGGCGCGAACTGATCAAGTGGGGTCCGGATGAGACCTTCGGCGGGGTCAACGGGTTTTCGCCCGACAACCAGGCGCTCTGGGTCACGACGAGCCTCGACGTGAACGCTGCTCGTTTGCTTGAGATTGACCTGGCCAGCGGCAAGCGCAAAGTGATTACCGAAGATCCCCAATTCGATGTCAACAACACCATTAATAATCCCAAGACCAACGCTCTGGAGGCTGTCAGCTACAAGAAGCAACGCACGGAATATGTATTCGTTGATCCCAAGGTGAAGGCCGATTTTGAGGCCTTGCAAAAAGTCCGCAGCGGTGACATCGCTGGAATTGCGCAGAGTCTTGAGGACAACAAATGGATTGTTGGCTTCGTGAGCGACGACGCGCCGGAGTATTGGTATTTGTATGATCGCTCGACGAAACAGGCGACGCTGCTCTTCAGCAACCGGCCGCAATTGGAGAAGTACACGCTCTCGGCGATGAAACCCATCGAGTTCAGTGCCCGCGATGGGATGAAGCTGTACGGCTATCTGACTACGCCGGCTGGCATGGAGCCCAAGAACCTGCCTATGGTCGAGTTTGTACATGGCGGTCCCTGGAGCCGCGACGAGTGGGGTTACAACCGTTACGCTCAGTGGCTGGCAAACCGCGGATACGCCGTTCTACAAGTGAACTTCCGAGGATCGACGGGTTACGGCAAGCAGTATGTGAATGCCGGAGACCGCCAGTGGGCGGGCACGATGCATACCGATCTATTGGATGGCAAAGATTGGGCCGCGAAACAAGGCATCGCCGCTCCCGCCAAAGTCTGCATCATGGGAGGCAGCTACGGCGGCTATGCGACTCTTGCCGGACTGACGTTTTCGCCGGATGCATTCGCTTGCGGAGTGGACATCGTCGGTCCATCCAACCTGAATACCCTGCTCAAGACGATTCCCCCGTATTGGTCTACCGTGTTGGCCACCTTCCACAAGCGCATGGGCGACTCGGAAGCAATTCTCAAGGAGCAGTCCCCGTTGTTTAAGGCGGAACAGATCAAAGCACCACTGCTGATTGGCCAGGGCGCCAACGACCCACGCGTAAACAAAGCAGAGAGTGACCAGATTGTGGCGGCTATGCGCAAAAACGGGAAGGCGGTCCAATATTACGTCTTTCCCGATGAAGGACACGGCTTTGCGCGACCCACCAACAACATGGCATTCAACGCGGCCTCGGAAGAGTTTCTGGCGAAATATTTGGGAGGAAGATTCGAGCCACCTACCACGGCAGAAAGCAAGTTGCTGGAAAGCATTAAGCAGTAGCGTCCGGCGAAAGCTCGGGCGAAACGGAGAGGTTGGCTGCCCCCCAGGGATTCGAACCCCGATAACCTGCTCCAGAGGCAGGTGTCCTAGCCGTTGAACGAGGGGGCAATTTCTTATCGCGAGCCGATGCTCACAAGCCCACACTGATTTTATGGTTGAAAGCGAGGTGGGGTCAACCGAAACCAGTTGGCGATAGCGGAGTTGCGGGTAAGAAGCGGGGTCCAGTAGGACTGTGTTCCGCCGCCTTTTGTTGAAGCGATAAAATCGAATCGTCACACTGTCCGATCAGGAGTAGCCATGGTCACCGCCCTCGATTCTGTTAGTCCCACCGCAGATTATGCCGAGATGGCACGCCGTCCCTTGGAGGCCGAGCAGTGCGCGCTCGTGGTCATCGATATTCAGGAGAAGTTGCTGCCACCGATTTTTCAGAAGGAACAACTGGTGCGCAATGCGCAGCTTTTGATTCGCGCGGCTGGCATCTTGAAGATTCCAGCACTGGTCAGCACGCAATATGCGAAGGGACTAGGCGCAACCGTGCCCGAGGTCGCTTCCCTGCTGGCGGGTACGGAAGCGATCGACAAGACTTTATTTTCCTGCTTCGGCAGCGATGTTTTTTGCAGCGTGCTGAAGCGCCTTCCGGGCAAGCGCAACACTCTTCTGCTGTGCGGGATGGAAAGCCACATTTGTGTAACTCAGACCGCCCTGGGCGCGCTGCGCGAAGGATATTTGGTCCATGTTGCGTCGGACGCGGTGGGTTCGAGGACGGAGTGGAATTGGAAGATCGGGCTGGAACGCATGCGGGCTGCAGGCGCGGTGATTTCGTCGACTGAGATGATGATCTATGAATTGATGCGGTCGTCTTCGTCAGCCGCGTTCAAAGAGCTCTTGCCGCATTTGAAGGGATGAACGGCGGACCGAAGTTCTCTTTCGCCCGTCCGGGGCTGCCCCCGGTCCACCTATTCGCTACCCACGGCTTGCGCCATGGGCTGGATTCTTTCGCCGCTTCGCGGCTCGCTTACTCTTCCTTTTTCTTGACGCGTACGACCGTGATTTTGGCGAAGCCTTCATCGAATGCTGGCGGCTTCAGCTTGGCGGCCATGCGGCGCATAACGTCTTCCGGCACGACCCGATCGCGGCGCTGATGACGTTCCACGCAAACTTCCAGCGGAACATCGAAAAATACCGCGTGCACTTCGTAGTTGTAATCCTTCGCGAGTTTGATCCAATGCTGGCGCTCCTGCGGAGTTAGGTTCGTCGCGTCCACATAATTCATGGGACGCTTAGCGATCAGGCGGGCTTTGAGCATGGAGCGTAAGTTCGAGAACACAAGATCCTGAAAGCGCTGCTCGCGAACGTCGTCAAACAAAAGCGAACGGACCATGTCGCTGGAGAGCGGAACGACGTTGTGCCGCTTGAACCAGGAGCTTTTGCCGGAACCAGGAAGTCCGATGGCAAGCACGACGATGCCTTTGGGCGGACGTGGCGCGGCCGCGGGCACGGCTGGAGGAATCGGAGTCGTTAGCGGTACAGCCTGCGCTTCGGGTTCGGCGGTATCGAGCGCTTCCTCGGGTCCTTGGTCCGCTTGTTGAACGGGCAGGTCCGGAATGTTCCCCTTTGCGACGGCGGGACTGAAGGCTTGAGCAACGGCTTGCTCGCGACCGCGTCCACCTCGTCCGCGTCCTCCGCGGCGTCGGCGGCCTCGACCGCGTTGGCCTTCCCCTCGAGTTGCCGGCTGGCGCGGCGACTGATGCGCGTTGGCGGATTCTTCGCGCGTGGGTTGCGCTTCGAACTCGGGTTCGGAGGCGGCAGGAATTTCGGCCTCAACGTGGCGAGGCTCGACATGGCTAGACTCGAGATGGTTCGACTCAGAATGGGACGGTGTGCTTGGAGTTTCCTCCGCATCGAAATACGCAGGCTGCAGGGGCGGAGGCGCCGGTTGGCTTCCCTGCTCCGGGACTTTCTTTTTACGGCGCTGTAATCGATCTTTCATCCATTTACGCATGTTCAGGCTTGTAACATAGATGGCGGGACCGGGGCAATCGTCCCGNNTCGGATCTGCAAACTATACGTGCNACGATCGANAGAGTNGAAGCTCTTCCNGCGGCGAAGGCAAGATGCCCCTTCGACAAACTCAGGGCAGGCCTTTGCGACAGTCGGCAGGTTGCCGGCGCTACAATGAAAGGCATGCCGACTCAGATTCCAGCATCCATTCATGGACAGAAATATATCTCGCTGACCACGTTTCGCAAGACGGGAGTCGGCGTGGCCACGCCTGTCTGGTTTGGAGAAGCCGACAGCAAGCTCTATGTGATGACGCGCAGCGACATGGGAAAGACAAAACGGATTCGCAACCATCCGCAGGTGCGCGTCGCGCCCTGCACGATGCGAGGAAAGGTGACGGGAGCAGAATCTGCGGCAACGGCGCGCATCTTGCCGCCGGAGGAGCATGCGCGGGCGCGACAGACCATCAACCAGAAGTATTGGATGGCGCGGATCCCGTGGGTATGGGCGAGAACGGATACGTATTTAGAGATTACGTTTGATTAGAAGGCGGATGCTCACAGGACTGGAGTGCGGAACGGCGGAAGTGTGCCGCGCACTTTGAGACTTCGTTTGGGTCTCGCTGGATCAGGGCTTGGGTTTCGCTGGACTCACGGCATCATCGTTCCGCGTCAACACCCATATGGTCCCACCCGCGGCAAGCGCCCCGGCAATTCCGATCGTGATCGGAGAGTCGAAAATCGCCCCCGCTGCACCAGGAGCCGCTGCTTCTGCTATTCCCTTCTTTTTTCTCCTGTTCCTGCTCTGCTCTTGCGAATCGTCTCGAGTGGTCTCCTGACCTTCCGCCAGAGTCGAGGTCCCAGTGTCATCGCTGATCGTCAGGTCACCCTTGCGCGCCACGATCTGGACCCTGCCATCCACATCTCTGACGTCAAATTCCGTCCAACTGCTAGCGGCGGGAGTGATTTTGACAGCACCGGCGTGAGCTGCCAGCAATTTCGAGGTCGATATCGTTACCCCCCCGTGCTCCAACTTGAGCGCGCTTCCCTCGTACTGGACGAGCGAGTCATTCATGACCAGAACACTCGAACCTGTCGCATTGATGTTGGCAACGGAGTCCCCATTTGTCTGCACCAGGTCGCCGGAAAATATGGCCGAAGATCTCGCAATGCTGTTCCCATTGACCAAGGCGGTCCCGCGACTGTAGAGCATGGCCCCAGGCAGATCCGCCGCCAGTAAGGCAGCCGGAAGAATAATGACCATCATGCAGCTCAGAATCTTCAAGTAAAGAGGCCTCATGGTCGCAGACATTCCCATCCTCGGGGAACTACCGTTGCTGATGCTAATTCGAAACGCTGTGGGGACGCAAACCGAAATCCAATCGAAAGTAACACCCATTCCCACAGCCGTTATTAAACACATGGGTGCTCGATGCTCGAATCCTACCGTTGTATGTGTTATGGAGTCAACGGCTATTGTGCTATGGGCGCGGCTTATCGGTGGAAAACGAACGATTATTGCGTAAGTTCGCGTACAACCTTTTCTGAAAAGGATTTAACCATTCTGTTCTATCCACCGGCCGGAAACCTATGCCTTCATACTCCGAAGGAATTGGTGGCGTGCGATCGCAAAGGAATTGAGATTCAGAACGTCGGCTGGACATCTCTTCCACGACATCCCTCGGGTCAACGCCATCGCTCGACACCGTTCCACCACACCAGCCGCAGCCATTCGTCGAAGCAAGTCTTGGCCCATTGCCGGTTGGTCCACCAACGCGAGCCAAATTGTCTTTCGTCGCGCGCCGCTGCCACCGAAAAGGACTTCCCCTGAACCTCGTGACGGAAAATGCTGAGAGCACGGCGCGTGTGAAAGTCCGAGGTAACGATCAGGACTCGCGCGCCGACTTCGCCCGCCAGGCATTTCTCCGCGTCGTGCGATTCTTCGCGGGTCGAAAGCCCCGCAATCGGACAAATCCCGACCATGGCAGACTCAGGAAGATTTTCAATGTATTTCCTGGCTAAGTCGACCTGAGTAAACCCAAAGACCGTCGTGCCCGCGGGAACGTCGATCACCACCCGGAGTCCATAGCCTTGATCGAGAAGCTGCAGGGCACGAGCGGGACGTCGATCCGTCTCCCCTGCGAGCACCAAAATTACGTCCGACGGCTGCGGAGTGTCCACCACGAGCCGCCGGCCTGCGCTCGCCGCGAATGCCCACGCTCCGGTGACCAGACCAATGCTAAGAATCCAGAAAAATATTGTTCCCTTCGTCCGTATTGTCAACGATTCTCCTGGCGGCATCCGCGCTGCCTTTCGCGCCTTCAGCACGCGGAAACTGCGAAACCCGTGCTAAAATTAAGGCGCTTTCATGTTACCCGTCTACGATTCCTTCCGGAACATTTCATGACGACTTACCCTGCCACAGATACGGTTGTGGATGAGCTCAAGACCAGAATTCAGCAACGCCAGGCCCGCGTGGGCATCATCGGCTTGGGTTACGTCGGCCTTCCCTTGGCTCTGTTGTACAGCGAGCAAAAATTCCAGGTGACCGGCTTCGATATCGACGCCCGCAAGGTTGACACCCTGGCACAAGGCGGTTCTTATATCTACCGCATCGCCCCAGAGGAAGTTCAGGCGGCGAAGAAGAATGGCTTTTCCGCGACCGCCGACTACGCGCAGCTCACTGAGATGGATGCCATTATCATCTGCGTGCCAACCCCACTCAATGAGTATCGCGAGCCCGATCTAAGCTTCATTACCGACACCACCCATTCCATCGCTCCTCACTTGCGCGCAGGACAGTTGGTAGTTCTGGAGAGTACAACGTATCCCGGCACCACCGAAGAAGTGATGATCCCCATCCTGGAGAAGGAGAACCGGAACGGATTGAAGGCGGCTCGCAACCAGGCTCCTACCGGGAAGGAATTTTTCGTGGCCTTCTCGCCCGAACGCGAGGATCCCGGTAACACTACNGTCGCGCGTCGTGACATCCCGAAGGTTGTGGGCGGACTCAACCCGCAAGCCTCGGAACTGGCGGGNGCCCTGTATGGTTCCATCTTCAATCGAACNGTTCCCGTATCGTCACCGGCTGCAGCGGAAATGACCAAGCTGCTGGAAAACATTTATCGCTGCGTCAACATCGCCCTGGTCAACGAACTCAAGCTGTTGTGCCTGCGCATGGGCATCGATATCTGGGAGGTCATTGCGGCCGCTTCCACCAAGCCTTTCGGTTTCCATCCTTTTTATCCGGGCCCCGGCCTGGGCGGGCACTGCATCCCCGTCGATCCCTTCTATCTCTCATGGAAGGCCAAAGAGTGGGATTTCCGCACGCGGTTCATCGAACTTGCCGGAGAGATTAATACCAACATGCCCTACCACGTTCTCTCCTCGGTGAGCGGCGCACTGAATCGTCACAAAAAATCCGTGAATGGCGCGCGGGTCTTGGTTTTGGGAGTGGCCTACAAGAAAGACATCGACGATCTACGCGAGTCGCCCTCGCTCACCATCATTGAACTCCTACAGAAAGACGGAGCGCAAGTCAGTTACCACGATCCTTATTTCCCCTTCATTGGCAAGGGCCGAAAGTACGACCTGCAAATGAAATGCGCGGAGTTAAAAAACCTCGGGCAATATGACTGCGTCCTCATTGTGACCGACCATTCCGATTACGACTATCGCAGCATCGTTCACGACGCCCAGTTGGTGGTCGACACGCGCAATGCCACCCGCGGGATTCAAAGCCCCAAAATCGTGCACTGCTGAGACTAGGCGTCTCGCCGACATTGTTGGAAAATCTGTCTACGACATGATGTAGCTTTTTGGTAGCAGTCGACGGCGGGTGTGTTCCCCGGCAAGGGGAAATCCTGTTAACTCACTGATAAATAGCGGGATGGCCTGAAATCGGCTCTGGCTGGGAATGGCCTTTGTCGTGCATTACTGAAGATGGAATAGTACACTCTGTTGGGACTTGGTCTACGCGGTTTCCACCATTGAAAAGACTGGGAAAGGCTTTACACTTTTATAGGGTTTTGGGACACTAAACGGCAGAAGTGACTATGGCGCCCACCTCTCGTGAATCAGCCCTCTTTTCCTCGCTACCGCCGTGGAAAACGCCGTGGTCTGACCTCGTGCTGAGTTATGGCCTCCAGGCCGTGATCGTTGCGATTTTTGTCTGGATCCCCATTCTTCACCCCGAGATCCTTGAGCGTCCCAAGCCCGACTATCATGCGGTGCAACTGGTGGCTACCCCGGTCCCGGTGAATCACGAGCCGCAAAAGCAGCTCCGGAGGCCGGTTCTGGAAGCAAAGCTCGATCCACCGCCCGAGACTCTACGTCTCCCGGCTCCTCGACCTGAGATCAAGCCGAAGGTGGAAGAAGCACCACAAGTAAAGATCGCCAG
>JGI12635J15846_10005073_pt1 | contig 11380 bp, 11 predicted proteins | sample BlaSpr_A8_OM2_M2_FD_15846 | JGI IMG/M metagenome (IMG submission 15846) | reverse complement strand
AAACTCATTTCGCTCTTTCAGGCCCAGATCGCGAGGGCGGTCGAAGGGTACTTGAACGTCTTCGATAATCGTTCCCGGATGCGCACTCATAACAAAGATCCTGTCGGCCAAGTAAACCGCCTCGTCAACGTCGTGCGTGACGAACAAGATCGTGCTCGCGGTTTCGTCCCAAACCTTCAGCAGGAGTTGCTGCATCTCGCTGCGGGTTTGTGCGTCGAGCGCCCCGAACGGCTCGTCCATCAGGATGACCGCGGGCCGAAGGGCCAGCGTGCGCGCAATGGCAACGCGCTGCTGCATGCCTCCGGAAAGCGTCTCCGGATAGGCGTTTTCAAAGCCCGTGAGTCCGATGTCTTGCACTAATTGCGCCACCGTCTCCTTGCGCTGCTTTTCCGGGACGCCATTGATCTTCAAACCGTATGCTATGTTACCAGCGACCGTTAGCCAGGGAAACGAAGTGTACTTCTGAAATACCATGCCGCGGTCCTTTCCCGGACCGTGTACCGGCCGTTCATTCACCAGGATCTCGCCGGTATCGGCCAGATCCAATCCAGCGATCAAACGCAGCAGAGTCGACTTGCCACATCCGGAAGGACCGAGCAGAACGCGGAATTCGCCGATATCGCGCCCTTCGCGGGAGTAGGCATCCTCAATCTCGAAATTGATGTTCTCCAGGGCATCGGTCCTCGAACCGTCGGCCGAGACAAACGACCGGCTGACTTTGCTCACGGTGATTTTAGATTTCTTAGGCTCCATATTCCTAGGCTCGGTAATTTCAGGCTCGGTGCTTGGCCGCCTTCAGGTGTGCGGTGGCGCTGGGAACAGCCGCCCCGCCTCCGGCCAGCGTAGAACTCGCTTTGCGCCAGGGAAAGAGACGGCCTTCCAGAAACGTCAGCAGAAAACGAAACAGAAACGCGGCGATTCCGATCGCGATGATTCCGGCATACACGCGATCGAAATCCAGCACTTTGCGCGCAGCCTCCACCATGTAACCCACGCCCTTACGGGCATTCAACATCTCTGCCAGTATTACGTAAGTCCAGCCGATGTCATACAGGATTCGGAATGACGAGAAAATAGCCGGCAATGACGCGCGAAACACGAGCCACAAAACTTGCCCCTGCTTGGCCCCGAGCGTGTACGCGGTTTCCAACAGAGCGTTGTCTACCCGGTTGACCTCTTCGACGACCACCGCCAACAAATAGAAAAACATTCCGAACCATAGGAACGCAATTTTCTCGGTTTCGTCGATGCCAAACAAGGCGATGAACGCGGGAAGAAACGCGGTGAGCGGCATGGCGCGCATCGGGGCAGCCACGGGGTTGATGAGCTCAAACAACCAGCGGTAGCTGGACATCAGAATGCCAAGCGGGATGGCTACAACCGCGCACCAGAAGAACGCCTGGGCGATTCGCCACCAGCTCATGAATACGTTTCCAAGCAGATCGTATTCCGTCCACAGCAATTTAAAGGATCGGATTACTCCGAGGGGCGTGGGCAGCAGTGAAAAGTGCGGGCCTTCCCAGTAGGGCAACAAGATCCAGAGCAATACGATGACGCCCCAGGTGATAAACGGGGCGGCCCATCGGACCCACGGCGGCACATCCTTCCGAATGATGAACCAATCGCTCATTGTTTCCTCTCGTCAGTTCTAAGGGCCAGTTCTAAAAAACTAACTCGAGGGGTTGGCATAGACCTTGATGTCGGTGCGGCGATTCTTCTCGCGTCCTTCGGGCGTCGCATTGCTGTCGATCGGTTTGTCCGGACCGTTGCCCGCCGTCCGGAGCCGAGCCGCGGGGAAGCCATACTTTTGCATCAGATAATTCTTGACCTCATCCGCCCGCTGGTGGGAGAGCTGAATGTTGTAAGCACGCGCTCCGGTCGAGTCGGTATTGCCGTCGATATCGACAATCGTGTTCTCATAGGCACGCATCGTGCCGGCTAGTTCGTCGACGATGGCGCGCGAATCGAGGCTCATGGCGGAAGAATTGGGATCGAAGTAGATGGACCGATGTTGTGTCGCGATCGGAGTTGCGCCCCTCGGTGGTTCCTTATACTCGATGGGGGCTTCGCTGGACGCCATGGAGAAACTGTCGGCCAACTTTTCGACGTAGCGGCGATCCAGGCTCTCTTCCGGATTGAAAGTGTGTTTAATGATCATCGATTCTCGATACATGTCCTGGGCCATGCCAAGAATGTTGGCGTAATCGGAATTCGAGCCGGCGGTACCCATGAACGAACGGTTGTCGGCGTAATCCGCAAGCTTTACGCCGCCGAGCATGGTTTTCGCGAGGTCGGATGGGATATTGAAATCCTTGACTGTTCCGATCAGGTTGTAGGCACGCTCCGGTTGGGTCTTGATGAATTCAACGCCTTCGAGCCAGCCTTGGGCAAACTTCAGCAAGGTTTGCGGATGCTTCGCGGAATAGCTGTCACTCACCACCAGAATGTCGGCGATGAGACGGTTTGCGATCCTTGTGTCGTATATCTTCTTCGATCCGGGCCGCTTGGCGACCGCGTCGCTCATGTCGGGATCCCAGGCCACGGCCGCATCAACTTTTTCCTGGGCGAAAAGGGTCGCCGGCTCGATGCCATCCTTCGTGTGGATCGCCTGATTGAAGATTTCATTACGCTGCGCAGTGCTCAGCCCGGAGGTCTTGAGCCCATTCCACAGCAAGAAGTGCGACGGAGTGTAAGGGGCAAAAGCCACCTTCTTACCGGCCAGACCCTCGATGCTGTTAATCCCTTGCTTTCCAATGACGCCATCGGCGCCGCGTGACCAGTCGACCATCAGGAACGCATGCGACCCGAATCCCTTTTCTTTGAACTGCGCATAATCTTTGGCGTAGACGTCGGCCGTGGTCAGCATCACGTCGACATTGTCGGTAGCCAAAGCGGCAGACCCTTCGGTCCAGTCGTCGATGATCTTGAACGAAACCTTAAGTCCTTTCTTGCCATAGATGGAATCCGGCTGGGTGTCGAGCCCGCCGTTGGCCACCAGGCCCCCGACGCAACCGACCCACACATTGACGCGCACTCGGACTTCGGCATCGCTACCGGTCGAAGATGCCGGCAACAACAGCGGCTTGGAAGCGTCCACCGTCTCCCCGCTACCCGAGACGGTCTTTTTCCCGCCGCCTGTCCACTGGCTGAGATCGATGACTCCGTATCGATTCAGACTGTAGCCGACAAGGGCTACTCCNATCAGAAAAATAAGCACCCATCCACCGCGCTCAATCTTTACCGCCATACTCTTTTCCTCCCCCGCATGTTTCTCCAGCGCCTGAAGGCGCATTCATAACTCGGTGCTTTACGGTATGCCTAAAGGCATACCCTGATACAAATCGCCCAGATACAAATCACCTTGACACAAATCACACTTGCACCACCGACGCTACGAAGCCCTTTGTGGGTCTTTCGCGGCAATTGTTTTTTCCGCACCCGCTGGCGTGGTTGCTTGTGGTGCCGCCAGGCCCATCTCAATCTTGAATTGTTTTACCAGTTCGCTGGCCTGGAGTTTCTCGGCTTCGTCATCGATCTTGATCTTCTGCTGGTCGACATTGCTCATCGCCATGTCCATGCGCGCTTCGTTGACGGCAGTTGTTTCCTCAATCTTGCGCACCATCTCATCGTGCGTCTGGCTGATCCCGGCGACCTCGAATTGCTCCATCGCGTCGGCGACCTTCTTCTGCCACTGGGAGCGGCGGTAGTCGGCGATTGCGCCTAACGCCTCCTGCGTCTTGCGGTCTTTCTCGCGCATAAAGGCTTGCTTCACGGCCATCGCCTTGTCGAAGGCGGCTCGCGCGGTGGTAAGTTGACCCTGATTTCTGGCAAGAGCGCTCTTCGTCTGCTCCAACTGAGCCGCGTAGGTGCCGGCGATGTCGTCGCGATTGGCCTGGATCGCCGTTTTCACTCTCGCTGTCAGGCTGGCTACGTCGTCCTTGTATTTCGCCTCTTCTCTTTCGAGCAGCGTCACGTTGGCCTTCACCATGGCGATACTCTCATTCATCCGTGGGACCTGGTCGTTCATGTCGCGGATATTCTGCTGGAGAATCAGCTCAGGGTCCTCCGACGCCGAGATGAAGAAACCAATGAANGACCGCACCACCCTCGTCAACCGTTGCCACATAAACTCCTCCTCTTCAGGAACGCTGNGCTGTCTTCGATGGGGGCGGCGGCGCGTTCACATCGCCCGTNGTAATAGGATTTTCGGTGACAAAATAGCCGACCGCNTCGGCGATCTTCTTTTCTTCCTGCTGTTTCTTCAACCGCCAACCGGTAAAGCGTTCTTTTTCCCGTGATACTTCTTCATTGTTGCTCTGAATCTTCGCTCTCTGCTCGGTCACATACTTGTCAATCTGCGCTTGAATCTCACTGTTCTCTTTATTCTTGCCTGCTTCCAGTTCTTCGGCAGCGCGCTGCTGCACCCGCTCGTACCCGTCCAGCGCGCGATCGCGCCGTATCGCATCCTGGATGACCTCCTTAATGTCTACGCCCGCGGCATCGAGCGCCACCAAAACCGAAGACTTCTTTACGTCCGAAGGCAAATTGCGAAGGTGCTCGCTCTCCAGCATGTGGGAGATCTTGAGGATTGAATAGCCTTGCGGCGCGGGCGGGATTTCCGCTGCCTTGTAGATCTCCTCAAACGCAGTGGGATCGGAGATCGGAGTGGTAAACTTCGGTTCCGCGGCTATGCTTGATGCAATCTCGGCCACGCTCTGAGCCGCACTCTTGACACCGGCCGGAGCGTTTCTTGCATTCGACAGGGCATTTGTCGGGTTTTGTTCGCCGCTGGCGGCGTCGTCGACGGAAACGATGTAGTTGTACCACTTCTTGGACATTCGGCCTCCTGCGTAACTAACCCAGCCGCGCAGAACCAGAGTCAAACACGGTGACCCAGAAAGCTAATTCGCACTGCGTCCTTTGTCAAATGTTTTCATATAGTTCCGAGTGCCAGTCGAATTCTCAGGGACCCAATTTCTGTAGGTCGTAGCATACTAGAGTCTCGATATCGACGCCCAGCCAATCTAATCGCGCGGCTCGCCCCTGATCAATTCAGCTAGAATGAACGCTCTTACCGTTCAAAATGAACGGCTTTCATGAACGAATGGGGCTGAGATTAGGAGCGACCGTGGCTGCCAACGACCTTCCGTCGATACTGAGCCGGGTAGTAGAGATAAAAGCCGAATATGATATTCGATTGCTCGCACAACAGTTGGGGACGAACTATCGCTCACTCATGTACTGGCTGAGAGGCGAACGGCAGTTGCCTGCGGATCTATTGCCAAGAATGTGCGTGCTCCTCAGGAACTATGAGGCCCTCGATTTTCTTGAGAGCCAGGCCGGGCGGGTGGCGTTCAAACTCCCTGAACCGGACATCACCCTGGAAAGAGAACTGGTTGCGGTTTCCCACCTGATCAGGGANGTGGGGGAAGCTCTGGAGAGCGTTGCGGAAACCCTCGCCGACGGTGTTGTCGAGGAAAACGAGTTGCGGACGACAATTCCAAAGCTTGAAGCGGTGATTCAAGAATGCGCTTCCCTTAAGTACCTGTTAGAAGATCTTAGTAAAAAGAGGAAAAAGAAAACGAAGAATCAGCGTTGAGACGACGTTGGCGGGCTTCGGCTCACAACCGACACCGCAATGTAATGAGAGACTTTCGCGTATATCAATCCCAGACGTTCGCTTCGGATACTCTCTTCAGATTGGCAAATGCAAGAATCGCCAAGAGCACTGACCGCCTTGAAAAAGGGGCAGCCTGGGTGACACCTTTGGATGGCAACGAGTCACTTGCTCCGCGGTACAACTTCGGTACAACTGAGCGAGAAAAAAATTGGTTGGCTGTTCCCTAAGCGACACCAGACAAAGCACTTGGAGTTTGCACTTTCATAGTTCGGGACCAGGGGGTCGGAGGTTCAAATCCTCTCTCCCCGACCAATCTTTCCTGGAATCAATCAATTACGAGCACAAAAAGCGTGATTTCGGTGCCGAGTTCGGCAGTTCTAAGCCCCACTTCTCCATCGAGTTTTCCATTTTTAATCAACCACTTAGCAGCCACAATGAACCCCTGGGTGACGACCAACGGATCAAGAGTTCAGATGCTTAGGTATCCTGTTGAATGCGAACGTCTTGGCCACTTATCACTGGGGCAGCGCGTTGGGTGTACCGAAGCGCGCTCTAACGGAGAACGTCGCTTCACCATTTCATGCTGAGCCAAGACATTCAGAGAATCGGCTACCTTGGGTAGCAGCCCACTCGCCAAACACAAACTCCAGCCAGAGTCGAAACAGCCTACATTTGCGACCTCGATCCGTTCACTGGTGACAGGGTGACGGGACAGTCCAGTTTCCATTGGGGATGGCAGTTCTATTAGATGGTATACAACATCTAAACGTATTCGGTATGCTTTGGCCGAACCCCACTCGAGATCGGTTAAATATCTCGCTCAGCCGCGGAGACATGTGTCCTGCCATCCAGGGCAAGTCGATTGAGACGCGCGCTGGAAAAGTCCAAAAACCGACTTTCCCACCGCGCTTGGAAATCCCGCAAAGTGCGCGGATTCCCACTTTCCCACCGCCTCGGCGGCGGCTACGGGAGATTAACAAGAGCGGACATTTCATTTGCTACAAAAACCGGACACTTTCACTTGCTAAGAGCAGGGGAAAAATTTGCGTTTTGTCAAGACTTTCTAGAATGTCCGTCATCGCTCACCGCCCGTCCCTGAAAAGGCGGAGTGCGCGGGGGCTTCCGGAACGCCGCCAAAGCGTCGTTCCCGACGGTTGAATTCTCCGAGCGCGGCATCTAGATCGGTGGCGTCAAAGTCCGGCCACATCCGGTCGGTAAACAGAAGTTCGGCATAGGCAGATTCCCACAGCAAGAAGTCTGAAAGCCGCTTTTCACCACCGGTGCGAATCAGCAAATCGACCTCCCCGCTCTCTGCAGTCAGCGCATTTGCAAGCATGCGTCCCACCAGATCGGCCGAGAGTAGCTCCAGCGGAAGCGCGGTGAATACGCCAGCGACGGCTCGCGTGATGGCATCGCGCGAAGAGTAATCCACGGCGATGCGCAAATGGAGGCGGTGACCTTCAGCGGTTGCGTATTCTGCTCGAGCGATGTCGCGCACCAATGAAGGTGGCAAGCGGTCACGCCGTCCGATGAACTCCAGGCGCGCACCGTGCTGCCGGAGTCTTTCCGTCTCCAGGCGCAGGTAAGTGCGCAGCAGCCAGAAAATGCTTTCCACTTCATCGGCTGGACGGCGCCAGTTGTCGGATGAAAACGCGTAAAGAGTTAGCCGCCGGATTCCGAGATCAGGCGCTCGCTCGACAACTCGCTGCACCGAGGCGATGCCGGCACGATGTCCTGCGACGCGCGGCAAACCGCGACGTGTTGCCCAGCGGCCATTGCCGTCCATGATGATGGCTACATGTAATTCCTTCTGCATATCACTTAGTACTTTGCACTACAGAGTCGCCTCGCAAAATATCGCGCTGCTCGGTACCCATGTTTCTTAACGAGCCCTGTCTACTCCGTGTTCCTGGGAACCTGCGGAGTCGCCTGATGCTCGGCAACGCCTGTCACTAGGAGAGAGCTATACCAGTCGATCCCCCGAGTGAAGTACATGGCAGCTGCAACCGTCAGGAAACTGACAGCCGCGCCTACGAGCAGCGCGTTGTCCTCGAGTCGCAGCAGCACGTAGATCAGTACGTACAGCAAAGTGAAGATGGCCAAAGCCCTTATTTGCTGCGACCGGCTGGAGAATACCCAACCGGCATTGGCCGAAAGCAGGACCACCGTGGCAGTTCCCGCAATCAAAAAGCCAAGGTCGAAACCGATTCTCTCGGCGAGAGCTAAAAGCAGCAGATAAAAGATGATCTGGGCCATCCCTACCAGAAGGTATTGTGCCGGGTGGACCCGCTTGCCTGTCGTAACCTCAAATGTGAAGTAAGAAAGGAAAACCAGTCCCAGAAAAAGAAGTACGTATTTGAGAGATCGGTTGACGGATTGATAAGGGTCGGCCACTTCGATGAACGAAACCCCAAGTGCTGATGCATCGAGCCCGGTGATTGAGTCGACATCTCCTTCGGCGCGCACGCCGCGTGCGATAAAAGGTACGGACCACTCCGAGGTGAAACCATTTCTGGAAAGGGTCCGGTTGACGGGCAGAAATCCTCCATCAAATCCCGGACTTGGCCAATCGCCCTGCGCGGTGAGGTGAGTCGTCTTACCATAGGCAAGGACTGCAATCCGCTGAGCGCCGGAGAATCGCAGGATGGATGTCACGTTGAATTGCGCATTTGGCTTTGCCGTGCCTTCGATCTTTGCACCGAATAGCGTGAGCTTGATGGGCTGTTTTTGATCTCCGCCCAGAGAAATGTTCTGGGCAATTCCCGAGGGAACGAGCGTCGAGGTCCTTCCGTCTGTCGTCAAGATGGCGTCGGCAAGCGCTCCACGCGCATCGCTGACTCCCACCACGATCTCGGCACGGCTCCAATCGAGTTCAGCACCTTGCGGGGCGGTAGCGGGCACGCCAGTCAAATCGAATGTCGCGTCGAGTTTCAAATCTGCCTGAAACACTGGGACCTTAAAGAGCGATCGGCGCCGCTCTTCAGTGATGATCTTGAGAACGGCCGAAGCTCGTTCGGGAAATACCAGATACATCCCGCGCTTTGGAAAGTCAACTCGAGATTGCGATGGAATGTTGTAGGGGATCGCTAGGGTCGGTCCGAGGAATGTCTGCTGGCCGCCCACATGGCCGCTTATTTCCCTCATGACGTCAGCAGCTCGCTCGGTCCTGTCTTCAATCAATCCGCCAACGAATAGCGCCGGGATGGTCATGAGCAAAGCCAGTCCGCAGACTACGATGAGTTTCACGCCCACGGATCTGGACTTGATCCCGGCTTGCAAGTTCGACATCGACAAACTGCTCACTGGATGCCTCCAGTTGTAAGTTAACTTTGCACTGCAAAGTTACCACGCAAAAAAAAGTTCAGGCCCGCGAGGGCGCCAGACCGTGCACCAAGCCGGTCGCGGGCCGTTCTCCGGTTACTTTCGCCGCATCCCGAACCACTTGCTCGAGCGTGGAAAGATACTCGACGTAGCGCGCACGGCCCGANGNTGTAATTCGGCAGACCGTCAGCGGGCGATTGCGGTCATGTTTCTTGATGATCTCGACCATTTTTCCTTTTTCNAGTACGCGCAGATGCCGATTCAAATTACCGTCCGTAAGAGCGCAAAGCTGTTTGAGATCTCCGAACGCCAAGCCTTTGGGATTCGTAACCAAGGATGTCAGCACGCTGAGGCGTGCGCGTTCGTGAATCACGCGATCCAGGCCTTCATAGGCGAAACGCCCTTCGCTGGGCCGAGCTTTAGCTTTCATCCCTGGCCTCCTTCGCGGCAAAGAGCAGAATCCCGGCGACCAGCAACTGTCCTGCTCCAAATGGAATACTCATGGCCCAGGGAGATAGTGCCCGGTTGTCCGCGAGCGCGATACAAGTCAAACCCGNGAGCAAGTACCACGCACCCGCGGCGGCCACTGCACGCGGCAGAAAGCGGCACGACGAAAACACACCCAGGCTGAAAATAATCTGCCACAACCCGGGAAGCATCCATACAGCCCCTGGAACAGACCGTACGAGGACAACCGTAATCAGCGCGCCCGCGCATGCAGACGGAAGGAATTGCTCCACCGCCATTCGGATCATCTCATCGGCCATTCCCGAATGAATACGGCGTGTGCGCGCGTACATCTGAATCCCAATCAAGGCGGCCGACAAGACGGCGATCCAGATCCATATGCCTAAGTAGGCCAGGATCTGATTCGCCGGATCCGGAAGCCACAGCGCCTGCGCGCCAGCGGCGCCAACAGCCAAAACACCCGTACTGGCAAGAGTTGCAGGTCCGTAACCTCGAAACTCGGTACTATGGGCCACCTGCCTGCGAATGCTACTGATGTCGCCCAACGCTTTGTTCAGATCATTCATGCGACTTTAGCTTTGCAGTGCAAAGTATCTTAATTGGGGACATTTGTCAAATGTGCCAGACGCCGGTTTTGTCGGCTGCGTCAGAGGAGTTCCGGTTCAGCAATCCGGAGGCTATCCAAGCCCGACTCTTTTTCGGTACAACCACGGTACAACTGAGCGAGAGAGAAAACGGCGCACTGCTCCTAAGCGACACCAGATAAAGCACTTGGAGTTTGTACTTTCATAGTTCGGGACCATGGGGTCGGAGGTTCAAATCCTCTCGCCCCGACCAAATTATTGAAAATAAATCAGTTGCTTGATATGAAAAACTGAAAGAACCCTGGCCGAGCGCCTTCGGGACCAAGGAGCTTCGGCCCGAGTGGCCTGAGGAGAACGCAGGCCTCCGTGTTCGCAGGCCTCCGTGTTCGCAGGTAGGATCAGGCATGAGCCGCAACCCAGCCCAGGCTAGTATTCTGAAGTGTGACTGAAAAGCCAGACACACCCCCCAAGACCCCGCTTCGCAAGGGTTTTCTCCGATCCTTTGTTCGATGGCTTGTGATCGGTGTGGTGCTTGTTTGGTCGCTTGCCGCGCTGATCCTTCTGGCCGCCCGGTGGATCGACCCACCGTCAACCGCGGTGCACATCCAGCGCCGGTTGCAGGCCTGGATTCACCACACTCCCTATCACGAACGCTACAAATTCATTCCGCTCAGCCAAATCTCGCCCGATCTCCAGCACGCCGTAATCGCCGCAGAGGACGCGCACTTCTACCAGCACCATGGATTCGATTGGCACGAGATCCAAATCGCTGCCGAAAACGATTTGGAAGACGGTCGCACTCGCGGAGCTTCCACCATTACGCAGCAACTTGTAAAGAACCTATTTTTCGGAACGGGCCGCTCGGTCCTCCGCAAGGGTGCGGAGTTCACACTGGTACCGGTGGCCGAATTCGTCCTCGGCAAGCGGCGCATTCTGGAGATCTATCTCAACGTGGTTGAATGGGGCCCTGGTATTTATGGTGCAGAGTCGGCGTGTCGTTACTACGACGGAACCGCGGCTCGGAGTATCGGNCGGGAACNGGCGGCACGGCTCGCCGCGATTCTGCCGGCTCCCCTGAAGCGACGGCCCGNGCGCATGAATAACTACAGCGTGCTCATCCTTGAGCGGATGCGCCAAATGAATTGGTAATCGCGCGCCGCATTTCACCAATACTGTGCGAATTGTCTCTCCGCTGGGTTCTGGNCGGATGGTCGCGGCTTCGGAGACTACCTATCTTCGACGTCGGGGCAAATGCGGAATCGACGCGGCAGCATCTGACTACCTTGGGAGACTCGTACCGACAGACGTGCTGCAGTGATCGACCGATTGCTGGCGAGAGGCCGACTTGAACGAAGCCGCTTGACGGCGGACGCATTCGCGTGTTGCT